>Ga0194127_10000005_pt1 | contig 357259 bp, 395 predicted proteins | sample TA2KigC100mmetaG_FD_148624 | JGI IMG/M metagenome (GOLD analysis project Ga0194127, IMG submission 148624) | Freshwater microbial communities from Lake Tanganyika, Tanzania - TA2015036 Kigoma Deep Cast 100m | ecosystem: Environmental > Aquatic > Freshwater > Lake | place: Tanzania: Lake...
ATCGGATAGATTCCGGGTCAGGCAAATCATTGTCTGCCTTTAGCCTCTGTCCTGTGTTTATCCATCTGACAAATAACTTGAGAATCTTTTTGAAGTCAAAAGTTGTGTTAGTTTCCTGTCCAGTTCTAGAATAATACTGCATTATTTGAGAAACCAGCTTTACTGAATCCTCTTTGGAGAATTTATCCCAATCTTTACCATAAAACTTTGTTAGATAATAGAGGGTTTTGATCTGTTTTAGTATGGTAATTTTTGCCATGGCCGAAGTAATTAGAACATCTTGGTATTTTTTCAATAATTCTATGTTTTTAGGGCTTAATTTAGCCTCGATTTTATTCCACACCCATGTTGACTGAGTGTCGGTATAGAAAACATCGTCACTTTTTTTGTTATTGTATGATCTGACATGAGTTTTACCGCCAACCCTTCTCATTTCTGATATGATATGCGGAGTAGGCACTTAAAGAATACGATGTATGCCAAGGGTGGGACTTGAATCCACGACGGCTCCGTCTTCAGCGGAGTGCTCTCCCAGGCTGAGCTACCTTGGCGTTAAACTTGCTCCAAATTTAGGAATTAAAGTGTCTTTTGATTATGGCTTCCAAATTACGTCTGGCGTGTCGGTACGCTTGTTTGCCAAGCGGGCCATCACAAAGAAAAGATCGGATAATCGGTTTAGGTATTTTTGGCAGGAAATGTTCGTTGTTTCTTTTTTTGATAATTCCACAGAAATAGTCTCTGCCCGCCTTGTCGTGGTTCGAGCAAGATGCAAAAATGCCGCAACTGTGTTACCTCCGGGCAGAATAAAGTTTGTAAGCGGTTTTAATTCTGATTCAAACCTGTCGATGTGTGATTCTAAGTTTAGTATCATGGATTCTGTGATTCGAGTTTTTTGGTCTGATAGATCTGGGTTCGATAGATCCGAGCCTGCGATAAAAAGCTCGTTTTGGATTTGTACTAGCAGTGATTTTATTTCAGAGTCTAGATTTTGTGTGAGAATTATGCCTAAAACCGAGTTGATTTCATCTACTGTCCCATATGCTCGGATTCGAAGATTTGACTTTGATATTCTTGTGCCTCCCTGCAAGCCAGTTGTCCCGTCGTCGCCTGTCTTTGTATAGATTTTCAACTTGTGTGCTAAACACACATGGAATTATTATCTCTTGATTATCACTAATAATTTAAAAGAAGCATCGATTGTGGGGGAATATGACCAAAGTCTCATGTCCTTACTGCCAATCTCAATTTGACAACAAGGAAGATCTCTCAAAGCATATAGACAGGGTTCATCATGGATCAGGCCTGCTTGAAGGCGACACTCGAAAATTCTAAATCCCTCTTTGAATTTATTTTAAAACTAAAGACGATTCCTAGGGCTGGTTGGCAAAAAAAGCTTGGAATTGCTCGACCAGAATCGGTAGCAGACCATACATATTCGGTTGCTGCAATTGCAATGGTATTATCGGATGCCAAAAAACTAGATACTGGAAAAATCCTCAAAATGGCAATACTCCACGATCTAGCAGAGTCCATAACTGGGGATTTGACGCCGGAAGACTGTCCAAAAACTAAAAAAATCCGACTGGAAAATTCCGCAATGAAAAAAATTCTATCATATCTGGATGTAAAAACGCAAAAACAATACTGGACTATCTGGATGCAATACCAAAAAAATTCTACACGTGAGGCAAGACTGCTTCATGATGTGGATAAGCTGGAAATGGCACTTCAAGCCAGAGTCTACTCTAAATCATACCAAAAGAAGAAACTGGAGCCGTTTTTTGATTCTGCAAAAATACACATTTTGGATTCTGATGTCAAAAAACTATTAGAAAAAATATCATAGGCAAATCCGGCAGGATCTGATTTTAACGGTATTCTAAAATAAAATATAGAGCCCATATCTCGCTAGCTTTCAACACATATTGAATCTCCAAAGAGCTCAATTATCCAATTGGATATTACAAGGCCAACCTAGTCACAGAAGCGAATGCGATTCCTTTAAGTACAATCTCTTGGATTGTAAATTTTGCGAGTTAATCTCTAGTTGAAATAATTGAATAAACATTGGATGGTTTTATAGTGGAATACGCTGGATCCGTAATATGTCGACACAGAAAAAAGATGAACTCATCATTGCACAAAACGAGCTAATCGGCATATTATTTGAGATAATCAAAAGATTTCAGGCAAACCATACCCTAGATGATGAATATTTCCAGATAATCTCAGGTAACCCGGGAGAATTTAGCAGAAAAAGATTGGATGAGATTTTATCGGAAAGAGAAGAAAACAGCAAGACAATATCGAAATTGCTGGAGAAAATCGAGCCTTAGTCGCATCCGCAACTGTCGTGGTCTGATATCATTTTGAGTTTTTTTGGAGCCTGTTCAAATCTTGACTGGACGTAGTGCGACATGTTTGTTATTCGGATTATTGTGGGCTTGTGAGTCCAGGTTCCCTCGTTGTCAAACCATGATTCTATTTCGTCTACGTCGTAACGCTGGCCTGAATTTAGGATCTTGCCAAATGTGTCCTTGATGAAGATTTCATCCTGCGTGCTAAGTGTCTTTTTGTTTTGCACGTTTGCGGTAATCTCGTTTAGTAAAATGATAACTTGGTTTGTCAGTGGCATTATACAGTGGTGGTTTCTTTACATTTTAATAATTATCGTATTGATTAGTATTGTTGCAGTATTTTGTTGCTCTAAAATTGGGACAGAAACGAGTTGCGGCATCGCGAGAATATCTAAACAAGCTGACAAACAACAGGGCAATGCCAGCACTTGCATTACAAAACTCAAAGTCCGATGTCTGGGAGCCGGTAGGTGAGGAAAACCTCTATGCAATAGTAGATGAGTCCAGCGGATTTGTCCTAACTGACACATCTGGGTATATCGTTGCAATTTGCGACAGGGGTGGATTTTCCAAGGCCATATTGCAGGGAGTCCAAAAAGAACAATGTGAGCAGCTAGTGGCCCAATTCGAAAAGGACGGCATTCCCAAATTCGCAGGCAAGGTAATCCTGCCTGTGTAGTGTGGTCAAATTTTGTGCATGGGATATATTTTAAATTCGTACTGGGTTGGTAGTAAATACTAAGGAGATAGTAAGGATATGACAAAATTTTCATCTGAAGTAGAGGTACGCGGGCACCTAATTGATTCCATGATACTGACCAAGATTTTTGATGTGATAATGGATCTTGGTGGTGAGTTTGAAGTCTTGCAGATGACCGTTGGGAAAAAGAAAAAAGAGCCAAGCTATGCCAAGCTGCTAATCCAGGGCAGAAACCAAGGAAACTTGGACAAGATATTAGAGCAGGTCTATCGCGAAGGTGCAACTTCAACTATTGGCAAAAACGTGATGCTCAAGCCAGCACCAAAAGACATGTTGATGCCGGAGGATTTCTATTCTACTACCAATAATACCACAGAAATTTTGCTATCGGGCAAGTGGATTACAGTGGATAACATGATGATGGACAAGTGTATCGTAGTAAAGGGGAAAAGAGCAAACTGCACACCAATCCGCGATATCAGAAAAGGTGACCTAATTGTGGTTGGAGAAACTGGAGTCAAGATAACTCCACCAGAGCGACCCCGCGAGGGCTCTAACGTATTTGCGTTTATGGGAAGCAGTAGTTCATCAGAGCGTCCAACTCAGCACATTGCAAAAAAAGTGGCAGAAGACATTTTCAAGACAAAAAAATCTGCCGGCAAAATCATCCTAGTTGGAGGTCCTGCTATTGTTCATACTGGTGCAGCCAATTCTATCGCAGAGCTGATTAGGCTAGGGTACATTGATGGTGTTCTTGCCGGAAATGCTTTGGCAGTACATGACATTGAATATGCGACACTTGGAACATCGCTTGGCATGAATGTCCATGATGGCTCACTTGCAATCAAGGGCCATAGGAACCATATGGACACAATAAATGCAGTATTTCGGGCAGGCTCTATTTCTGAGATGGTCAAAAAAGGAACATTGAAGCGTGGAATAATGTATGAATGCGTCAAAAAGAAAATCCCGTTCATCTTGGCAGGCTCTATTAGGGATGATGGGCCATTGCCTGATGTCATTACTGATACGGCAGTCGCTCAACATGAATACAAAAAGGTACTCAAGGACGCAAAAATGGTAATTATGATATCAACGATGCTTCATTCTATTGCTACTGGCAACATGCTTCCAGCAAACGTAAAGGTTATCGTGGTTGACATTAACCAGCCAACGGTTACAAAGCTGATGGATAGGGGTACATGGCAGGCACTGGGAATAGTCACTGATGTTGGGGCGTTTTTGCCGCTGATTTCCCAAGAGATCAAAAAGATACGAAAATAGATTATTTATCCAGCCTTTCTTCTCTTTTGATTTCTTTGATATGCCTGATTTTTTGTTGATTTTACCACATACTTTTGTGGGGGAACTATATGGTTACCCATTTTTCATTTTCTGAAATAATAATTGGTTTTTCTTACCATGCTGTATGCAGTGTTTCAAACTTATACAACACTCGGTTTCGAGTAAAACTGGAATTTAACTACACAAAAATCTAACTGCAAAGAACTGAATAGGAAAAGTATTGGAAATATCTAGAGTAAAAATAGGTCAGCTATTCTGTTTTATTTCGTCCAAGATTGATGGATTTTCAAGGCCAGACAAGTCTCCTAGCGGCGCACCTAGCAGTTTTGCCCTCAATAGTCTTCTCATTATTTTGCCTGTGCGTGTCTTAGGCATATCTGACAGGACATGAATTGATTTTGGACATGCGAGCTTGCCTATTTTGTCTGATACATAGTTCTGGATCTGTGTCTGAATGTCTTGGACTGGTTTATCTCTGAGTACAACAAACACTACTATTGCTTCACCAGTAATGTCATCTGGGATTGATATTGCTGCAGATTCGGAAATTTTTTGATGTGAAGAAACAACCCGTTCTATTTCTACAGTGCTTAGCCTGTGGCCTGAAACGTTGATTACATCATCTACTCGGCCGTGCATATACCACAATCCATCAGAATCTCTGACTACGAAGTCACCGTGAAACCAGACATCCTTGAATTGACTCCAGTATGTTTGGATGTACCTGGAATCATCTCCAAGCAAGCTACGCGTTATTGTAGGCCATGGTGCCTTTATTACAAGAAAGCCTTTTTGATTTACCAAAGAATTTTGGTTTTCATCTATTATGTCAAGATCAAACCCCGGACATGGCATGCCTACCGTGGTTGGCTTTAATTTCATTCCAGGAAATACCGATAGCATTGCTCCACCTATTTCGGTTCCACCAGCCAAATTCATGATTGGGATTTTTTTGTTGCCAATTTTTTCATATAACCACCACCAGGATTCTTCATCTATTGGCTCTCCTGTAGTTGGGATTATCCTAATTTTATTCAGATTGAATTTTTCCCTTGGATTGACTCCGGATTTTCTAAACATCCTGGTTGCCGTAGGAGAGATTCCAAAAACTGTCACTCCATATTTTGAGAGCAACTCCCATATTCTGTCTTGACATGGATAATCAATTGCACCATCATAGATTGTCGCAGTTGCACCAATTTCGAGCAATCCATATACATTCCACACTTGCCCTGTGATCCAACCAATGTCTGCAGGCCAAAACAAGACATCTTTTGGTGTCAGATCAATTAGGTATGACGCCTGGTGGCCCGCATAAACCGCAAATCCCCCATGCGTATGAATGACGCCTTTTGGATTACCAGTCGTGCCTGATGTGTATAGTATGAACAGAGGATCTTCCGAATCCATTATTCTTGTCTGGCATGTCTCTGATTGATTGGCCACCAGTTCTGCATAGTCTAGAATTTTGTCAGAAAAAGTGTATTTGTCAATGCTACAATATGGGACTATGACTATTTTCTCAATACTGGTTTGTTCTAATGCATTTTGTGCTGCGTCTATTTGAGATATTGATTTTCCCTTGCGACTAAATCCATCAGATACGAACAAGATTTTTGCTTTTGAATCCTTTAACCTAATGTTTAGTGCATCTGAGCTATATCCTGAAAATATTGTTGTCTGGATTGCACCTATTTTTGCACATGCCAATATGGCAATGATTGATTCTAGGATCATCGGCATGTAAATTGCAACGACATCGCCTTTTTTGATATTCAACGACAATAATGCATTTGCAAGCTTATTCACTTGGATTTCTAGCTGTGAATATGTGATTTTTTTCACAGTATTATTTTCTGATACAAAATAATACACAATTTTGTCTGGCGTTTTTTTGGCAAATTTAGTTACTGTGGAATTTATGATGTTTATCTTGCCGTCAATAAACCATTTTGCCCATGGCTTTCCAGCAGAAAAATCAGAAACAATTGTATACTTTTTGTCCCAGATTATTCCAATGTCTTCATTTACTGCATCCCAGTACCAATCGACATCAGATATTGACTTTCTATGGAGATCCTTCAAAGATGAAATTCCATGTTTTTGCATAAATCGAAAAATGTTCGAGTTTTCAGTCTGCTCTTTTGATGGAATAAACACAAAAGACATGGTCAGAAAATTACTAATCCAAGGCGCCTTGCACAGGAGATCATGGTCTTTCCATCATCCTCGTTTATTCCAACAGATGTAAATTTGGTAATCCAGGCTCCTTTTTCGTTTCTTGTGTTTTCTAGATAATATTCGTGTAGGACTTGTGCTATTTTGTTCCTAATTTCGTGCCTAATTTTACCTGGGTCTGCTGTATTAAGCCATGAAAACTCCGATAATTTTGATATTATTCGTATAATTTCTGCCTCGTCGGCACTAATCTCAGATTCCAATTTTTTTCTTGAATAGATTTAGTGTTATTGTCGGGTCAGCTTTTCCTTTGGTTTGTTGCATTACTTTTCCAACAAGATAGTTTATGGTTTGAGGATTTTCCTTTGCCTGCTGGATTGCAGTGCTTTCCTTGGATATTATGTCGTCAATTATTCTGCCCAACTCTGACTCGTCAGAGATTTTTGCTAAACCTGTACTGGATATGATATCTGATGCTGATTTTCCGGTCTTGATAATTTCTTGCAATGCATTTTTTGCAGAGATTCTGGTTACTTTGCCAGAACTTATCATTGATACTAGATCAGAGAGATGTCTTGGAACTAGCTTGGATTGCTCTCGCTTTTCCCTGGTGTCAACTAGGCCCATCAGATCAGTTGTGATCATGTTTGCAATTTCCTTGGCATTTGATTCATCATGTGCCTGTTCAAATAAATCAGAATAATATTTGTCAGAGGACAGGACGTCTGCCACCTGTCCAGGGATACCGTATTTCACGACGTATCTTTCCTTTTTGGAACTGATGCTCTCTGGCATGTTTTTCTTCCATGATTCGAGTGATGCCTCGTCCATTATTACCCACGGTATGTCGCCTTCGAGGATATACCTATAGTCCTCGTCCTCTTCTTTGGATCTGGATGATATTGTTATTTTTCGCTTGTCGTCCCAATGACGAGTCTCTTGTGCAATTTCTATGCCTCTTTCTTTGAGGCTTGTCTGGCGCGTAAGCTCAAAGTGGATTGCCTTTTCCAAATCGTGAAATGAGCCAATGTTTTTGACCTCTACTCGATTTCCGCCTTCGATGGAGACGTTTGCATCTGCACGCATGGCGCCTTCCAGAGTTGGGTCTGATACGCCTAGGTTTTCAAGCAAATCCGATAACACATTAAGAAAGATTCGCACCTGTCGCGGGTTATCGAAATCCGGCTCAGTTACTATCTCTACTAGGGGAGTGCCTGCACGATTGTAATCAACTAGGGTAATTGCGGTTCTCTCTGATGCTCCCTCATAGATTAGCCTGCCTGGGTCCTCCTCGATTTGGATTCGTCTGATCCTAATCTCTTTTCCCTCAATGGATATCTTGCCTTGTTCACCAATACTGGTTGGACCATACAGATTCAGCTGGGTTATTTGGAAATTTTTAGGCAGATCTGGGTAAAAGTAATTTTTTCTAAAAAAGCCAAGGCTTTTTGGCGTCTTGCAATTTAGTGCCATTGCAATCATCGTTGCCTTTTCTACTGCCTTTTTGTTCAGTCTTGGCAAAGTGCCTGGCATTCCCATACATACTGGACAGATGTTTGTGTTTGGCTCAAATCCGCGATAGTTTGCCTTGCAAGTACAGAAAAGCTTACTTTCTAGCTTGGTCAGCTGGCAGTGGATTTCTAGGCCTATCATAGTGGAACCTCCGGTAATTTGGTCGTGCTTTGTAGTGCATATGCTGCCTGAAGCAATTGTTTTTCCTGTAGGGTATTGGCATGAATTTGAATTCCTACTGGCAATCCGTTTTTGACTTCATACGGAACTGAAATTGCTGGAACTCCAGTCAAGTTGGCAGTAACTGTGTTGATGTCGGCAAGATACATTGCAAGTGGGTCGTCTATTTTTTCCCCAAACTTAAATGGCAATACAGGTACAGTGGGCGATATTAGAAAATCGCATTTTGAAAATGCGGATTGGATCTGTTTCTTGAGCTTACTTTTTACTTTTAGGGCCTTAAGTAAGTATTTTCCTGCAAATCCAGCAGACGGTACAAATCCACCAAGAATCATTCTTCTTGTTACCTCTGGACCAAAGCTGCGCCTTGCCTTTGAAATATATGATTTAAACTCATATCCTTCCGAATCCAAGTCATACCCATATCGTAAATTATCATACCTAGACAGGTTGCTTCCGGCCTCAGCCGTAGTAAGAACATAGTATGTCGCAACAGTATATTCCACCATATCTAGTGATACTTCTTCTATTTTGGCACCCATCTTTTCAAATGCAGATACCGAGTTTTTGAACACGGATGCTACCGTACCATCCAATCCGGCGCCGGAACTCATCTCTTTTATGATTCCAATTTTCTTGCCAGATATTCCGGCATCAATTCCAGATAGATAGTCTTGGTTTTTGTTGTTTATTGTGGTAGGATCATGTTGATCTTTTCCTGCAATATGGTTTAGTAGTAATGCGACATCTTCTACTCGCCTACCCATCGGACCAATCTGTTCAATACTATTTGCATATGACACTAGGCCATATCTGGATACCAACCCATATGTCGGCTTTAGTCCAACGATACTACAAAAGCTGGCTGGATTTCTAACAGAGCCTCCAGTATCAGAGCCCAGCGATAATATTGATTCGAGGCCTGCAACAGACACAGCACTTCCTCCAGACGATCCTCCCGGAACATAGTCAGTATTCCATGGGTTTTTGCTTGGGCCAAATGCGGAAAACTCGGTTGCAACACCCATTGCGAATTCATCGAGGTTTGTCTTGCCAATTATTATCGCATCTTGGGATTTTAGCTTGGATACTACCGTTGCATCATACGGGGATATGTAATTCGCAAGCATCTTTGATGCACATGTAGTCTTGCCACCATTGATGCAAATATTGTCTTTTACTGATATTGGCATTCCATAAAATGCACCGACGTTTTGTCCAGCCTTTAACTTTTTGTCTATTGCTCTTGCCTGTTCTAACGCATCATCATTTAATGAAATAAAGGCATGCAATTTTGGCTCTACTTTTTTTATATGCTCCAGAGTTTTTGCTACAAATTCCTCTGCCGTTATTGTACAGTTTTTGATGCCATTGATGTATTCTATGGCAGAGATTCCAAGATTCATCTAATTCATCTTAGGTGCGCGGACGTAGCTGCCCTTGTAGTTTTTGAGTTGTTGTATTAGAGAATCATCAAATCCTACATGTTTATCTTCTCTAAGCTCATCAATTGCAACCTGTTGCACCGGTACTTCCTCTCCCTCAATGTCTGCTTTGTCTAAAATATCAAAATAACCAAGAATTTTTTTTACCCGATCAAAATACTCGTCGGAATTTTCAATGTCTATTCTCATTAGCTTTGCAATGTGCTCAATGTCTTCTTTTGTTACCAAGGTTTCACCTAAGGCGTTAGCCTGTCTACGTCTCTTGGGTACAGGGTGGTGTCTCTTATGTTTTCAGTTCCAGTCAGAGCCATGATTAGTCTCTCTAGTCCTATTCCACAGCCTGCATGCGGTGGAATTCCATAGTCAAACGCCCGAAGGTGGTACTCGAATGTGTCCACTTTGAGTCCTTTATTTTTCATCCTCTCTTCTAGCTCTGCTTTTTTCTCAACCCTCGTGCTTCCGGAGGATAACTCCAAATCTCCAAACATTAGGTCAAAGGATTCAGATATTTTTGGATCTGATTTGTTTATTTTGACATAGAATGGCTTGGGTCCGGTAGGCCAGTCCTTGATAAAGTAAAATCCTTCCAATCCAATTTTTTTAAGATTTGATGGGTATAGATCATCGCCCCACTCTGTCTTTGCGCCTACCTTCTGCATTTTATCGACTAGTTCTGCGTATGTATATTGTGGGATTTTGTCTGGCAATTCCGGCACGACAAATTCGGATTCTGGGTTGTTTTTAGCGTATTCGGATACTATTCTAATTGATGCTTTAATCAAATCCTCGATTCTCTGCATGATGTCATTATAGTCCACATATGCTTCTTCTAGGTCTATCGAGATTGCCTCAGATAGGTGTCGGTTTGTTCTGGACGGCTCCGCTCTAAATATTGGTGCAATCTCGAATACTTTCTCAAAGCTCATCGTTAGTTGTTCTTTGTACAGCTGGGGGGATTGAGCCAAAAATGCCTCCTTGTTATAGTAAAATATTGGAAATAGTGCAGCGCCGCCTTCTGTTGCAGTTGCAATCATCTTTGGCGTGTTGATTTCTAAAAATCCGTTTTCATAAAAATAATCCCTAATTGATTTGAGAACCAGGCTTCGCGCCTTGAAGACATGTTGCAATGGCTTTCTTTTCAGATCAATTGGTCGAATCTCTAGTCTAGTATCGATGTTTTTGACTGTCTTTGCATATGGCTCAAATGGCGGAATTTTTTCAACTTCGGAGAAGACCCTGAGCTCTTTTGGTATGATTTCTATTCCGTTTGGTGCCTTTTCCGATGGTTTTATCGTACCTAGTACCCCAACTGACGAGTGGGCTTTTAGATGTGATATTTTTTCTCGCACATCATCTGGACAACTTCCCGCTTTTGCAACTATCTGAATTTCACCTTCTTTATCCTTTAATGCCATAAACGAAATGTTACCGTGGCCTCGAACCGATAGGACCCAGCCCATTACTATGACATCAGTGTTTTCCATTTTTACCGATAACTGATTAGAATAATGGGTCCTACGCCATTTTTCTAGGTCTGTGCCTATCATGGTATCTGTGCTTGGCAGTCTGTATTTATTTTTATGAAAGAGGCACTTTGAGCCTAGATTTTCATATTGAACACTTGAAAAATTAATTAGACAATTCTAGATCCATGTTACCATGAGCGGAAACGAGGATATTGTGGACTATATCAAGGAAGTAAGAATGGTTCTGGCAGATAGTATAGATACACTACTAACCCTTCAGCATGATTTGCAAAACGAAATTACTGTAGAAAAAGACGATGAGATAACATCGATCTCCAGCAAGGCCCAGCTTCTAGACATCACATATGATATTGCATATGATCAAAAGATCAAAAACGCTCAGGACGAACTTTCAAAACGCGACATTTTATGAGCAAAGAGTCTCGAGAGCTAAAAAGTGCTCCCAAGACCCTTTGACTGGCACAGTGAATTTGTAATTCACCTTTTGGGGATTCTTGATATGATGTGAACCGAAATTATTAAAATGGTTGCGTAGAAAAGATCCAGATTTTGTTCTTACATACTGACAATTTGTCCATCTTTTTGTCATGAATATTCACTCCAACACAAGATTAGATATTGGACCACTCCACAATCGTGGAGATTTCATACGATGAGATTTCCGATCTTCGGGATTTCATTGTGTCATTGAACTTATCATCAAGTGTCGTAATAGTAGAAGGGAAAAGAGATACTGCAGCACTCAAATCCCTTGGTTGTAGCCAACAAATTCTGGAGTATCACAAGTTTGGTGGTATGACTAAATTTGCAGATTCTGTATCTGATAAGAATTTAATTTTATTATTTGATTCCGACCGAAAGGGAAAGTATCTCGCAAGAAAGGTAATCGAGCAACTTGAGCGAAGAACTCGGATTGATCTTTCATACAAAAAACGTCTAGTGCAGATTACCCGTGGAAGAATTTCTGCTATAGAGGAATTATCACAATACGAAGATTTCATCAATCAATAAAAAAGAAATTAGTTGCCTCCAATTAGGAAGACAACGCTTGCGGATGCTGTTACTAGTTGGTCAGGCGAGAACACTGTGGTTGCAGATTTTGCTTCGGCAAAGTCCTTTACCCCATAGTATGGCATCGATGGTGTATAATATCAGCCATCTAGGCAAAAAAAAGACTAGAAATTACCAGGCCCAATAGTATTATCATGGTCTTATCTGACAGAGAAAAGCTTCTAGTTGTAATATCTAATGCAATTTCGGTCTATTCCATGTATACAAAAAACCCAGACACAATGCCAAAAAATACCACATTGATTGACTTTATTCTCAAGGCAACCCCTGAGGATCTCAAAAAAGACCTCACCATGGATCTAATAGACGAAGTATTTGCATTTGTCTCCAAGACACAAGCTGAACTTTCATAAAGGCTGAATTTATCCAAAATATCATGGTCTCCGTCGCAACCCTAGGTTCGCACTGCGCTCTGCAGGTGCTCAAGGGAGCAAAGGATGAGGGCCTCAAGACCATTCTAGTGTCTGAAAAAAAGCGAGAGCGACTATACAAGAGATTTGATTTTATTGATGAGATGATTCTGGTTGATTCATTTGAAGAGGTACTGGATAAAAAATGCACTACCGTGCTGGACAAGAACAATGCCGTATTGATTCCACATGGCACTCTGATTGCGCAAATGTCAACAAAACAGATTGAATCCATCACGACTCCTGTGTTTGGCAACAAATGGATTCTGAGATGGGAGTCCGACAGAAAACTAAAGGAACAACTCATGATAGAATCCAAGCTTAACGTCCCACAGGCAGTATCTAGCCCAAAGAAGATCAAGCGTCTAGTAATCGCAAAAAGACATGGTGCAGCTGGCGGCAAGGGCTACTTTTTAGCAAGCTCAGAGAAAGATTACATCAAAAAGCGCGATATTCTTGTTAAGCAGGGCCTAATCAAGGGCGACTCTGACCTATACATACAGGAATATGTCATGGGAGTATTGGCATATCTGCAGTTTTTCTATTCTCCGCTCAATAACGATCTGGAATTCTTTGGTGTTGACAAAAGACACGAGTCAGACATTGAGGGTCTAGCAAGAATCCCATCACAACAACAGCTAGGAATGGATTACATTTCCTCGTTTAATGTTATAGGGAATAGCCCAATGGTGTTACGAGAATCGCTATTAGATGAGGTATACCAGATGGGTGAGCGATTTGTGTCTGCATCAAGAAGGTTGGTGAAGCCAGGCATGAACGGTCCGTTTTGCATAGAGGGAGTCTATGATCAGGACGGAAAATTCTGGAGCTTTGAATTTTCTGCAAGAATAGTTGCTGGAACCAATATCTACATGGAAGGCTCTCCATACTCTACCTTACTATATGATATCCCAATGAGTATGGGTAGGCGAATTGCTCGAGAGATAAAACAGGCTTCAAAAATAAAGAAATTAGATAAAGTCACTACTTGAAGACAGTCAGTCTTTACTTTGAAATGATCAATGCCTCTGCAGACAGCACTCCCATTATTACCATTACATTCCTCCGTCTATCACCATTGTGTGGATTTTTTTGTGCAAATCAGATATCAACAGTATTGGGTTTGTTATGATGTGTTTATTTTCCTCTTGAATCACAGACGATGCAGCGACATTCTGCGATTCTAGAATACGTTCAGTTTGATTGGAGATTCAAAACAGGCGTGTTGCCGCCGACAATAATTTCTGCTTTTTTGATTCTCGATTTGTAGTATTTTATTTTCTTACCGGCATCGGATATCTCGTACCTATCTACTTCAATTAGTGTGAGATCTTCTAGCTGGGATAGTATCTTGTATACAGTTGAAATTGACATTTTCTGATCATCGGCTATTGTCTGTGCATCCTTTGCCTTGTTTATTATACAAAACAGGACTGCACGGGAATACACATTTGCGAGTGTCTCTATAATTTGTTGAGTTACGTCGTACTGACTGAGGTTGTAGGTTGACTTTTTGTCTAGCATAATACTCACAGGTTTGGTGCAAGACTCAGAACGGGCTCTGGTTTTTTGATTGAAATGTCTGCTTTGCTGATTCTGGAGCGGTAGACCTTGAATTTTCTGCCCTTGTCAGATATCATCCAGCGTTCCACGTGGACCAGAGTAAGATCCTCGAGGTCTGATAACTTTTTGTAAACAGAAGATAGGGGAATTTTGTACTTGTCTGATATTTCTGCTGCTGTCTTTCCTTGTTTTATTACCGAGAAAAGTATGGTTCTCGATTCTGCATCGGCCAAGGCCTCGATTACCTTTTGCGTGACGTCGTATTTTTTCAGCTGAGGTAAAGTAAATCGTCTAGTCAAGTTACTGTGTTACGTTTTCTCCTCATTAAATAAAATGTTATTGTTCTAGTTATATGGAATGAGAACAGATAATGTCGTTTTGGTGTCTTTTCTAGTAGGTATGATTCAGGGGTTGCTTCTTTCACATCACCCCCAAACCAGTGCACTAATGCCGAAAACACAACATGCTTACTACGGATTTCGCCTCAAAGCCCAGCAATCCAAATCCATTTCTATTGGGTCTGGGTTTTGCAGCATTGCAAAAAACACGGCATTGTATGCCCTGACAAAATGTGGATAGCAAAACTATTTGTCTTGTCATATAACCGCATAAGGTATGTCCAAAGTGACGCTTGCAATTCCTGTTGGAATTGGAATAGCTGCCGCAATCTTTGTGGTAGTTTTTTTTGGATCAAATACATCTCAGGATGATTTTGATTTTACATTGTCTGACCTAATAGAGCGCGGCTCTCCACACGTAGGAGATTCGTCTGCACAAATCACAATAGTGGAGTTTGGTGATTATCAGTGCACATTCTGCTTCAAATTCCACCAATCCAGCCTCGATGTGATCAAAAAAGAATACATTGACTCTGGCAAGGCAAGCCTTGTTTTTGTTGATTTTCCTCTAAACGGTCCTGACTCTGTACTTGCAGCAGAGGCGACTCATTGCGCAAATGAACAGGAAAAATTCTGGGCAATGCATGACGAAATATACCACAATTGGAACGGCGAGAGGACCGGCTGGATTAATCGGGATTCAATCTCCAAGTTCGCACAGACTGCCGGAGTGGATGTCGATTCCATGAATCAGTGTCTTGATTCCAAGAAATATCAAGATAGAGTTCTAGAAACGTATGATTTTGCTAAAGAAATCAATATTGATGCAACACCTTCATTTTTGGTAATATCTGGAGACAAAGTAATCAAGATTACCGGCAACCAGTCGCTAGAAGTGTTCCGAAAGGTCTTAGATGAAATTTAATCTAGACAATTACAATCGTATTGTTGGATTGTGAATATATTTTGGATTTGATTCCAACAATCCCCGGTGCAATCGTTACTTGATGCATTCATGGTATATTGAGGTTCTACACCACCAAATTTTCTTGTCCTAGTAGACATATCCAGAAATAAGATTTTGTTTTACAAGTTTTGCGTCTGGCATATGTTTACACGCATTAAAATTCCAAGCTTGACTAGTGTGTACAGGGTCGGGGGTTGATGTTATAGGTTGAACTCACACCAAATCGTAAATGTGATAATGCCCATGTCATGTTATTTTATAGTGGAATGACTTTGGATAGTCCTATATTTGGAATTGGCAGGTCTGTTTTTGCATGGATTAAGCACTGTCTGATTTTTATTGACTAATGTGGCATTTTGTAGTGTTTTGATGTGCTATTTTGGAATCTTAATATGGCATTCGAAAAAGCTTGTCTTCATTGGGAAAAATCAACATAGAAAAACAAGACTCGGTCAAGATTTACAAAATTAAAAGAACGTTAGACGAATTATCAAGAATTTCAGGTAGGGGAACTGAGCTTATCACGGTGTATATTCCAAAGGGTAAGCAGCTACACTTGGTCATAAACCAATTACGAGAAGAGCAAGGAACTGCCGATAACATCAAGTCTGCCATGACTAGGACTCATGTAGTGGATGCTTTGGGCAGAGTCCAGCAGAGGCTAAAGCTGTACAAAGAAGCTCCCGATCGAGGGTTGGTCATATTTTGTGGTGCAGTACCACCAGAAGGAGGCGGACCAATAGGAAGCGAGGTAATAAAGGTCTGGGAGTTAGAGCCGCCAAAAGAGCTTACCACGTCATTGTATAGATGCGATGATCATTTCCATGTAGATATTCTCAAGGACATGCTAAAAGACGACAACCTCATTGGATTTTTGGCAATCGACACTAAAGATGCAGGATGGGGTTTACTACACGGTGATAAAATTGAGGTATTGCGCGAGACAAGCTCCGGTGTTGCTGGCAAACACAGACAGGGAGGTCAATCTGCCAGAAGATTTGAGAGACTGCGGGAAATGGAATTATCATATTACTATAACAGGGTTGCCGAAGTTACCAAGGAATTTTTCATAGACATTTATCCAATCAAGGGCCTAATTGTCTCTGGGCCTGGACCGACAAAGGAGGATTTTCTAAAGGAAAACTATCTCGAATATAGACTTCAGGACAAAGTACTTGCAACACTAGACACTTCGTATTCCGGCTCTGAAGGAATTCGTGAAGCATTCATGAAGGCTCAGGATGTTTTGTCAGATTTCAGACTAGCTGAAGAAAAAAAACTGGTTGAGAGATTGTTCCGAGAGATAAACAATAGAACTGGTCTTGGGGTGTACGGCCTACAAGATATTCTAAAATTGCTCAAAAACAATGTAGTCGATATTTTGCTAATAACGGATGACACAAATCTAAACAGATTAGAGATTACCTGTAATAGATGTAAGAACACTCAAGAAGAAATTCTAGAGCATTCAAAGCTAATACCAAGAAGGACAGAACTGCTAAACAAACCATGTCCTTCCTGCAAGTCAATGGACCAATCAGAGGCATCACAGGATTTGGTGGATTATTTATCCACGATAGCTATTCCTGTTGGCACAAAAATCGAGGTCATTTCTGGTTTGTCAGAATACGGAGTGATGCTATCTAGCCTTGGAAAAGCAGCAGCCATTTTGAGGTATAATCCTAATCTCTAGCTTGTGTTTTTTGATCAAAGACTAGTTCCTGTTTTTTTCGTATTATCATATGGTGAAATGTTCTCTCAAGGCGAAAATTTGAATCATATTTGGAATTGGAATCGTGTGTTTACTGTATCGTTAGTGGTCTTCCGGTTCTCAGATTCTAAAATTGGATACACATGTCAACCCAGTCAAGCATATAAAAAGTGGAAAATTCCGAGGCGAAAATGTTTGATATGATTTCTGGGTAATTCCAGAAATAAACAGAATCTATGAATTTTTGAACAGACTAAAAGACCAAATGTTCGACTAGAGATTTTGCTTTATTGTGCTGGCCAGATTATCTAATTCTTCTGAGCTTGGTATGGTTCTCTTTGTCCAGACTGCGCCCATCTCGGCATATCTTGGTATGATATGCACGTGAACATGCGGGATTATCTGCTTTGCAGCCCGTCCATTGTTCTGCGCCAAAGAAAACGCAACTGCTCCAGTTGATGCCATTATCGCTTTTGCAATTTTTGGAATTTTTGAGAATAAATCACCTACTTGGTTTTCTGACATGTCTGTTATCTTTTCATAGTGGTGTTTTGGCACGACTAAAACGTGACCCTTGTCAATCGGATACTTATCCAAAAATGCCACATGGTTGTCATCTTCGTATATGAAATGCCCCTCCCTGTTCTTTGATATGATATCACAAAAAATGCAGCTCAACTAGAGAATCATTAAAACTGGATTTTATTATGGTTATGCGATTGATTAAATTAGTACTGGTATTGGAGTACGAATAACCATGGGTGAAAACCGAGATTCCCGACGTGAAAAAGAGAGGGAAAACTATGCTTCCAAGCAAAAGTCACAAAAACAGAAAAACAAGCTGATTGCAGCAGGAATTTTTGCTGTAATAATCGGAATTATAGCATTTGCATCGTATACTTATTATGAAAAAATAGCAGTCACAGGAACCCAAATGTCAGGACCTCCTGGTGCCGGCAGACTAGGGGATGAACACGAGCATGCAGCCATTCTTGTCAGGATCTTTGGTGACAAATTCGACTTTTCTCTACCGGATTATCAAGTAAAAAGTCCGTATATCCACTTTGAGAGCCAAAATGGTGACACCATCCACAGACACGCATCCAATGTTCCACTTGGATTCCTCTTTGACTCAATCAAGATAGGATTTGATGATGAATGCTTTGTGTTCCGAGACAAAAAACCAGAACATACATTCTGCAATAACGAGGATTATTCATTAAATTTCTATGTAAATCACGAAAAGGTACCAACACTGAGCAACCATATTCTCAAAGAAGATGACAGAATCCTAGTGCTATACGGCAATGAAAACCAGACCCAGATAGATAACTACCTAATGGAACTAGATGGGCTCTTCATAGAGAAGCAATAAGCTGAGAATCAGCCAAATTCTAATATGCTATTGCGTAAAATGGTGATATAATGGAGATTTCAAGTAGAAATGTAGTGTCTGGTACCGCGCGAGCGCCACACCGCGCAATGTACAAGGCAATGGGATTAACAGACAATGATCTGGATAAGCCGTTTATCGGGGTGTGCCATACAGGAAATGAGGCAACGCCATGTAATATCCACCTGCCAAGACTAGCTATTAGGGCAAAACAAGGAGTATCTGATGCAGGATTTACCCCAAGGGAATTTTCCACAATAGCAGTATCCGATGGCATAGCGATGGGCCACGAAGGTATGAAGTCATCTCTGGTATCTCGCGAGATAATTGCGGACTCGATAGAGATAATGGTGCGCGCTCACCAGTATGATGGATTTGTAGGAATTGCAGGGTGTGACAAAAGCCTTCCTGGTACAATGATGGCGATGGCGCGACTAAACCTGCCGTCGATTTTTGTATATGGCGGTACAATAATGCCTGGAATGCTTAACGGTCAACAGCTTACAGTACAAGACGTTTACGAGGCAGTTGGAGCATATGATGCCGGAAAGATTACACTGGAATCTCTAAAAAGTATAGAAAACTATGCTTGCCCCACTGCAGGATCCTGCGGTGGAATGTTTACTGCGAATACAATGGCGTCAATTTCTGAAGCATTAGGGATTGCATTACCTGGCAGTGCTTCTCCCCCAGCTGAGGATGAGAGACGTGAGAAGATGGTGTACGATACAGGTGTTGCATGTGTGCAGGCTTTGAAAAACAATATCCGACCGCGGGATATTTTGACATTTGAGGCATTTGAGAACGCTATTACCATACTGAATGCAATCGGTGGCTCTACCAATGCCATTTTGCATTTGCTGGCAATATCACATGAGGCCAAGGTAAATCTGACCTATGATGATTTTGAGAGAATTCGAAGAAAAGTACCTCATGTTGCTGATTTGAAGCCAGGTGGAATGTATGTCATGAATGATCTGGATAAAGTAGGTGGTGTACCATTGATGTTAAAGAGATTGTTAGACAGAAAATTACTCCATGAAAATGTGTTGACTATAACCGGCAAAACAATGAAGCAAAATCTGGATAGTATTGTGTTGCCGCCATCAAATGACGATATTATAAAACCCATGACAAACCCACTACACAATACCGGTACTGCTGTAATTCTGAAAGGATCACTGGCTCCAGATGGTGCCGTAGTAAAAATGTCTGGCGTAAAGATTACCAAATTCACCGGAAAAGCCAAGTGTTTCGACAGGGAGGAGCTTGCTTTTGATGCAGTATCACAGAACAAAATCAAGGAAGGCGACGTGGTTGTGATTCGATATGAGGGTCCAAAGGGTGGTCCTGGAATGAGAGAGATGCTGGCAGTCACTGCTGCATTGGTAGGCCAAGGATTAGGAGAAAAAGTGGCAATGGTAACCGATGGCAGATTTTCAGGAGCGACTCGCGGATTTATGATTGGACATGTGGCGCCAGAGGCCTTTATTGGCGGAAACATTGCTTTGTTGCAAGATGGTGATGAAATCACTATAGATACAGAAACCAACAAGATTGACTTGCATATTTCTTCTGATGAAATGGAAAACAGAAGAAAAGCTTGGAAGCCAAGAAAACCAAACTATGAATCCGGGGCATTGGCAAAATATGCATCACTGGTAGGCTCTGCAGCACAAGGTGCTGTGACTAGTCCTATTTGGTAAATTAAACACGATTATTGCTAAATCGATAGTCTCCAAGAGAAATCTTTTCGGAAATTGATGTGGAGTAAGTCCATGATTATGCAAGAGAGTCACAACTTAAACGAAATTAATTATTATCATTCCAAATCTCAGTTATTATCAAATTAGACGTCATATCTACCAGAATTGATAAGGAATCACGAAAACTATCCTCATTTGAAGACATTAGTTCATAGAGTCAAAATCTCCATGTCAGAGTATAGGCTGACTTTCTTCTGGTAAGATTTGCAGAATTGTTTACAAGATATCTATTGAGAAATTATATCGTAAAACTTTCTAGAAGGTCCTTGCTTTAGAAATCCCATTAACTGCATTGCTATCTGATGATGTTCTTGTGTCTGGTGTATTTTATGATGTGACTCTTCACTCTCAAACTCTGCAATAATGACATACTTTCCGTCACTTGATTTGCCCAGCCTTCTTCCTACAAATCCTGGATTTTTAGCAAGAATTTTGTTTGTTTCTGCAATCCAAGTCGCAAATTCCTCTTCTTTGTCCTCCTTGAGAGGCATGTCTATTATTGCAACATACATTATTCTACCAACATACAATCCAGTTAAGAGTATTTCTCAGATTTCCGGAATAAAATTATCACAGCCAGAGTTGCATGGCTTGTTCATTACGCCCTGGCATTTACCCATACCATCATGCATTATTCTGTGGTGACCGCAATTGCGACACTTTACCCTAAAGTATGCGATAAGATCATCCATTGGAATCTCAGATTTTGTAATTTTACCATCAGTGGCAATATAGTTTGATTTCTCATCTATCATTCATTCCACACCGATTGTTTTTTGAGCCAAGACACCAAATCATGGTACAGATGACTGGTCTGAACATTAATCACGTTAATTTCTACATTGGTGCTTGATTTTGCTGTTTTAGTATATGTATCATACTTGCAAAATACCACCCTGTCCAAATATGTCTCACCTTCAATCTCTTTTTTCCCAAGCTCATCTGATTCCGAAATTGAAAAGCTCACAAACAACACCCCGTCTGCCCAATATGCATTTGCAGACTCTAATGTAGAAATCATACTAACTAGATCATCAAGACTCATCTTTATCAAATCATGGACGTGGATTTTTTTGTAGGGCTCGTAGATAAAATCAGTCATGGATTGGTATCTTTGTAGCTGCTTTATCAGTTTTACAACTAGAATCCATGGACGCTGCAAACAAAAACGGTTCTATCCCCAATCTTTTTTGCAGTAATGCCAATTCCCTCCCTTAACTCCGACTTGCACAAGGCGCACATTACTTCGGTTGCAGAGCTTTTCAGTGGAATTTGCGGCTTGCCAAAATACATCTCCGAATACAGCACATGAGATTTTGGCTTTGCAAGCATCTGACTCATAATACAAATAGATCAAGATCGCATATAAAGGTACCGTACCATACCGTAATTCTTACAACATTGGAGCCTGATCATGCGTAAATTATCCCAAATTCTTGAAAAAATTACCAAAAACTCGCGACAAACAACTCATTAAATATCCCAAATCAGCAAGCAACACTATGGGTGGCCACCTTTGGTAACCATACTTGTACTATAATACCCCTAGGCCTACCTGGAACGCAATTCGATATCTATTCCAAACTAGAACAACATTACACCCACACATTTCTCTTTGAATCACTGACTGGTCCTGAAGAGATGGCAGAATCATCTATCATTGGCTTTGATCCAAAGATAATCATCCAAGGATATTCAGATAGAATTGTAATATCATACAAGGACGGCACTACCAAAATAATTCCAACCAAAGATCCAGTAGCAGAATTAAAACAATTCATTACACCAACCCAAGACCAGTCACATCGATACCTGGGCGGTGCAGTCGGAATCATAAACTATGACGCTATAAAACTGTACGAAAACATTCCAATCAATGACAATTCAAAACCAATAATGGAATTTGGAATCTACCAGGACGGAATATTATACGACAACAAAACAAAGCAATCATTATACTTCTATTATGATGAAAACAGAATAAATCAGATAAAACAATCAGAGAGAAAATTTGGTAACATCACTCTATCTGATATCACAACAAACATGGACGAATCACAATTTACTAATATAGTGAACAAGGCAAAGCAATACCTACACTCTGGCGATATCTTTCAAGTGGTATTATCTAGAAAATTTAACTTTTCAGCGTCTGGTGATATTCTGCGCGTATACAAGGAGCTGCGTGCACTCAATCCATCACCATATCTATACCACATGAAGTTTGTACAAAAAACCTACATTGGGTGTAGTCCTGAAATGCTAGTCCGAGTCACAGGCGAGGAAGTAGAGACATTTCCCATTGCAGGCACACGCAAAATCACAGACGATGAGGCAAAAAATAAGCAATTAGAGCAGGAATTGCTATCCGACCAAAAAGAAATCGCTGAGCATACAATGTTAGTTGACCTTGGACGAAATGATGTGGGTCGAGTCTGCAGATATGGCTCTGTTCGTGTACCAGAACTAATGCGGATAAAGCGATTTTCACATGTACAACATATTGTGACTCATGTTGTTGGAAAGCTAGATGAAAAAAATGATATGTTTTCTGCATTTGAGGCAGTATTTCCTGCAGGAACTGTATCTGGTGCACCGAAGATTAGGGCGATGGAGATAATCAACGAATTAGAGCCCGATATCAGAGAACAATATGCAGGGGCTGTTGGATATTTTTCCAACAATGGTTGTTGTGATTTTGCAATAACAATTAGAAGTATCTTTTTTGATGGTACTCAAGGCTTCATTCAATCAGGTGCAGGAATTGTCATAGACTCCACACCCAAAGGCGAGTTCAAGGAAACGGAACATAAGGCTGGGGCCATGATCGCAGCGCTAAAGGAGTCCACAAAATGAAATTTCTAGTCATTGACAATTATGATTCATTCACGTACAATATTGCACATCTGTTGGGCGATCTTGGTGTGGAATCCGACGTCATACGCAATGACAAGATAACTCTGGATGAAATAAAAAAAAGAAACTATGACGCAATAATAATATCACCAGGTCCAGGTACTCCTGAAGACAAAAGATATTTTGGAATCTGTTCCAATGTGATTCACGAGCTAGGGCCAAAAACACCAATTCTTGGAATTTGCCTTGGACACCAGGGAATAATACATGAATTTGGTGGCAAAGTAGTCAATGCAGGTTGCGCAAGACACGGCAAAACAAGCCAGATCAAGCATTATTCTGATTCATTATTTTCTGGTGTGCAAAACCCGTTTCGTGCAACGAGATATCATTCTCTGGTGGGTGATAAGACCATCATACCAGATGTTCTAAAAGTAACCGCAATATCTGAAGACGACGGTGAAGTAATGGGGGTATCGCACAAGGACTATCTAATCGAAGGAGTACAGTTCCACCCAGAATCGATACTAACCACAGAAGGAAAAAAGATCCTCCAGAATTTTATCAACAAGGTGAAAAAATGTTAGAAGACTACATTGCAAGACTCGAAGTCGGCGCAAATCTCAAGCATGATGAGATGGGCAAGGCAATGGAACTACTTCTAACCGAGGGGACATCTGACCAAGTAAAGGCCGTTTTTCTGCAGCATTTGGCAAACAAGGGCGAAACAGACGATGAATTGCTAACAATGCTTGGTAAAATGGAAGAGCGTGGTATCCACATATCGCCAAAATGCAAGTATGCCATAATAGACGTTTGCGGAACGGGTGGTGACAAACTACAGACATTCAATATTTCTACCACTGCGGCATTTGTCATTGCGTCCTGCAAGGGGATAGTGGCAAAGCACGGTAATCGCTCATCATCAGGAATTTCTGGTAGTGCCGATATTTTCGAGTATTTTGGCTATGATCTAAATATGGACCCTATCAAGATAACATCAATAATTGAAAAACACAGAATCGGATTTTTGTTTGCACAGAGATTCCATCCTGCAATGAAAAATGTCGCAGCTGCTAGAAAAATGCTCCAATCCAGGACCGCATTCAATGTTTTAGGACCATTGTGCAATCCTGCACGCGTAAAACACCAGCTAATAGGCGTCTTTTCCGAGGATTATCTAGAGAGATTAGTCAGTATTTTGAAAAGATGTGGTGCACAAAATATCATGACTGTTCACTCCCAGGATGGATTAGATGAATTATCCACCACATCAAAGAACAAGATCTGCTTTCTGCGGGATGGAAATATGGCAAAAATGATAATCGACCCGCTAAAGTTAGGATTGCACCAGGTAACAATTAAGGACTTGCAGATATCAACAAAACAAGAGGCCATAGAATCATTTGTTACAGTTCTAAATGGTACTGCAAGCCAGGCCAAAATAGAGATCACTGCACTAAATTCAGCTGCGGGCCTAGTTGTAGGAAATGTTGCCAAAGACCTAGAGGAAGGACTGGAAATGTCACTGGAATCAATAAATTCTGGTCAGGCATTTTCTCACTTTGAAAATTTTGTCAAAGATTGTGGTGATTATTCCAAGTTAAAGGAGATTACACAATGAAAACGCTACAGAAATTATTTGACAATTCCCACAAGGCAATATCTGACGGCATTTATGACATAACAGAAAAAATCCCAAAATCAAAAATTGATCTAATACAATCAATAAAAGAAAATAAGCATGCATCACTAATCACCGAAGTAAAGTTCTCATCTCCATCACTAGGTAAAATACGCAAAAAATCTGACCCGGTTCAGATTGCTCAAGCCATGGTGGGGGGAGGAGCCAAGGCACTATCAGTTCTCACACAACCATATCTTTTTGAGGGCTCACCGCAATATTTCATGGAAATTAGAAAGCAGGTAAAAATCCCAATGTTGATGAAAGATATAGTAGTTGACAAGGTGCAAATCGATGCGGCAAGAAAAATAGGCGCAGATTACATGTTATTAATCCAGTCGTTGTTTGATGTTGGTCTGCTCAAGGATATTGACGAGTATATCGATTATGGGCACAAAAACGGCCTAATGGTATTATTAGAAGCCCACACAAAATCAGAATTTACCAATTCTCTAAAGACAAAGGCGGATCTAGTTGGAATAAACAATCGAAACCTAGACACCTTGCAAATTGACATTAATACAACAAAAAAGCTGCTGGAAGGATTTGATAATCATAGAATCATAGTATCTGAAAGCGGAATTGAAACCCCCCAAGACATACAATTTCTAAAAAAATGCGGTGCAGGCGCATTCCTAGTTGGATCTAGCATAATGAAGTCAGAAGATATTAAAGAGAACGTAAGGAGTCTTGTAAACGGCATATGAAAATTAAATTCCCTAAAGACGGACGATTCGGAGAATTTGGTGGAAAATACATACCAGAAACCTTGTTTCCAGCAATCGAAGAGCTGGAGCAAAGCTATCTCAAATACAAAAACGATCCTGACTTCAAAAAAGAGTTAAACTATTACCTGACAGAATATGCAGGACGCCCAACTCCATTATACTATGCAAAAAATCTGACAGAGAAAATTGGCGGCGCTAAAATCTACCTAAAAAGAGAAGACCTGTTACACGGGGGCGCGCATAAGATCAACAATACTCTTGGTCAAGCTCTTCTTGCAAAGAGAATGAAAAAGACAAGAATAATCGCAGAAACTGGTGCTGGTCAACATGGGGTGGCTACCGCAATGGCATGTGCCGTCCTTGGACTCAAAGCTGAAGTATACATGGGCTACAAGGACACCATAAGACAAAAACAAAACGTATTTCGAATGAACATGCTTGGATGTGAAGTACATGCGGTTAAGGCAGGATCGCAGACACTAAAAGACGCAATAAACGAGGCGATTCGCGATTGGATTAAAAACGTAAAGGATACCTATTATTTGCTAGGCTCGGCAGTCGGGCCACACCCATATCCAGTAATGGTCCGCGATTTCCAATCTGTAATTGGCGAAGAGATTAAACAGCAAATCAAGGCCTTTGGGAAAAAAACTCCAGATACCGTAATTGCATGTGTAGGTGGAGGTTCAAATGCGATTGGAACGTTTTATCCACTAGTAGACACTGATACTGAAATAATCGGCGTTGAAGCTGCAGGACAAGGCCTAAAATCAAGGCGTCATTCCGCAACATTGTCTGCTGGAACAAAAGGTGTCCTACATGGCATGATGACATATTTGTTGCAGGATTCAGAAGGTCAAATCCAAGAAACTCACAGTATTTCTGCAGGGCTAGACTATCCTGGTGTAGGTCCAGAGCATTCCTATTTCAAGGACCAAAAAAGAATACAATATGTTTCTGCGACCGACAAGGAAGTAATTGATGCATTTTTGATGCTAACTAGGACTGAGGGGATTATTCCAGCACTTGAATCCGCACATGCAATAGCAGAGTCAATCAAGCTTGCTAAGAGACGATCAAAGTCAGATAGCATTGTAGTTACATTATCTGGAAGAGGAGACAAGGACGTAGAGGTGGTACAAGATTACATCGAGAATTCAAAATAAATTTGCCGAGCTAGAATCTGCTGGACAAAAGGCACTAGTCACCTATGTTATGGTTGGATATCCATCACACAAAGACACATTGTCAGCAGTTCGCGGATTAATTGAAGGCGGCGCAGACATTATAGAGTTAGGATTTCCTTTTTCAGATCCTCTAGCTGATGGTCCAGTAATCCAGCATGCAAGCAGTATATCGTTAGAAAAGGGAACTAAGATGACACAATTTTTGAGCCTAGTTCAACAAATCCGCAAGGAAAGTCAAATTCCACTAGTACTGATGACCTACACCAACATTCTGTACAATAAAGGATATGAAAAATTTTTCAAGCTGGCAAAAGAGGCAGGCCTAGATGGAATTATTACGCCAGACATGACAGTAGAAGAGTCCAAAGAATATCTTAGAGCTGCAAAAAAACACAATTTAGATACAATATTTCTGGTATCGCCAAATACCAGCAAGTCAAGGTTGCAGGAAATAGTAATGCAGACCACAGGATTTTTGTATTTGGTGGCAGTCTTTGGTACAACCGGTGTTCAAAACAAAATCCAATCTTATACGATTTCCGCACTACAAAATACCAAAAAGATCACAAAAGGTAAAGTCCCTGTAGGGATTGGATTTGGAATCTCAACACCGAGTGATATCAAATCTTATGTTAAGTATGGAGCAGACGCTGCAATTATCGGCTCGGCACTAATCAAACTTATAGAAAAGACACCTTCTGCTAAAATCCAGAGTACAATTACCAGATTTACAAGGCAGCTAAAATCAGCAACAAAATAGTTATTTCGAGTATTTTATCTTCAAGGTAAGCAATGTTACGTTTAGTGCTATTGTGCTAATGTTTGCTCCAATTATGACCCAGTCTTGTTTTATTATTCCATATCCAATCCACAAAGACAATCCAGCACATATTGTAATCATTAGCCAATATGACACATCGTTGAGGCTCTTTGTCCTATAGCCACGAATCACTTGTGGTACAAAGCTACCTGTGACTAGGATAGCCGCCACACTCCCAAGTACTGTAACCCAGACGTCCTCGATCATTCTTTGTGAGATAAATAGTGCTGATTAAAGCATATCCGCAAAAAAAGAAATAAAAATATCATTTTCCTTATCTAAATGTGCAGACAAAGTTCATTTTTGTTACTGGTGGCGTCATGTCTGGCCTAGGCAAGGGCGTAGTCACATCTTCTATTGCAAAACTGTTACAATTATCAAACCAAAGGATTTCTTGCGTCAAAATAGATCCATACCTCAACTATGACGCAGGAACAATGAATCCAGTAGCCCACGGCGAAGTATACGTCACAGATGACGGCGGCGAGTGTGATATGGATATTGGAAATTACGAGCGATTCCTAAATCAAAATCTTAAGAAAACACACAATATCACAACTGCGCAGATTTATTCAGCTGTAATAGAGGCAGAGCGCCGAGGTGAATACCTGGGTGCGTGTGTACAGATTATCCCACATATCACAGATGAAATCAAAAAGAGAATACACAAAATAGCAGACGATGAAAAGCTTGACTTTCTTGTCGTAGAGTGTGGCGGAACGGTGGGCGACATTGAATCACTCCCATTCCTAGAGGCACTGCGACAGATGAGACTAGAAGAAGGACCACAAAGCGTATTATTTGTCCATGTTACCCTGGCACCATCATTAGATGTGGTAGGCGAGCAAAAGACAAAGCCAACACAACATTCCGTTCAAGAGTTACGGCGAATCGGTATTCAGCCAGACTTTATGGCAGTTCGATGCACAGAACCACTCTTGGAATCAACAAAAAAGAAAATCTCAATGTTTACCAATGTAACGGCAAGCGATGTGTTCTCATGTCATGACGTACCATCAATATTTTCAGTTCCGCAAATTCTCTATGAACAAGGCATAGTCGATAAAATATTTACCAAGTTTGCCAAGGTGGGTATGATAAACTCGGCTGCAAATTGGGACAAGTGGAATGTCGTGGTCCAGTCAATGCAGCAAAAAGACAGCGAAATCAAAATAGCAATGGTTGGAAAATATGTCACACTGGCAGACAGCTATGTTAGTGTAAACCACGCATTAAAGCACGCAGGAGCTAAAATTGGAAAATCAGTATCCATCGACTGGATAGACTCTGAGGGGATCAACGGAAACGTCGATACGCTATCAAAATACAACGGCATCCTAGTGCCAGGAGGATTCGGAACACGCGGAGTTGAGGGAATAATAAAAACAGCAAACTTTGCGCGAGAAAAAAATATACCATATCTAGGAATCTGCTTTGGATTTCAGCTTGCCGCAGTCGCGTTTGGCAGACATGTCCTAAATTATTCCGATGCAAATTCAACAGAATTAGACCCAAACACTACCCATCCAGTTGTGGACTTGTTGCCAGAGCAAAAGACAATGTCAAATCTTGGCGGAACCCTGCGACTAGGTGCACATGATATCACAATAAAACCAAATACAATTGCATCAAAAACATACAATGCGGCTCATGTTTCAAGACGACACAGACACAGATACGAAATCAATACAAAATACCTGCAGGAATTCGAGAAAAAAGGCCTAGTCTTTTCAGCAGAATCTGATAATTCAAAGAGAATGGAAATGCTAGAGATTCCATCGCACAAATTCTATTTTGGAGTACAGTTCCACCCAGAGTTTAGCAGTAGGCCGGGCTTTCCAGAAGAGTCCTTTGAGGCCTTTGTTCGGGCTTCGGCAATCTAGGTCTTTGAAATTTCGTAGATTTTCTGCCTAGAATCCCGCATTGATATTTTCTTTTTGACATAGCCTTTATCCAACAAATGTCGCAATGCTAGGCGTACCGTTCTGTCTGGAAGTAGGGTCTTTGTCACCAGATCACGCTGTGTCATGGTGCCCTCAAACTCTAGTGTCTTAAGCAATAGCTTCGAGCTTGGAGGCATGTTAAGCAGTTCCTCTGCCAGCTTGACCTTTTTTGTTAGTGCAGAAACGGCTGTGGAGTCTTTTTTGATCTTGATTACTCGTGCTGACGACATGGATTTTGTACATTCTAGTGTGTTGTTTATTCTAAATCTGTCTACTCCATCCATTACAACCTCACAGAACAATCGGGATGAAATGTCATCTACTTCAATAATGCTGGTGTCATGGACGATGAGCGGCCTGCGGGTAGTGTCTAATGAGTTCACGGACACTATGCCAAATACTGGCGAGTCCTGAAATATCATTGGACCACCAGCAGACATTGAATATGCAGAAGAGCCAATTGGTGTGGATATAATGACACCATCGCTGGAATCATGCCAGACCTCCTCATGGTTTACGCGCAAAACATGTTCCATTAGCATGGCGCTCTTTGATGAGAACACTGCGACATCATTCAAAACAGGGTAGACAGCCTTTCCGTCAATTTTGACTCCAATTCTTGAGAATTCCGACGTTTCGTAGTCTGATTTTTTTATCCTGTTTACTATAGAGGAGAATTCCTTTAGATCAATTTGGGCAAAAAATCCGCTTGATTCAGATTCTCCAACGCCAAGGACTGGAACCGGCACATCTTGGGTCTTGTGGAAATAATTGCGAACTCCCCTGTCACCACCAGTAACAATTACACAGTCGAGGTCTTTTTGCGGTTTGTATCCTACATACCTAGATGGTAGCCCATAATCATCCAAAACGGTCTTGATTGTCTTTACGGCAATGTCTGTTGCAGTACCACCGGATATTCCTATTTGCACAGAAAATCTAAATTTTCTTGTAATAATAAAAGCTTAGACGTCCTTGAACTTCATTATATTATAGTAGTATGAGGCATTAACCTGAGTTTGGCTTCTGGTCGGAATCTTATCTAGCCCCACCTCTTTTGATTCAAGGGCAGCCTGTGCAGCGCCACCAGCAAAGCTTAGTGCCCATAATGCATCTTTTTCTTTGAGCATTGCACAGCAATATGTGGCAGTAAAAATGTCGCCAACTCCGACAGTGTCGTAAATGTCCATGTTTGGCAAAGTAATTGAATACTGTCTGTTTTTATGAAACAGTGAGACTTCGCGCTTGTTTGTATATAGCAAGTGTTCTATTTTTTTGTGCAGTATTTTTGCACCCTCAATTCCCTCGACTCCGGTTAGCTGATACACCTCATTTGGGTCTGACTTGAGAACGGTTATGCCGTCAAGATCAAGGCTTGTTCTCTCAAAGGATATCAACCCATCTGGGCCTTTTCTTCGTAAAAACCCCTGTGGATCCAATGCCACAAAATCAGAATCGGATTTTATCTTCTGCAATACTTCCACAGATATTTCATCAAATACAGGGCTGATCAGAATTCCATCTGCTTTTGTTTTGGTGTAATCAATTTTGTCACAGAGATTCTTTATCCATAATGTTCTTTCTGCGCCAGAGATGTCCAGTCTGAATCGTGTGGTATTTTTTTGGGATTGTGAGTTTTCAAACTTTATCTTGTTTTTTTGGAGATAATCTACACTGGTATAGTCAGGGCCAAACTTTGTATACAATTCCACATCAAAGCCCATGTTTTTTGCAGCCATGCCGCAATAACATGCAGGTCCGCCGGGCATGACATACAGATTTCCCCCAATGTAGATTTCATCTATTGTACAATGAGAAAAAATTCCAAGTTTCAATGTTCCCGCTCAATTCAGTTCGGATTTAGTTTTTTGCTTTTGAAAACAGTCTGGGCAGATAATCTGTCCACGCTCTATTACAATTTCCACGTTTGACTTCAGGCAGAAATGGCAGAGTCCTCGCATCTACTATAACATATCAAAACTAGCATAAATTTAAGCTAATAATCTTAGAAAAAGAGATATTCCAAAGATATCGGCCAAAGACTGTGAGAAAACTAATCCCGGTGACACTGGACAAAAAGCTGGTCTTCTTGGTCATGGCAGTTTCCTTAATTGGAATAGGCGTGACTTTTTTCATTTCATTTCATTATACCACCTTGATTTTGGGCGAGCGGGCTACAAATCAGCTAATAGGCGAAGCTGCAATCCGAGGCTCTACCGTAGAGAGTACCATGAACTCCAAAATCCAGGAAATACAGGTAATTACCACAAACCCCATGATGAGGATACTAGTCTCGGAGCTAAACCAAATTGAAGATACACGGATACTTGCAGAGGCAATTGCGCAAAAACGAATGGACTTTTTAATCGAGGTTCAAGCATATGAGGTAAGCATTGGAGGCCTAGACGACCTAGAAAATGTGGAAATCATAGGAATTGACGGAGAACGATTATTTGTACTCATCAACACGAAAAACAAAAATGACTATATGTCTGATCCAATCTTTGTTCGCGGATTAAAAGAGCCATTTACTCAAATAATTCTTGATGCAGACGGTAAGCGGAAAATTGTAACTGCGGCACCTATATTCGAAAAACCGGAAGACCAATCACCCATAGGTGTTGCAATAATCACTGCAAGCACAAAACAAATCGACAGCATATTGTTAAACAGAAAAGGCCTAGGTCAGACAGGTGAGTCATATCTTGTAAGCATGTACGGATACATGATGTCAGAATCACGATTTATTCCAAATGCGCCGTTTGTGCAAAAAGTAGACACTGAGCCACTCAAGTACTGCCTGGCAGATGGCCAGATCTATTACGGTATACACGATGACTATCGTGGCATTTCAGTCCTTGGTGCATCAAACTGCATGAAGAGTCTCGGGATGAGTATGATAGTGGAAATTGACGAAGCCGAAGTCTTTGAGCCAGTAAAAGAACTTCGAGACAAGATAATTGTCCTTGGCGTAATTATTACTGTTATAGTTGGAGTTGCCGCATATTTTCTATCAAAGCGCCTATCAAAGCCACTAATCAGGCTCAAAAATGCTGCAACCCAGGTTGCAAACGGCGACTTTAATGTCAGGACTAACATCAAAACTGACGACGAGATAGGCCAGCTTTCGCGCTCATTTGATCAGATGGCAGAGCAGATTCAGGACTCTCTTCTCAAAATTAAAGAGCGCGAGGAGGTAATCAAGCAGCAAAAAGACATACTATTACAGTTTTCCCAGTACAGCTCCAATTACTGTGTCTGCTTTGTAGACATTGTTGGTTCTACAAAACTAACATCAAAATTATCAGACATTGAGACAAGCAAGTTTTATTCTATATTTTTGAACTCAGCTGCCGGTACAATTACGCAAAACTATGGAATCGTAGTCAAAAACATCGGCGATGCATTACTGTATTATTTCCCAAAGACTGAATCTGAAGATCAGGCCCCATTTGAAGAAATGCTACATTGTTGCATGAAGCTAATCGAGGCTAGAACCACAATCAACTTGTTACTAGGCGCAGAAAACCTACCTGAGGTAAGCTATAGGATATCTGCAATGTATGGTCCAGTCAGAGTGGCAATAGTCGCAACTTCTACAATTGATGACATCTTTGGCTCCACAGTGAACAGCTGCTCGAAGATAAACTCGCTTGCAAAACCAAATACACTTGTAATCGGTGAATCACTGTATCAGAAAGTCAAAGACATCAAAGAATACAAGTTTGAGAAAATCTCAGAATATACAATAGATGCAGAAAACAAGTTTGCCGTGTATCTAGTATCGCAATAATCACATCAAGATTATAAAGAGGCACTCGGAAGGGAAAGCCATGCCATTAAAGCGTGCAAGCAGGGGACGACGAAAGGGCGGAAAAGGCTCCTCAGACCGTATCCAGTGCACAAACTGCGGCGCTACAGTTCCCAAAGACAAGGCAAAAAAAGTAACATCCAGACTAAACCTGGTTGAGGCATCGCTTGCAAAAGAACTGCGGGCACAGGGAGCATACATTGCATCGCCAAAGGTTCTCAAATGGTACTGTGTGTCATGTGCAATTCACTTTGGTATACTGAAGATTAGATCTGCCGATTCTAGAAGACAGACAGGCAAGCTATACTAGTCTTCTTTGATGTTTTTGGACGTTACGATAATTCTCTGAATGAATGTAATTCCTGCAATTACAATTACAATACCTATTGCATACGGCATCAATCCTGGAATCATGCCAATTATGGCAATCACAAGTAGTCTTTCAGCGCGCTCGCCAATCCCAATTCCCTGCAGTTTGACTCCAAGGGATTCTGCACGAGACCTTGCATAGCTTACCAATAACGATAATGTGATGGCGAGTAAGACCCAGATTGGCTCTGCAAATCCACCTACCAGCAATCCCGTAAAGATTGCAACCTCGGCAATTTTGTCAAATATTGAATCTAGGAATCCGCCCCTTTTTGTTACCTTTTTTGTATATCGGGCAACTTGTCCGTCAACCATGTCAAAAAACCCAGAAACTAAAAGCAACATCCCGCCAATTATTGTCGCAGAAAAATACGGTGAAATGTACTGGTTAAGGCCATATGCTATGGCAGACAAAAATGCAAATGCGAGGCCAACGCCTGTCCAAAAGTCAGGAGAAAGACCTGTCGCGCCAAACTTTGCGCCAATCTTTTCCAATGCAGGCCTTAGTGATTCTCTAAAATTATTAAGCAATATCGTGAAATGATTTCCGATTCTATTTAAAATTCATGGCGACCATGGTAGATAACAGCTTGGCTGCAAGCGATGCAGTAGCGCCATTGTCATATGTCGGGTTTAGCTCCACCACATCCAGAACAGAGATTTTGTTATTTTGCATTGAATATATCATCTCAAATAGTTCACGTGATGTAATTCCCACTGCCTCTGGATTTCCCACGCCGGGCGCAAATGCTGGGTCCAGCACATCCAAATCCACACTTACATAGGTTCTGTCAAATGTTGATAGTGCGTCTTTGACCATCTTTGGGCCTTTTCCATCACGGATGTCTCTGTCAGTAATGGTGCGAATTTTATTTTCTTTGAGAAAGGCAAGCTCTTCTTTTACAAAAGAACGAGCCCCAACATGTATTATCTTGTCTGCACCTTTTTTCTCCACCACTCTTCTCAGATATGACGCATGAGAGAATTCCTCCCCTGCATATCCATCTCTCAAGTCATAGTGAGCATCAAATACGATATAGCCAGTCTCCTTTGGAACATTCATGTACGTACCATAGGTTAGCGAGTGCTCTCCTCCCAGAATAATCAACAATCTGTCTTTTTTTGTAAGCTCCGCAGTGAGTTTTCCAACCATGTCGAGCATTTCTTCCACATTTGCAGTGTGCATCGAGTTTCCCAAGTCCTCTATTGCTACGCCTTCCAGGTCAACTCCCAAGTCAGGGTGGAAAATTTCTATATTGTTAAAGGCCTTACGGATTGCGTCAGGACCAAACCTGCATCCGGGCTTGTAAGAATGCGTTGAATCAAAAGGAATTCCATATACAGTAGCAACCGGAGTTTTGGCATCACCGGGACTGATAATCAGTGGGTCCTTGTTCAGATACAAGTCCAGATAGCTCATTATATTTTCAGAAAAAACACTAGAAAATATACTATGCTATGACTTTGCGGCCGACTCTTTGTATGCCTTACCACTTTTTTACTAGACTGACGAGCTTAACAGTTTTTTGACAAACTGGAACCGGTTGCTCAATCCAAGATCGCAAGCTTTGATTCCAGATCATTTGCAAAAATTACTAATAAAACAAATGTTTTGATTTTTGTTTAGATTTCTTTGGTAGCCTCTAATCCATTCATTTTTGGTATCATAATCCAAGATAATCATATTATGAGATTCACACTAGTGTTAGTTTAGTAGCCTATGTTCTTTCAAACATAAACGAATCAGACCATTATCTGCGGTCTTTTCGATAAATGTCTCGATAGGTTTAACTTTGTAAAGGGTTTGCCTTGTGTCTGCTTTTTTATCTCAGAGACAAATTCGTCGAATGATAATTCCATGACATTTCCTGTCTTTCTGTCGCGTATTGACAAGTTTGCCTTGCCCATTTCTTTTTCTCCTATTACCAATGTGTATTGAATCCATTCCGTTTCAGATTCGCGAATTCTCTTGCCCAGAGTTTCATTTCTGTCATCAATATCCACTCGAATATCGGATGAGCTTAGCCTGTCTGCTAGCTCGTCGCAATATTTGAGAAATTCGTCCTTGAGTGGAATTATTCTAACCTGTGTTGGAGTAAGCCATAATGGAAATTTCGCCTTTCTCCCCTCTTTTTGGTCCAGCGCAGCTTTTTCCAATAACGCATAGATTACTCGCTCTATAGCACCGCTCGGCGAATTATGCAGTATTATGGGGTGGTGCGGTGTGTTGGATTCATCGAAGTATCTGATTCCATAGCGAGCGCCGTTTTCCACATCTATCTGATCAGTTGATAGTGCAGATGCCTTGCCCATATTATCCACATAGTTAAATTCCCATTTTAGCACAAAATAGAAAAATCTCTCCTTCCACATTTCTACCAGGACTGGTTTTCCCAGTTTTCTAACCAGTTCCTCAATGTGGGCCTTGTTCTCATTGTAATATTCCTCTGTGAATCTAATTGCCATTTCATAATCAGAGTCGTCGATTCCAACTTCTTTGAGAACATTTCGAGACAGGTCAAATCGCTTTCGGAACTCTTCTATTGCCTGCGGAATACCAGTACAGAATGCATGACAGTCAGGCATGGTAAATGCTCGCAGTCTTCGCAGGCCAACCAGTTCTCCTGATTGTTCTCGTCTGAAGCTATATCTGGTAAGCTCGTACAGCTTCATCGGCATGTTCTTGTATGATATTTGAAAGTCACTTGCCATTAAGAACTGACCAAAGCATGCTGCAAATCTCAAAAAGAGTTGCTTACCTTCAGAGTTGATGTTGTATTGTCTTGCAGGAAATCGATTAAAGTAGCTCTCCATGCTAGGGTGGTGTGAATCATACATGATTGGCGTCTCTACTTCGAGGCCACCATATTCCTTTACCTGGTCTGTAACGAATTGCTCCAGTAAGGACTTGATTAGTCTGCCGTTTGGATAAAACCTCATATTGCCCGAGTCAGATGCCGGCTCATAGTCCGCTATTGCCATTTTCTTCATAAGTTTGACGTGTGGTGGCGGCTCGTCTACTGCCCTTTTTTTGGCAGCCTCGTATTTTGCCAGGATTTCGAGTTTTTCATGTTTTGCAAAGTTAAACTTGTCAACCTCTGCCATTGTGCCGTCTGGCGATAAAATATACCAAAATGATTTAATTTTAGATTCTGATTTTAGTGCCTCCGATGCCTGACCTTCATCATCATGTGAATTTCCATTATCACGTGGTGTGGCATCCTTGGAAAAAACCTTGGAGCTCTCTGCCAATGGGTGTCCCTTTACTTTTACATTGTATGATTTTGTCCAGCCAAACGGGGCGTGCGACACTTCTAAATCAGATGCAAGGGACTCCATTTCTTTTAGTAATGATAGTGCGATATTTGGTGCTGCCAAATTTGACGATAGATGTGCATATGGGTATAGTAGTAATTTTTTACAGCCAACTTTGCCCATGCTGGTCTTTATTTCAGATATTGCCTTTTGCGCAATTTCGGAATCATCTCCGTGTTCTATTGCCAGAAATACCACAACAATCTCTTCTAGTCTTTTTGGCTCCGGTATGATTTCTTCTGCCGTTTTTATCTCTTTTTTAATAGGATTGTATTCTATACTGTCGCAGTGCAGTTGTAGTATTCGCACAATTTGAAGAACATTACGTTATTGACTTAAGTGTTACGACAAGAAACAAAGTATTGCGATCAATTTTACTGCCATTATTGTGCATCTGCTTTGTGCAATACCGGATTGGAAACTATTCCAAGAAACATCTCTTTTTCTGCCCCTCTACCGCGCGAGCCGATCACTACAATTGCATAGTCGCCGGGGTTTGACAGCTCGGTAATCTTTTCCGCAGTATTGCCTGAATCTGTCTTTGGCTTGAAATAACACTAGACCTTGCCTCCAAGTTTGACACCTCTGAGAACACTTGATCTGCAAAAAGATTTCTTTTCTTCTCTGTTGTGGATTGAGTCGTTACCTCTTTTGGATGTATTTCACAACTTACAGCCCAGTTATTGTATCACCTGTTGGCCGTGATTTTATTCTGAGGGCACGAAGCGAGTTAGCAGAGCCATCTAGGGGGGCGGAATTTTTTGTATTTTGTCTATTACTTATTGTACTATAGTTTTTTGATTAATTATAAATTCGACAATTATCAAAGCTGAACATTTAACTTTTAGACTGTAGTGCAATCACAGAGCGAAGTATTATGCTGGATAGTCCAAGATTATTCATCAAAAAGTTGGCAGCACGGTTCAATGTGTTTTCTCCCCTATATCCCTCATCGTAGATCATCTCCACGTCCCCTTGATCCGTTTCCACAAGTGAGGTTATCAGAGAATAGTCGCCTAGATTTGTGTCATTTTTTTCCACAAATAGGCGCAATGAAATTTTTTTTATCATAAATCCTTGCTCTTTAAAATTTCCGGAATCTACCAATACAACTACATCATCCGGATCCCGGTTTACTCTGTTTGGATTTGTCATGTCTATGATTTTCATAGTATCATACACATCACAGTAATCATTATAATATTATTGAAATCGAAATCCACCGTATGTCATGAAGTCAGAATAAACAAAACAGATTAAAATTTAAAAAACTAGAATCTATCGAATCTAGCTCGCTCCAGATCTCGGTCATCTTTGGTTTCCTTCTTCCATTCTTTATAGTGCTCCTTGCACAAAATTGCCTTTTTTGTAGATGTGTTGAGTCGCAGTCCAGCATTTTCCACCTTGGATGAGTTCAAAGAGCGAGTCCCATCGTTGGAGCATCCAGTGACGTTACATTTTGCGCCTTTAGATACAATTCCCATAGGTCTTCTTGGGATTGATATTATTTATAGTTGGACTTGATAATTGCCTGAAACAAAATAACTGGTAGTTAAAATTTCCTCAATACCCATTCATAGTAAGAGTGACATGATGTGGAAGAATCTACTTCCTTTTTACTAAATTTTGCATTTAGTGTGTGGACACTCAACAGAAGCTTAGTTTGGAAGTATTGTCAAGTTAGACCATCAATTTCTAGAGCGAGAAAACACATTGAGAGTAATTTGTACAACTTTTGTAATTTTACAACTGATTGACTATTAATTATCTAAAAATTTTGTTCGTCGAGCTTACCTAGCTAGTACAAAATCAATTAGATCCGTTTTATCGCTAGATTCCAGCCTCAATTAATGCGCAAGATTACAATCATGCTCAACGACCAAGACTATTTTGATTTTCTTGCCGAATGTGTAGAGCACGGAAAAGGCTCCGTGGATGAGCTAATCTATGAGATTATCAACTATTATCTGATTGTTCACAGAAGACGATTTAGGCCGAACTTTAGAAAATCCCAGATAAAGAGGCTCTCAGAATGAAGCCCAAGGATGCAAGGCACATTCTGGAACAATTCAGAAATACCGACCCAATGCTAGCTAGAAAAATCTATGACCAGTTATTGAGGTATCAAAGCTTGGATGATTTACTAGAGGATGCATATGAGGGAATGCATGAAGAATCTAGGAAGCAAAAAACCTTGACTTTTGGTTGATGCACCATCTAGCAATTACAACTTTGCTAGTTATGTAATGATGTAGTAAGACTGTTTGTTTTTTTGTAAGGATAACGTTTTTGCAATCATGCGCTCTATCGTTTATAAATGGAGGATTTTTCACAAGTCACATGGGCGGAGCAAAGAAAAAGGGTGCAGCAGCCATGGTAAAATCACAAGATGACTCCAAGGCAAAAGAATCTGGAGGCAGAAAGGACAAGAAAGACAGAAAGGGAGAAAAGACAGAAAGAAAAGCCGAAATTTCAGTTATTCTAGCCGAAGACCAAGCACTCAAGCTCATAAAATCAAACAATTATCTTACTATCCAAGAATTAGCAAAACAAACTGGAGTCAAGATATCAGCTGCAAATGCATGTCTTGTCGGCTTGCTCAAAAAAGGCGCAGTAAAGCGAGCAGGCGGATTTTCAGGGCACTGGATTTACCAATCAGCCTAGATACAGCGAAATCACATCGCCAGACTTTACATCCTTAAGCGCATCGACATTTGCAAGAATTTTTCCAATTGGTGTTAGTGACTTTGACGTGATAACATCAGACACAAACAAACAGATGCTAGAGCCAGATGGTGTAAACGCAATGTCGCCTTTTTTGAATTCCTTTTTCTGTCGCTCTATTCCAGAATTTACCTTTGTTTCAAAATAGACAATGTTTTGGCCCATAAAGTGCGCATTACCATCAAGCGGCAGGGATCTCATGATAATTCCAACTGTTTTTGGGGAGAGGTGTCTTTTCAGCTCGCAGTCTAGCTTTGATTTGCCCTTGATCTCTAGAATTAACCTAGTTGTCGACACGGTACCTGCGCTCATTACATCAGATTGCGCGAATTGGAATATATAACCGCATTAGGGAGTTTTTTCACTTGTCTGATCCTGAAGAAGTTGAGATTGAAGCTCCAGAGGAAATAGAGGGAGAGCCTGAATTTGCCAGACCAGTTGGTGAAGAGGCGGCAGAAGACACCACGATGGAGGATGCCGTCAATGCATACAAGAAGATTTTCGAAACTAAAGAGCTTACAGATGACGAGCGAGTAGAACTGGACAAAAAAATCAAGGCAATGGAAACTCGGGAAATTATCGACATGGACCCAGTCCACGAGGTAATAGAAATCCCGCTTTCAGGTAAAGGCAAATTAGCAATCGGACCACCAAATCTCACTAGATTTGAAAAGGCGAGAATTTTGGGCGCACGCGCATTACAGTTATCACAAGGAGCACCGCCATTTATCGGGATTCCAACAGACGCCAGAACCTCACTGGACATAGCACTAAAAGAGCTTGACGATTACGCAATACCAATTGTCATTAAAAGAAGATTGCCAAACGGGGATTACCAAAACATCCCAATTGATTATTTTAACTAGTGGATGAATCGTCGACAAAACTTAATAGAATTAATTTTTGGAAAAGACTGAATGATTAGTATGGAAGAAACAAAACAGATCGCACAACAACCCCCATACACATATTTTGTAAGAAACGATCCAATAATGCCATCCGCATTAGATGTCTTTACCATCATAAATAAACATGGCAAAGCCGTCTTACTTGCAAAAGGTCTCAACATACCGGCAGCAGTAGCAATTGCAAATATCATAGTGGAAAAAATGCTTCACAATTCGTGCAAGCTAGACCACATCAAGTTAGACTCTGAGAATGAGTTTGGCAAAAGAATGCTATCTACAATAGAGATTTCTATTTCAAAGAACTAGTATACAGAGCCTGGGCCCTTTAGCAACATGTTTTCGCATTCCTTGCAGATTGCCTCATCAATGTTGGATTCAAGTTTGTGGTGAATCTCACAAATCAAAAGACTGGATTTGATGTAATTACAAAGACTGATGAATTTTGCCAAGCTAGATGGGGTGTATGCCATGTCTGATGATAGTCGGTCTGAGAGTTCGTTTATCATCTCAGATACTTGTTTGTCTGAGACGAGTTTCTCGATAAGTTTTGGATCACCGCGCGTTCCTCGAATGTAGTTGCTTATTGCAGCCTGTGTTACTCCGAGCATTTTTGATATCTCGTCTTCTCGAACTTTGTGGTCTTCAGCAAGCTTTTTTGCCAATATCGCACGAAGCGCTGGAATCAACGTCTTTGATTCTATTTCGGCAGGAAGTAACATTATGCAAAAGTCCTAGGTTAATCTATTTAAAGTTAACAATGAATTTTACAAAATTTCTAATCAACAAATGTTGAATCAAAACTAGCTTCAGCTAATCGCAAAAACCTTAATTGATTTTTTTACGCACCAACACAATGCAAAAGATTTTTGAGCTCTTATGGAATGCAGCAAATTCCTGTACAGCAAAACACTTGGCACTATCTGGCGGATTGGACAGCACAATACTTGCATATCTTCTCAAGGAAAAAAAACAAGACTGTCTTGTAATAATATCAAAGGATCACATTGCACATGATCTGACATATTCCCAGATGGCGGCAAAACAGTTTGGACTAACATTATCCATACACACCTATGATATCTCGCAGATCCTAGACGCAGTAGAGCAGACAATCAAGATTCTTGGTAATTTCAACGATATTGAAATAAGAAATAACATAGTTCCATATCTGGCAATATCTGAGGTGAAAAAACTTGGATTTGACAAAATAATAACAGGCGATGGTGCCGATGAGCTCTTTGCAGGGTATAATTTTCTAATATCAAAGTCAGACGATGAACTAAAAAAAGATCTGGCAAGAATTGTAAAAATTATGCATTTCCCATCACAAAAAATAGGCAAAGAACTTGGTGTTACAGTCGAGTCGCCGTTTTGCCATGCCGACATAGTGGAATTTGCAAGGGAACTTTTGCCAGACGAGCTCGTAGGGAGTCATAATGGCAAAAAATATGGCAAATTTATCCTAAGAAAGACCTTTGAAGGTTTAATTCCAAATAACATAGCATGGCGCCAAAAATCCCCCATGCAGGAAGGTTCTGGGACTCAAGGGCTAACAGAATTCTTTGATGGTGTAATTCCAGATGATACGTTCTTTGAAAAGGCAAAAAAAATCAAGCTAAGTGATAATGTAATCATTAGAAGCAAGGAATCCATGCATTACTACGAAATTTTCAAAAAATATCACACCTTAAAGCAATCTTTTGATAATTTTTGCCCAGACTGCCATTATAAGATTGAGGAAAACTCTAGATTCTGCAGAATGTGCGGTAGATTTCCAGTATAGTTATTCCTAGATTTTGTAATCTTCTGACTTTTTTGGCTTGTGCAATAACTCAAAGACACGTCCGGAGAGTCCATCAAATGACAAACCGTTTTGGTTTTGATGACATATACTACTCTTACATCATACCCAATAATCTTGACTGCCTAATTGTCAGTCTTTCGATCGACTGTGATGAGCAAAAGAAGTTTTGTGAGTACGCAAAAACGACTGCTCCGTCAATGGAGCTACGCCACTAGCAATAGTGTAGTGATGACTAGAGTTACTCTGCGTAAACGTAGTCGATTGTTATCGTATGTATTCATTACATATTATTCAGCAGAGTGCTGTTAAGTTGAGTGTTGTGCGAAATCACAACAGTTGGATATATCTAATTCCAGAAAAACTGATCCAGGCCGGTTTGTTTTGGTTTTCCAACCATGCTATCAAAATCCAAATCCATCGATGATGTGATTTGATCTAGTGTAGATTCCATAAATTCCATATATTTTTCAGAATCAATCTCGTCTGGGCGGGCCATTTCTACGGGTTTTACTCCTGGTTTGTTGAGTATTTTCACATAGGATATGATGTCGCCACGCTTTATCTCACGTTGTTGTTCTAGCAGTTTGGCTGCACGGATATGTTGAGGAATTGTTTTGTCATATTCTGATGGTGCCTTGCTTATCATGACGTTAAATGCCAATTCTGGAATTGGGATCTTTCTTTCCTTGACTCTAATGGCGCATGAAGAGATTTTCTCCTTGATCTCTTTTTTTGCCGCCTCGAAATCTTGGGCGGTTTGGACTTTGGATAGAGTGTCTATCACCTCAAAGAACAGATTTCTAATAAACGGGGGCGTGTGTGATTTTTTGCCGGTTAGTCCCTTGACATCTACTTTTCCTTCCCCCGTAACCCCAAGATAGTTTTTCTTTCTGCCGCTTAGTACAACATAGCGATATTCCTTGTCAATTTCCAAGTCGACACCTTGTTCTATTTTGGTGTCAGCTATTACCTGATGGATTTGTTCGGTAGTTGGATTTTTTACAAATAAGGAATCAGTATCACCGTACAAAACCTCAATTCCATTTGCCTGACATTTTTTGATTGTCTCCATGATAATATAGCGCCCAACTGCTGTAGTCGCTTCAGCTGCAGGAAGAAAATACAGAGGAAAAATATCTGCACCCATTACCCCATAGCTGGCATTAAGAATTACCTTGAGTGCTTGACTGACTACGGTGTATTGCTCTTTTTGCTCTAATGTCTTTGCTTTTTTTGCCAAAGACTTGTAATAGTTTACGCGTAGATCCCGAAGAGAGCCAATTAGCATTGATGTCAAGCCGTTGTATTTTGTGCAGACCCAATGATTTGTATCTGGGATTTTATTTGTTTTACATTCTTCATGCATACATCGAACCGTCTCATATGATAGATTTCTGACCTTGATAATACTAGGATACAGGCTGGCAAAGTCCATTACTGTTACATTAAAGTGAATTCCTTCTGTTGGCTCCACTACTAGGCCACCGCGATATTTTTTGTCCTTGATTATTGCATCATTCATTACTCCTTGAGATTTTGCATCCAGTTCTTCTCGCCTTGGAATGAGCGCATTTCTTTGCCTGTGTTCATAATACAGCAAGCTTCGAATCCACTGCGACACGCCCATTCTCGCGATATCATCAATTGGCATTCTTGCTATTCTGGATATTACGACTAGCAAATTCATCAACAAATCATTGTTAAAGCTGGTAAGCTTGTACGTGATTCTAGCATCATTGTAGCAATAACTAGCAAGCTGATAGTTTGTGAGTTGGTCCAGTTCCAACCCATAATCGAGCTTGGATTCATTGAGCAGTGCCAATGAGACGCTGTTTAGTGAAAAATCAGTATACTTGTGCGAAAACGCATAGATCTGAAAGGATCTGTTAGACATAGTCCTATACAAGTCAATGTGTACTCCGTGCTTTAGTGTGGCCGAGTCGCGCATCATGTATAGTGGGTTTTCAGAGTTTTTGATTCCAAGTCTTTCTGCGCGATTATACAAATACGGCATGTCAAATTCATCACCGTTGTATGTAATAACAAACGGATAATCCAAAATTATCTTGAATGCATCTTCAATCATATTTTTTTCTTCATTTTGTGCGTAAAATGTCGCCTTGACCCCTTCAGGGAGATCGTTTTTGCCATCATTGGAGCCGTCCTTGCGCAAAACAAAGATCTGTTTTAGTCCGTCTGTTCCCTCAAATCCAATTGCTGTGACTCGCTTTTCTGCTATTTTCGGGTCTGGAATTCTTCCAATCTCAGATTCTACCTCAATGTCAAAGCTGAGTCGCTTTATTTTCGGTATTGGCTGGTTGAGAAGCTCCGCCCACTGTGAAATGTATTCTTGGAATTCCTTTGTGTTTACAATTCCTTTTGCAGTGTTTACATCCAGTAAAAGGCTCTTCATAGCTAGCGCGACATCTTCTGTCACCTCAAAGTCATGCGGAACTATCTTGCCTTCCTTTATTTCATAAAATTTGCCAACTATGAGGCTTCTATCGTACAGATAGTTCTCATAATATTTGATGTCAGATTCCCATGTTTCTATGATGTTTCGAATGCTCTTGTCTGTCTGGGTTCCACCTATTGTCAGGGGATCAGTTACTATGATTTTTGATACTTCGGATTCCTTGTCCTTGAGAAAGTCTCTTCTTTTAACAGATTCTATCTTTATGATGTCTTTTCTGTTTTTAAGAAATGATAACTCGTCAGGATGTAATTTGGAGTAACAATATGGTTTATGGCCAATTTCATCTGCCCATAAAATCACTTTTTCTGATTGTGGATTATAAAATTTCAGAATTGCTGCTTGTTTTTGGCTGTCATATGTTGCTGAGACCAAAAGTGATGGACCAAGTGTTTTTAGCGTTTGTTCTTGTGCTTGCATTATACATTACCGCTTTGGCTCATCTAGTAGCATGTATGCCCAGCGCTGAACCTTCTTTTTGTCTAGCCTTATGATTTCAATTCCCGCCTCCCTCATTAGGTCATAGTCGGCTTCAGGGTACGTATCCAAGCAAATTATTTTTTTGATGCCTATTGTGATTGCCATTTTAGAGCACTCTAGGCATGGAACAAATGTCGTGTAGAGTATGGCGTCCTTCGTTCCTGCCTCTATTCCCATTATGGCACAATGCATTATCGCATTTGCCTCTGCGTGGTTACACAGACACCTATCAAGTGATGCACCGGATTCAATTTTGCCCTCCATTCTAAGCTGACATCGATTGCATCCACCCTCAAAACAATTCTTTACACCGGGAGGTGTTCCGTTGTATCCTGTTGCTATCTGACGATTATTTCTAACAATTACTGCGCCAACTTGACGTGTCATGCAATTGGATCGAAGCTTGGCAAGCTCTGCTTGAAGCATAAAGTATTCATCCCAACTAGGGCGCTCAAAGCTTGCACACATGAATCGTAGTACGATAATTCAATATTTAGGGTGATCCATTGTTTAATTCAGAATTAACCTATGGATTGCATTTAGTGACTCGAAACTATAAAATTCAAAGATCGTAAAATTACTGCTGATTGACAGAATACATTACTCATAAATTCATCAAGCCAAACCAAGTCGAGTCCCGCGAATACCAGGTCTCGTTGGCAAATCAGGCAAAATTGGAGAACTGTTTGGTCGTATTGCCCACGGGCCTTGGCAAAACTACAGTAGCATTGCTAGTAATAGCAGATTATCTATCTCGCGGTACTGGCGGAGTTTTGTTTTTGGCACCAACCAGAGTTTTAACAAACCAGCACTATGAATTTCTAAAAAATAATTTGAATCTGGAAGACATCGGGTTGTTGACAGGCGAAGATACAATAACAAAACGAAAGAAATCTTGGGCAAACTCTGTCATTTGTGCCACGCCGGAGATTACAAAAAATGATCTGGACCGAGAAATAGTATCACTAGACCAATTTTCTTTGGTAATATTTGATGAGGCGCATCGCACCGTAGGAGATTATGCTTATTCGGGCATAGCGCATAGATTTGCGGGCAAAAATGTGCGTATTATGGGCATGACTGCCACTCTCCCTGCTGAAAAAGACAAGGCAACGGAAATTATCACAACATTGCGAATTGCAAGTGTTGCACAAAAAACAGAAGACAGTCCAGATGTTGCTCCATACATACAGAAAACAAACACAAACTGGGTCAAAGTTGACCTACCTCACGAAATGAAAGAAATCCAGTTCTATCTGAGAAAAGCTTTGGAAGTACGGCACCATGAACTAACAAAATGTGGATTGCGGCTGTCTGATAATGTTTCATTGTCGCAATTATTGAGAGCCAGAGATTTTGTATTACGACAGAACAGGCGAGCAGCAAAACCACTATTCACTGCAATACGACTGCACTATGCTCTGAATATTTTGGAATCTCATGGAGTGACGTCATTTTTGAGATTCTGTGACAGAACACGAGAAAAAAAAGGAGTAGGAATAAAAGATCTTTTTGAGAGTGATTCTAACTTTATTCGTGCATTGGCACATGCGAAGGACGCACAGGAAAAAGGAATAGAGCACAGCAAAATTGTCAAGCTTGCTGAAATTATCAAAGGTTTGTCAGGCCGCGCAATTGTGTTCACAAGCTACCGAGATTCTGTGGAAATCATACATGACAAATTGGTGGATCTTGGAGTGTCTGCCGGATTTTTAATTGGTAAAGCTGGCGAGACAGGCCTCAAACAAAAACAACAGGTAGAAACGGTGCAAAAATTCCGAGACGGAAAATATCAGGTACTAATTGCAACTCGTGTGGGCGAAGAAGGCCTTGATATTTCAGAGGTAAATGATGTTATCTTCTTTGATAATGTTCCAAGCTCGATTAGATTTGTGCAAAGAAAGGGTCGAACTGGAAGAAAATCCGCAGGAAATCTGACAGTCTTAATTGCCAACGGGACAATAGACGAGACATATTACTGGGTTGGGCAGCGAAAGATGAAATCAGCTCAAACCATGGGCGAGCGACTCACAAAAGACTTACAGAAACAGTCAGAAAACGCACCTGCAGGTCTTGACGCATACTTTTAGGCAAATCGTTTGATTATATGGTAGCCAAACTCTGTCTTTATGGGTTCTGATATCTGACCCACCGCCAGTGCAAATGCAGCTGCCTCAAATGGCTTTACCATCCTTCCGCGTCCAAAGTAACCAAGATCTCCCCCTCGCTTTCCACATCCTGTATCTAGCGAGAGTTCTTTTGCCAAGTCTGCGAATTTTTCTCCCTTTTTTAGTCGTTCTAGTATGGCAAGTGCTTGACTTTGCTTTTCAACCAAAATGTGTGAGCACTTTATCTTGTCTGCCATAATACAATCTCATAATCGGGATTGAAAAATCTTATGATAGGCCCCAAGAGGTCTCAGTAGTTGGTATTAGCTTCAAAAACGGAGCCTCGTCCTCTTTCCACGGTTCACGTCGAACCCACTCAAATTTATTAAAAAATTTTTCATATATTTTTTTAAATTCTGGGCCATGTTCTATGATTTTGACTTTTCCTTGTGCCAGAACCGCCTTGTGTCCTCCTGGCTTGTAGATGTCAATCGATATTGCTGCCTTTGGGTTTTTTGCAACATTCTTGTATGTTCGTGTTTTATAGTCTGTTGCAAGATAAAATGAATCATCATGAAAAATAAATGACACTGGCTTGACGTGAGGAGTTGTTCCGTTTACGGTTGCAAATCTTGCCTCTTCGATTGTTTGTAGGAATTTTTTTTCTTTGGGTGAAAAATTCAACTATAGATCCTCTCGCGGATTTGTGGGATTTTAGAATAAACTATGTTGCGCACCTTGATTTGGTCCTCATCTGAGGGCATGCCGTTTCTCATGGCAGCGATAGCCGCGCTTGCCATGCCTAGAGACATGCCAATTATTACTCCAAATACAAATTCACGTACGTTTTCTACGTGCAGTTCTGCCTTGTTTTGCTCTATATCCTGTAAATAGATCGGTATTGCCGAAAGTGTCCCATCCAAGATTTGATTGATCAGCTCTTCGAGTTGCTGCTCTTCGCTCATGCCTTTTGTTGGAATATGATTGGTAATAAATTTGCAGAGAAATCCACAACAATCCTTTTAATGACGATATTTTGCATTGGAAATATTGCCCACCTATTTTACGATTCAAGAAGCAAATGCGGCATTGCCTAATGTAATTCAAAAATTTAAAACACTACAAAGACAGCGAGTCGAAGTGAAAAAAATAGAGGAGCAACTAAACTCACAGATTGGCATGTCATTTAATTTAGGAGATTATACCACACTGAAAAAACAGCTAAACTCGGCAGTCACAAAATTCTATGCCGCAGTGGAAGATCTTGAAAATTCTGGCGTGGTGCTCAAAAGCATAGAGGAGGGACTTCTGGACTTTCCATCAAAAAGATTTGATGAGGATGTTTGGCTGTGCTGGAAGGAAGGTGAAACTGAGATAAAATTCTGGCATGAGAAAGATGTTGGCTTTATGGGACGAAAACCATTAAGCGTAAGTGACGAATCTCTTGTATGAGCATTTCAGTTTGGTTCCGCGTAATTAGAATAAAGTTTCTCCTAGCATCAGTAATTGCAGTATCGCTTGGTCTTGCGTTATCATTTTGGCAGACAAAATCGATAGATATCTCATCGGCTGCAATCACAATGGGTGGTGTAGTGTTGTTGCATGCAAGCGTTGATCTTCTTAACGAATATTCAGATTATAGGCGAGGAATCGACGCCATAACAAAGCGAACCAAGTTTTCTGGAGGAACTGGAGTGCTTCCAGAAGGCTTGTTAAAGCCTTCCACCGTATATTATGCAGGCATAATTTGCCTTGTTTTGGGTTCACTTGCAGGCGCGTATTTTGTCATTGCTCATGGCTGGATTATTGCTGTAATCCTGGGATTTGCTATCTTGTCCATCTATTTTTATTCGACAAAAATAGTTGATTCTGGACTAGGTGAAATCTTTGTTGGCATCAAAGGAACCATGATTGTCCTTGGTACGATGTTTATCCAGACTGAGCAAATCCTATCTGCAAACATTTTGGCAGGAATTGTTGCAGGGGCACTATCTTCATTTGTCTTGTTTATCACATCATTTCCAGATCATGATGCAGACAAACAAAAAGGAAGAAAGACTTTGGTTATCGTACTTGGTAAATCGCGTGCGGCGAATCTGTATTTGGTTTTCCCGTGTGTAGCATATGGACTAATCTTATTTGGAATCACCTATGATCTGTTGCCAATATACAGCGCAATAGTGTTTACCACCATCCCATTGATAATACAATCTAGTAAAAAAATAAAAAAATCAATTGATGGTTTGGAGGAATTTATTCTTACGATGAAGGCAACCGTTTTGTTCTCTAGACTTACCGGAACATTGTTTGTAATTAGCATAATAATTGCCATTGTAACCAACAGTTAAATTCAACAAATTAAAAACTCTGACATGATTCCAGGCTTTGCAACTCCAGAGGGAACAAAAAAATTCTCGACTAGGCCTGGCACGATTCCGCAAAACTACAAAACAATTCAAAACCTCACCCTATCAAATGTCGGAATCGGGACATACCTTGGTAATCCAGATTCACAAACAGACGCAATGGTAGAAGAGGCAGTCAAAAAATCAATCTTGGCTGGAATCAATATAATTGACACTGCCATTAATTATAGGGCGCAAAAGGCAGAACGTTCTGTAGGAAAGTCAATCGCATCCCTGATTTCACAAGGCAAGGTTGAACGAGATGAGATTTTTGTGAGCACGAAAAATGGCTATGTCACAAATGATGCAGACATCAAAGAAGAATTCTGGGCATACATACAGCGCGAGTACGCAAAGCCAGGTACAATCAAGGCAAACGACATTTCGTCTGGATATCACTGCATGACAATACCGTACTTGCAGGATCAGCTAAATCGGAGTCTAAAGAACTTGGGCTTGGAATGCATTGACTTGATGTATCTACACAATGCAGTTGAAGGTCAGCCAGACATACCTCGCCATCAGTTCCTGCAAAATCTACAGGATGTCTTTGCATTTTATGAAAAAATGAGAGTGGATGGAAAAATTCGATATTATGGTATGGCAACATGGGAATGCTACAGGGTCTCAAAAGAAAGTCCACAATACTTGTCATTGTATGATACTGTTGAATTGGCAAAAAAGGTTGGAGGGGAAAATCACGGTTTTAGGTTCGTCCAACTGCCATACAATTTGTATTATGACCAGGCCTTTATGTTAAAGTCACAGCAGATCTCTGGCACCGACGTATCTCTCCTAAATGCCGCAACATCACTTGGTGTTGGAGTATTCACCAGCGTTCCTCTGATGCAGGGGAGATTGCTTGCTCCAGGAACAGTACCAGATTTTGCAAATATTACACAGTCGTCGCTTAGATGTCTCCAGTTCGTTCGCTCAACTCCAGGAGTTCTAGCGCCACTAGTAGGACAAAAAACCCAGAGTCATGTTGACCAAAACCTTCAGATAATGAAAATTCCTCCTTTGTCAGAATCAGAATTTACTGATGTATTAAAGAAATTCACCAGTTAATTCTTTATTTTGTCGCCGAGGCCCACGACACTTCCAGAGATTTTAGGAATTGTTTGCTGTATTTCAAATAGCAGTCCTCGACTTGCTCTAATTGAATTGATGAATTCGCAAGATATTGATCTATTTTCATTAGGATGCTTAACTATCAGATTATCAATTTAGTTGATTTCCAAAAAAATATCTTCATTTTGTTGAATAACATAATACCAAAATGTTACACTATTACGATTAATCAACAATTTTTGCAAAATCTGTATGTATTTTTGTTGGTGTGTTGGTGTCAAACGGATTAGTTCGCTGATTTAATATAATAATCAAAACGGCAAAAATCATGCTGCCCCAATTTTCTAGTCGTGCCTTTTTGGCACCCATGGCCGGAGTGAGCGATCCCGCATTACGACTGATTTGTAAAGAAATGGGCGCAGGTCTAGTGGTGACTGAACTCACAAGCATCCATGCAATAATTGCCAAAGAAAAACAGCTGCAGGCGCAAAACCAAGACATTTCCGAGTTTATCGAGTATTCATACAAAGAGAGGCCTCTCGCAGTACAACTTTTTGGCTCTGACTTGGCTTCACTGGAAAAAGCAGCCAAAATAGTAGAGCCATATTTTGACGTCATTGATTATAACATGGGATGTCCAGCACCGCATATCACTCAACAAATGGCTGGCGGGGCATTGTTACAAAACCTCAGCCTGACACGGAAAATTCTAGAAACACTAGTCAAATCAACCGACAAGCCAGTCACATTGAAAATGCGCGCTGGGGTTGATGACAATTTAGTATTCAAGGACATCGCATGTGTCGCAGAGAGCGCAGGTGTACAGATGATAACGTTACATGCTAGAACAGTAAAACAGGGATATTCGGGTGAATCAGATTGGTCTTTAATCAAAGAACTAAAACAAGTAGTAGACATCCCAGTTGTCGGAAACGGCGATATTACAACTCCAGAACTTGCCAAAAAAATGATTGATGAGACAGGCTGTGATTATATCATGATAGGCCGAGGTGCGATGGGAAATCCATTTTTGTTCGAGCAGATCAATGATTATCTCAAGACTGGAACATACACCGAATATTCTCAAAAAAACAGGACAGAGATGTTTTGCAAGTATTTGGATTATGCAACACAATATAAAATCAAATTTACAAATATCAGACAACAGGCAATGCGATTTACCAAAGGCCTACGACATGGTGCCAAGTTTCGCTCTGGAATAATGCTTGCAAAAACAACAGATGATCTAAAATCAATAATGTTACAGATCACTTAATGTATAAATAGAAAATAATTGGCGATACTTTGTGCCAGTAGATCCTGTCTGCGGAATTGAAATGGATGAATCCCTAGCGGTTTCATACGAACATAATGGAAAAAAATACTTTTTTTGCTGCAATGGATGCAGGCGAATTTTCAAGAAAAAACCAAAGAAATGGGCAAAAAAGGTCTGATTCTGACCTACACTAGCAACCAAATCTTAGAACCCAAGACTATCATGCAAATTTACTTTTCCTGTAGAGTAGCTTGGTAACTGTGGATCTTAGTTTTTCAGCAAGGCTTCATTGAAATTTATTGCGATCGGGTCATATCACTGCAAGCGCACTTGTCAAAGAAATCATAATGGATAGCGTCAAAACAAATCAAAAGCAGATAGACTATCAAGTAATTGTATGGTGTCATTATCATTTTAATCTGCAAAGCTTTGCATTGCATCAGAGCCAGACGAATTATTATCAATAACAGTTTACTGTTTACAAACTCGGATGAGATGGTAGGCAGCAGCTTTACTTTGCGCACATTAATTTGGAAGTGGTCATTCCAGTAGAATTATAGTCCTAAAAACAATAAATAGCTCAGCAAGCCAACAACACAAAGATCTTGTTTATCATCAATTACAAAAACTATGATGAAATTGCAGGCGTGAAATCGGCCAAACTTGCATCAGTTGCAGATAAAATTTCAAAAAAGTTCAAGGTCAAAATAGCAATCGCCCCTCCGCATCATCTTTTAGGAGTAAAATATTCAGGCCCAATCCTTGCCCAGCATACCGATAATGTCAAAGTGGGTAACACCACGGGCTTTGTCATACCTGAGCTTTTAAAAAAATCCAAGATAGCAGGTTCTCTGATAAACCACTCTGAGCACAGAATTCCGCCAAAAAACATTGAAGAGTTAGTTAATCGATTTCGTGAGTTAGGACTAGTCTCGGTAGTTTGTGTTCAGGATGCAAAAGAGGCTGCAAGGTATGCCAAGCTAAATCCAGACTATATTGCAATAGAGCCACCAGAGCTGATTGGATCAGGCAAAGCAGTATCAACAGAGCAGCCTGAGCTAATAACCAAGTCAGTTCAAGCAGTAAACAATGCAAAGAACTCTACCAAGCTGCTTTGTGGCGCAGGGATTGTTTCAGGTCAAGATGTAAGAAAGGCAATCGAGCTTGGCTCTTCAGGCATACTTGTGGCAAGCGGTATTGTCAAGGCAAAAAACTGGAGTGCGATCGTAGAGGAGTTTGCCAAGGCAATGCTTAAAACCCCTTCAAATCGATAGAAAAAACCGTGATAAAATAATGAAAATGGTTTACTTTTTTGATGAGGGAGACGGCAAGAACAAAAAACTCCTAGGTGGCAAGGGTGCCGGTCTATGCGAGATGACACAGCTCAAGCTACCAGTACCACAGGGATTTACCATTACAACCGATGTTTGCAAATTATACTATCAAAACAACAAGACCGTTCCAAAGGAATTATGGGACCAGGTAAAAAAGAACATTACCAAGCTAGAAAAGATTACAAAAAAGAAATGGAATTCATCAGAAAATCCATTATTGGTATCGGTACGTTCAGGTGCAGCACTTTCAATGCCAGGAATGATGGATACTATTCTAAACCTAGGGCTAAATGATGTCACGGTAGAGGCACTATCCAAAAAGACAAACAATCCAAGATTTGCATTGGACTCTTATCGCCGATTCATCCAGTTGTTTGGCAAAGTAGTCTTTGGGGTTAACGACAAAAAATTTGACCATGTCCTAGAGGAGGCCAAGAAAAAACAAGAGGTGACAATAGACAGCGACCTTAACGAACAATCACTAAGAATCGTCGTATCACAGTACAAGCAGATTTGTCAAGATCATACCGGAAAGCCATTCCCGTCAAACCCAGACGAGCAATTACGATTAGCAGTAATGGCAGTCTTTAACAGCTGGATGGGTGAGCGCGCAGTAGTATACAGAGAGAAAAACCACATAACAAAAGACATCGCAGATGGCACCGCGGTCAATGTAGTTGCCATGGCATTTGGAAACATGGGTAATGATTGCGCAACAGGGGTAGTCTTTACCAGAAACCCAGGTGATGGAACAAACCACATCTTTGGCGATTATCTAGTCAATGCACAAGGTGAAGACGTAGTTGCCGGCGTGAGGACTCCAAAACCTGTTGATGAAATGAAATTAGAAATGCCAAAAAGCTATGAATTATTATTGAAGACCTGCAAAAATCTAGAAAAACACTACAAAGAGCCACAAGACATCGAGTTTACAATAGAACAGGGAAAATTCTACTTACTTCAGACCCGTTCTGCAAAGATGAACGCTCAGAGCATGATCAAAACTTCAGTAGACATGGTAAAAGAAAAACTCATCAATAAAGAACGAGCATTAACTAGACTAAATGCAGACCAGCTTGAACAATTACTACACAAGACAATCGACTTGGAAAAGGCAAAGCAATTCCAAAAAGCAGTTCGAGGAATTGCGGCATCTCCAGGTGCGGCAAGCGGAATTGCTGTATTTGATGTAAAGCGAGCAGTTGCAATGGGTGAGAACGGTACAAAGGTAATTCTAGTACGAGAGGAGACAAAGCCAGAAGACGTTCCGGCATTTTTTGCATCAGTTGGAATTTTGACTAGTCGTGGGGGCAAGACATCCCATGCAGCAGTAGTTGCAAGGGGAATGGGTAAACCATGCATTGTAGGATGCGCTGACATGAAAATCTCCCAAGATGCAAAACTAGCGAGCGTCGGAAATGTTACAATACGTGAAGGAGATGCAATAACAATTGATGGTTCACAAGGCGACGTCTATTTGGGCGATGTACCAACAATAGAGCCAAAAATAACTGATGATTTCAGAACTATTCTAGAGTGGGCACAAAAAACAAAATCAATTGGCATCAGAGCAAATGCAGATACACCTGACGGCGCCCAACTGGCAAGAAAATATGGTGCCCAAGGAATAGGTCTGTGCAGAACAGAGCGCATGTTCAATGCAGCCGACAGACTAGGATTATTTGTCAAGCTAATCATGGCAAAGTCAGTCGAAGAACGAAAGCAGCACTTGGAAAAATTACAAGAGCTGCAGAAAAGCGACTTTATCCAGATTCTAAAAGCAATGGAAGGCTACAAAGTCACAATACGACTGCTCGACCCACCATTACATGAATTCCTACCAAACCCAGAAGAATTAATCAACAAAATCCACAAGATGGAAAAACAAGTCGGATCTCCAGACCTAGAAGAAACCATGATAGTTTTGGCTAGAGCAAAAGAGCTTGCAGAGATAAACCCAATGATGGGTCATCGTGGTGTCCGTGTTGGTATCACATATCCAGAAATCTACGAGATGCAAATTAGGGCAGTGTTTGAGGCAGCTACCGAACTTGCAAAGCAAAAGGCAAACACATTCCCACAAATAATGATCCCGCAGGTAGGAAGTGTAGCGGAGCTAAATCACATCAAATCCATTTATGATAAAGTAAAATCCGAAGTAGAGTCAAAACATGGCCTAAAACTAAAGATAAACTTTGGAACAATGCTAGAGGTAGTCCGAGGGTGTCTTACATCACATGAATTAGCGAATACTGCCGAGTTTTTCAGTTTTGGTACAAACGACCTAACCCAAGCAGTGTTTAGCTTCTCAAGAGAAGACGCCGAAGGAAAATTCCTCCCAGAATACATAGAAAAAGAAGTCCTAGAGCGCAACCCATTCCAAACAGTTGATGTAAACGGTGTCGGCAGCCTAGTCAAAATAGCAATCGCAAACGGAAAATCTGTCAAGCCCGGTATCGAAATAGGAGTTTGCGGAGAGCATGGTGGTGATCCAAACTCTATCAAATTCTTCCATAATTCCGGAGTATCCTATGTTAGTGCGTCACCACACAGAATCCCAATTGCAATAGTAGCAGCTGCTCAGTCAAGAATACAACAAAATTCGGCACCTTCCAAAAAAAAGGCACGAAGAAAGGTAGCCAAAGTCAAAAAAGCAAAGAAAAAATCCAGACGTTAACCTAGTGATACTATCTTACGTGACAGCCGCCCAAGAGTGAGCGGTTTTTCCAGCAATACTATTTTGCTAAACAACACATCAGTATCGTCTTCTACTGCCCATCTCTGATATACAGTAACAAAAAGAATTTTCTGGTCAGAGTTTTTGGTAGTGTTTCTTTTGCTGACTATGCTCCTTTTTTCGGCATATTATGATCCGACATCAGCAAATCAATTGGAATTCGTCTAGTGAATTAAATTCGGATTTTGAGATATCCTCACTTTTTCAATTGTCTCTGCTTTAGGGCAGTTGCGCGCTCAAAACACTTGTCAGATTCCTCTGTTCTTCCTAGGATCTTTAGTGCAAAGCCTTTGTTGTACCAGGCATCAAAATAGTTTGGGTTTATCTTGATTGCCTCGTCAAAGCATTCAATGGATTCATCTAGGTTTTTTGTCTTGCCTAATGCAAAGCCCTTTCCATTCCATGCCAAGGAATTATTCCTGTTTAGTTTAATTGCCTCATCAAAGCATTTGATGGATTCTTCAAATTTACCAGATTTCCCAACTGCAGTGCCCTTGTTGTACCATGCATCGGCGTTTTTTGGGTTTATTTTGAGTGCCACATCATAACATGGAATTGCCTTCTTTGTTTTGCCAGATTCATCTAGTGCAAATCCCTTGTTGTTCCAAGCCTGAGAGTTCTTCATGTCCACTTTGATTGCCTCATCAAAGCATTGAATTGCCTCTTCATAGTTACCACAGGATGCAAAGGAATTACCCTTGTAAAACCAATCTTCTGTAGTTTTACAATTAGGATATTTTTTGCTAATTCCGCCGAAAAGGCCCATCAGATCCTATTTTGTTATTGTGAATATGAATTGATGCAGCAAACTTCATAGGATTACTATGTATCACAGGATCATGCTTCCAAGAATCGACAGCATAAAGCAGGCAAGAACAAAGATCGGCATAACCCAAAAAGAACTTGCTAAAATGACCGGAGTAAGCACATCAATGATAAACCAGATAGAATCTGGTCGAAGCCAGCCTAGCTATGAAACTGCAAAGAGAATCTTTGACAGTCTGGCTACACTTGAGGGTAGAGCAGATCCAAACAAAGCTGGAGATATTTGCAGTAAAGAAATTGTCAAGTTAAAACCAACTGACTCGCTTCATGATGCCATACATAAAATGAGAAGCATGTCAATTAGTCAAATTCCAATTTTCAGTAATGGTGAACCAGTAGGTGCAATTAGCGAAGACGGGGTGGTTAAACATCTGGCAGACAGTGACGAGTCATCCTGGAAAAAAATCAGGTTAGCAGATGTTATGGAGGCACGACCACCCATTGTAGACCATCAGACTCCGGCTAGAGCGCTAGTCCCACTGATTCGATATTCCAAGTGTATTTTGGTTACCAAGACAGGTAAAATTATTGGGATTATAACAGCGTCAGATACTCTAAAGATGCTAGAATGATCTAGTGCTTTGGATGGGAGCAGAGTTCAGTGAGTACTCCGCTTAGGGATTTTGGATGAATGAATGTGATCTTTGTTCCCTCAGAGCCAGGCCTTATTTTGCCCAAGAATTGGATTCCACATCCTTCCATTCTTTGGTATTCAGACTCAATGTCTTCTGTTGCGAGCGCCATGTGATGCAGACCTTCACCTTTTTTCTCTAGGAATTTCTTAATTGGACTGTCATCGCGCGTTGGCTGCATCAGCTCAATTCTACCATTTTCCAGTTTTATGATAGCCAGTTTGACTCCTTCGGATTCTACTGTTTCGTATACAATTTTTTCAACGCCAAGCGCATCTTGGTATTGTTTTGCCGCAACCATTACGTCATTAACAGCAATTGCAATGTGGTCTATTTTCATCTAGAACACTTCCTTTGGTCGGTATTCGCCAAATACTTGACGGAATGTGTTGCTAATCTCGCCAGTAGTAGCATAAACTTTGACAGCATCGAGAATAAACGGCATGAGGTTTTCTTCCTTTTCCGCAGCAGACTGCATCTTTGATAGTGCATATTGGACTTTTTTGCCGTCTCGCTCAGATCGTAGTTTTTTGAGTGCCGTTCTTTGTTTTTTCTCTACAGTATCGTCTATTCGAAGTAGTTCATGCTTTGACTCTTTTTCATCAGAGAACTTGTTTACTCCAACTAGGACTCGCTCGGTAGAGTCAACTTCTTTTTTGAGCCTGTACGCATTTTGTCTTATTTCGGATTGGAAGAATCCTTTTTCTATTGCTTTTAGCGCGCCACCCATTTTCTCAATTTGCTTGAGGTATTTGCGCACGCCATCCTCTATCTCATCGCATAGATATTCCAGATAATATGAGCCAGCCAATGGGTCTACTGTCTTGGTAATGCCCGATTCATGAGCAACAATCTGTTGTGTTCGTAGTGCTATTTTTGCAGACTCGGCAGTTGGCAATGCCAATGCCTCATCACGTGAGTTAGTGTGAAGCGACTGTGTTCCTCCAAGAACTGCAGCCATTGTTTGTATTGCCACCCTAACAATGTTGTTGTCTGGTTGCTGCGCAGTAAGCGATTCTCCGCTTGTTTGTGTGTGGAATTTTAGTTGTAGTGATTTTGGATCCTTTGCGTGGAATTTTTCTTTGAGAATCTCCGCATAGATTTTTCTTGCGACTCGGAACTTGGCAATCTCTTCAAAAAATTCTATTGTACAGCAGAAAAAGAACGATAGTCTTGGAGCAAAGTCATCTATTTTGAGTCCCCTGTCAAGGCAGGTCTGAATGTATGCAATTGCATTTGCCAACGTAAATGCTACTTCTTGTGTGGCAGTAGAACCAGCTTCTCTCATGTGATAGCCGGAAATTGAGACAGGATACCATTGTGGTACATGCTTTGCGCAATATCCAATCATATCACCAATTAGTCTCATGGATGGTTGTGGTGGATAGATGTACGTGTTTCTTGCAATGTATTCTTTTAGAATGTCATTTTGTGTTGTGCCACGCAATTCCGTGCTGGCAAATCCCTGTGATTCACCAACCGCAATGTAATATGCCAATAACGTAGATGCAGTAGAATTAATCGTCATAGAGGAGCTCACCTTTCCAAGTGGAATGCCATCAAAAGCTGTAAACATGTCTTTGAGTGATGATATTGAGACACCTACCTTTCCTACTTCGCCTTCTGCCTGCGGAGCATCGGCGTCGTGGCCTATCTGTGTTGGAAGATCAAATGCCATGGACAGGCCGGTCTGGCCCTTTTCTAGCATGAATTTAAAGCGTTCATTGGTCTGCTTGGCATCACCAAATCCAGAATACTGACGCATTGTCCAGAATCTCTCTCGGTACATTTCTGCATGGATTCCACGGGTGAAAGGATACTTGCCGGGCTCTTCTTTTGCTTTCTTTTTTGTTTCACGATATACACGGGATACTGGGAAATTAGAATCGGTTAGAATTTTTTTTGGTTTTTGTTCTTCTTTCTGTGCCATAATATCACTTGATTATCCTCTCAGATATTTTGTCCGCTGCCTCAAATGGATCCATCTCCTTTGATTGGAGTTTTTTTAGGTATTTGGAATAGTTTTTGTCAGATTCCAACAATGTATCGATTTTGAGTCTAACATTATTTAAAACAATATCTTTTAGCTCAATTGCTAGTCGTCCCGCGTCGTGTTCCTTTTTGGTTTTTTGCTTTTGTGCCATCAGTTCCTTGAGTTTTTTTGCAAATTCGTCAATTCCCTTGTTTTTCGTAATCGAAGTCTGAAGTATCACTGGGTTTCGTTCAGTCATACCAATGAATTCCTTGACGGATTCGAATAGTTGGGTTGCGCCATCTAGATCAGATTTGTTTACGAGATAGATATCACCAATTTCTGTAAGGCCTGCTTTGATAGTCTGTATGCTATCGCCAGTATGCGGATTAAACACTACAACGGTAATGTCTGCAATGTTTGATATCTCTACTTCTGTCTGACCGGCACCGACGCTTTCTATTATAATTGGATTAAAGCCAGCATATTCCAGTACACGAATGCTGTTTCTAATGGAGCGTGATACAGCACCGGTCGCGCCACGCGACGCAATACTTCTGATGTATGTACCAGAGTCGGTAGATTCCGTCATCCTCACACGGTCGCCCAAAATTGCACCCCCTGTGACATGACTTGTCGGGTCAATTGCAAGAACTGCTGGTTTGAGCCCAAGTTTTTTGAGTGCAACTGAGGTCTTGTTAATTAGTGAGCTTTTGCCTGCGCCTGCAGGGCCGGTAATTCCAATTATGACGGATTTGCCAGATGTCTTGAATATCAATTTGATTAGCTTGCGTGCTTCTTGCTCATCATTTTCAACAATAGAGATTGCCTTTGCAATTGCTCCACGCTTTGCCTTCTTTAAATCAGCAAGTAACAAACAAACTAGTTTTTGGCATCTACAATAAATTCTTGTTGTACTAGAGTTGGGTAAAGATTGTACCGCTTGACTTGCCTACGTCATGTATGTCGGTTTTGACGCCAACCTTGCCAAATTCAGGATGATTCACAACCAGTGTGATCGGAACCACTTTCCAACCATATTGCGGTTCTTCCTCAAATGGTACTGTGATGGTAAAAGAGTACCCATCAAACGTTCTCTGGAATGATTTTTCCATTCCCAATATTTCCATCACAACACTAGTAGTTTTTTGGGTCTTGTCGGCAAATGTGATTTCCACTAGTTTTTTTTCTGGATAGAATGTTCCATCTAGATATAGTAGGTCTTGGTATTTTTCGTGTACAGAGTTGCTTTGAGATATTGAAATACCAATCCCAAATGCAATTATTGTCGCAATTGATGCCAAAATGATTTTTTTATTCATCAGGCAAACTCTGCGCGTAATTGTCTGAGGAATTGAGAGTGAATTCGAATTCGCTCCAATGTTTGCGACAGTGTCATCTCCGTTCCAGGAGTGTGGTTTTTCTTGAAGAATTGTTTTATTTCACCTTGCATGGATTCGTCTGCCACTGCTGAAATGCTAGTGACCACTCTGTTTAGTAGCGGGCTGCCGACTCCTACTTTGACTCGGAGTTTTTTCCAGTTCTTTTTTAGCCATGGCCAAAGTATTTTTTTGCCATGATGATTTGCAGAAATGCGCATTATTGGAATGTGCATGTTTTGAGAGCGGACATCCTTTGACTGCGAAAGATCCAGTGTTTTAAGCAGTAATTTCGGATCTTTGAAGCTAGATAATGCTCCAAGAAATCTTATTTTTTGCTCCTGGGATGGCGCCTTTTTGTACAATTGTAGCAACTTATCATAAGAGATAGCGCCACTCCATGCGGCAAGTGAGAATACCGCATCCTGAATATCGGGATTTAACGACTCTGGTTTTTGCAGATATTCCTTGAATCGATTGTTTGCCTCGCATAATATTTCATCATCATCCATTTTTCCCAAGGCAGCAATTACAAAGCCACGCAAAAGTGCGTTGGTGTGTGGCTCGTCAGGGAGTGCATCCCATCCAAGTGAGTCAAACATCTTTCTGAGATATCGGTGTGCTACTTTTTGGATTTCAGAATTGTATGCTTCACCTGTTGTCCTGTGATATAACGCATACAGATTTCCAGACACATTGGATTGTGTTAGATAGTCATCTTCGTTTTCATATGACGAGGCAAAATCAAGATAGTCGCGAGTCCTGCCATCGCCAGACACGCACAATGCAAACAGATCGTTTTGAATTGCCCATCTATCAATGTGAGATATTGATTTTTGTAAAATCATTTCCTTTAGCTCAGACATTATGTCCGGCGAGTATTTTACTCGATAGAAACCATTTCTACCGGGATTTACCAGGGTTTGCTCGGATTTTACCGGAACGGTTTGTTGCTTTTTCTTCAGTATTTTGCTTGTAACTTTACCATTATCGTTGACCACGACTGGGATTTCCCATAGTCCTTTTGCGGTGCCATTTTTCTCTAAAATGAATCGCTTTTGCGACAATATCAGATGCGAGCCTTGTTTTTGAACATCCACTAGTGGAAATCCTGTCTGCTTTAGCCAAGAATTGATCATAGAGCGGACCGGCATTTTTGCCGCCCTTCCAATCTCATCCCACAGATCATTTCCTTCTGCATTTTTGTAGGAGAATTTTTTGAGATATTTCTGTAGTCCTGCCCTAAAGTTTTTCTCGGAGACAAAACTTTCTAGCATTTTTAGAACACAGCCGCCCTTGTCATAGGATATTGCGTCAAAGATCTCCCTGATTTCGGATGGCGAATTTACCTTGACGTCAATTGGATGTGATGAATGCAATGCATCAAGGCTCATCGCAGTATTCATAGTATCTTCTAGAAATTGGTCCCAGAGTTTCCACTCTGGATAGAACTTGTCAACAAATTTTGTTGCCATAAACGTGGCAAATGATTCGTTAAGCCACAGATCATTCCACCACTCCATTGTTACCAGATTGCCAAACCACATGTGTGCCAGCTCATGTGATACTACCTCCGCGATGTATTGTTTTGTTTGCGTAGATGAGGTTTTTTCATCAAATAGCAGTATTGTCTCTCTGAATGTGATTGCACCCCAGTTTTCCATTGCGCCGGATGCAAAGTCAGGAACCGCAATAAGGTCTAGTTTTGGTAGTGGGTACTTTATTCCAAAATAGTCCTCGTATGATTTTACAAGCTTTTTGCACAAGTCCAGTGCAAATTTTCCCTTTTTGCTGTTTCCCTTGGTTGCGACAATTCTCATTGAAACTTTACCAGATGTTGTACTCAGAAATTCAAACTCTCCAACACCAAGATATACCAGATACGTTGACATTATCGGCGTTTTTGCAAATTTGTATAGTGTTTTTTTACCCAGTTTTTTTCGCAGGATTTGATTTGTATTTGATATTGCAGTATGACTTGATTCAGTGATTATCGAAATACCAAATGTGGCCTTTGCTGCAGGCTCATCCCAGCAGGGAAATGCACGCCTTGCATCAGCTGCCTCAAATTGAGTGGTTGCCATGTATTTTGTCTTGCCAGATTTGTCCTTGTATTGGCTGCGGTAAAATCCAACCAGCCTATCATTTAGAATTCCACTATACTCGATGTGAATTAATGCGGTTTTGTTGATTTTGCCAGGTATTTTTATTATCAGTGTTTCATTTTTCTCATCAAGGGTTGTTTGTCCAACATATGATTTTCCTGCTGATTCAACGGTGCATTTTTTTATTGTTAGCTCGGATGAATTCAGAATAATTGTGCTAGTTGGCTTTGTTATTTTGACATTTATTGTCTCTTTTCCTTCAAAGGTGAAATTTGAAAAAATTGGTTCAAATGTAAGCTCATAGTGTACAGGAATTACTTGCACAGTGATGTGTGTCCCAAATGGCTTTATGTACATTAGCGTTCATAGCGATCAAAATTAACTTGTGCATATCTCAAGATTTAGCACGTTCATTTTATCTATTATTACAATAGATCATGCATTTTGTATAACTTGATGGAAAAGACACAAAAAATAAGAATATACAAAATTCATCATGTCTGTAGAAATTATTACTAGATTTTCACTAGGGAAATAATATCGGATCTTGAAATAATTAGGGTTCAAGTCTTGTCAAGCTTGCCAGATTGCAGGATATCACGCAGGGCAAAAAACTGTAAAGTTTTAAAATACAGTCCGATCAAATACTCTCAGATGAAGCAAAAGCTTGCCACTCGTCGAATCAAGATCCTTGTCGCAAAGCTAGGCCTCGATGGACATGATAGAGGCGCCCTAGTTTTGTGTAGAGCGTTCAGAGATGCAGGCATGGAAGTAATTTATTCAGGTTTGTTTGCCACACCAGAGCGCGTAGCGCAAATAGCTGAGGATGAAGATGTGGATGCAGTTGCACTGAGCCTTCTAAACGGCGCTCACAATACACTGTTTCCAAGAGTAGTAAGAGAATTGCACAAAAAAGGACTCAGGGATGTTCTAGTAGTAGGTGGAGGAGTAATACCAGAAGAAGACAAGAGTGGTTTGGAAAAATCAGGAGTCTCCAAGGTGTTTGGTCCAGGATCTCCACTATCAGCAATAATAGAGCACATCAATTCTGGTGTCGTGAAGCTAAGAAAAATCTGATTATTCTTTAGAATCTGGCCACATCATTTTACGCATTTGTCTGCCAACCTGTTCTATTTGGTGTGACTCAAGCTGTTTCATATAGCGGTCAAATGCGTTTTTACCATTTTTGCGATATTCAGAAATCCATTCTTCATTGAACGTACCGTCTTGGATCATGTCTAGTACTTTTTTCATGTTTGCCTTGTTTTGCTTATCCATGACCATTGGGCCTCGCGTTAGACCACCATATCGTGCAGTCTCAGATACACGTCTCCACATTCCGTTTATTCCATATCGCTGGATCATGTCCACAATTAGTTTGAGTTCGTGCAATACCTCAAAGTATGCAATTTCAGGTTGATAGCCTGCTTCAACCAGCGTCTCAAATGCGTTTGTTACCATTGACGCACATCCGCCACAAAGATCAGCCTGCTCGCCAAACCAATCAGTCTCAACTTCTTCTTTGAACGTTGTCTGTATCAGACCTGCACGTGCAGAGCCAATACCCTTACCAATTCCTAAAACTCTGTCCCATGCCTTACCGGTTTTATCCTGATATACCGCAACTATAGCAGGTGTTCCAAATCCTTCCAGGTAGGTCTCTCTAACCTTTGAGCCAGGTCCTTTTGGTGCAATCATGATGACATCAACATTGTCTGGCGCCTTGATCCAATTCCACTGGATAGCAGCTGCGTGTGAAAATGATAATGCCTTTCCAGCAGAAAGGTATGGTCCGATTTCATCTCTATAAACTTGGGATTGGATCATGTCAGGAAGCAAGATATGAACAATGTCGCCTTGCTTTGTGGCCTCTGCAACAGACATTACGGTATGGCCATCGGATTTTGCCATGTTCCATGTTGGGCTACCCTCCTTTAGTCCCACTATAACTTTGAGGCCGGAATCTTTGAGATTTTTTGCTTGCGCGTCACCCTGAATACCATATCCAATTACTGCGATTGTTTGATTTTTAATAGGTTCTAAACTAATATCGGAATCTTTCCAAGTCTTTGCCATAATACAATTCCAAAATATAGACAATAAAAACCATCAAAATCATATGGTCAGTACCTTATTGCAAGTAACACATCTCACTTGAACTGTATCATCCACATCAAGCCGCTCAAATTTTTTGGAGCCACATGAAGGACAGATTGGGCACGCCCGAAGGCCTTTCATGTTCTAATATTGTTCAGTATGGTAATTAATTTTCTATGTGATTTTGCCGCTGCCAAGTAATCTAATACTGGTAGATTCGGGCTTTAATATAACACAGATGTCTCCTTTGTTATGAACTACTGGTTTTTCAAGTGTTAATTTTAGTGGGGATATAGAGGCAAACTTTGCAGGCTTGATTTGAAGGCCGATATTAACAAGACACATCTGGTTTGATGCTATATCGCCTTTGTAAAATTGGCTCTTTGTGAATTCTAATTCAAGTTCAGTTGATACTAATTCGGGTCCTGGAGCGCAGAGCATATCACCCCTTCCAACTTGATCAGGAGTTACTCCTTTTACCGCTAAGCCTACTCGCCCTGGAGAGACAGCTTCGTCTACAGGATCATCATGCATTTGTATTGATTTTATGAGGACGTCTATTCCGGCAGGTAAGAGTTTGAGTGTATCATATTGTTTTATTTTTCCACGTTCCACTTTTCCCAATATGACGGTTCCAACACCTTTAACATCAAAGCAATGATCAATTACGACACGTGCACTACCATCTTGTGAGATCTGTGTTAGCCTGTCAGATTCTTCTTTAATTTTATCCTGTTTGATTTTTGGATAATTAATCAAAACGGTATTTTTTATCATTGTGTTTAACATGTTTTCATCGACATCATATGTGTAAGAGAGCAATCCAGATTTTTTCTGCAACATATCCAATGCGACAATCTGCTCACCGGCAAATTTGTCTAGCTTATTTATGTGAAATATCACATGTTCTGCAAGATTTATTGTTTGAAGTAGGGGTTGTATTTTGTCTGGAAATCCACTAGGTGTAGTATAGGTACGAATGACTCCTGATTCTTTTTTGTCATACATAGTCATATCCGTGGCTGTTCCTTTTTTCCCAAGACTGGCGGCTATGCTCTGATCACCCAACACTACAAAATTGACGGAGTTTGTCATCATACCAACACAAAATCACTTCAATATATTCAGAGATTATGGGTACGACTTTAGAATTTTGGCATAGCTAGCAAATCTATGATTGTCCGGGCGCACATGTTTTTGGGCATATTTAGCCACAGTTTTTCCAATGGCCCCAGAATATCCAATTGGTTCTGGAATTAACCCTTGCTCAAATGAATACTTGAGGACATTATCAAACTGGCTATAATAATTGACAAATTTCTGGTGGATAGTTTTTTTGATAATGGCACCATATTTGTTCAAGTTTGCAGAATCAGATGGAATTGACGCACCAAAAATATACACTGCCTCTACTAACTGTTTATTTTTCAGATTTTGAAGTGTAGAAAGTATCACTTGAGAGCCAAGGGAGTGACCGATCAGCCGTATCTTTATCATTGGATATTTTCTTTTTATGTCAACTAGAAAATTTGCTAGGTTTTTTCCATTTTTCTTTGCAATTATGATTCCAACATCAGTAGCATGTTGTTCATGAGACTTGTATTGAACTCCAATAGTGTTAGAATCATAGCTAAACCCAATTACTGGGTGCATGTATCCAAGTTGTTGTAATCTATATTGCGCAATCATGAATTTAACAAGTGCGCCGGATTTATTATTACGCAAGCCATGAATCATTATTGTTATTTCTCTAATATCATACAAATTATCAAAGAATTTTTTTGGATAAAGATCGTATGATCTTTTATTTTTTGTTTTTCCAGTAGAAAGATCATAAAATCCCCTAGTAGAAATTCTAGGAACTCTTTTATTTTGTTTCAAATTTTTCTTTGCGTTTTTTGATGTCTGCTTCTTCCACTCGGCCAAATATTGGCGAGATTTCCCCTAGTTTGTGACCAGATTTTAACTCCAACTCGGAAATTGACTTCCAAGGTTTTGTAGAAATATTGCCAGACATGCCTAGTTGTTCCCATATTTTTTGTGAGGATTTTGGCAAAAACGAATTTAGTGCTATTGATATAGAATATACTGCATTTGCAGCCAAAAATACGCACGTTTCTGTTCCAGGTCCTTTTTTCCATGGTTCCTTGTGCTGGAAATACTGGTTAAAATATGCAGAAAACTCCATGATTTTCTTCATAGCCCTGTCAAGATGATTCTGTTGCATTAATCCAGATAATTCAGATGCTAGTGTGCGGATTTTCGATTCTGCCTCCTTGTCTTTGTCATCATATGCACCAGGTGCTGGAATCACACCATCGAATGTTTTTTTAGTAAACCCAAGTGCACGATTAACCAGATTGCCAAGATTGCCGATCAGCTCAGAGTTAATTCGAGTCATAAAATCATCCCAATCAAAGTTAAGATCATCCTGAGAGTATGGGTTGATTGAAACTAGGTAATATCGTAAATAGTCAGCTGGATAAAATTCCAAGAACTCTTTTAATCCAATGTACCAATTTCTACTCTTTGAGATTTTCTTTGATTGTAATGTAAGATGCCCTCTGGTAGGAATATAGTCAGGCAGTTTGTACTCTGAGTCAATCCCAAGCCGCATCGCTGGTAAAAACAAATAGTGATGATATACAATGTCTTTACCAATAAAGTGGTAGATATCAGCAGAGTTCCAAAATTCTTTTCCATCCAGTCCTTTGTCATTTAGGAATTTTATTGCAGAGGAAATGTATGCCAGATGATTGTCAAACCACCCATAAAACACCTTTGATTCATCACTTGGTATGGGGACGCCCCACGATATATCACGGGTGATATCCCAGTCTACTAGTCCAGATGTGATCCAGTTTTGGACATATTTTTTAACATCTTTTTGTAAGTTTTGATTTTCTTCTAACCACTTTAACAACGGTACACCGAAATTTTTCAGCCTAAAGAAGTAATGTGTCGTCTTTTCTTTGGTTGGAGTTGCGCCACAAATGGCACATTTTGGATTTCCTATTTCTTCTGGAACACGCCCACATTTTTCGCACAAATCCGAGTATTGATCAGGAGCCTGACAATGTGGGCAAATTCCAATGACATATCGATCTGGGAGGAATTTTTTATCATTTTTGCAGTAAAACTGTATGATTTCTGACTCGTAAATGTGCCCATTCTTTTTTAGCTTATCAAATACATGCCTAACAAATTCAATGTTCTCTGGGGAACTAGTACGATAGAACAAATCAAATCCTATATCAAATGCAGAAAAATCCTCATAGTCTCGCTTATTCCAATGTGCGACATATTCTTGAGTAGTTTTCTTTTCTTTTTCCGCCGCAATCAAAATTGGTGTTCCAAAATCATCTGATGCACATATGTAATACGCCTCTACACCATTTTGCTTTAAAAATCTAGTAGTTACATCTGCAGGTAGGTATGTTGACGCTACGTGTCCCAGATGGATTTCGCCATTAGCATATGGTAAGGCACTAGTAATGATTGCACGAGGGTTCATGTGGAAGAATTTTGTTCGTATTATTTAAGAAGGTTTGTTACCAGTTCTCTCGATACGCGATTTGTTTCTTGGTAAGACGATCAATTTTGACATCAAACGCTGCCAGTGCATCTTCAGCAACTTGAGTATCGATTTCTAGCGGCACTGTGATCACTTTTTTGCCAATCTTTTTGTGATTTTTACTAATATATAGAATGGACATTATTTGATTTGAAAATGATTGTGCCATCACCTCTGGTGGATGGCCTTCTGCGGCAACCAGGTTTGCCAGTCTTCCTTTTCCTACAAGGTAAACCTTTTTGCCATTTTGTAAAACGCACTCATCTAGGTTTGGTCGGACTTCGCGCACAGATTTAGACTGATTTAGTAAATAGTCAGAATCAATTTCTACATCAAAATGCCCCACATTGCCCATAACTGCACCATCCTTCATTTTCAAAATGTGTTCTTTAGTTAAGATATCTCGCATGCCAGTGCACGTGATAAAAATATCGCCGATTTTTGCAGCCTCCACCATATTCATTACTTCAAATCCGTCCATGTGTGCTTCCAAAGCCTTTACTGGATCTATCTCAGTCACTATCACCTTACAGCCCATTCCACGAGTTCTTTCCGCAACGCCACGACCCACCCAACCATAGCCAGCAATGACTACCCTCTTTGAAGCAAATAGTAGATTCATTGCGCGTAAGAATCCATCTATTGTTGACTGACCCGTACCGTACCTATTATCGAACATGTGTTTTGTGTATGCTTCGTTTACTACTATGACAGGATATCGAAGTTTGCCTTTTTTTTCCATTGCCTTGATTCTATTTACTCCAGCGGTCGTTTCTTCTGTTGCACCAAGAATTTGCATTTTTTTGTATTTTTTATCAAAATGTAATTTGACATTCATGTCTGCGCCATCATCGGTTATGATAGTCGGTTTGTGATTGAGTACTTGATCAATACACCAGTCATACTCTTCGTTAGTTTCATCATTCCAAGCATAAGTATGGATTCCTTCTGATGCCAAAAATGCAGCGACATCATCTTGTGTAGTAAGAGGATTACCAGCGCACACAGCCACGTCTGCCCCAAGTTCTTTGGCACCAATCAAAAGAACAGATGTTTCTTTTGTGATGTGGAGACAAAAACCCAGTGTTAGTCCTCTGAATGGTTGAGACTTCTTTAATCTGTTGATGGTTTTATCCAAAATCGGCATATGGTTTCGTGCCCATTCATAAGACATCTTGCCCTGCTCGGCTAAGCTTTCATCTTTTACTTTACTCAACATTCGTACCCTATTCCATATACTAAAAAATCTTTGTTGGATCAATAAAGTAAATAACCAACAGGACTTGTTGCAATTCAATGGTCTGGCAAAAAGTAGCGGAAAAAGACTCGATCGAAAAAGGAAAAGGAATCGAAGTTAGAATAGGCGAGAAAAGAATTGCCATTTTCAACCAAGATGGCTATCATGGAATTGATGCATTATGTGTACATCAGGATGGCTCCATTGTGCCAGGAAAACTCAATGGTTGTGTGGTAGAATGCCCACTTCATTTTTGGCATTATGATATAAAGACGGGGGAGCTTTTGGACTACCTAAAAGGCGTAAAGCTCCAGACATACAAGGTAGAGTCCAGAAACGACGGCATTTACATGGAAGTCTAGATACGATTTTTAATCAATAATTCAATGCCAGATTATTGGACAAGATTCTAAAAGAAGTCATCGCTCAAAATTACACCCAAATCCAGAACAACATCGAATCATTTCTCAGAAAGTATGTTGTGAATTCAGGAGGATTTGTTTTCGGATTATCAGGTGGGATAGACTCTGCAGTAATTGCGCATATTTGTGCAAAATCATTTAAGGAAAATTCACTTGCACTCATAATGCCAGACAGCAAGATTTCGCCAAAAGAAGAAACGGAGGATGCGTTATACACCGTAGATAAACTAGGTCTCGATTACAAACTAATTGATATCAGCATGATTCACTCACAATGTGCAAATATTCTGGAACCTGATCAAAGGGCGCTTGGAAATCTTCGAGCAAGAATTCGTGCTAATCTCTTATATTATTATGCAAACCTGAAAAACCATTTTGTTTTGGGTTCTAGCGACAAGTCAGAGTTTCTCATTGGTTATTTCACAAAGTTTGGTGACGGGGCAGCTGATCTATTGCCAATAGTGTCACTATACAAAACACAGGTACGTCAGCTTGCAAAACACTTGCAGGTGAAGGAATCAATAATAGCAAAAAAAAGTAGTCCGCATCTTTGGCCAGAACATTTAGCAGAAAATGAGATAGGTATACCATACGAAGAAATTGATTGCGTTTTGTATTGTATGATGGATAAGAAGATGTCAGCAGACAAAATTTACCAAGAAACTAACATCAATCCAGATAAAATCGAAAAAATACAACAATTGTACAAAAACAGTGAACATAAAAGGACAGCGCCAAGTAGATTATGATGAAAGCCAGTTGAAAATCTACGACACATTAAGCACAAAAGAACAAGAAATTACATCAGACGACATCAGAATTTATTTGTGCGGAGTTACAGTATACGATGAATCCCACATAGGCCATGCGAGAACCATAATAATCTTTGATGTGTTGCGAAGATTTCTGGAAGCAAAGGGAAGCAAAGTAAACTTCGTACAGAACTTCACTGATGTTGATGACAAAATAATCAACAGAGCAAATACTGAATGTGTTCATCCACTTGAGATCAGTAAGAGGTACATCAATCATTATTTTGAGGATTTTGATAGATTGAATATTAGGCGTGCCACTGCCCACCCAAAAGCGACAGAACACATCTCAGAAATAATAGAATTGATCAAGGATTTGATCAAATCAGGATACGCATATTTGTCATTAAATGGTGTTTACTATTCAGTATCAAAATTCTCAGAATACGGTAAGCTTTCAAAGAGAAAAACCGAGGACCTCATAGCTGGTGCTAGAATAGCAGTTGATGAAACGAAAAATGACGCACTAGACTTTGCATTATGGAAGTTTTCTGAAACTGAGCCAAATTGGCCTAGTCCTTGGGGCAAAGGTAGGCCCGGCTGGCATATTGAATGCTCCGCGATGAGTCTCAAATACCTAGGTGAAGAATTTGAGATTCATGGTGGCGGACGTGATCTGATCTTTCCACACCACGAAAACGAAATAGCGCAGACTGAAGCCGTGACTAAAAAACCACTCGCCAAGTTGTGGATGCATGTGGGCATGGTTACAATAAATGGTGAAAAAATGTCGAAGTCGCTTGGAAACATTAAATCAGTTAGACATGTTTTAGACAACTGGGGTCCAAATGTCATTCGGCTCTTTTGTCTCTCAGGTCATTATTCTAAGGCAATTGATTACTCAGAAGATTTGTTAAAAGAGAATCTCATAAAATGGAGACAGGTAGAAACAGCATATTATGAGATGATCATGTCAGATGATATAGGTCCAATAGACGAGATGAAAAATATATTATCAGAGTGCAGAACAGAGTTTGACTCCGCACTTGATTCGGATTTTAACACCGCGCTTGCGACAAATGCATTTTTCAAATTAATCAAAGGAATCAACAGATTTGCGGCCTCCGAATCCATGACAAGATCTATTTCCAAAATTGCATTACCAGAATTTGAATACATGTCTAACGTTTTAGGATTGCAAGTACAAAAGGTCACAGAACAAGAAAAACAATCAATCACAGACCTCATCAAACAACGAGATATGTTTCGCGTACAAAAAAAATACCAAGATGCAGATAAAATCCGTGACCAGATCTCAGCACTGAACATTGTTCTGCTAGATCACAAAAACAAGACAGTCTGGATGAAAAAAGAAAAAATCTTGGCAGATACCTAATGTGGTTTTTTGCTAGTAGATGCTGAAACCAGTGATATTACGTCCCTATCTCGAAGCTGATAATTTATGGGCAATCTTAGATTATAGCGGATATCTTTTGCATACAACAACCCCTTTGTAAGACTGGTGTGTATTTCCTTTGCCAGATCAGCCACAGTTGCACCGTCTTTTAATAAAATCAAATCAGGTAAGACATTTCCTTTCTTGTCGGCTAGTTTTTCTTCATCTGCTACTGGATATATCGCATTCATTTTGAGGAGCTTAAAGACGGTAACGTTAATTGCGAATTGGACTCCAGTTCGCATGTATTCTCCCATGATTTCTTTGGTGATAAAGTCAAGTGCTCCTTTTTGCTTTTGAGATAGATCATTTGGCTTCATGATATCAAATTGTTCAGATCCAGGTGAATATTTTATGAGGCCTTTTTGTTCTGCACGTCGTAGTGATAGTTCACTGTCTGCACTTGCAGGCACCACTATGGTGTCAATATATCGCTCTCGAAGTCTTGCAAAATTCTTATCTGCACCGTCAACATCAATTTTGTTTGCCACAATTAGAGTGGGTTTAGAGATTTTACGTAACACCGTTGCAAATTTTTTGGATTCTTGAAAGCCGATGTCATCAAATTCCTTATCAGCTATCCCAGCAGAATGTAATGCCTCTTTTACATGAGAATTGCTAACGCCTATCCCTCGGTATAAATCGGCAATTGCCACTATCTTGTCCATACCAGAATGTATTGTCTTTGAAACTTTGTCGCGGTTTCCCTCCAGAATCTTGAGATACCACATTATCAGTTCTTCCTCTATGTCTGCAAAATCAGAGATTGGATCTCCGGCTCCCGCTTCCGCAATTTTCCCAGACGAGTCAATACCACCTGACACGTCTACAACATGCAGTAATGCATCAGATTGCGCTGCTACAGATAGAAATTGGTTGCCAAGTCCTTTTCCTTGCCATGCATCCTTGATTAATCCGGGAAGATCAATAAGCTCAATTGGAATATACCGCCAACCATCAATGCACCTAGAATTTTTCGGATTATCAAGCACATTAAACTCCGGATGAACACAAAGTGTGATTGCATTTGCGGTTGCAGTTTCAGGTTTCTTTGTAGTAAACGGATATGTAGAGATTTCTGCAGTTGAAAGTGTTGCGGAATTGAAAAATGTAGTTTTGCCAGTATTTGTTTTGCCGATGATTCCTATTTTTATTGGCATAATAAAATGCGCTTTTCATGCTATTTATCTCTGACTAGTGAGTATGATCATTGTGTGGGTTCGCCAGTATTTTTTGACAGGTGTTTTTGAGTTCGTCTAACGACCAAACTATTTCATCTATTTCCTCATGTGTTAAATCAGATTCCCATTTGTCCAGAGTAATTTTTGCTATCTGACATGCATTATACAGCAAACTCCAGTATGGATGGTGTTCTGCCGTGGTAAAGGCAAGTTCTGATACGTTTGCAAGGCCATTTTTTGCTCTGCCAAGAGAAGATACACCTTCTCCAAAAATTTGAATTATTTGTGATTCTAGATCTGACTCAACTTTGATCATCGTTTCATTATCAGTGTAAGATTTTACCAGTGCTAAAAGTTCATTATAGAAATCATCAAATTTGGCCATTAGAACAACCGCTGATGTTCTGCCAACATGCATCTATTAAAAACAACTTGGATTCCCGCTTTTCTAGCAAGATCTTCTGCTTCTTCATTATGAATTCCTTCTTGAAGCCAGATTACTTTTGGCTTTATTTTGATTGCTTCTTGTACTACAGGTAAGATCTGATCAGATGGTCTAAACACATCTATAATGTCAATTGGTTCGGTTATTTCAGATAGATTAGCATGGCATTTTCGGTCAAGGATGCAATCTGTGGTCGGGTTAATTGGTACAATGTCATATCCTTGTGAAATCAGGTACTTTGGAACATAGTTTGCCGCTTTTCCTTCATTTTTAGACATACCAACTACTGCGACTTTTTTTAATGATAGAATACTTCGTATTTGATCATCAGTGTGCGGATCTCGCTCCATGATACGCTTACTTAAAAGGGATTATAATCTATTTTGAAAAATTATATAGGCTATACAATAATTTTCATTATGGAAGAAGAGCCAAAAGATATTATCGTATTAGGCGCAATAAAAAATGGCGCTAAAAAATTTGACAAAATACGTGCCAAGACCGGTATTTCACCTGAAGAATTAAATCAAATACTTGAAAAACTTGAAGAGCGAGGATTTATCAAAATAGATAAAAAGAAGGGATTTCTCGGTGGAGAAAAAATTGAGTTAAACATCACAGACAAGGGAAATAATGAACTCCAACAACGAATCTACGAAATGGAACAAAAATGGAACCAGATGGTCCAACTATACAAGCTTGGTGACAAAAAGAAGATGGAGGAATTCATGGGCTCTAACAAGTCCGACTTTGCTATGATGATGTTCTTCGGAATAATGAATATGATGATGTTCTCGATGATGTTCTCTATGATTGGAGCATCGATGTCTAGCTATGTTCCAGCAGACCAAGTTCCGCCAGGTGCCGAAAACCAAATGTCAGATACAGGGGCAGATGCGGGAGGAGATGCAGGCGGCGATATGGGCGGCGGAGACGGTGGCTTTGACATAGATATCGGTTTTTAGAAATCTTAAATCAACCACGTTATAATTAAGTCATTATTGCTATACACTTCAGATGAAAATCAAGGATTGGTCAAGGTTTTACAATTCCTCAAGGCTCATCGCCTAGAATATCTCTCAGGAGAAGACCTAAGCGAAGTCCTTAAGATAAGCAGAGTGGCAATTTGGAAACACATCAAAAAAATACAATCACTTGGATACAAGATAGAGTCAAAACAAAACCTCGGATATCGCCTAATCGACACAACCAGCCTTTTACTTCCATGGGAAATAACGGATGGAATAAAGACAAAACAACTTGGAAAAAGAGTCTACTATTATGATGTCATTGATTCTACCCAGCGTATAGCTACAAATATTGCAAAAGACAAGTCAAGTTTTGGCTCAGTCATAATAGCAGAGTCGCAGACACTTGCAAAGGGCAGACAAGGTAGAAGGTGGATTTCTCCGAAAGGAGGAATTTGGATGTCAATCATTTTGGAGACAAAATTTGACATATACAAAATAACATTGATCCCATTTGCAGTAGCAATAGCACTTGCAAATGCCATTGACAAAACACTTGGGATAAAAACCAAGTTGAAATGGCCAAACGATGTTACATTGGACGGGAAAAAAGTTGCTGGGATAATAATTGATGCGTCAATTGAATCAACAAAAATAGAAAGTGTCACAGTCGGTGTTGGAATTAACTTTCACGTAAATGTAAAACAAATTGAGAATAAGATAAAAACAAATAGTAACTTTTATGGAGTAACTACTTTAGTTAAAAAGAAAAATGTGAAACCAGCAGGCCTAGTCAAAGAATTTCTCTTTGAGCTTGAAGCAGCACTAGAATTGTTGCATGCAAATAAAACATATGAAATAATAGAGCAATGGACAGAAAAATCTTCGACTATTGGACAAAAAATCACGGTTACGGATCTAGGTATTAAAATATCGGGTAAAGCAATAGGATTGGACAAAGACGGCAGTCTAATTGTGCGTCATGGTTCAAAATCAACCAGAATCACGTCTGGCGACATATCACATCGAAAGTGAGTTAAACTTTTTTGCGTTTTTTTGTTATTTTCTTTGGTTTTTCAGATTGAATTAGGGATGCTTGTGTTTTTATCAAATCCTTGAGATCAGATTGAATTGAGAACAAGGAGTTTACTATTTGATCTAGTTGTTTAGTATATTCCATGTAGGCTGCAATTAGATCAGTCCTTTTTTCATTCGATTTTATAAGATACTCATTTTGTCGCAGAATATTGGTTGCACTTATCATTTGTTCAAGAGGTAAATTTGGTTCGCCAAGCAAATTGAGTTCTTGATGTAACTTTTGGATTCGTATCTTTAGTTCGTTCAGATTATTACCAGGCCCCTCCATATTCATCATATGAAATATTTTGTTATTATGATTTTTGTAGTGTTTACGATAATAATCATTCAAATTGAACCGATTTTCGCAGATGAAATAGTAAAACAGTCAAACATTGCATACAAAGAAGCCACAAAACACTTTCTGAAAGGCCAATACAAAGATGCAATCGAACTATATGATAAAATTCTCAAAAATTATCCTGATCATACAGAAGTACTAAAAAGGAAAGGAGTTGCACAAAGCAATCTAGGATTACATCAAAAATCAATGTCAGATTTTTACAAAGTTTACAAAAAAAATAACAATGACGTCACAGCACTACTTGGACTCGGAGTAGGCTTTGGCAACTATGGTGAGTATAAAGAAGCGAAAATCTACTTTGATCAAGCATATCAGATATATCCAAACAACACGGTAGCAAAAAACTATAAAGAATTTGCAGACAAAGTAATTAAAAAATATCCATATCACCCAACGGTTAAGCCAAAGAATTGGAGCACAGCCCCAGATCAAAAAACATTTGAATCATACGTAAACAGTATCTCTTCCAAAGTGAAAAAAGACAAGCGATATATCGAATATCCAAACCCAAGTTTTGATGTGATTAAAAAATTCTTACGAGATTATGAAAAGTGGAATTTTGAACAACAGATAAAGGCGGGATCTTCAGGATTTCCAAATCCCGTTATAACAAGAGAGAATAACATGTACGTGCTAAACTATAAGATTTTTGTAAACAAACAACCTGCAGGTCTGCCATTAGATCATGTGAGTACATTAACGCAGTCAACCAAGTTCTGGGAAAGTCATATCTTCAATTCAACTCAGGGACAAGCAGTCGTAAAATTCTCCTACACAGAGACCAAATCAGATGCAAACGTCTGGGTCACTTGGACAGTAAGAAAGCTCGGTGAGGGAGTACTAGGACATGCACATATAGGAAAAGGAGTTGTAGAAGTCGCTCTAGGTGATTACAATTGCGATGGCAGATTTCAGCTGTATGATGTAGCAACTGTTGAGAAGATAATGAGACATGAACTAGGACATTCCATTGGCCTAGGACACACCGACAATACAGATAGCATCATGTATCCATCGATGAAACCCAAGTATGCGTATTGTCTTCTCACCTAATCTCCTAGCGTAGTTCTTTGAGTAGCTGTATGACGGTTTTTTCACGATAAGATCAGTGTCTTGACTTATTTTCTCAGGCAGATATTTCATGTGAACAGTTCTTCTTATTTTCTATCCAAGTTGACTCTAAGAGATTTTATCGGTTAGATAGCTCAGCATTGCGTCGATTTGAAAAGGTATGCGAACTATACACATGTTCCATATCTGTTTAATTCAGGATATATCTAACTATGTCAATATCCGGCTTTGCAGAAAGTGTTTCAACGGAACTGGTCGTGTTTGGAGTAATCCGAAGCATACTTGGATATAGATTTCGTCATGGCCAAAAAGCCTAAAATTTTTGTGATTACCACTGGGTTCATTTATCACCGAGTATCGATTCTAGAATAAAATGGCCGATCTTGTCTGTTCAAAACTGACAGATAGTCACATTATCATTCAATAGGTTTGTCCGCGAGTCTTTTGAAAGTTATATAATTCCGACATTCAAAGCCACAGTATCTTGGAGATTTCAATAGAACCATGGAAAAAGCTCGTAATACACGAAGTCATCGAGTATAATTTTGAAGACTGGATGACTCAGATCGCATTTAGTAGTAAAACCGCAGGTGGTGCAATACCAGCCATAAACTGGACAAACGGTGTGGTATTTCAGTCATTTAATTTTCCAGACGCAAATATCATAGTGGAAGAAAAGATCAAAGGAGTATTGCATTGGTCATCAGTAATGTTTGCGCTCAAAGAAAAATATGAAAGGCGGATCATAAAAGATAATGCAACTATTAACCTGATAGACGTTAGCGTAAATGAGATATTTAGAGAACTCGCAGATAAGCTAAAAGACCACTCCAGACAAAAATCCCAAAAATAAGTTCTACCGCCATAGAATGAGACTTAGCTTTACCTACACACAAATAATCATCGAAATTGTGCAGAACCCATAATAACTTAAAATGACTATTTATAGACTGATGACAACCTCACAATCAAGATGCCCATCATGTGGAAAGAACACCATACAAGTTGATGCGGTAAATGGTGAAATTTATTGCAGAAATTGCGGTTATGTAGCTGCGGAAAAAATTGAGGAGGCTGGGCCAGAATGGAGATCGTTTTCAAATGATGGTTCAGATAAAAGTCGAGTAGGTGCCGCCACGTCACTCACAATGCACGATATGGGATTATCCACCGTGATAGGAAGTGCTGACAAGGATGCCACTGGAAAACCGTTATCGGCGGCGATGAAAAATTCTATTGAGCGATTACGAACATGGGACAGTAGAACCCAGGCACATACATCTGCAGATAGGAATCTAAGACAGGCACTAAACGAACTTGAAAAAATGAAAGACAAATTAGGTCTTGCAGACGCAGTAATTGAAAAAGCAGCATACATCTACAGAAAGGCAATGGAGAAAAAGCTCGTCAGAGGCAGATCCATTCATGGTTTGATTGCCGCGTGCCTTTATGCAGCATGCAGAAATACAGAGACGGTGAGAACTCTGGATGACATTGCAGAGAGTATCAACATCAGGCGAAAAAATGTAGCAAGATGCTACAGACTCATATACAAAGAGTTAGATCTCAAAATGCCAGTAGCAGACCCAATAAAGGGGATAGCACGAATTGCAAGCATGGCAAATCTTTCTGAAAAGACCAAAAGAAAGGCAATGGAGATACTTAAGAAAGCCAAAGTAATCGGAATGGTTGCGGGAAAGGACCCAATGGGGCTTGCAGCAGCTGCACTGTATTTGGCATGCGTATCCAATGGTGAGATTAGATCGCAAAAGGACATATCGGTGGCCGCAGGAGTAACCGAGGTAACAATTAGGAATCGTTGTGTCGGACTGAAGGGATTGCTAGACAAATAACATTCAAAACAAGGCAGCAGAGTAATTCTAGTATGACTGAAATTGCATGGTCAGAATGGCTGGATTACAACTTGGAGCAAATATCAAAGATTCCAGAAGAGGGTGGCGTCTACATGATGCATGCGGCAATGAAGATTTTGTACGTTGGGAATACGAAAAACCTCAGACAATCAATTTCAGAATCACTGAATAATTCATGCACCAAAGAAGCAAAACGATTCAAATATTCTATCGTATCAAATCATGAACGGATTGGCTCTCAACTCCTAAAAGAGTATCAAGAAAAACATGACGGTAAACTGCCAAAATGCATGGAGTAATTATTGTTGTCTGAGTGATTTAGACATACACATGAATACTAACCGATTTGTTTTTGGTTTGTTTAGGTTTGTTGAATTATCCCATAATTTTCCCTTGCCATACCAAATGATATCCCCTTGGTTCTTCAGAACCATTTTTGTAAATAGGCTCAAAGTATGCAAATAATTAAAACACTACTAAGAACTGGGTAAACTTAAGGATAGTAAAAGAGCAAGACGGACGATAAAACTAGACCAGCTATTGCATATCGGAGAGCAAACATCGTAAATCACTCATGACATACGCACTCAATTAACAATCATAGTCAATTATACCATCGGTTACAAAGAATTCTAAAAATAAACTTGAAAAGAGATTACTAGACCGGCTTGGATTAATTGAAGAAAAGCATGAAAATATGTCAGTAAATTGAAACTGTTCTAAATAACATAAAATTACCTCCATTGAAGTTACAATTCATTAGTTACTCACTATTCTAAAGAAAGTTATGAATAGAGTACAAACTTCGGATTATCTCATAAAATATTTCCCAAAAATTAATTCTGTTATTGTGTGTAATATAGATAAGCTTGAAATTATTTTTTTGGTAAATTATTCAACAACATAATTGAAACGATGGGCAAATCAGGTAGATAGTAATAATACTGCCAAAAAGCTAGACTTTAGATTTTGCTTTTCTAATTGAAAAAACAGTAATTCCGATCACGCCTGCAATAATGATAGGAGCGATATAATACCAGACAGAGTAATCAGCTCCATCCAGAGATTCGGCTTGCATGTCTTGTACCTCATCTACAGGTTCGCTGGATTCTACAGTTACCGGATTTGTTGACGTGTGGGTTGAACCTGGTTTCTCAAAGCCTGAAATCACAATCTTGTTCTGTGTAGAGCCAGATACATCAAACACGACATGCCAACTACCTTCTTCATCTATACTCTGAAGGAACTGAACGACTTTGCCGTTAACGACAACCTTAAATTTTTCATTGTCCGAAGTTTTTGGAAATTCAAAATTCACATATGTCGGGAACTTAAAAGAGTTCACGCCTGTAAGTGAGAGTACAGTACCTGTTTCATCAAATCCCCCATCCACTGAAAACGAGGCAGTGGAGTCATAACGAAAATTAAATTTTTCACCATTTCTGACTGCATATAATGGAATAATTGTTTCATCGCCTATTGCAAAACAGCTATAATAATGAATGTCTTGCGCAACAATAGAATCAGGATACATTGTAAAGTCAATAATTTGTCCAGGGTCTATTTTGTCGATTCTTTCAAGGTTTTTTGCAGTATCAATGAATGAATTATTCTCTCCATGAATTGTGGCGTAAATTTTGACATCATATTGAGTTTGATTTCCTTTATTGATTATTTTTCCAGTTAGGTGACCATCTGCGTGTTTTTTCAGGGTTCTATCGTAGACTACTTCTACTTTTGATTCAAGTTTATCGAAAACTTGACTGAACGTTACATCAAAATTCGTAATTGATGCATCGATTGCAGTTATTTCAGAAGATTTGATTTTAAATGGAATGTCCTTATTTGGAAAAACCGTTGGGAGGCTTTGACTAATTGAGATCTCTTTGCCATTATCAAGTATAGTCAAATGAATCACTGGTAATATGGCATATTTTTCAGTGTTTTTTACTACGCCCACAATGGTGTAAATTCCCTCAGAATCATAGTATCCCAGAATTTGATCCTCTGGGATCATAACATCCGCGTAAATTTTTCCAAACAATCCGGTAAGCATAATCATTGACATGAGGATGATCAGTTTATTTTCCACGGTATGATTGTGCAGTGATTCGTATCTTAAACTAATCTGATGTTTTCACTTTCGGTATTGCTCTATTATTTTAAGAGCATTAAATGGAAATTTAGCAAAATTTAGATCTTTTTCTGCAGAAATAAGTAGAATTTCTTTATTAATTGGAAAACTCATTACGATCACCTTATCCCTATACGACATGGCAAATCTCACAGGACCTAGTTCTTGGTCAAACTCTTGGCGCATTCTGACTCGTAATGCAAGCTCCATGTAGAGCATCTCGTCTTTTTTGGTGTCTTCAAGAGTGTTTTTTCCCTGAGTCATTCCGCCCGCTTCCAAGTGACCCTTGTCATTAATCAGTCCCACAAAACGTATGGAGGAGTCTAATTTTTTAACTGACTCACATAATACGTCTTTTTCCATTACGATTCCTCCATGATTTTAGATGACATTTAGAAGACGATCTATTTATTGCGAGCTTTTGTATTTAATCAACATGTCACAGGACGTCAAGCTTCCGCTCGATTATTTCAAACATACATCCCTATTCTGGACTGACTTATTGCATCTCATGTCAGGTAAACCCATTGCACTAACATCAGTCGGACCATCAAGAAATTGGGCAAATGATGCGAAAAAGGTCATAACAGAATTAATTGATGCAAATGATGATCTAATAGATTTCAACCAGAGATTGATTGAATATTACAAGCAGCTCTCTGAGACATGGATAGAATCACAGAAGAAAGTTAATGTAAAAATTACCACAATTCCACAAGATGTAGAAAGTCTGGAAGCATACAAGCGAGTTTGGATTGACATTTTTGAAAATGATTTTACCCAACTTTTTGATTCCGAGAAATTTGGCGAAAACTACGGAAAATTAGTATCAGCGGAATTGGAATTAAGTCGACATTGGGAGAGCATTACCAATGTAATTTTACAATCGATGAAACTCCCAACACGAAAAGAGATTGACGAAGTCTACAAAGAATTACACGAGCTAAGAAAAAGAATCACAAAATTAGAAAAGAACGATGAGAAGATAAATGGAAAATGAGATAATTGATCCAAAATTAATGGAGGAATTCCTCAGTTTTACAAAAAATGTTACAGAGGCACCAAATCTAGTTCCAGTCCCAGATGAAATAACATTAGAGTCAACTCCGTTTGATGTTGTATATGAGCAAGACAAAATGCGGCTACTCCATTATAGGCCACTCGTTGAAAAGCAAACCAAGACTCCCTTTCTGATAAGTTATGCAATCATCAATCGATTTCACATTCTAGACATTCAACAAAAGAAAAGCTGGGTAAGAAAGTTGATCGAGAGTGGTATTGATGTATACATGATTGATTGGGGTACACCTTCAAACATTGACAAATATCTCGACTTTGATGACTATGTTAATTTGTACATGGACAATTGCGTAGATTTCGTAAGAAAAGAAGCCCAAGTCGACAACATATCGGTGCAGGGATATTGTACTGGTGGAACAATAGCCACAATTTACTCGACACTACACCCAAAAAAGGTGCGTAATTTGGTAGTAACCGCGCCAGTGATTGATGGATGGAAGGATACCACCGTAGTAAGCAACATGGCAAAACACATGAAAATTGACATGTTAGTAGATACAATCGGAAATATGCCTCCAGAATTCATGTATTATTGCTTTTCAATCCTCAAACCATTTGAGCAGGGATTAGAAAAATATTACAAATTTTTCAAAAATATACACGATAAAGAATTTGTGGATAATTTCCTGCGCATCGAAAAATGGCTTAGTGATACTCCACCCATACCGGGAGAGTTATTCAGGCAATGGATGAGGGATATTTATCAGGAGAATCTACTAATCCAAAACAAGATGTATGTAGGTGGAAAACAAATTAATCTCAAAAATATCACTATGCCAATTTTTGTTCAGGTTGCGGTAGGGGATCATCTTGTCTCACCAGAATGTAGCATGCCCATATACTATGCCGTTTCTAGTGAGGATAAAACGATGCGTGTGTATCCAATAGGACATGTTGGAATGATTGCAAGTTCTTTTTCACAAAAGCAAATTTTGCCTGAGCTTTGTCAGTGGATTAAAGAAAGATCTTAGGACTGGCGCTTCTTTTTTTCTAGAGGAATCACAACTACTTGGACTAGGTCGCCTTCATTGATTCGCAGTGCATCACGTTCTGCTTCTGGAATTGAGATTCTTCCATTACTTCCAATTGTTGTCTTAAAAGCACCATACCCAATGAAGTTTTGCAAAAGATTACCCATATTGAAAAATTGTTCCATGGTGTTTTTTTGAGCATTTGACATAGATGCCATAAGATTGGCTTGTGCCTCAGAAGATTTTGTAGTCAGTTCTTTGAGAGTATTTACTGGATCAAATTTTTGATTAGTCTCCATGTAAGCTGAAAATGCTTTCATAAATTCTGCCTGTGCACGTCCGCCTTTTTGCACCCATTCTTGAAACATAGATAGATAATCTTGGTTATTGTTACCAATCATTGGCATTGTTTGGTGCACTACTTATTTAAAGATACCATAGTTCAGTGAATAAAACCGAGTGCGATTTTGACAAATTCTTTCGGATCCTCCACATAAGGCGTGTGGCCGCAGTTTTCCATTCGATAGAACCTACAATCACGAATCTTCTGCACAAAATATTCCGCATATTTTATCGGTATTACCGGATCCAGTTCACCCCAGATAACTAGTGTGGGAATTTCTAGCACCTCCAGTTTTGTAGATATTTCTGGTGCATTTTTTAGTCCAAGAATTGTAGACATGAACGCATATTTTGCGTTGGGCATCAGCATCCTTTGCACGAAACCATCCACGGTGGTTTGGTTAACTTCTTTATTATTTCCAGTCATCATGGAGAATGCATTTTTCGCGGTATCATTATCAGGATACAAAGCAGCCATTATGTATGCATCCAACGCAGGAGTCGATTGCTTCATTGCACCTGCAGGTGAAACTAGAATCAATTTTTCAACATTTTGTTGATTGTGTATTACATAATCAATAGCTATTTGACCACCAAGTGAAGAACCAACCACCGTGACTTTTTTGACATTAATTTCTCTCAGAAATGAGGAAATAAAATCAGAGAAAAACTCTGTAGTATAATCCACGTTTGGTTTTTCACTGAGTCCAAATCCGATCAGATCCGGAACATAAACTGTAAAGTGTTTGCTAAAACTCGGAATTACAAATTCCCATCTTTCTGCGGATGCTCCAAGCCCATGAATGAGTAATAGATTTTTCTTTTCAGAACCTGCCTTTAGGTATCGAATCCTATTGCCGTCAACAGTTACAAATGCTTCTTGCATTGGATCAACATTATCGTTTTTTTGGTCTAGATAAATTTTGGCCTTATTATGATCGTGAAAGATTTCACAGTTTACAAAAAATAGAAAAATTCTAGGTTCAGCCTAATGCCCTAGAATGTTTGTAAGTGTGTGGTCGTTCGCCTGGAAATTTTCTTCTCATATGCGCAGAGGGTCTGCCATACAAGAGTTCCAAGAACCACGCCTCGTGTTCTATTTCCTCACGTAAGATGTCTTTAGCGACATCATATGTAGCCGGATCTTTTCCATGTGTCATCTGACATATTTTGTTCCAATTTACAATTGCACCTTGTTCTGCCTTGAGGCATTTTTCCATTATTGCCCTAAGATCAGTTTTGTTCGGTGGGAGTTGCAGAAACTCGCAGCCAGACATTTTGATAAACTCAGTGGCATCATTTGGTAGACTTCCACCAAGCTCATAGATCCTAGACAGACAGGACTCGAAATGACTAAGATCTTCAAGACGTGCATCTTCGATTACGCCTTTTATTCCCTCACCATCTACTCCGGTGCAGTGCATTCTAAGATTCGTGAAATAATAGTATGCAGTGAATTCCACCGACGCGTTGTAGATTAGAAGTTTTATTAGCTCGTCAATATCTACGCCATTTTGTTTTAGAACACTTACGCCGACAACGTTTGGTTCTGAACTTGTAACCATACCAAGTTGAAACAGATTATGGATAAAAATCTGCTTCCCGATGGGTTATTTTTGGGATTTTGCCTTGAGTTCTTCCAGTGGTTTGTGGCTTTTCATATGAGTTTCTTTTGATACCCCTAGCTTTTTGTTTTTCTTCTGCGCTCAATCCAAATTTTTGTAACACAGATGTATGTTTTCTCAGGTTTCTTAGATTGACGCATCTCCTATATTACCCGCTTCTCAGAGTTTCTGGCTATTTTGAATCGGTTTCCGATGGTCGCACTTTGAAAGTTTTATTGATATTTTATTGTCCCGTGATGCAGCTTCTCTTTTCTCGGCAGCAAGCTTTTGTTTTGCCACGATTGCTTTTTGATCTGTTCCATGTCATTTGATTCCAGAATAGTCAAAATATCCCAAATATCATATGCCCTTTTTACTATTTTTGCACAGAGATTTTTTTGATTTTCTCCAAAATGTCTTTTTATTTTTTAAACAATATTCACAGAACACATGCTTCATTATTCGGCTGATATATTACCATTAATTTAAAAAGTAAAATTGGTTTTCCAGTTCCTATGATACAACACTGAAGATTGTCACGACTCTTTTTGCTAGGTTTTCAATCTCAACAGTTGGTTCTGCAGAAATCAGCAAAACAATTCGACTAACTGGAAATGGAAAACTTATCAAAACCAATCTGTCTCGCCTTGCCGCAAGGTAGTTGATTGGACCAAGAGTTTTATCAAACTCCTTTCGTAGTGACACCCTAGATGCAAATTCCATGAAGTCGTCAAGCTTATTCTCATTGTTTTCAAGTGGCGTTATACCATTTTTGAATCCGCCAGCCACCAGTTTGCCGGACTCGTCAATGATTCCAGCAAAGCGGATATCTTTTTCCTGTATTAGTTGAGCACATTTTGATTCATAGAATTTATTTTGTGCTGAATCACTCATTGAAAAATCATCATTTCGTCCATAATAAAAGATTTGTAGTCGTGTAATTTTAAAATCAAAAACCTAGTTTACACTAGGGTTTGATTTTAAATGAAAAAATCATCGCGCATAGTCTCTATGTAATGTGGCTAACCAGTGCGTTGGTCTATTAGTAATGGCAGGCTCACCACTCGCCGAAGCTTGTGATCTATACCTCCATCCTATCAAAGTAGTCTTCTACTACCGACCTCCATCGTAAGAAAGGTTATTTTGTTTCAGGAAGGGTTTCGCGCTTAGATGCTTTCAGCGCTTAGCCCAGATGGCTTAGCTGCCCGGCCTGCCTTGTCAGACAACCGGTAAACCAGTGGCCACGCTGCTCTGTTCCTCTCGTACTCGGAGCAACTTCCCCTCAAATAACCACACTTCCATCAGGCAGAGACCGACCTGTCTCACGACGGTCTAAACCCAGCTCATGTTCCCTTTTAATAGGCGAGCAGCCTCACCCTTGGCCCCTGCTGCAGGACCAGGATAGGAAAAGCCGACATCGAGGTACCAAACCGCGGGGTCGATAGGAGCTCTCGCCCGCGACGAGCCTGTTATCCCTGGGGTAATTTTTCTGTCACCTCCGGGCCCCAATAGTGGGCACACGAAGGATCGCTAAGCCCGACTTTCGTCTCTGGATCCCGTGCGTTTGGAGATCCAGTCAATCCAGCTTTTGGCTTTGCCCTCTTCAACGGATTTCTGACCCGTTTGAGCTGAACTTTGGGCCCCTTTGATATCTTTTCAAAGGGGTGCCGCCCCAGCCGAACTGCCCACCTGCACGTGTCTCAGGTCTTCACCTGATAAGCGATACTGCAAACAAGGTCTGGTGTTACAACGACGCTTCTTAACATCCCGGAGGACGTTAAGCATGGCTACCAGATACACTATGCAATGTCAACTATACCGCAAGCACAAGCTGCAGTAAAACTCCACGGGGTCTTCTCTCCCCGATGGAAGATGATGGACTGTTCGTCCACCTTATGTAGCTTCACCGGGTTGTAGGCGGGGACAGTGGGGCTCTCGTTGTTCCATTCATGCACGTCGGAACTTACCCGACAAGGCATTTGGCTACCTTAAGAGAGTCAGAGTTACTCCCGGCGTTAACTGGCCCTTAGCTCGGTTGAACCCAAGTTTTAGGTACCAGCACCGGCCAGGATTCAGTGACTATACACATCCTTTCGGACTAGCAGTCACCTGTGTTTTTATTAAACAGTCGGAACCCCCTTGTCATTGCAACCTGCTATCCCAATTTCTCATTAGGATTGCAGGCATCCCTTATACCGAAGGTACAGGACTAATTTGTCGAGTTCCCTCGCCTACGGTATACCCGATACTTCTTGGACTACTCATCCAGTGCACCTGTGTCGGTTCTCGGTACGGACACGACAGATTGCTCTCTACATGATTTTTCACGGTCCCCAAGACTCGGACAAACTCAGCTAACGCCAAGCCATTCCCAACTCGAATTGGTTCTCGTCATTACGACACTCCCCAATTCTAGAAAAGTTAGATACAACGACGGTTGTACTTGCCCTATCTTAAAGCGATCAAATAGATGATAACGCTACTGTCGGGTACTGGAATATTAACCAGTTCCCCTTTCGAATAATTCTGTTGAGATTATTCTTAGGACCGACTAACTCCAGGCTGATGACGCATTGCCTGGAAACCCTTGCACTTGCGAAGGTAAGGATTCTCACCTTACTATGCTGTTACTGCTACCAAGATCTGCAATAGCAATCGGTCCACAGGACCTCACGACCCTGCTTCGACCCAATCACTACGCCAACCTACCATGACTTGCCATAAGGCAAGTATCCAAAGTATCGGTACTATGCTTTAGCCCCGTCCATTTTCGAGGCCATCACGCTCGGCAGGTAAGTTGTTACACACTTTTTAAAGGATAGCTGCTTCTGAGCTTACCTCCCTGCTGTCTTGGCGTAATGACGCTCTTCAGCTTGACACTTAGCATAAATTTAGGGACCTTAACTTTGGTCTGGGTTAAACCCCTCTCGGTTGCGAACCTTACGTCACGCAAACCCGTCTCCCTGCTTCTACGACGCACATCCATTCGGAGTTTGAATAGGTAGTGAGGAATTTCTTCCCCGGTCTACCTTATCAGTGCTCTACAAGAAGTGCTATCTCCACAAAGGACACCCTACGGGATGCTTCGGTTGGAACTAGCGAGCGCCGAGCTAGATTGGTTTTTGACCCCTATCCCCAAGTCAGACAAACAATTTGCACGTTAGAACTGCTTCAGCCCTCCAGCGGGCTTTCGCCCACCTTCAGCTTGCTCAGGGATAGATCGCTCGGCTTCTAGCCTTGCCGCTATGACTCTACGCACTTTCACACGCTTTCCCTCACAATGTTGCGGAAATTCGGTTTCCCTTCGCCTCCACCCTGTTAAGGTTTAGGCTCGCCATAACGGTAAGCTCCTTGGCCCGTGTTTCTAGACGGAACGGATGACACTGATGACTAGAAACCCAAACCTTCAGCCCTATTGCTAGGACCTCCAATCTGGAAAAATCACCTTCCATGCCACCCACGTCTGTAACCAGTAGGTTTCATGCACTTTTCACCCCCCTTCCGGGGTACTTTTCAGCTTTCCCTCACGGTACTAGTTCACTATCGGTCTTGAGTAATGTTTAGCCTTAGATGCTACTTTCACCTAATTTCCTTGCCCACTGCCAAGGACAAGTACTCTGGTCATGATAAGATCCAATACTGTTTCGCCTACGGGGGTATCACCCTCTATGCCGTAATGTTCCAAAAAACTTCGGCTGCATTCTTGGATCGTAATATCATAACCGAACACCACATCTCTGTTATGTTACCACAACAGATTCAGTTTGGGCTGTCTCCGTTTCGCTCGCCGCTACTTGGGAGATCTCAATTGATTTCTCTTCCACATGGTACTAAGATGCTTCAATTCCCACGGTTCGATCACCGCTCTTGCGAACGGTGTGTATGTAAATACAGGATTCCTATTCGGAGATCCCGGGATCATAGGACGCGTGCGCCTACCCCGGGCTTATCGCAGCTTGCCACGTCCTTCATCTCTTCTCAAGCCTAGCAATCCTCCTACTGGCGTCTATGCACTGGTATGATTAGCCACAATATTACACGACTATGCACGATGATCATTGCGTGGTACTGGGGTACCCCGCTACATCCTTCATACACCACTTTCGTGATGCATTGCATCGATGGTTTGTACGTGAAGATTAGTGCATCCATCACATTTTTTCTAAGGAGGTGATCCGACCGCAGGTTCCCCTACGGTCACCTTGTTACGACTTTTCCCTCGTTACTGACCTCAAGCTCGATAATGCCAAGTAGACACTACCTCACTAAAGGCCAATTTCGATGAAACGACGGGCGGTGTGTGCAAGGAGCAGGGACGTATTCACCGCGCGGTAGTGACGCGCGGTTACTAGGGATTCCATATTCGTGAGGGCGAGTTACAGCCCTCAGTCATAACTGAGATATTGTTTAATGATTGCCTCCTCCTTTCGGATTCGGAACACATTGTCAATACCATTGCAGCCCGCGTGTAGCCCTAGGGTTTCGGGGCATACTGACCTGCCGTGGCCCCTTCCTTCCTCCACATTAACTGTGGCGGTCCGTCTAATTCGCTCCACTACTCCAGAGAGTAATGGTAGCAACTAGACGCAGGGGTCTCGCTCGTTACCTGACTTAACAGGACATCTCACGGCACGAGCTGGCGACGGCCATGCACCACCTCTCAGCGTGTCTGGTAAAGTCTTCAGCTTGACCTTCATTCTGCTGTCTCCCCAGGTAAGATTTCTGGCGTTGACTCCAATTGAACCGCAGGCTTCACCCCTTGTGGTGCTCCCCCGCCAATTCCTTTAAGTTTCATACTTGCGTACGTACTTCCCAGGCGGCAGACTTAACGGCTTCCCTGCGGCACTGCATTGGCCACAAGCCAATGCATCACCGAGTCTGCATCGTTTACAGCTGGGACTACCCGGGTATCTAATCCGGTTTGCTCCCCCAGCTTTCATCCCTCACCGTCGAACGTGTTCTGGTACACCGCCTTCGCCACAGGTGGTCATCAATAGATCAAAGGATTTTACCCCTTCCTACTGAGTACCGTGTACCTCTCCCACTCCCTAGCTGCACAGTATTTTCGGCGGCCTATACGTTGAGCGCATAGATTTAACCGAAAACTTATGCAACCGGCTACGGATGCTTTAGGCCCAATAAACCTCCTGACCACTCGAGGTGCTGGTTTTACCGCGGCGGCTGACACCAGAACTTGCCCACCCCTTATTCACCAGTGATTCTACAACTGACAAAAGACTCCTTTAGCAGGAGACACTCGGATTAACCTTGTCGTGCTTTCGCACATTGCAAAGGTTTCTCGCCTGCTGCGCCCCATAGGGCCTGGGTCCGTGTCTCAGTACCCATCTCCGGGCCCCTCCTCTCAGAGCCCGTACCTGTTATAGCCTTGGTGGGCCATTACCTCACCAACAAGCTGATAGGCCGCAGTCCCATCCTACAGCGATAAATCATTTCAACCACAGGCCATTCCAGGCACTGTGGTCTATTGGGTATTATTCTCAGTTTCCCGAGGTTATCCCCATCCATAGGTTAGGTTAACTACGTGTTACTGAGCAGTTCGCCTTGTATTGCTACAACGACTCGCATGGCTTAGTACCAATCCGATAGCAGTCAGGTCCCGCAGGATCAACGGGATTCTTGGTTTAATATTATTACATTTTGGAATTGGACGGAATGCACTAATCTTCACATACTCAGATTAGATCATTTGATCAAATCCTCATTTTGTATGCGTAACTGGAGGCTCGTAAATCACAAAATGGCATAATGCCACACTTCATCACAAGCGCCGCCAAAGCGTTACGTATGCAAAGTGGAAACAAAGAGAATATCATATAAACCATGCAGAATTTTTTGCAAAAAATTAGGAATTTTCGATCAAAAATATATTGCTCAATATAAGGCAAGAAGCGAGTTGGATAAAATAGAAAGGATTTACAGAAAAAAAACAATAAAGTCAGCCAAACTATTTGCAGAATCAAAAAAACGTCACGTTAACGGCGTCAGCCATAATATTCGATTTTTTCCCCCATACCCATTTGTGACAAAGTCAGCATCTGGGAAATACCTAATTGATGTAGATTCCAACAAATATGTTGATTTTTGGATGGGGCATTGGAGTCTCATTTTGGGCCACAAAGCATCTCAGGTCTTTGCTAGTGTTCGTGAGCAACTACGTCATGGTTGGATGTATGGAACCGTCAACAAGAACACAATAGAACTATCAGAAAGAATCGCTGTAGTAGTTCCAGTTGCAGAAAAAATTCGCTACGTTACAACAGGAACAGAGGCCACAATGTATGCAGTTAGACTTGCTCGTGCAATTACCAAGAAAAAAATAATTGCTAAAATCGATGGTGGGTGGCATGGATACACAACAGACCTTTTAAAAACGGTGAACTATCCTTTCAATCAAACAGAGAGTAGCGGTCTAACAGATGAAAAAAATATCATATCATTACCCTATAATGATTTGGAGAAATCAATTAGCATTTTACAATCTGCAAAAAATGATCTTGCAGGCATATTAATAGAGCCAATACTAGGTGGGGCAGGCTGCATTCCTGCAACAAAAGATTATCTAAAAGGAATTCAAGAATTTGCAAAAAAGAAGAGCGCACTATACATTTTAGATGAAATTGTGACGGGATTCAGGTTCAGAAACGGCTGCCTCTATAGTACTATGAATTTGGATCCGGACATTGTCACATTGGGAAAAATTGTTGGGGGAGGATTTCCAATCGGTGTAATTTGTGGGAAAAATGAGATCATGCAATATGCCGATACTCAATCATTTTCAAGAAAGGATAGAGCATATATCGGCGGAGGAACTTTTTCAGCAAATCCGATGACAATGACTGCAGGCGCCACCACATTAGATGTTTTAAAGAATAACAAATCAATCTATCCAAAAATCAAAAGACTTGGAGACGAAGCACGTAGAAAAATAGCACGTGTGTTTGACGGCAAAGTGATCACGACTGGAAAAGATTCTTTGTTTATGGTACATTTTGTACAGAGTGGAGTTTCAGAAGTAAACAATGCAAAGGACGCATCAAAATGTGATATGAGAATGCTACATAAATTTCACTTTGAAATGATTGTAAAGGATGGGATATTTTTCCTACCTGGAAAACTTGGAGCATTTTCCAATGCGCACTCTACATCAGATTTAAAGATGCTTGTTGACGCATCTGAAAGATTCTCCGAGAACAACTGAATAATCAGTTTATTGAGGAATGATTTATTGTTATACCGCATCGGCACAATCATTTGAGAGTAAGTGAGATATACTATACAAATCACTGATTCAAAAGATTCAGATCAGCATAAACAAAGACATGATAATTAATCAATTTTAGTCTAAAAGAATCCCGGGTTCTAGCCAGGTAATCAAACATGGTACTATTGATAAATAGGGTAGTATCAAAAATCTACAAATTAAAACACAATCAATAAAATTTTAAAACAGTAACGAATATGAGATTTGTTGGATTCATCACAGGCATATCTAATATTGAATCTAAGGCCTAATGCAACACATAATGAAGTCAAGCAGGCATACAGAAAGCTCGTTTTAGAATCACACCCAGATCGAAACGATTCTGAACAGGAAGGGAATAAATTCAAGATGATCACGGAGGCATACCATACTCTAAAAAACAATAGAGCCCAGTCCTCAAAACTAAATCAAAAAAGAAACATACATCCCAGAACAGAACAAGAAAAATCCACATACAGATGGGGGTCACGTCATACGGATAAAATACCAGAAGAAGATTGGAGTAAGTACACAAAACAAACAGAACAAGCAGACCCACATTTTTGGCAGGAATACGTCGCAGAATTTTGGAAAAACTATGAATCTGTAAAATCAAAACAAGCCAAGAATCCATATGATTTTGAGGTAACACAGGAAAAGAAACCCAATTTGTTTTCAAGTGTAGAGCACAGTCTGTGCATTGGGTGCTGTAGTTGTGAAATTATAGCACCGCAGGTATTTCATATCGATAAACTATCAAAGATGAATCCTAAATCAAATGTAATAAATCAGACAGGTGCAAGTGTCGAAAAAATAATGGATGCCGCCCAAACATGTCCTACAAAAGCAATCAAAGTAGAAGATATAGAGGCTGGAAGACGCCTATACCCATACTAGCTAGTTTTTAGCTTGGATAAAATTTTATCAAATTCTGCATCTGATAGTTTTGGTCTATGCCTGAACATTGAATGTACCGCACCAGCACCATCAGATTGACTTCGTGGAATCAAATGTATGTGGATGTGTGGAATTTCTTGGCCGGCATCTTTCCCGTTATGGATTGAGATTAGAGAGGAGCCATTTATTGAATCAATTTTTGGAATTAGAGCATGCATTAGAGAAAACAGATCAGCGTTATCCTCAGAAGTAATATCCTGTAATTTTGAATAGTGGTTTTTTGGAATAACTAGAGTATGTCCTTTGGTCAGTGGGAATGCATCCAAAAAAGCAATTGATTTTTTTGATTCGGATACTATTCTTGCCGGAATTATACCATTGGCAATTTTGCAAAAAATACAATCCATACAAATACAAAATACTCAATTATTGATATATTTTACAATTATTTTGTACGACATAAAACTCGAAATACATTATAATGGATAAGAATTCAGCACAAACATTGACAGTTAAAAATATCACAGTTCTTGGTTCCGGCATCATGGGACACGGTATTGCCCAAGTCAGTGCAATGTCCGGTTATAATGTAGTACTGAGAGATATCGAGCAGCAATTTTTGGACAAGGCAATGGAGAAAATCAGATGGAGCCTTGAAAAGCTAGTAGGTAAAGGAAAGATCTCAAAACAAGAATCAGATTCAATTCTGTCTAGAATCAAGACCGTGGTTGATCTTAAAGAGGCAGTAAAATCAGCAGACATGGTCATAGAGGCGGTTCCAGAAATAATGGAACTAAAAAAGAAAGTATATTCCGAATTAGAGCAAGTAGCAGACAAACGGATTATCTTTGCGTCAAACACCAGCACACTGCCGATTACTGAAATAGCAAATACAACAAGCAGGCCGGATAGATTTATTGGAATTCACTTTTTCAATCCACCACAATTAATGAAACTAGTAGAAGTAATTCCAGGACAAAAAACAGATCCTCAAATAGTCAATCTTACAGTGGATTATGTCAAATCAGTAAAAAAGGAACCCGTTATTTGTAAAAAAGATGTTCCCGGATTCATAGTGAATCGCCTTTTCATACCCATGGTTCATGAAGCGTGCTGGTTAAAACAAAGAGAAACCTACACCTTAGAAGAAATCGACTCTGCAGTGAAATTCGCCATGGGGTTTCCAATGGGAATTTTTGAGCTTGCCGACTTTACTGGCATGGATGTAATCCACAAAGCAACAATTGAATTACAAATACGTGACAAAAAAGTTATCTTGCCACATCCGCTTATTGAAAAGCTCTACAATGACAAGAAACTAGGTCAAAAAACAGGCGAGGGATTTTACAAATATTCCGACGAGAAATATGAACGAATCCAGCTTGATGAAGAATTAGCAAAAAAATGCAACCCAATATCACTTGTCGCAAATATACTGAACAATGCTGCATGGCTTGTCACAAACAAGGCAAGCGACATTACAGAAATTGAAAAGGCGGCTCAGCTTGGTCTTGGCCTCAAAAAACCGATTTTTGATACTGCAAAAGAATTCGGCATCAAAAATATAACATCCGAGTTAAATGGATTGGCACAAAGATACGGTACTTTTTACGAGCCAGATCCTCTGCTAATAACTATGCAGTAATTTGACTTAGGATATAATCGACAGCTTCTTGCGGTGTCTCTACACCAACAATTTTGACATTTTGTCTATGATCTAAATATTGATCTGCAAATTTTGTTGCGATTCCTCCAGAAGATCTTAACGCTGTGATTGGTTTTTTGTGCATGTATGCAGCACAAGTTTCAGACAAGGTTCCAGAGCCACCGCCCACAATAATTACGCCATCTGCCGATAACGCGTTAAGAAAATCCCTAGATAGACCCAGTCCACTTGAAATGACTATATCGCAGTATTCGTTTGCATATGAGGGATTGTCCTGTGGGATTATTCCAACAGTAAGCCCGCCAGCATCGTGCGCGCCATGCGATGCTGCCTTCATCACACCTCCAAGTCCACCAGTTATTAGAACAGAGTCAGATTTTGCTACTTCAAATCCAACCTCATATGCAAGTTTTTCTATCTCAGGAGTCGAACCGCTTTCATCATTTCCTATGACTAGAATTTGTCGTTTTTTTGCCAATATAGAATCAGAATACTTCGGCCAAATATTGTTTAAGATCGTTTTCGATCATCTTTATGAGCGCAAAGGATATAAAATTAGTAAGGCACTAATGATTATGGCGAAAAGAACTATGCCAGTATGCTTAACTGCAGACCAATACAAAAAACTTGAAGAGATTGCAAAACTTAATGGCATGCTGGATGCAGGACAAGCAGTGGAAAAGATCCTAAGAGAAATCTAAGGTTTTTACTATTCTTTTTATGATTACATTTTTTAAAAGATACCGTTTATTGGTACCTATTGGGCATTTTTGATAAAAAGCCAGTGACATGCACTCTATGTAACAAACAGACCACGCATAAGCACAAGGCAAAAAAGGAATGGAACATGCAAAATCCTCTCTGCACTGATTGCTATATGAAAACAATGGAGCAGTACTACAATGGCACAATTAAGCAAAAATGCACTAGTTGTGGAATTGTTCAAAAAATAACTGATTTGTGGGAGCCGCGTTGGCAGTGGGACATGGAAGGATTGTTATGTAAAAAGTGCTTTGACTCTAAAGAAATTGATTTTAATCAGAAAAAAGAATTTTGCTCAGCCTGCGGTACGCGACTTAGTTTCTTTAGATATAATCCAAAAAATGAATGGAAGTTCGATGGACAGTTATGCCGAAAATGTTGGGATGAGCAAAAGGAATCTCGTAGATGATATTTAGAAAAAGAAATCTCTGTGACAAATGCGACCAAAAATTTGCCTCACAGGAAGAATTAATGCAACACAAGCAAATTGTGCACGGTAAAGAGCTTCCTTACGACTGCAAAGCATGTAATGAATCATTTACAAATATGCAAGATATGCGAACGCACCTGCAGAAACGTCACAGTTATAGAAATGATTAGACTGCTGGCAGTGTTTTGACGATTGGTGGTCGTGCTTTGGTAAATACTCTGAAACCACAAATACACTTTATTTCAGGTAGTCTTGTGAGTTCGGTATTTGTCACGTTTGTTCCGCAACGAAGGCATGTGTAAATAACATCAAACTTTTCAGTTGCTGGTGCCATTTCGACTGGTGCGTCAATTGTATTAGGTTCTTCCGACATTTTTCTAATCCTACTTTAATGACAACTCGATATAAACATCATCAGGAATTTTTAGTCTCATTAACTGTCGTATTGCTTTGTCATCAGCGCTAAGATCAATTATTCTACGGTGCATTCTCATTTCCCATTTTTCATAGGTTTCAGTTCCGTTGCCGCATGGTGATTTTCTTGTAACCACATTTAGTCGCTTTACTGGCAATGGTGTAGGACCTTTGACTTTGACTCCTGTTTTCTCTCCAATACCCATAATCTCTGTGCAAACGCCATCAAGTTTAGGAAGATTGGTGCTTGTCAGTTTTATGCGGGCGGATTGAGTCAAGACAAAAACCAGACTTATGGCTTGTGTTCTTCAGTGATATCTTTGATAATACCAGCTGCAATTGTTGCACCCATGTCTCGAAGTGCAAAGCGTCCCATTTCTGGAAAGTCTTTGAATGTCTCAACACATGTTGGGCGCACTGGTCGAATTTTTACAATTGCCGAATCGCCGACTTTAAGGAATTTTGGATTTTGTTCATCAACTGCACCTGTTGCTGGGTTGATTTTTGCTTCAAATTCTGTTATTGTTGCTGCAACTTGTGCGGTGTGTGCGTGCATTACTGGCGTGTAACCAGGTGCTACTGCTGTTGGGTGATGAATTACGATAATTTGTGCTCTAAATTCTTTGGCTGCCTTTGGTGGATTGTCTGGGTGTCCCATGACATCACCTCTTTTGATGTCTTTCTTTTCAACACCACGAAGGTTGAAGCCAATGTTGTCACCGGCTTCTGCCTTTTCTAGCTGAGTGTGGTGAGTTTCAATTGATTTTACTTCACCTGTTGCGCCAGACGGCATTACAATTATCTTATCGTTTGGTTTGAAAACTCCAGTTTCTACTCTTCCCACCGGGACTGTACCTACTCCGGTAATTGTATAGACATCCTGAATTGGAACGCGTAGTGGTTTACCAATTGGCTTTTCTGGGTTTGTGAAATCATCGAATGCAAGTAATAATGTCTTACCTGTCCACCAAGGCATATTTTCAGATTTCTTTACTAAGTTGTCTCCTTTCCATCCAGAAACTGGGATGATTGGAACGTTTTCTAGTTTGTAACCAACGGATTTGATTAGTTTTTCAGCTTTTTCCTTTGCAACTTTGAATGCTGCTTCAGAATATTTGCTGTCGTCCATTTTGTTGATTGCTACAATTAATTGGCTTACACCTAGTGTTTTAAGCAAAAATGCGTGTTCTCTTGCTTGTCCACCTGGAGCAATAGCAGTATCAGTTTCACCTTCTTTTGCTGAAAGGACTAGAACTGCAGCGTCTGCTTCAGATGCTCCAGTAATCATATTTTTGATAAAGTCTCTGTGACCTGGTGCGTCAATCAGAGTGAAAAAGTACTTCGGGGTTTCAAACTTCTGGAAAGCCAGATCGATTGTGATACCTCTTTCTCTTTCGTCTTTAATGTTATCCATAACCCACGCGTACTTGAAAGTGTCTCCTTTTCCAGTCTTTTCAGACTCTGCTGCGTGTGATGCGATGGTTCTTTCGTCTACAAGACCCATATCCATTAAGAAATGTCCCATTGTGGTCGATTTGCCGTTATCAATGTGACCTGTTACGATCAAGTTCAGGTGTGGTTTTGTTGCCATGTGATTGTTCCTCTTCTGAGGGGTTTATTACCGTTACGATTTTTTCAAGACTTTCTGTTGTTTTTTGGATTTTTTTGAACAATGGGATTTTGTAAAAAAAATTGACAAAACAATACTCAAATACTATAAATCAAAGTAATCAAAGTCTGAAATTGTGAAAGTTACAGTTTCTGCAATCAAAGCTGATGTTGGCGGTATTGGCGGCCACACAAGACCAAGCGATGGGTTGTTAGATGCTGTAAGAATGACCATTAAAAATGCAGGTAATCTATTACTAGATTATTACATAGGATATTCAGGTGATGATGTACATATCATCATGTCTCATACCAAGGGCACGGATAATGCTGAGATTCATGGATTAGCGTGGAAGGCATTTGAAGAGGGTACAAGAGTTGCCAAGTCAGAAGGATTGTATGGTGCAGGACAAGACCTTCTAAAGGATTCATTTTCAGGAAACGTAAAGGGTATGGGTCCGGGAGTAGCAGAGTTAGAATTTGAGGAAAGACCGAACGAGGCATTTACTGTTTTAGCGGCAGACAAGACGGAGCCAGGTGCATTCAATTATCCATTTTATCGATTATTTGTGGATGCGTTATCAAACACAGGATTAATTGTAAACAAATCACTTGCTGCAGGAGTAAAATTCAACATAATGGATGTGGAAGAGGGAAAAATTGCAGAGTTAGAACTTTGGCAAGACAAACCAGTCTTGGAGGCAGCGCTAATGTATCCCGGTAGATATGTGATTTCTTCAGTATACACAAAATCTGGCGAGCCAATCGCGTCATTATCAACTGATAGATTACACAACATTGCAGGGACATATGTAGGAAAAGATGATCCAATCGCCATAGTGCGAACACAGAAGAACTTTCCTGCAACAGAAGAGCTAGGAAGTGTTTTCAATAACCCACACTATGTAGCTGGCAATACAAGGGGTAGTCACCACATGCCATTAATGCCAGTTAAGATAAACACTGCAGCGTCAATCGACTTTTGCATACCGATCATAGAGGCGCTAGTGTTCTCAATGCATAACGGCAAATTCACAGGTCCGTTTGATGGGTTTTCGACTCCAGATTGGGACTATGTGAGAAACATTGCTACACAAAAAGCACTTGCAATGCGAAGCCAAGGATTCATCCACCCAGCAACACTCGTTCCAGCAGAATTAGAATATGCTGAAGGATACAAAGCTGCAATCGAAGGTTTGCATAAGAGGATGAAGCCCATGGAATCCACTGCCAAGTCAACAGGTAACAAAAACTACGAAGATCCAGACTAGGCCAAATAAACATCAATAAGGTTAAGTGTTATTACGAGAATAACTGGTCATGCTGAACTCAATTATGGTACTACTTTTCTTTGCAATAGGCATCGTAGCGAACATTTTCATTTCTGTCTTTGGTCAAATAGTACCAACCGCCGTTGGGGGATTTTTCCGAGAGGTCGCCAGCGCCTTCATAATAGCGGCAGTACTGATTTTTGCATTTACGTGGTTCATGAAGGCAAGGCCCCATAGCAAAGCAAAGAAATACAATGTGATCGTATTTGATATCAACAATCAACAATTCCAATTAGAAGGAATCAGGACGGAATTTACAAATCATGATGTGGCATGGTCTTTTATGAAACAGTACAAGTTAAACTATCCAATGTTTAACTTTGCAATGGTGGCCGACTCCAAGGGTACTGACAAAAAAACAATTTTCAGATACATCTAAAAATATTTGAGCACTAGTTCTAAATAGTAAAAACGAGTCAATTTATCAGGTTGCCACTAGATATAATCGAAGAAAAACATCTTAATGACATCATCATCTACGCTCTGGACTATCCAAGTATGGTACTAACCCATGTCAAATCCCCAGCCCATACAGGTTCATTGGTAGATTTAGCATATGGCCTGTACGTCGGATACATTAGTGGAGTGTTTTTTGAAGGATTTTTGGGGAGAAACAAGAGATTTCTAAATGAGGACGAGATGTCACACTTTAACAAAATCATTGGTGAGAATAACAAGACAATTGTATTGAAAATAAAAGCAAACCTTCACTTGTAACACAATCAAACGGCTGGCTTTTATCTGAGAGTGCAAAACTCTATCCAATGCGGTTTTCAGAGATTGCAGATACTTTTGAAAAAATGAGCTCCACCACAAAGAGATTGGAGCTTACTCAGTATTTGGTGGAATTATTCCAAAAAACACCGCAGGAGACAATCTCAAAAATGGTATACCTAATCCAAGGTAAGTTGCGCCCAGACTTTGAAGGGGTTGAACTTGGCTTGGCAGAAAAACTCGCAATACATGCGCTTGCAAAATCATCTGGGATCCCGATAAAAAAGATAAACTCCGTCTATGCGGAAGATGGAGACCTAGGTAGTGCCGCAGCAAAAATTCTAGAACAAAAAACCCAAACTACGTTCTTAGCACAAGACATTACGGCAGAGCGGGTATACGAAACACTATACAAAATAGCCAAACTGGAAGGACAGCGCTCGCAAGACATGAAAATGAAATATGTTTCTAGTCTGCTAAATGATGCAACTCCTCAAGAGGCAAAATTCATACTAAAAATTGCTATGGGTACACTTCGCCTAGGAATTGCAGACAATACCGTAATGGATGCCCTCGCAATATCATTTACCGGCTCTAAGGAAAATAGAGAGAAATTAGAAGCAGCATATAACGTATCATCTGATTTGGGAAGCGTTGCTGAGACCATTGCACGTAAAGGATTGGACGGGTTGAGGGATTTTCATGTTAAAGTTTTCAGTCCCATACGACCAATGCTTGCGGAACGAGTCAAATCAGAATCGGATGCAGTTGAAAAACTCGGAACGGGATTTGCTGCAGAATACAAACTTGACGGCGAACGTGTTCAGATTCACTATAAAGACAACAGCGTAATATTGTACTCCAGGAGATTAGAAAACATCACCAGTTATTATCCAGACATTTTGGAAAATGTCCCAAAGGCACTAAAAACAACTGACGTCATACTAGAGGCAGAGGCAGTAGCGGTAAATCTTGATTCTGGGGAATTTCTCCCGTTTCAGGAATTAATGCATCGACGAAGGAAGTACGACATTGACAGAATCGTGGAGAAATACCCAATCACAGTAAACCTATTTGATGTACTGTATCTTAATGGGCAAGACCTTTTAAATGAGCCATACATGGCAAGACGAAAAAAACTTGAAGGGATAACAGTCGAAGACGACTATACTAAGATAGTCACACAGACCATAGTCCATACTGAAAATGAAATTGAGGATTTTTTGGAAAATGGGATTAATGCAGGATGTGAGGGGTTGATGCTCAAAATGCTTGATGCCCCGTACAGGGCAGGAGCACGAGGAAATAATTGGCTCAAATTAAAGCGTGAGTATAGAAACGAGCTTGGGGATAGTTTGGATCTAGTCGTAATTGGGGCATTTTTTGGAAAAGGTCGTAGGACTGGAAAATACGGAACACTTCTTTTGGCCTCATACAACGCAGATAGAGATGTTTTTGAGAGCATTTGTAAGGTAGGAACAGGATTCACAGATGAAAACTTGGATCAATTTTTTCAAATACTACAAGACAAAGTCACACTCAAGAAAAACCCAAGGATAGAAAGCGGAATGGAGCCAGACGTATGGTTTGAGCCAGAACTGGTAATTGAGATAGTGGCTTCAGAGATAACACTCAGCCCAGTACACATGACGGCAAAGGATTCAATCAGGTCCGGAAGCGGACTTGCCTTGAGATTTCCAAAGTTCACAGGTAAAATCCGCATGGAAAAAGCTGCAGAAGACGCATCCACAGATCAGGAAGTAATCGCACTATACAAAAATCAGAAAAAGGTGACCCAAAATGTATCCGAAGTCTAAAATTTGCAAGCTTAATTAATACCACCTAAAATTAACCAAGAAGGATGTATAGTGGAGAACTAGAGGTCCAAGCAAAACGAAAAGCAATTGCAGTTTTGCAAGACGAAATCAACAGAATACTAAATGCTGCAAGAGAACTAGCGACGCTTCCGGCATTGATCATGAAAAAAGATAAGGCCGGAATAAAGGCAATAAACGCGCAAATTTCCAGTATTGAGGAAGAGGTGGAGAACCTTCGACGCAAAATTACACGTGAAGTAGCAGACGTTGGCGGTTTGATAATGAATAGAGAGAATCTACTTAACACCGCATATACCATGGATGAGATTGCAGGCTACATCACTGGAATCGCATTCAAATTATCAAACATAAAGCCAGCCACATTAAAAACTGCAAAAATAGATGAAGACATATCCACTCTGATCGATTTACTTGTTGACGAAGTCTACAAACTTAATGAGATTGTGAGGGGTCTTAATACAAACACTGCGAATGCGATCGAGCTTGCCCAAGAAACCCAAAAAATAGAACGTGAAATAGATAAAAAGTACAGACAGACAGTAATCAAAGCACTTGATGAGATTTCAAACACAAAAGAGCTTTTACTGGTTAAAGACGTGATTCAGGGAATTGAGGAAATGTCGGACAAATGCCAGCAGGTGTCAGACTCTTTCATTATGCTCGCATTGAGTCTATAATCCAACTTTTTATACCCAAATACAATCATTTTTTGTAACAATGCATGGCGAGCTTGTAGAAAATAGAATTGTCGTATGGGATGTGAAGAAATCAAGAGAGCTTTTTTCAGAGTCATATTATGGCAAACCAATAGGTATGGCAAAGCCAAAGCCAGAAGAAATTGATGTCCCATTAATCCTGGATTTGATAGAAGGATTCTATCTTCAAGGAAAAGACCAGTTAGTAATTCACAAATCAAAGAAAAAAATAACCAAGCCACAATTATTGGAGATCTGCAGAAAAGAATACCATAATTTTGACAAGAAATATCAAGTTTACAAAGATTTTAGAGACAAAAACTATATCGTAAATCCGGGGATAAAATTTGGTTGTGATTTTGCAGTGTACCAGAGAGGGCCAGGAATTGATCATGCGCCATACTTGGTTCAGGTACACAACAAGACAGACGCAGTAACATCAACGGGAGTTGTGTTGGCAGGAAGACTTGCAACCAGTGTAAAAAAGCACTTTATCTTGGCAATACCGGGCTCTGATAATGTGAATTATTTGGCACTTGATTGGTGGCGTGCCTAGATTTTCTTTACGTGCTCTGCGATTTTGTTGTAAATTGCATACATGTCTTTTGTGATTTTGAACTCGTGAGAGTTTTTCCACTTACTGTAAATTCTGACTCCGTTGTTTGACGGATCGATGTAGATGCTAGCATCCTTGATGGATTGTTGTGCGATCAGTTCATTTAGCGCAGAGTCTTTGTTTAGCTCATCTGCAAGCAGACCACCATTCCAGCTCACAGATTCGACTTTTTTGCCATTAAAATGACCAGATGTCTTCAGGATTGTTCTTGCTACATACTTGGATGGGTTTGATGTCTCTATTTTGACGATAAAGTGAGCCTGAAATCTGTCCTGAGCGCCCCAATGAGAAACGAGTGGATCTTGCATTTTTCTTAACCTTTTTGGATTATTTGGATAACGTCGATATTAGAATTTTTTAGTTCAACAGTGCCACGATTTGTGACCATTCTTGTCGTCTGTGAAAATACCCTACTAGAATAATCGTCTTGCTCTACAGAATCTGTTCCTTGCTCTTTGGCGGAAGATTCAACACCAATAGTCTTTAGCATGTGAGACACTTTTTCTGGCCATGTCTCATAGACGAATGTGTCAGATTCTGTATCATCCATGTTTTTGGTGTTTTGGTACCCACAAATAAAGATTTGATATCGAATTGATCCACATAAATAATACAAGCCAAATGTCAGATTCATGTTAAAATTTCAAAATAAAGTCGTTCTAGTCACTGGGAGCGGTACTGGTATTGGTCAGACAGTTGCAAAATTATTTGCCGAAAATGGTGCAAGTATCATAATTTTAGGCAGAAGAAAAGAACCCCTAGAGGATACAAAAAAGATCCTAGACGAGATAATTAATCGTGTAAAAAGTAATGCCAAAGTTTGGCTATTTCCAGGAGTAGACGTCAGTGACGAAGCAGGCGTCTCACAAATGTATGATAGTCTGCAGAAATCAGGAACATTTGTAGATGTTGTAGTAAATAATGCAGGCGTTTCAGGACCAGTCACGTGTTTTGCAAATTCACCCCTTGATGAATTCAAAAGTGCTGTTGGAATACACCTGACGGGTACATTTTGGACGTCAGTTCAGGCACTTAAGGTGATGAAGTCAGGTGCAAAGATTGTAACAATTTCGACATTCTTTACAGAAGAAAAACCATACGAACAGAGACCATATCGTTTTCGTAGTCCCTACACTGCAGCACAGGGGGCAAAGAACCGACTTTCCGAGGCAATGTCATGGGAGCTAGTCGAAAAAGGAATAATATCTATTGCAACAAACCCGGGTCCGGTTCACTCCGATAGGATTTACAAAACCGTATATCCAAAGGCGGCAGCCGAATTTCTACGAGTAAGTGGGTTTGAGGATCTGACCCCATCTGAAGTAGAAATTGCAAATAAGGACATTGTCGGTTTACTTGGAGAAGACGAAAGGACAATTAGTGAGGGAATCATAAAGGCCGCCGAAGCAGTTGTCAAAGTAAAAGGCGGCGATGTACAAAAAATTGCAGATACCATAAGAAAGATTCTTCCCAAAATTCAAGAGATTGCAGAAAAAGTTCAAAAGAACACATCATTTATGATTGCAGACAAGCAATTCCTATCACAGATGCAGGTAGCGCAGACAGTGCTCACACTTGCAGACGATGATATTGGAAAAATTCTAAACGGTAAAGTGATCCCAGGAGATAGAGTCTTTTATCCAGTAAAACCACATATTGCAACTATTACACCGCATGCACAACCAAACTTTGCATCAGAAGTAGTAGTGTTTGCAATAGACGCGACAGACAAGCAAGACTCTGAGAGGGCGGAATTTTTGGCACAACATATAGAGAAAAACGGTGGAAAAGCAGTATGTTTTATCTCAATTTCTGCGCCAAAAGAGATACAAGACTCGATTAGTTCAAAATTCCACAGTCATGTGATTGATTTCACAAACCAAGCCGAGGTACAAAGATGGTTAAACACTGCAAAAACAGTAGGAAGACTTGCTACCTTAGTATACATAACTGGTAAAGTACCATCAACCGTCAAAATCACCCAATTATCAAGAAATAGTTGGGATGGTCTAGTTGATAAATTCATAAACACACCAGCAACAGTAATCCAAACGGCCCTTGAAACATTTGTTCCTGGGGGCAAAAAAGACCCAAGGTTGTACAAGTCTGCAAAAGCAACAGTAATGGTGATTGGTCCAGACCTACCAGCAGGACCAAAGGTTTCTGGCGCGGATAGAGCACGAGTAGAAGTGTTCAGAGGAGCACTAAGACCATTTACAACCACGGTAAACCAAGAATTAAGTGATGTGCTTAAATCCAACATTAGATCATTTTTGGTCTTACCTGGAAGCATCGATGGAAAGGATGGGGATAATTCAAAAATTGCAAATGCATTGAACTATTTTGTCACCGATCCTGCGCGTAGTTCATCAGAAGTAATATTCTGTATTGACGAGACAAGAGATTAGATGAAAAAATTTTCTGATCTCAAAGTAGGAGACGAGTATTTTTCCACATGTACGTTTTCCAAAAAAGAACTTGAGTCATACTTGGCGTTTGCCAGAATAAAAAATACAATATTTGATGATGATGAATATAGTAGTATTGTTTCGGGCCGTGCAATAACAGCAAGGATTGAGGGCGAATTCACAAGGCTAAGCCAAATCTATGGAAACATGATTCTCTTATATGGAATGGACGGTGACCCAGGCTGGGAAAACAGAAACACTCGATTCCTTAAACCGCTGCATGTAGACGAAATTCTCAAGATCAAATACACAATATCAGAAAAAAAAGACCAAGATGATGAATTCGGTATCATAGTAGTTGATTTTGAAGGTAAAAAGGATAACGGGGACATAGTCGTAATAGCAAAGAAAAACTTGTACAGAATTAAAAAAGATCCACCAAGATAATTTATTCTGGAACGGAAACTGTCTCTAGTTTACCATCCTTGATTTTGATGTGTAAAGATCGGTTTCCCTGAAATACCAAGGTGATGCCACCGTCTTTGTCTGGATCTTGAACTGAGATCAACTCTTGCATTCGGATTCCATCAAATTTTACCATACTAAGTAACCAAGACACCTGATTATATCCTTAATCAAATACCAAGTGCATCCAAGAAAAGCTTGATTGCTGCAACCAAAATGACGGATATTATTAGAACCCTAATCTTGTTTTCTTTTATTTCAAGAGATAGCCTTGCACCGACTAGTCCCCCTGCAAAAGCACCTATTGACAGCAAAATAGAATATTCAAAGTTAGCATGACCTAGCAAAACATGAATAATGATTCCAGAAGCTGATGAAAACAACAAAATTAACTGCGATGTGGCAGTAGAGTTTTTGACTCCAATTCCAAGTCCAATTATCATTAGTGGGACAAAAACAATTCCACCCCCAATCCCAAAAAAGCTTGACAGAATTCCTGCAAAAAAGCTAGCCCCAGATGACACCGCCAACATTTTAGCTGAAAAATTGCCTTGTTTGGACTCAAGATTTCTCTTCACAAATAGATAATAGCACGATGCAACAAGTACCACACCAAACAATATTTTGAAGACGTCTGGCGTTACCTGGCCAGACAAAATTGCTCCAAGAATTGTTCCTGGAATAGAAAACAATCCCAAACGGAGTCCAATTTTGTAGTCAATACGTTTTTGCTTTGCGTATATACTCGTGGACGCCACAGAATTGCTGAATGCTGCAAAAAGACTACTACTTGATGCAATTGTATGAGGAATGCCAAGAATCGTCAACACCGGAACGACAACAATCCCACCTCCAAGACCAACAATAGAGCCAATCACTCCTGCCACAAAGCCAAGCGGGATTAGCCATAGATTTTCAAACATTTCTGCTATAGGATGGAATTAGTTTTTGAATCTTGTCCTATTTGGTTCTGCTAACTTGTTGAATGGTGAAAGTGGATCTTCTTCGGGTTAATTATGAATCGATTTTTATGAAAAATCTGGGCTTATTTTGTTTTACAAAATGGCGTTCTACTAGTTTTTGTTGTAATTATAATTAACTTCAATATATTCGGAATCTGTTTTTTCAATATATGCTCTTTTACTGGAGTCTGTAAGAACACAATTAGACCAATACTACTTCAATTGCTCCAGCAGAGTTATTTGGAGTTATATTTTTCAACGTTCTAAGATAATTGAGCAACTGCAGATTAGCCTTGCTAGACTGAGATTATTTTCAACTTGGAGTTTTCTGTTATACCAAACTTGTCTACAAATCCAGCAGCCACTTCAAGTACGTATTTAGCTTCTTCGCCATTTCCATTTGTAAATGTGCAAGTCATAGTTTCAAGTGCGGATTTGCAAGGTTGAGTATCTTTTTCTATATGGACTACATTCCCTTGTGCATCAATCCACATGATATCTAGGGAAAATTGCATGTTTAGCATCCACATTGAGCGAATTCCTTGGTCTTCAAAGATGAAAAGCATTCCTTGATCATATGGTAATTTTTCTTGGAACATCAGGCCTCTCGTTTGGAGCGGTTTTGTGTCTGCAATTTGAACTTGGAGTGTTTCGTCGTCGATTTTGATTATGCCTCGCGGAAATTCAGTCTGTTCTAGCTTGACGTCTTTTGGTATAGATGACATTCCTACAACGCCAATTATTACTGCGGCTATTCCGATTGGTATTAGGACCTGAGCGCGACTTGCCACAGAATTACAAAATCAAATGGTCGTTAAAAACCAATTATCCAATTTGATTATAAGAGCCGCGATATACCACAAAACAATTTGAAGAAAAAAGGCGAGATACGATTAGAGTCAATCAAGGCTGCCCACAGATCAACTAAATCAGATCTTTCCAGGATGGAGGACTATTTGGAGGTAATATCAGAGCTTGTTGAGCTAAAGGGATACGCTACAACTCTTGATGTTTCTCGCTACATGAATGTCAGTGCGCCAAGCGTCACCAAGATGCTACAAAGACTAGATGAGGGAGGTTATCTCAAATACGAAAAATATCATGGAATAAACCTAACCACGAAGGGAAACAGTGTTGCAGACGCAATACGACAAAAACACGGAATCCTACTAGAGTTTTTTGAAATACTTGGAATAGAACACGAGACTGCAAATCAAGATGCCGAGGGAATAGAGCATCATCTAAATCCGAAAACCATAAAACAGCTACGAAAGTTCATCGCATATTTGAAGTCTAATCAGAAAATTCTCGAAGGGTTCAAGAATCTTTAATCATAATATCGATATCATTTTTTGAAAAAGCTGATCTGGATAGTATTTTTCCTGCATCGGAACGTTTGGACATCTTGATTTTTCCGTGTCTAGCAACTCTTGCTGTTGCAACATATTGGTCTTTGATGTATAATTCTGCAAGCTGTCCACTGAAACGCTTGTTTACTTCAAAGAGTAAAGTATTTTTTGATTCGGAGAAATCAAATGATACTCCATGTCCTGAACTCTCTGAAAATGGTTCTTGTGAGTCTTTTTCCTGGACATCGATGTGGACATGTAGTATCTTTTCCATCTCATTAATGGTAGTGCCGCCTTTTCCTATCAGTGACGGAATTGCGTCCTTTTTTATTTTGATTCGAACATTGTTTTCTGACAGGACCTCGATTTGCGGATTTGGATCAAATCTTCGTATTGTTTCTTTGATTTTTTCTGCAGCCAGTTTGTAAACCCCAGACTTGGTTTCTGCGCCTTCCGTTACCGGAACAATTACGTTTTCTTCGCCAAAGGTATAGATTTCATACTCTAGTGTACCAGTCTCAAAATCTGCAATCTCTATTACAGGTCTTGCCAAGTCTTGCTCAACCATTCCTGACGGTACCTTGACTTTTAATTCTAAATCATAAACTTTGGCAATACCTCCATCTTTTACAAACACCACAGTATCAATTACGCTTGGAATCATCCCGAGCTCTATTTTTCCAATAAATCTTTGTATTCCATCAAGAGGCATGTTTGCGTGAACCACGCCAACCATCCCTACACCTGCAAGCCTCAAGTCAGCAAATACCCTAAAGTCATTCCTTTGTCGCACCTCATCAAATATTGTATAATCTGGCCTGACAAGTAACAAAATATCTGCTGAATTCTCAAAGCTACCATCCAGTTTGGTGTACTGAGTTACATTTTTGTCGACTTGGAGGTCTCGCGGTGACTCAAATGTCTTTACAACATTTCCCTTTGAGGCATAAAAATTCGCAATGCTTGATGCAAGTGTGCTTTTGCCAGAGCCCGGAGGCCCAGAAATAATTACTCCTTCGGCTTGGTCTGAAAGCCTTTCCATTAGTTTTGTAGATACACAATATTGGTCCAGCGTCATTTTTATGGTTGGATGAACTATAGTTATTTCGTGTGATTCCGAAAATGGTGGTCTAGTTATCGCTATTCTGTAATCTGCATATTGTATGACTAGTGCACCTGATTTTGAGATTTCTATTGTTCCTGCGTTCGATATTTTGCTTGCTTCCAGAATTTGTGTAGTGATTAATTCCAGGTATTGCTCATCAAGCGTTTTTTCTTCTAGTTTGACTAGAACAAATGCACCTGGTCTTCCTTTTTTGGCAAAAGGAGGATTGTTTTCCTTTAGGTGAACACTCATTGTTGTATTGTCAAAGAATCGCAAAAATTCAAGATTTGATGCAATTTTTTCCGGCTTTTGATAGAATACTGAAATTCCCTCTGCTTCTGCAGTCAAGCCCTGAACATAATCTGCCGTGTACAGTCTTGCAGAGTATTGTTTTGCAATGTCCTTTATGATTGCGTCAATTCTACCATGTTTTGCAAGTCGTATATCGTCAAGGCTTGGTCGCTGGCCTACAAACTGGATTTGGGTGTTGTTTTGCTGGCATAGTTTTTGGATTTTTTTTATTTCCTCCAAGCCTACAAAGCCCTGCTCTTTTCCCTGCGAAGCTTGCGCCTGCAGCTCATCTAGTGCAGCCATTGGGATTATCAGATCATCCTGTATTGACTTTGACTCGAGTTGTTTTGCTATAAAGCCATTAATTATTACACTGGTGTCTGCAACTATTTTTGGCACAAGTCCCCAAGACAGACTGGCACTATTAACCATAACTACAAACTAAACTTTTCATACCAAATAAAGATCAGAAAAAACAATTTCAACAATAGGAGACAAGAATGTGATTATCATAGAAGACGGCCCAGGCGCCGGCATTTTGCCAAAATAATTTCTAACCAAATTTGGACTCAAAAATCTACTATTTTCAAAGTGGCAAAACCTGAATAGCGGCGTTTATGGAACCAGTATAATCAAAAAGATCCCGCTAGGTTTCTAGATTACAACTTACAGATGTGGCTGGTTCGTGAACCATGGTTAGATTTACTCTTACAAAGGGAGGCCATAAAGTCGCAATGTAATCAAATAATCAAAACTTTTCAACATAGCCCAAAATAACCCAAGTTTTGCGATTCCCAAGCATGGATAAGAACACTGAATTTTATGCCACGTGTAGTGAATATTTTGCGGCATTGCGCAAGGCAGGCAAAAACGACTATGCGTTTGAGGATGAATACTTTTACACTATGCCGGTGATTTCAGGCAACAAATAACAATAAGCAACATCTCAAAAAATCGTGGAATGTCAAAATGCAATCAAAATTGCGCTAGAGCATGGCGCAACATACTGCGATGTCAGATCAGAGCGGAGTAAAAAGCAAGGAATCGTAGTGGAGACTGGACATCTGGAACAGTCCCAAATAAAATTTGACAGAGGGATAGGAATCAGAATTCTCTATGATGGTGCTTGGGGATTTTTTGCCACAACCGATGATGGAAAAGTAAATGATGGTATAATTTCTGCAATAAAGGCAGCAAAGGCCACATCAAAAAAGAACAAAGTAAAACTTGCAAACATACCAACAAATAAAAAAACAATAGAATTTACGATTACTAAAAAACCGGAAATCGAAGACTTGACAAGATTAGCATTTGAATGCGACAGCATAATGAAGGAAAATAAGAAAATTACAAAAAGACAGATCTTTGCACAGTCAATCTTTACTGAAAAGAATTTTGAAAGCAGCGAAGGAGTCATAATTACTCAAAACTATATGGATTGTACAATAGACCTAACGGTGACTGCTCGACAGAACATAACACAATCAATCAACATTACTGAAGGTGGGCGCGGCGGGCTTGAAAAGATCAGCGATGCAACAAAATCTGCAAAAGAGATATCGGACAAGGTAGTCCAGCTCCTAGACGCCAAGGCGCCGAAGGAGGAAAAGGCAACACTTGTGATGAATCCCGACTTTGTTGCACTGCTTACGCACGAGATTTTAGGGCATCCATCAGAAGCAGATAGAATCCTTGGAAAGGAGATGGCTTGGGCAGGAGGTGCGTGGTGGGCAGGAAAGCTGGGGCAAAAAATCGGCTCTGATACCCTAAATGTAATTGATGATCCCACAATGGCAAGCCTTGGCCAATTTGCATTTGATGACGAGGGGGTAAAGACAAAAAGAACAAGACTAGTTCATAATGGCACCCTAGTAAACCACATGCACAGCCGAGAAACTGCAGAGATCTTTGGGGTGGAGCCGACTGGCTCTATGCGGGCAACATCATATCAGTTCATGCCGTTGATTAGAATGTCATGTACATGTATAGAACCGGGAGAATGGAGCCCCCAGGAAATTATCAAGGAAGTCAAACATGGGTATCTTATATCAAACATGAAAGTGCCGTCAATAGACATGAAACGCCACAACTGGAGCATTTCTGCCCAATATGCAAACAGAATTGAGAATGGAGAGGTAAAGGAATTGTTGCGTGATATCATTATAGTAGGAACTGCTCCAGAATTTTTCTCGTCAATTGACGCATGTGGTGATGACTTTACCATACGCCCAATCACCAACTGTGGCAAAGGAGATCCAATGCAGCAAATGAAAATGGGAAACGGAGGACCTACAATACGTGGCGTGGCAACAATTAGGAGCGCGGGATGAATATTTCTGAAATTAGGGATCAGGTAATTTCTTGCACCAAATGTGAACTATGCAAGACTCGTACCAATGCAGTTCCAGGAAAGGGAAATCCAAGTGCCAAAATTGTATTCATTGGTGAAGCACCTGGAAGAATGGAAGACATAAGAGGCGAGCCGTTTGTGGGCTCGGCAGGAAAGAAACTAGCCGATGCACTTGCAAAAAATGGGATTTTGCGAGATTCTGTATATATTACAAACGTGGTCAAGTGCCGCCCGCCAAGTAACCGGGTTCCAAATGAATCCGAGCGGGAATCATGCAGAGCATATCTTGATGCAGAGATAGAAGTAATGAATCCGGAGATAATCTGCGTATTGGGCAACACCGCAAGCAAGTCTGTCTTTGGGCAGGGAGAAATAACAAAGAACAGAGGCAAGATTATAGAAAAAGATGGCAAAAAATATTTTCTGACGTTTCACCCTGCGGCAATGATTTACAACCAAGAATTGGCCGCAATATTTGAGTCAGACATTGCAACACTTGCAAAACTAGTAAAATGATACTAGCACGAAAATTCTACGAGCAAGACACAGTAGATGTCGCAAGGAACCTCCTAGGCAAAGTTCTGGTGCGCAAAATAGGAAAAACCACAGTATCAGGCATAATTACAGAGACTGAAGCCTACCGCCAAGCGGATGACCCTGCAAGCCATGCATATAGAGGAATCACTCCTAGAAACCAGGCAATGTTTGGAAACGTCGGATGTACCTACGTGTATTTTACATACGGAATGTATCATTGTCTCAATGTTGTGGCAAGAAGCCAAAAGCATCGAGCAGGTGCAGTCTTGATTCGCGGATTACAGCCAAAGACTGGAATTGACACCATGATAAAAAACAGAAAGACCGACAAGATTACAAATCTGACAAGCGGTCCTGGTAAACTCACAATAGCGCTAGACATTACAAAAAAGCAGTACGGCGAAGACTTGGTAAGATCATCAAAATTATACATCACCGAAGGAGTTACGCCGGACAGAATAATTGCGTCGCCTAGAATCGGGATTCGACTAGGTGTGGATAAGAAATGGAACTTTAGGACTAGTCATCGTCTTTTTGTATAGTCCATGGTGCGAACCTGCCAAGGATTTTTTCCCAATTTAGGCGTAAGACCAATAGCACTGAGCCTGTTGTTACTGCTACAAACACGCCAAATCCTACATAGATTATGGTCGGATCCTCTATGTCCTCCAGAAACGGGTCGACATGGTTCATTCCAAAATAATGTGATATCAGCACTATGATATAGCACAAAATTATTTTACCAATCAAAGTAGAGATGAAAAATCTTAGAGGGTTGTATTTTGCAAGACCTAGGGGAATATAGATGAGATCATCTGGAATTGGAGTAGCGGCAGCTACAAATGCGGCTGCTGCCCCGTAACGCTTGACTAGTCTCTCAAATGGCCTCATTCTTTTTCTTGTCTTTTCCGTTATTATTCTTCGTCCTTCATATGATATCAGAAATATGATCTGCTTTGCGACAGTAGATGTTATCGCCGCAATTAACACCAAATAATGTATGTTGAACTTATCACCAGCAGACATTGTAGCTAATAATATGAAAGAAGGTAGCGGAACAAAAGGGATGAGTGAACCAAAAAAGCTTACCAGTGCCAGGCCCAAATAGCCAATCTCGTCGGCAAATGGAAAAATGGTTGATAAATCCACGAACTTGGAAACGACAGATGATTATTAAGCCATTATACCACCACGAGCTTAAAATAGAATAAACCAATACCAACAGAAAATGGCTGCAAAAAAGCTGGAAGAAATCTGCAATAAGATTTCCGCAATTAGCCCTTACGTCCGGTTTGTTGGAATAATAAACACGACTGGGGAATTGTTGGCATACAAGATGAGAGAGGGCATGACGCCATTATTGGATTCTACGGCTACAAAAAACCAGTTTGCGCATATTGCCATAAAAACAGACATGGAGGCAAAATTTGATAAGAGTTTGGGCGAGGTACAGTTCGTGTGGGAGGAGCGCAGAAGAATCCAGACAATATCGTTTGCGGTGGGAAAGCATCGAGTTTGGGTTTCAATCGACAAAAAAGTCATACGAACAGAGATGCTCCGAATTATTGACTCGTGCTTGCCTATTGTGAAAAATTACTCGTAGAGCCAGCACTGCACGTATCCTGATTGGGTCTTGGTATATTTTGGGTCCAAGGTACACTTGTCCATTACACGATTGCACCTTGATGCGAACCGGCATCCAGATTTCGGGTTTACTAGTCCTGGGGGGGATCCCGTGATGTATTGTGGCTTTTGTAAATCGTTCATCCTTGGGATAGATTTGATTAGCGCCTGCGTGTATGGATGATTTGGATTTTGTATAATTTGCTGCGCTGTTCCAAACTCTACCATCTGCCCCGCATACATGATTCCTATTTTTTCGCAGACCTCGGATATAACCGCCAGGTCATGTGATATTACAACAAAGGAGACTCCTTGCTTTTTTAGCGACTTAAACAGATTTAGAATTTGGGACTGAACCAAAACATCCAGTGCAGTTGTTGGCTCATCAGCAATGACTATTTTTGGTTTTAGTAGTAACGCCATTGCTATCACTATTCTCTGCTTCATCCCACCTGAGAGTTCGTGTGGGTATTTTGTCAGTATGGATTCGTCGAGGCCGACTTTAGACAATAATGAATCGATTATTTCTTTATCATCGGATTGGTGTTGTCTTTGAATGAATGAGAATTGCTGCGATATTGTATAAACTGGGTCCAGCGAGTTCATTGCCCCCTGGAATATCATAGCGATTTTCTTCCAACGATATTCTGAGTCAAACTCGGATTCGGACAGATCCAAAATGGATTTGCCTTCTAGAGTAATATTACCTGACTCAATTTTGCCTCCAGGAATAGTCCTGATTATGGATAGTCCAAGCGTGCTTTTGCCGCATGCGCTCTCGCCTACTATTCCCACTGACTCACCCGGATTGATAGAAAAAGAGACATCCTGCACCGCCCTAACCGGCCCTTGTTCAGTAGGATATACTGCATTTAGATTTTGTATTGAAAGAAAACTCATGGATCGTTGAGCCAAGGGCAACATTTAACTTTGTTTTATTTTTGACTTGGAATGTTGCAAGTACCCATCTGTGTCTTTGATGCAAAAAACTCGGTTCTCTGTCCACAATGCGAGTCGAAGCTGGAATCTGGTCTTCTCACGCAGGCAGACGTTGACGCGTCAATGAAGCTTGCCAAGCTTGCCAAGACAATTCCGGAAATAGAGAAATTCTCAATGAATTCGTGTCGGCAAGTTATGTTGAATCATGTTTTGTATTTATCAAAGCATGATATTGACGCTACAAGAAAGAGCCGCACATTATACCGGACAATATCTAGCGAGTTTTCAGGTAAGGTCTGGCTTGTGGAATCGGAGGCATCTGACAGGAAATTCATAGAGGACTTGTTCTTTCCTGCCAAGCTATTGTCAATTAACGCTGTTTGGGTACCTGGAGGCCTACAGAAAACAAAGGTAATTGTGTCTGGCAAACGAACCAGCCGATTCCCAATTGACACAGAGCAGGTGGCAAAGATTGTAAAAGAGCTGCGCCAGTTGGATATTGTAATAGAATTTGAGGAAAAGAAATGAAGTTTAAAAAAACGCACGACATTGAATCCATATCAATATCGCTAGAAGGAAAGCAGATAGTAATTGGCGGTTGGATAGAAGACCTACGTAAACTGGGCAAAATGTCGTTTCTCACCGTGCGAGATGTAACTGGTCTAGCACAAGTAATAGTCAAAGACATTACACTGCCTGAGGACATGACTCGCCAGACCGTAGTAATGGTACAGGGAATAGTGCAAGCAACAAAGGCGCGTGACTTTGCGTATGAGATTAAGGCCGAGGCAATCGACATTTTAACCAGGGCGATCCACCCATTACCAATAGACCCAATTGGAAGGTTGGAGTCAAACATTGACAATCGACTAAATGCTCGTGCACTTGACTTGCGAAACCAGCGAGTCGCCGCAATATTCAAGATTCGCTCTGCTGTTTTGGCGTCACTGCGAAAGACATTCTTGGAGAAAAAATTCATCGAAATTACAACGCCGAAAATAATTGGTAGTGCAAGTGAAGGTGGTGCCAACCTGTTTTCATTGGAATATTTTGGAAAAAAAGCTTACCTTGCTCAATCACCACAACTATACAAAGAACAGATGACTATTGGATTAGAACGCGTATTTGAGATTGCGGCATTTTACAGAGCAGAAAAATCCCATACAGGTCGACACCTATCAGAATTTACATCAATCGATTTGGAGGCCGCATTCATTGACTATACCGATGTCATACAGATCCTAGAGGATCTGGTGATGCAGGTATTTCGCGATGTCATTGCAAACTGCCAAAAAGAGCTTGTCATATTGGAGAGAAAGTTGGAAGTTCCTAAAACACCATTTGATAGAATAACATACTCGCAATTAATTGATGAGCTCAAAACCAAAGGAGTCGATTTGAAATGGGGAGATGATCTATTGGATTCTCATCTAAGATTGGTTGGCGAGTCCCATCCAGGACTGTTCTTTTTGCTTGACTGGCCTATGGCGCTAAAGCCGTTCTATATCCATCCAAAAGATGACGACCCCAAGGTTTCACGCTCATTTGATTTGCAGTTTGGGCATTTGGAGCTGTCATCTGGAGGTAGAAGACTGCACGATCCTGCCATGCTCAAATCCAGAATAGCAGAGCAGGGACTGGACACTGCAACATTTGAGGATCACTTGCGTGCGTTTGACTGGGGCATGCCGCCTCACTCTGGATGTGGAATGGGACTAGATAGACTGATGACTGTGATAGTTGGAACGGACAATGTCCGCGAAGTAGTGCTGTATCCTCGCGACCCAGATAGATTATCGCCATAATTTAAATTCATAATTGAAATCTTTGATTATCAAAATTAGATCATTATTTAGTAATTTTACAATAACGAAAATTTGTGTGGACATAGTTCTAGAAGACATATCTGTCAAAACCAGAACCTCGTGAGTTTATGAGTCATTCAGATGGAATTATTTTTGTCTGTGTAAAAATCTTAATTATTGACGTACAAGTGATACATTTAGAGATACCCCTCGTATTTCTAAAATATCACAATCGCACTGATTGAATCTTCTGAGATCTTTTCTAGATAATCTATATACATTTACAATCTTCAATCATTCCTTCATCCTTCATTACATTTCTTTGTGAACGGATGTCACCTATTGCATCTTCTACATTGTTAAATCTGCTGGTGTATTATCAAGTCACTTTGCGAATTAATATTACAAGTTATTGAGCCATGAAAATTATAGAAAAAAGTAATAAGGTACAAAGTTCAATTGGTGTAATTGGGTATCTGTGAATTTTGTAATTCTCCATTCGGCGACAGAAAGTGTTACTTTTGCGGAAAAACATCTTGTACCTCATGCATGACCGATGACAGAACCCGCTGCAAAAAGTGCTACATCGGAAAGGCTAAGCTGTCATGGAAGCAAATAATCAGAAGAAATAAGCTCATAGTGGGCTTTGTCGCATTCATTTGGTTTTATGCAGTGTTTCCAGGGCCACTGATTCCAGGCCTGCACACGGGATACTATGTGGTGTTTGTCATTGCTGGTGTAGTATGCATGATACCATTATGTCTGATGATGTTTTTTTGGTCGCGCAATCCCCCGTCATCTGATGTAAAATAATCTTTGCGTTGATGCAGATTGGATAATTTCTAGTTTTGTATTTTTAGAAAAATTAGCACTAGAAGATTATTTCTCCACTTGGTTTTAATGTAAAAATAACGTATTATTGACCGAGGAGAAAAACATGCAAACACGAGTTCTAAAACTAGTGACTCCTCGAGTGCTTTTCACTGCACTCGGTGTCGCTGTGTTTTCCGTACTGGTATTGACTACCATAGCTCCAATAGCACACTGGCTCCCAGTCAGTGTCACAGAGACTGCAACCGTAATTGCAGTAACTGAAAAGGGTTGTGTGGTTGATGGAAGCAACGGATACCCAATATTGGTGGCTGACTGCAAATCAAGCCCTGGTGAGAGCATAAAGTTCTCTTACATGAGGCCCGCAATAACAGACAGCCAATACATGCAAAGAGTTCACGCAAGAGCTGACTATGTCACTCCCTAAACTTTTTGTTTTTTTCTAAACTATCTCCAACTATACTTGTTTGAGCGGTTTGTGCACCGTGAGCATTTGAGGCCGTCTGTCTTTGTGCCACATTTTTGGCAAAACATCTCAAATGAGTTTGATGGGAAAAGTATCTTTTTGAGGAGAAATATGGCAACTAGTATTGCAATTCCAATTCCAATATAGGCAAAAACCATAGATTATGATACACAGTCATTGCATAAAAAAAGCTCGCGTTATTCTATTGTACTAGTTCCCAGTCGTTTTTTGCGCACTTGCACACAAAACCGGAATCTTTGATATAGGATTGAAATTCCAAATCCGTGCAAGGTCCCATATCAGGGATGGTAAATTCGGTTTTGCAGTTACGGCATTTTGCCAAAAATCCTGTCATTACATAGACTATACTATACCACTTAACAATGTAGTGCAATGTTATATCTAATGAATTAATGGTGATACAGTTGAGTTTTCGTAAGTGTGCCCACAAAATAGGGAATTTGAGGACGTATTTGAAAAATATTTCTACTCTAGGGCATGCGAGTGCCAGATCTTCTAGACCTTTCTTAGCTTATACTTAATTTTTTTGCCACAGAAAGGACAGTGACTAATTGGAGTTTGCGTCGTGCCGTCATACGATATTGTGTTTACTATTGTGAATCGCCCCAATTCATAGCTCCAACTAGGGAACATTTTACAAAACTCTTCAAATGCAGTACAGCAGTATATTGTGTTTTTCGACAGGGTATGATCATTGTAGGACTTGCTCTCCGAGTTTGGGTCAGGCCTGCTAATCCTAGTGTATAGTGCATCCACGCATAACATTGGTAATGGTTCTATTTAGAATAGAAATGTGCAAAATCTAACCTCATAACTATACTCCCCTCACTAATGTGCACGGATCCAAATTTGAACCGAATCTATCGTAGTAACGAGATAATTTCTTTTGTAAATTCTGATGTTGTCTTTGTTCCACCAATATCCTGTGTCTTGATTCCTTTATTTACAACCCCATATACTGCAGACTCTAACTTTTTTGCCACAACAAAGCACTTCGAATCATTGTATTTTTTTCCTAGCCATTCCAGCATCATTTTTGAGGATAGTATAAATGAAGACGGATTTGCAATTCCTTTTCCTGCAATATCAAATGCCGCACCATGAACTGGTTCAAATAGTGCAAAATTATCACCGATGTTTGCAGCTGGCGCCATTCCCAATCCACCTACTACCTCAGATGACTCATCAGATAAAATGTCGCCAAATAAATTAGTGGTTACAATGACATCAAATGTCTCTGGTTTTCGAATTAGATTCATTGCGCATGCATCGACATACATTTGATCAAATTGTATGTCAGGATAGGATTTTGCGACATCTGCGCAAACCCTAGAAAATAATCCATCCGTCTTTCTCATAACATTTGATTTATGAACACATGTTACTCTTTTTTTGCCATTTCTAATCCTAGCTGTTTCAAATGCATATTTTGCAATCTTCTCAGACGCCTTCTCCGAAATAATCCTAAATGCCACTGCGGCACCTGACGTTTCAAATTCTTGTCCAGTATACAAGTCCTCTGTATTTTCGCGAACTATTACCATATCGATGTTGTCTTTTAGTGCATTCATGCCAGGATACGACTTTGCAGGGCGAATATTTGCATACAGGTCCAGTATTCTGCGCAATACCACTATAACATCTGCAGCTGATTCTCCAACTGGCGCCTTCATGCAAACATCTGACTTTTTGATTGATTCCAAAGTTTGATCCGGTAATGCTTTTCCGTATTGTTTTAGGGCAATGTCGCCTGCAAGTGATTTCTGAATGTCGAATTTTACATCCAGCTTGTCATGGATTATATTCAAAACAGAAATGACAGATTCGGATAATTCAGGGCCTATGCCGTCTCCGGTGATTAATGAAATCTTGTACATGGCTAACCCAGCTTTTTCTGCTTTAGCGTGTTTTTGAACATGATTCGGTTTATTCCCTCTATTACTGCCTGGACGCTTGTTGTGACGATATCCTCACCAATGGACTTTGCAGACGCTACATTTCCGTATGCATCCTCTACTTTTATTGTAACCTCACATAGTGCGTCTGCTCCACCAGAAATGGAATCAAGCTTGTATTCTTTTACTCGCACCTTTGCTATTTCTCCAGTGGTCTTCTGTATAGCATTGATTGCCGCATCAACTGGGCCTACCCCAAAGTCGGTTCCGCTATAGTCAGAGCCATCAATGTTTAGTTTGACAAATGCATACGGCATTGTACCAATACCAGTAGATACTGAGAATCCCGCCAATTGTACTATTCTTTTGATTGGGTGCTCAGATAAGATATCATTTGCAATTGACACTAGCTCCACTTCGGTTACCTGCTTTCCTTGGTCGCCTATTGCCTTGACCTTGTCTAGGATTTGCTTTAGCTGGTTCTCGTTTGGTTTCACACCATATTCTTCTAGCATTGCGGAGACTCCGTGGATTCCTGCGTGCTTTCCTACTTGGAGCCAGCGTGTTCTGCCAACTAGCTCAGGGCTAATTGGTTCATACGTCAAGGGATTATTCAAAATACCATGTGTATGAATTCCTGATTCGTGGCCAAATGCGTTCTCGCCCACTATAGCCTTGTTTGGTTGGACCTTGATTCCAACTAGGTTTGATACAAATTTCGAAGTCTCATATAGTAGCTTGGTGTTGATTCCAGTTTCCCATTTTTGTTCACCAAACTGTAGGCATTGCAATGCCATTACGAATTCCTCTAGCGATGCGTTTCCTGCCCGCTCTCCAATTCCGTTAATTGTTACATGTGCGCATGCCGCACCTGCCTGTATACCAGATATCGCATTTGCAACTGCTAATCCAAAGTCATTGTGACAGTGAACTGATATTGGTAGATTGGTTGCGATAATTGCATCTCTGGTTATTTCTGCAATATATTGTGGTGTGGAATATCCTACCGTATCTGGAATGTCTATTCTGTCTGCTCCAGCCTTTGCTACTTCGCCAAAGACATGCTTTAGAAATGCCCGGTCCGTTCTTGTCGCATCCTCTGCTGAAAACTCTACCTTCAATCCGTGGGATTTGCCGTATTCTACTGCCTCAATTGCCTTTGCCAGTGCCTGCTCTCGACTCATCTTTAGCTTGTACTGCAAGTGAATATCGGATGTTGCAATAAACGTGTGAATGTATTTCAAACCACAGTCAATTGCTGCATCAATATCTTTTTTGTTAGTTCTAGCCAGCCCACAAATCTCGGCTTTCAGTCCTGCTTTTGCGATTAGTTTGATTCCTTGTTGCTCACCTTCAGAAATTACTGGAAAGCCTGCCTCGATTGCATCCACTCCCAATTCATCTAGTCTTTTTGCTATTGCTAGCTTTTTTTCTGGGGATAGTGCAACTCCCGGGGTTTGCTCTCCATCCCGTAATGTAGTATCAAATATTCTAACTCGCATCAGTCTCCGCCCCTTTGTAGTGCTGCAACACCGGTCCTTGCAATGTCTAGTATTTCATAGGGAGCAAGTAATTCTTGAAGATTGTTGATCTGCTCAGGCGTGGCAGTGAGTGCTACCATTATAGAATCGCGTCTTGCATCATGAACCTTGGCACCAAAAGAGTTTGCTATATTGTTGATTTCCATGGAATCCGATGGTTTTGACACTTTGACTCTAAACAACGACAATTCTCTGAATACTGTTTTTTTGTCGTCTAACCGCTTTACCTCTATTGTGTCAATCATTTTGTCCAGTTGCTTTACAATTTGCTCTATTTGCTTTTCATCGCCTATTGTGGTAATTGTCATCTTTGAAAATTCCGGATTCTGAGTCACACCAACAGATATTGAATCAATGTTAAAGTTTCTGGAGCGAAACAAGTGAGTCACCTTGAATAGTATTCCAGGTTTGTTTTCTACTAAAATTGAAAGTATTGCCCACACCATTGTACACACCTAGGATGGTAGGATCATGTCCTTAAGTGATGTTCCAGGTGCCACAAACGGTAACACGTCTTCTTCTGGGTCGATTGGAATGTCAATTACTGTTGCAACATTAGATTTTAGTCCTGCCTTGATTGCTTGGCCTAACTCATTTAGATCGCCCACTCTGATTCCCTGCGCCCCATATGATTCTGCTAACTTGCAATAGTCGGGGCATTGTTTTTGGTCAACTCCAATCATTCTTCTGTCATAGAAAGTTCTCTGCCACTGGGCAACCATACCAAGGGTGTAATTATTTACCAAAAATACGATTACCGGTAAATTGTCTAGGACAGATGTAGCTAGTGAGTTTTCCGTCATGTTAAAGCTGCCATCACCTGCAATGTCCACTACTGGCAAGTCCGGTCTAGCTGCTTTTGCACCTATTGCTGCTGGGAAACCCCAACCCATGGTACCAAGACCAGTTGAGCTAAAGAAAGTGCCAGGAGATATTACATCATAGAATAATGACGCCCACATTTGGTGCTGGCCTACCTCTGTTGTGACTATAGATTGTGCTGGCATTACCTCACGTAGTTTGCGTAGTATTTTCGCTGCAGTTAATTCCCCCGGATGTAATTTTAGATTGTCTCGCCAGTATTGCTTTACTTCGGTTACGTGTTTTAGCCATTCGTTTTCTTCTGTCTTTTTGAATGCCTTCTGCATCAATAATTTGACAAATATTCTCAAGGATGCCTTGACATCGCCCACTATGGCAACACTCGTTGTCTGGTTTTTGCCGATTTCTGCCGGGTCGACATCTAGGTGTATGATTTTGAGATTTTTCTCAAATTCATCAAATCTTCCTACTGATCTGTCAGAGAATCTGGTTCCTATTGCCAGCACACAGTCGGCTTCAGACATTATCTTGTTTGCTTCTGCGTGTCCGTGCATGCCTATAGGACCTAGAGATAGGGTATGGTTTTCTGGAAATGCCCCCTTGCCCTTGAATGTAGACACCACTGGAATCATTAGCATTTCAGCCAATGACTGCAATTCCGCAAATGCGGATGATATTATGACACCACCGCCAGCTAGAATTACTGGCTTTGTAGATGATAGTAACAACTTGATTGCTTTTTCGATTGCGACAATGTCTGGGTCAGTCCACGGATGGTATCCGCGGATTTTGACTTCTTCTGGGAATGGAATCTCCGCTTCGTTTGTTTGAACGTCCTTAGGAATATCGATTAGTACTGCGCCTGGTCTTCCTGTCTCTGCAATGTAGAATCCTTTTTTGACTACCTCTGGAACGTCGGTTGCCTTGGTTGGCTGGAATGAATATTTTACAACGGGGTTTGCTATTCCAATAATGTCGCTTTCCTGGAAAGCATCGCGACCTATCATTGCAGTTGGCACCTGTCCGGTTATTGCCACCATTGGAGACGAGTCTGCGTTTGCAGTTGCAAGGCCTGTCACGATATTAGTAGCGCCAGGGCCTGATGTTGCAAAGCACACACCGGCTCGTCTTGAGACTCTTCCAAATCCGTCTGCCATGTGTGCGGCTGATTGCTCATGTCTAACTAGAATATGCCGAATGTTGCTCTTGTAGAGCTCATCGTACATTGGAAGGTTTGCACCTCCCGGTAGCCCGAAGATTTCTTTTACTCCTTGTTTTTCTAATGCTTTGATTAACGATCTTGCGCCTGAAATTTTTTCCATGATTTATTCACCACAAAAGCGCGCTGTAGTATAAATTTACAGCACCAGCTCGACTAGCAGTCCTACAAATGGTGCTGTCAAGCTAAATGACATATTCAAGATTAACGAACAAAATTAATCTTATAAAGATTGCTTGGTAATGCACAGTCAAACCCCAAGGCTTAAACTCTGACTCAGGCTCAAAAAAATCACTTGTCAGACAGAGAAGACATAATCAAAACTATAGAGACATTCTTTGAGGTAGGCAAGACCAAAGACCTAACACCGTTGCAGGAAATACAGCTAAATGATCCGGCATTTTCATCATACTCAGATTTACCACCATATGACCTCAAAGACTACAAGACATCAGTTGAATTACAAGAATTACGATTTGTCTCAATATCAGATTATGATTATTCCATTAGAAATCCAAAGATAAGTATCTTTGACTATGTTGCGGTGGTGGCATTTGAGCTGACACAAAAGGGAATGCTAGTTGACACAAAGGCATACACCGGCGAATTCATGGAAATACAGGGGCGAGCTACCTTTGTCCTAGTTAGAAAAGAGAATTGGAAGATAGTCCACATCCATCTGTCAAAGATCTAAAACATAGTTAGTCACATAAACAAAGGAAAGTGTTCAAAAGAACATACTGAATTCATGGGATATCTCTGAAAATAAAATGCAGTTTTATTGTGATTTTGGAGCTGCTGGTGCCGGAGTCGCCGGTTGTGCATCTGGTTTTGGTTGTTGTGTTGGTTTTGGTTGGTTTGGTTTTTGTTGTGATTTACTTTGCTGCTTGTTTTGGTTTTGTGGTTTTCCTTGGTTTGGTTTGCTTTGTGGTTTTTGTTGTGGTTTTTGTCCTTGTTTTTGCTGAGGTTTGTTCTGCGGTTGGTTTTGGTTTTGTGGTTTTCCTTGGTTTGGTTTTTGATTTGGTTTAGTTTGATTTAGTTGTCCTAGTTTTTGATTTGGTCGATTTTGATTGTTTGGTCTGTTTTGTTGTGGATGTTTTTGTAGTTGGTTTCTGTTTTGGTTTTGCCTGTTTCCTTGTGGATTTGGTCTGTTTACTTGGGGGCGGTTTTGGTTTCTATTTTGGTTTGGATTAAAGTTTCCCCGGTTTTGTGGTATTGGTTGTCCTTTTGATAGTTGTTGGAACAGCTTGTACGCTTGGTCCAAGTTGTAATTAGAGTGAACGATAGCTCGAACTGCCCTAATCATTGCCACGGGGTATTGTGATTGCCAAATATTTCGTCCCATATCAACGCCTGCAGCACCTGCCTTGATTGAATTGTATGTCAGGGCTAGTGCTTCGCGCTCTGGGATTTTTGGTCCACCAGCTACTATAATTGGAACTGGGCAAGAGTTGACTACTTTTTGAAAGTCATCGCAATAATATGTCTTAACCATATGTGCACCAAATTCTGCTGCAATTCTGCATGATAATGACAGGTATCTAGCGTCCCGCTTTGCCAGTTCTTTTCCAACTGCTGTAACAGCTAGTACCGGTAAGCCATATTCTTCTGCCTCGTTTACCAGATGCCCTAGACCGACTAGAGATTTGTGCTCATATTTTGCACCTACAAAAATAGACATTGTCACTGCGGTTGCGTTAATTCTAATTGCGTCTTTGATGCTTGTTGTGATTTCTTCATTGGACAAGTCTTCGCCAATGATGCTTGCGCCACCTGAGACTCGAAGCACTATTGGTACCGGGAAATTTGGATCAACTGAGCTTCTAACGACGCCTCTTGTTACCATCAGAGAGTCACAGTATCTCACAATTGGAGAAATTGTTCTTTTTGGTACTTCGAGTTTTTCTGTTGGTCCAAGAAAATAACCGTGATCTACTGCAAGCATTACTCCTCTACCGTTGTTTGGTTTCAGAATGCTTGCTATTCTGCTTTTTAATCCGTAATCCATATCTGTAAAATCCGACCTACCCAGACCCTTCTTAATCTTTTCTTCAGCCGTTTATTACTATCTTCATGGCATTGTGGCCAGTATGTGCATGCTCAAATGCTTTTTGTGATTCTGCCAGTGCATATCGATGTGTGATGAGCTTTTTTGCTGGAACTTTGCCTGAGGAAATTAGATCGAGTGCCTGCTTTGTGTCCATGTCTGATGCCGCATAGCTGGTGACTATTGTCAGTTCCTTAGAGTAAACAACACTCATGTCAATACTTAGTGTGGCGCCCTTTGATGGGACACCGAACATAACTACTGTGCCTCCCTTTCTTGTGAGCGCTATGGCATCAGTTACCGCAGACAATGCACCTGTTGCCACAATCGATACGTCGACTCCTTGATTTGCTGTTTCCTCTAGGATTTTTTGAATCGATTGAGGTGTGCCTGACTTAAGAGGAATCGCACAAATTGATTTTGCATAATCCAGCCTAAAGTCATTAATGTCGAGTGCAAATATTTTGGAGAATTCTTGCGCCTGTGCAAGCATCACATGCATCATGCCGGTCGGTCCTGCCCCAAAGATCGCCACAGTATCGCCTTTTTGGGACTTGAACTTGTTCCAGGACCTAATACAGCATGCAAGGGGCTCTATCAATGCCGCCTCGTCAAATGACATGGAATCGGGTATTTTCAGCACCCCGCCATGCGAGACATTCCATTCCGGCACGACGTATTCCTCTGATAATCCACATGGGGACAGATTAGTCTCAGAATATTTCTGGCACATGGTCTCATTTCCATGGTTACACAAATGACATGAATAACACGGTACATGATGATGTGTAAAGACTCGGTCTCCTTTTTTGAAATCTGCGACATTGGCGCCGACTTCGACTATTACTCCTGCTGGCTCGTGTCCTAGCCGCATTGATGGTTGACCGTATTTACCAAATACCTTTTCCACGTCAGAGCCACAAATTCCGCAGGAATGCATTTTTACTAAAATTTCGCCAGCGCCCACAGGCGGCTTTGTTATTTCGGTAACATCAACAAGAGCGGGCCCTTTGACTGATGCAGTCTTCATATTGTATGACATTCTTTTAGGGTATATGTAGTCTTTTAGATGATCAGACTTGCAGGTACAATTTTTCTGCATTAGGATTTTGTTTTGATCCTCATAAGAATCAACAAATATTTCAAGTAAATTCTCCTGTTCCAATCTAGAACTAAAAAACCCAATCTAGTTCCGCAAGAGATAGCCAGACCTAAAGAATGGATGACGTAACGTCATTACGAATAAGTCTAGTGACACCTAAACGATGATGGAATGATTCAGATCTAGTTTTTTTGCAAAAATATTCTCACGGCTTCTAGGTGTGAGCAGTTTGCTTTGATTCCTTTTCCGTGGTGAAACTTGTAAAAATTCTTAAAGCCAAGACAGTCGCACGAGTCAGGCGTCACCATATAGGACTTTTCGGGGTCAGACGATGATCTTACCTGAAAGATGTCATCTTCTACCTTGATTACATTTCCCTCATCGACAAGCTTTTTTGCCTTGCGTATTGTGCTTGCGCTCATGGGTATTTTAGAACGGCTGCGTTAGAATAGATTTCGATCATTGTAGGTTTTTTCTGCAAATAATTTACTCTGGGACACATAACAATAACAATCTGATTTTGATTTGAGGGTAGAGTGAAAATTCAATCAACCATCAGGAAACGCCAACATGCCATACTTGAGTATCTATCAAAGGTTTGAACATAGATGAATTTGAGGCAAATCACCACTGGAGCCACGAGCCCACCTAATCAGACAAAGACTTGGAGTCATTCTGGGGCTGTTAGCCATGGCGAACCTATTGGTCCAACTAGACATCAACCGACATTGGGCAAATAAGATTTTAAGCTAAATTTGCTAGTTTGATGTGATGGGCATCAAGCGGTATTTTGCCAAACGCGCGCTGGTTTTGTTTGGAGTCTTGATGGCAACCCTGTTTTTGACGGTTTTGCTTGTCGGCTCTAATATGGATTCCATACTAAAAAAGGGAATCGCAATACAGGTCCGAGCAGAAATAGTGGAAAATAAGGAGTTGATGTCTGGCTTTATTGGGACTGATGAGCTAAATCAGTACATTGAATCCCAGATAGAAAAGCGTACCAAGGCACTTGGTTTAGATGAGCCGTGGCATTCGCCAAACAGAATAGGCATTTCAATGTACAAGATTCTGATTTTGGATTTTGGGCATTCTGCGTTTCTGACTAGCGGCTCTGGCTCCACCAGTGTCGGGGACATAATTCTAGAAAAGATGCCAAGAACAATTCTTCTTTTTACAACTGCCACAATAATCATTTCAATAATTGGGATTTTGGTTGGTGCTGTAGCCGGAAGTAAGATAGGCTCTATGACAGACAAGATAACATCATCGTTTGCTATTATCAGTAGTAGTTTTCCCGTCTGGTGGATTGGACTCCTCATGATCTTTACGTTTTCATTTTGGTATGCAATATTTCCAGCAAGGGCAACACCACTCATTCCGCCAACAGACCCAGACTATGTGGCATCGTTATTGTACCACATGACACTCCCAATAATCACAATTGTTCTAATCGGATTTGGGACATGGGCATATTTGGTTAGAAACTTTATGGCAGGAGTAATGCAGGAAGATTTCATATTTGTAAAAAAGGCAATCGGTATCAAGCAACGCAAAATAATTTTTGGTAGCGCACTTAAGAACGCGGCGCCGCCAATTGTCACCATTCTCGCTCTAAGCCTATCCGGATCATTGGGTGGAGCAATAATCACAGAGGCAGTTTTTGATTGGCCTGGTATGGGTCGACTCTACTTTGAGGCAATCACGCTAATGGACTTACCAGTGATAATTGGTGCCACATATGTTTTGACTGTGTTCTTTTTGGTGAGCATCTTTGTTTCTGACTTGTTGTACGGGTACTTGGACCCAAGAATCAGGACTGGTTAGATGGATTATTCCGAAATCAAGGGTAGTTTTACAAAAAGCAGGATAGGTCTGGTAGGCCTTGCCATGCTCTCATGCTTAGTAGTTGCATCCACAGTTACTATATTTGCAATACCTGTTGATACCTACAAGCAATGGAATAATCCTGCAATGTGGACGGAGTTTCCCAAGTCTGCCCAGCCAGAATGGGTAAACTGGTTTTTGAGCAAAAAAATACCAGAGCACAAGATTCTTGATTCCCCAAACATAACGCTCAGGCAGGGACAAACAGAATCTACCATTATTCAAAAATTTGACACCGACTATACATCGGATTATTTTCCAGGCGAGTTTTTGCTTAATTTTAAATCAGAATATTCCGGCTCACCGATTCTCCAAATCAGTGTGATACGACCAGACGGAATAACTCTGAAGGTGTTATCATCATCGCTCCCATACTCTGAACACAAGGTAAATTATTTGGATAAGATATTTTCTACAAACGAGTCCATCAAAAAAAACCTCAGGCTACAGTCGGACTATTTTGCATATCCAATCCAGGAACTTAGTGCGAAAGAGATAATCTTTGCAAAAACAGACAGATATGAGATACTAAAAGGGAAATATGAATTTGTAATTACAGTATCCGATGTAGACAATTTTGACTCCAAGATTGTGCTTGGCGGCAAAGTATTTGGGCTTGCAGGAACAGACGAGCTAAGGCGCGATTTGGCAATAGGACTGCTCTGGGGAACACCAGTTGCATTGTTCATTGGAATTGTGGTGGCATTCGGCTCCGTCATTTCAGGACTAGTTTTTGGGGTTTATGCAGGATACAAGGGAGGAAAGACTGACGAGTCCATGATGCGTTTCAATGATGTGATTTATGCGCTCCCCGCCTTGCCATTTTTGATAATTCTTTCAGTAACGACATCAAACAGCATATTTTTGATGATCGGATTTTTGATGATTTTTGGATGGGTCGGAGTCGCCAAAGTCTCTCGCAGTATGGCACTGCAAATCAAGACGCGGCAATTTGTAGACGCTGCAAAGGCAATGGGGCAAAAGGATTCCAAGATTATTTTCAGGCACATTATTCCGCAGATAATGCCCTATGCGCTTGCGAGTATTGCAATTTCTGTTCCCGCAGCAATAACGACAGAGGCAGGCCTTAGCTTTTTGGGTCTAGGAGACCCAACATATCCAACGTGGGGCCAAATTCTGCATGATGCCAAATCCCACGGGGCAGCAGCTAGAGGATTGTGGTGGTGGATTGTGCCACCAGGAGTCATGGTTGCAATAACTGGCCTTGCCTTTGTATTTATTGGAAACTCGCTCGAGTCCACGGTAAACCCAAAACTTAGGCGTTAGTTTGAGAAGTGAAGTCGCGGATGACTTTGAGTGCACTGTCGTTAAGTTTTATTGTGTAAGCTGCGGCATTAGGATCTGTCAGTTGTGCCAAGGATTCTGCAAATGTGGTCTTGTCTTTTCCACGCTCGTACATTCCTCCAGTTTCCTTTATACAGAGTGGGAATTTTTTGAGTGACAGTCCGTGTTGGAGTAGGTGGGCGATAAATTTTTTATAATTTTCCGGCTCGTACCAGTCTACATTTTTTTCCTCGCATGCTGCAATCCAAGTATCTATTGAATTCTGATAGATTGCCTTTGTCCTAAGAGCATCAAGAGTCATTTAGAAATCTGCGCGCTTCATTTTGGAGCCGCATCTTGGACATGTGGCACCCTTGAATTTGTGGTTGCATGTAAGGCAGACATATTTTACTCCACCTCCACCCCCTTCAGAATTGAATCCAAAGAATCCTCCTCCTCCACCTGACGAGTCTCCTCCGTATCCGCGCATCTTGCTCATTTGGCTTCGTCTAATCCACAGTGGCAAGAGAATGAAAACTGCCAGCGCCACACCAAGACCCACATATGATGGAAGGCCCATGGCTGTGAACAATAATTGAATTCCTATGCTAAATCCAAGCGATGCAAGTAGGTAAATGAGGTATCTCTTGTAAGTATACAACACGTTATTTACCTTTAAAAAGGATTTATAGTTTTGTCGTAAATCTAAGAAAACTTTAAGGCCTGATTATGAATCAAGGGTATTTTGTTAATTCATCTTGAATCATAGTCATAATACGACGCTAAGAATTAATGATATTTTGCTTTCTTGGAATTACGTTTCTTATTCCGTCTATGGATTAGCCGTATCGCCCTTTCTTGTTGGAATGATGTGGATGTAACAGAGAAAAATTGTCTGTCCTGCATACATTCGGTCATTGAATCCAACAGTTTATCCTGTGATACCTTGTCTTTTTACGATAGTGTTTTTTTAGCCACCAGCTAGGTTTAGACATGGATTTACTTCTGCTGGAATAATCGCAAATTATGATTTGACATATTTCTGAATTGTGAGTCATCTTACCACTAGCAACCAAACCTACTCTATTTTATATCCAGGAATATATCAAAAAATTCGTGAATCTAGCACTTGTTTTGATCTTAATATCGCTGGGATTTATCGCCCTGTATGCGATCGACTACGGTATATCGTGGGTTAATCCTGAAGGGCTAATTCCAATTGATCCATTTAGCAAGGGCGTTGTAATCGGTGTGCCATCACTGGTATTGCCACTGATTTCATTTGCCATGCAAAAAAATAACCCATCAGCAAAACTCTCGCAACTCTTACTCACAAATGGAGGACTAGTGATTTTGGGAGGATTGGTAATGGCGGTAACTACAGCTGGAGAATCTTTTGATGCCATTAGATACCGTGTGATTTCAGAGCTTGTACTAATCTTAGCATTAGGAATAATTCAAATTATTTTGGGCTTTAAGAGTGGTAGAGCTTTGAAAGTAAAAGCGACGCGATAATTTCAAACATTTTTGAAATTTTTTACTCCCTTCCAGATATACCACGTGGCAATAGTTCTGTACGGACGCCAATTTGATGCAATCTTTGTAATCTGAACATCCGTGGGTTTTTCAATATCAAATAGTATGGCAATTCCATTTCTGAGCCCCAAATCACCTAGTGGAAGAATGTCTTGTCTTCCCATTCCAAAAATTAGAAACATTTCTGCAGTCCATCTTCCTATTCCGCGAATCTTTACCAGCTCGGAAATAATCTGCTCATCGTCTTGTTCATTTAGATATTCAAAATCTATTTTTTTTGAATCCACAATTTCGGCGATATTGTAAATGTATTCTGCTTTCATCCTTGATAATCCGGCCTTTTTGATTTGATGTATTTTTTTCTCTAGTACTTGGTGAGGTCGTGGAAAATTCCCGCCAAACAAATCCCTGAATCTGGAAGCAATGGCCTTACCAGCTGCATCAGATACTTGCTGTGTTATGATTCCATCAACTAGTGCCTCAAATTTGTTCTCAATAACCCTAATCTGACAGTTTCCAACCTGTTTAATTATTCTCCCAAGTTTTTTGTCTTTTTGAAGGTGGGCAACTGCCTTTTCGTAGGGATTAACTTTCACAGGAGGATCTTTATGCATTTTCTATTTTGAGTCATCCAGATCTATGGAAAATACTACATAACTTCCCTTTTTTGCAGAAAAAATTCCGACTAGTTTAGCCATGAATCCGTATTTTTTGTTCCTTTTTTGAATTATCTTGTTCGCAATATCACCCTGAACAATTGCTGCTATTCCTGCAGTCCAGGCAGACTTTGGCTCACCGGAAAAATTGGAAACTGCAATATTGACTTTGGGATTGTTCTTTATGCGCTTTACTTTGCCGGTTTTTTCCCTAGTGACGACCCAGACTAGTCCATCTTCTTCAACAAACCAAACGGGTGTCTTTACTCCGATCCCGTTTTTTCTGAAAGTTTCAACTGCAATGTATTTCTGGTTGGGAAATCTATCCATACCTTTTCAAAAAGGCAGATTCATCTAAATCTTGTTGGTATTTTGCCTCTACGGGCATATTGTTTGAATTATACGAAGAGTCAATCTGGTTTCCCATGAGATAAATTTTTGGAGGTTGCAAAAAATTGTATGATATAATTTTGAAATTATCCGGGTTGTGGATTTTTGGAAATCCCGCGGTTACGGTTTTAATGATATCTACTGCACCTTGATTATCAGATAATGGAGTTACCTGAAATGACAGTCCAAGTCTTTCCTGGTCTGACACTAAAACCTGTAGTATGGACTCGACAGTGCTAAGATCAACATTAGAATCGATTTGCGGAAAGACTAACACAGTAAATGCAATAAATGTCGGAAGTATTGTCGCGCAAAAAGGATAGACTTTTTTCAATGTTTACAATAGTATGGTGTCGGATTTATTATGTAAGTCCAGTAACGATTTCCAGATTGTCAAATTCATCCTGGTTGTCTGCAATAAAGTTTGTAATTTCATTTGAATCAATTTCTATCCATTCTGATTCTCCAGCAAAGGTCAAAAAATCCTCTACGTGCTTTTTAGAGCCAGTAAATGAAACTAGGATTTTCTCGCCAATTTTTTCCCTTGATGAAGGCAATAGTATTGCCTTGCCATATCTCCCCTCGTGTTGAATGTTAATGGTGTATTCGTTTCCTAATAGTTCTGCCTTGCCGACAAAATAGCTCTCTTGAATGTCCAGTTTTTTAATTTTAAGAGAATATTTCATAGTACTATTGAATTTTTTGGGTTATAGGTTACAATTATACATATCCAATGTCAGAAACAGAGTCCCATTTTAAACCACTTAAGTTCAAACTTTGTGTAGCGGATTTATAGAAGGAGAGTCTGACTCAAAGTTTGCTTACGATGCAGACGATAGTATGGATTTGTAGTCAAGATAGCCAGAGTTCTATGCAGACAGTACATGTCATTATAATAATCAATTAGGTGCTCTATTTCAGAATCTGAATAGGGGGAGAATTTATCCATATGTCAAATGTTCAATTATTTTTGGGTAGCAAAGAAAAGAGCTTTGTGCTGCAGAATCCGTACCAATACCATAGCTAATAGTTGAATCGCCAACAAAAAACAATCCGGTCACATTTGTCTGGTGTGGGAATTTTTGCTTCCAGACAAGTCCAGGTTCTTTGACTACAGATTCTACTAGATTCCATGCCATAGAGCGCTCCCAGATTAGAGATTTTGTAAAATTTGGATATATTTGCGAGATTTCATCTTTCATTTTTTCTGTAAGTTGTTTGATTTTTTGTGGATTCTTAGTATCTTCAGATGGAACTGGCGCTCCTGCCATGATAAGATATTCTCCTTTGGGTGAGACAGCACTTGCGATATTTGTTACAAAAAATATTCCTTTTGTCATGTAATCACCAACGGGAAAGACTAGTTGTCGAGTATCAAGCCTATCAGAGCAACAAAAATGCGCTTCAATTACGGATGTTGTTTTTTCTAGTTTTTTTGCCATTGAATATAATGACTGGTCCAGTAAATTTGGCTCAAAGAGCTCCTTTATTGCCAGATAAGCAGGATTTGTAACTACAACACAGTCAGAGTTCACATTAGTTCCATCTTCTAGTATAATTCCTTCTACCTTAGTATTTTGGATTTTGACCTGCTTTACTGATTTGCCTAGAAAAATTTTCCCACCGTTGCTGGTGATATAATTAGAGACTAGCTTGCATATGGTATCGTATCCTCCTTGTGCAGGATATGCAAGCTCGCTAGTTCCTCCTTTGAACGGATTAGCCCTGATGATCATTCTCATAAATTCACCGAGTGCGACATGCTCGGGGCTGTCTGCAAATGCAAGAATGCAGACCGCATCAAAAAATGCCCTAGTTTTTCTATCAAGCTTATCAATTATTTGCATCATTGATGTATTGTCAAATTTCTCCGATTTTTCTACAGATGTGAAGGCCATTGGTAGCATTACTTTCAATAAAGAAATTCTTCCAGATAATGGTAAAAGCGAGAATTTTAAAATGTCTGTAATTCCCTTCGGATATTTATGATATTTCTTGTTTTCATAAAACGCAATATCATTTACTTTGGCAAGCTTTAGATCATTTACAATCCCAATTTCTTCAAGCAGTTTGTATACAGCCGAAGTTTTGTAAAACGGCATTATGTGAAATCCATTATCTAGTATGTGGTTTTTGTATATTGAAGACTTAGTTCTACCTCCTACAAATCTGGATTTTTCATAAATAGAGATATCAAATCCTTTTTTAACTAAAAGAGCACCCATACAAAGACCTGATATTCCGCTGCCGATTATTGATACTGATTTATTCATATCTGATTTTGCTGAAATTATATAATTAAAATGAGTTTGCTTTAGCTAATACTTTGAAATTAATTTTTGCAACTTTTATGGTTTTACAATTGATTGACTGTTAATTATCTAAAAATTTTGTTCATCAGATGACTCGAAAATTATCGGGATTTGGTTTCCTTGACTATCCCATGCAAAAATGTCAGTATCATTCTCATATGGGGATTGCACAATTATTGACACTAACCCAAAAAAATTATGGAGATCCGTAATAGATGGCTCTGCTGAACCGCTTGGATGAGAGTGAGCGGTTCCCACATATGCCAAGTCTAATGGTAAGAACGACTGTGGAAAGCCAGCAAAGGTTTGGTCGCTGTAGGAAAACGGTGGAATTGAAAGTCCATCTATTGTGATCAGACCCTTTTTGGACTTGCCCTTGAGAATCAAAATTGCTTCGTATGGGTGCTTCATTTTACAATATGACAGAATACTGTCGTGTACTTCTTTTTTCAAAAATACCTTACGCTCTGGCTTTCCACCCATTATTGCGTCAGCTCGCCTTTTATTCCAAGTCTTTCTAGTGAGGTGTTTAGGTCTTGGTATAGTTTTTCTCTTTGTAATGATTTTTCCTCCAGCTCGGATTGTAGATATTTTATTTTTGCCTGAGCATCATCTACATCGGATTTGGATTTTGATAATTGTTTTTCAAGTGATTCAAGTTTTTTGCGATCAAATCCCGATGCTTGTTTTTCGAGTTCTTGGAACTTGGGCTGGATACTCTTTTTTTGCTGTATTAGATTGTCAAGAATTGACATCAGGTGTTTGATATTATCTACGGATTTGTCAGTTTCCTTGACAGATACCGTCCCAGCAACAATTCCTTTCAAGCATGATTCCAAAATTATGATTATAGACTCTTTGCTTTCTTTCGTAATTACTTGGGATGGTCGTTCCACTAATCTTTCAAGTATTGACTTGAGGTCCTTGTCCAGAGATGTTACATAGATGTACTTTCCAAGCGGGCGCGAAACCCTGGAGAACTCATCGTCAATTTGCCTGTCTAATTTTTCTTCCTGGGATTTTATCTGTGCAATTTTGTTTTCTGTCTCCAAGAGTTCGGCATACTCTGAGGAGGTATGTGTGTCTATGATTTGTTTTTGTGTGGATTCACAGATATTTTGTGCCGATTCCTGAGATTTGTGCAGCAGTGAAATATGATTTTCAATTTCTAATAGCTCCTGTGCGGAATTTTGGATTTTCGACATGGTGTCTTTGATCACCCCAGATGAGGATTCAAGTGTTGAATAGTCGGTAAGCATTTTTGTTATCAAGGTGTTGTTTTCTCTCAGCAATGCGAGGTGGTTTTTGAGGTCTTGGGCATATTTTTTAGCAAAAACGTGAATGATGCGACTGTGTTTGCCCAAAACATCTCCGATTTTTTTTAGGGTGTGTGATGATGCATCTGCGGTTTTTTCCACATCTTCAAATGTCGATATGGCAGGTAGTGACTTGATGGATTCTTTTGATATTATGTCGATTACTTCCGTTTTGGCCCTGACTACTACGACACGCAGAATCTTATCAATGTCATCTACTTTGAGATCGTCGTTTTTTAGATGATCAATTATCTTGTAGATGTGATTCAGCTCGCGCTCTATCTCAGAAAATAACGGCTTTGATTGTATTGTGATTTTTTTGCGCAATTCTTCCTTTCTCGAAGCCAGAATTGGCTCTAGATCGTCTATTCTTATAGTGTGAGATTGTGTAGGCGGTTGCTCTTCTTGCTTTTTTTTGCCCCAGCCAAAAACCATGTTTTCTGTGAATCTAGTTACAATGTATATTTGTCGTATCTTAAATTTTAAAGCCAGTCAGATCTTGAGCAAAAGTATGTCATCTGAGATTCTAAGCCAAAACAAAAACGGGAGTATTTGCGCAACGGTAAGCCAGAGCACCATAATCAACACGTCAATTTCAGCGTTGTGGAGGATTGTTGGGAACTATACTGGTCTGTCAGAATGGGTGCTCGATGTCAAAAAAACACAGTCTCTTTCTATGATCAAAAATGAGGTTGGTGCAGCACGAGACATAACCTTTGCAGACGGCAGCCATGTAATAGAATATGCTGTTGGTTGGAAGGACAAAGAATATCTATCATATGTTGCGACGAGTGGTCTACCACTGACTGGATATCACGCAACAATATCCATTTTAAAAAAAGGCAAGGCCTCCCAGATAACCTGGACTTCGTTTTTGATCAGTAATGACTCGGATAAAACACAGTTCCTAGAGTTTCTGGGCTTTATGGAATCGTTTTATGTCAAATCCCTAGAACGCCTCAAGGCAAAGATGGAAAAAACAACATAAGCAGGGACAATCCAGGAGTATCATGAGTGATATTCGTCTAACCTTGATTGGTGTGGTACTTGTTTTTGCAGGATTCTTAGTTCTTGGGATATTTGGTCAGGATCATTACAATTTTGCAATCCAAGAAAAAGAATTTGGCGATTGTTTTACATATGAAGATGGAAAACAAATCGAAGTCAGTTGTGCGGATCATATGCAGAATCGGGTGTTGTTTTTTGGTCTAGTCATTTCTATAATTGGTGCGGGAATATTTTTCCTAATCAAAGGAATACGGGGAAAGTGGGACCAGGACGTAAAGCCGCAAGATAAGGTTGGTCCGGATTCTAGCTTCCCAGGCTAATCCCAATCATTCCGTTTTGTATTAAATATTATTGTCCTTGAGCAAAGTTGCCGTTGTTTATTTTTCCTTCTGACCACCATTGCGTGTTGCTTTCCATGCAACCGGAAAACCAATTTAATCATCATATATCAATCTCGGAATTCGTTCTAGAAGTACTATTTTCATTCCACTTGAGCGAACAACTGAGCTTGGCAATCCGAACAGTTGGGTATTTTCTTGTTTTATTTAATTTTTGAATGTTTTATAGGCACTACAAAGTCAGACGATTGTAAACAGATAACGACGAATCTTTATTTTCATCAGATGTTTTTTTAAAATTTTTGATTCGCTCCCGAACCAGTACATTGACAAATTTTTGATATTGGTTTTTATTGCTTAGATTATCCTTTGTTTCTTCTGATTTTTCTCGACTATTTCCTACTTTTCTTGTGTTTTGGGCTTGTTTGCATAATTAATCTGTCAGTTACCGCATTGGCCAAATCAAACAGACAGTTTTTTGAAATTATGATGTGAACTATCGCTTTCTCTTTGCCAGCCAAGAAACCACGATTTGTTGGGCCAGCTTTTCTGGGTCTTCTTCCCTATACATTGAGATCCGCTCAAGTCTTTTTGCATAAGTCTTGGGTAGAGTGACAGGCACCGTCTGTCGGATAGCAAGTAATCGTGCCTGTCGTAGTAAAGTTGTATGGTTTGCTCTCGGGTGCCTGGATAAGGCCCTAAGGTAGGATCTCTGCATCCTAGCGTCAAGCCTGGATATTCTATGAGCTATTTTGACTGACTTTTTGACATTTGGGACTAACTGGTGTAATTGTATGGCAGTACCGCTAGTAATTGTTCCGGGAACTAGGCTCTTGAGCTGTCCTGGCAGGGCTGCAAAGCCGACATATTTTTTGAACGTTTTTCGTGAAATGCCTAGAGAGCTTGCGCCTTTGGATACGCCCATCTTTTCTGCCAAAAAGTTGCACGAGTGAGCCATGTCCTTAGGATTCATGCTTTTTCTGTGCAAATTCTCAATGACTGATGCCGCCTTAGCATTTTCTAGATCATAACCTTTAGTTAAAACCAAGACTGGTATCTTTTTTGCTCGCAGTCGTTTGAGTGCTGCCAGTCGTCTTTGGCCAGACATTAGTAAGAATTGTCCACGTCCGTCCTTTTGAACCATAGGTGGATTTTGGAGTCCTTCATTTTTTATCGATTTTGCTAGCTCTGCAATTCCTTCCCGGTCAAGGGATCTTGCTTGTGCTTCGTCCCAAACGCGGATCCTTTTAATTGGAATGATTTTTACTCGGTAGTGGATTTTTTGTCGGTATCTTGCAGACATCAACTGAGTTATGATGGAAACGGAGCTAGTAAATGGGTGGGTTAAATTGAATTTGCCTTTGTGTGTGAATTTTTCCTCTAGATTTTTGTGAAATTGAAAAGCGCCGGGTAAGGGATTCGAACCCCTGAGTGCAAATGCACAACCGCTATCCTGTGAGATTGATCTCGAGGCGGTCGCCTTACCGCTTGGCTAACCCGGCACCTACCCAACAAACAAAATCGTCCCTAATATAGCAAATCACACAATACAAAAACAGGTAAAAATAATACCATACCAATGGGCTTAGATCTAAAGGGACTGATCACCAAAGAAAAAACCACTCTAGATTCCTTTGCGTCCAAGGTAATCGCAGTTGATGCATACAATACCATCTACCAGTTTCTCTCAATTATTCGCGGACCCGATGGAATGTTGCTTTCCGATTCACAGGGGCGAGTGACAAGTCATCTAAGTGGACTGTTCTATAGGAGCATCAATTTTTTGTCATTGGGCATAAAGCCTGTTTTTGTATTTGATGGTAAGTCTCCTTCCTTGAAGGCAGCAGAAATAGAGAGAAGAAAACAGATCAAAAAAGATGCCACAGTAAAATATGAAAAGGCACTCGCCGAAGGAAACATGGAAGATATTCGAAAATACGCCCAGCAGACAACATCCATGCAGGACGGCATGGTAGATGACGCAAAGCACTTGCTGGAATTGTTTGGGATTCCATCGATTCAGGCGACAGCTGAAGGCGAGGCAACGGCAGCCCATCTGACCAAAACGGGTTTGGCTTATGCCTCTGCAAGCCAGGACTATGACTCCATACTGTTTGGGGCTAAAAAGCTGGTCCGCAATTTCACAAACTCTGGCAGGCGAAAGCTACCTAATAGGAACACCTACATCGAAATAGAACCTGAGATAATTGACACATCCAATGTCTTGTCTGATCTTGGGGTTACCGCAGAACAGCTAGTCGACATTGGGATTTTGATTGGTACAGACTTTAATCCTGACGGATTTGATAGGATTGGCCCAAAAACAGCACTGAAGATGATTAAAGAAAATGGCAGACTGGAAGAAATTGAACAAGTACAGGACAAGCTCCAAACAATTCCGTACCAGGAAATACGTAAGATCTTCTTAGACCCCAAAGTTGCCGACGTATCTGAGATAAAATTTGGCGAGCCAAACTATTCAGGTATTGTTAGTTATTTGTCTGGTGAGAGGAGTTTTTCTCGCGACAGGGTAGAGGCGTCTCTTAACCGACTCCAAAAAAGTACGATTAAGCGCAGTCACACCTTGGAACAGTGGTTTTCGTAAACAAACTCATTGTTATATTTCAAGTATGACTGTAATCATTGGTGAAACGATTCTATCTCGTACTAGAAGAATTTGATCCTAAGAGGGATTATACGCAATATTTTTTAATGATTGTAAAATGCTCCAAATTATGAAGACGGTACCAATACTGGCAACAGTCGCGGTTTTGCTTGTTTCATTTATGGTATTTGACAACGCCTTTGCCCAAAAATCCGGCAAAGAAGAGATCCAAAGCATAATGACGGCATACAAAAAGGCAATTGATTCGGCCCAAAAACAGTTCAAGGCAGCAGTGGATAAAGCCCAGGCAGATGCACGAAGCGCCGTAGCAAAAGGCTTACCAATTGATGAGATAAACGCACAATCCAAGGCAACAATCTCCAAGGCAAAGGCAGACCTCAATGCAGCAAAGGATGTAGCTAAAAAAGAGGCAAAAAGGAGCCTTGATCAGCTAAAGGTAACCAATAAGCCATAAACCCAATTTTTTTACTGGATTTGTTTTTTCAGTTCATCAAACGCAGTTTGTATTTCCGATACTGCAGCCCCATCTTCTAGTGTGCTGACATCTCCAATTTTTTCATTTGATGCAATTGATTTGAGTAGTCGTCTCATTATTTTACCACTTCTAGTCTTTGGTAGTTTTGATACAAAATAGATGGATTGTGGAGTAGCTATTGCACCAATATCTTTTCGTACAGTATCTACTACCTCTTTTCTTAGAGAATCTGTAACTACCACGCCATCTTTTGGAACTAGAAAAGCAATAATTACTTCTCCCTTGATATCATCTGGAATTCCACACACGGCAGCTTCTGATATTGAGGGATTTGATACCAGACTTGATTCCAGCTCTGCAGTACCAATTCTGTGGCCTGCTATTTTTAGAACATCGTCAGCTCTTCCTAAAAGCCAGAAATACCCGTCCTTGTCTTGTATGGCATAGTCACCTGTATAGTAGGTGTCTTTGTATTTTGACCAGTAAACAGTTTTGTATTTTTCATCATCACCCCATAGTGTAGTTAGCATTCCAGGCCAGGGTTTTTTGATAATCAGATACCCTTTGGTGTCTGACGGCAATACATTTCCTGATTCGTCAACTATTGCCAAATCAACTCCCGGAATTGCAAATGCCCCAGAGCCTGGCTTTAGCGGGATCGTTTCAATTCCTGGCAACGGCGAGATCATCATTGCACCAGTTTCAGTCTGCCACCAGGTATCAATGATTGGGCATTTTGATTTTCCGATTATTGTATAATACCACTTCCAGACTTCTGGGTTGATTGGCTCACCAACCGTTCCCAGCAATCGAAGACTGGACAAATCAAACGAGTTTGGAATAGAGTCGCCAAACTTCATGAACATTCGTAATGCGGTCGGCGTGGTATAGAATATGGTAATCTTGTATCTTTGAATCAGATCCCACATTCTTGCAGGGCTTGGATAGTCTGGTGCTCCCTCATACATTACCTGTGTTGCACCACAAATCAGAGGCCCGTATACAACATAGCTGTGTCCTGTTACCCAACCAATATCGGCAGTGCAAAAGTACACATCTGAATCTTTGATATCAAATGCCCATCGATATGTAGCAGAGACGTGAGTAAGATAACCTCCAGTATCGTGTAAAACGCCTTTAGGTTTTCCAGTTGTACCAGAAGTATATAGAATGTAAAGTGGGTGAGTGCCTTCCAGCTTTTCTGGAGGACAGTCATGCGATGATTTGCCCAGTAAATCGTTCCAATAAATATCTCGTTTTGTCATTGTGACTTGGTTATTGGTTCTGGTCAGAACAATTACATTTTGAACAAAATCCACATCAGAAACTGCAACATCAATTACATCTTTTAGCTTGACTATGCCCCCTCGTCTGTATCCGCCATCTGCAGTTATGATTAATTTAGATTGAGAATCAACCACTCTGTCTTTAATCGACTGGGCTGAGAATCCGGAAAATATGATAGTGTGTATTGCGCCGATTCTTGAGCATGCCATTATTGATATGATTAGCTCAGGTACCATCGGAAGATAGATTGTGATTCGGTCGCCTTTTTGCACCCCTAGTGATTTTAGACCATTTGCAAGCCTTTGAACTGAATCTAGTAGTTCGCCATATGTTACCACTCTTCGTTCATCGTTTTCTCCCTCCCAGAATATGGCGACCTTGTCTTGTTTTTGTATGTCTAGTGCGTTGTAGGATGCATTGATTTTGCCGCCGACAAACCATTTTGCAAACGGAGAGTTCCACTCTAACGGTGTGTGCCATGGCTCAAACCAATGGAGTTTTTTTGCCTGAGATTCCCAGAACTTGACGTAATCTTGGGAGGCGTCCTGTCTTGTTTTAGTGTCGTTATTTCCAAGACCAATAAGATACGAGTCCACAAATTAATACCATTCAAGTACTTTCTAAATTTTAGCGCCATGCCAATCTGTGAAGAACTAGGCAGTTTTGTGCCTAAAATCATACATCATATGCTAAACAACCAGAAAAACTAGGATGGTTTTGAAAGTGGTTCATTTTATAGTATGAATTAAACCACGAACTAAGATTAGAAAAAAGGGATGTTAGTGCCCCTTACTGTGCTTCCATGCCTGCAAACCAATCTGATCTCTCAGTTTGTTTAACAGTATTCGTCGGTGGCTGAGGCAGATTTGCGCTCACTACCTCTTCTCTATTTTCGGCCGGAGGAGGTGTAGTGTTTGCAAATATTGGCTGAGCCGAATTTGCGTGTTCTGAAGGTTTTTCAGGTGAATAGGAAGGTGCACTTGGAGTCTGCTCGACTGTCTGTCCGTTGTTTGTCACAAGATATGATACTGCAGATGTCTGGATTTGCGCTTGCTGGTTCACGTCGCTGCGAACACCATCCAAGGATAGATCCGACATTCTTCTCTGAATGTTTAGGATTTCTGCCTTTTCATGGTCGATGTGTTCCATTATTTCGCCGGTGTGCGTCTTGATGAGATCATATTTTGCTTCAGAGATTTCGTTGCTCTTGAATTGGACTTTGGCATCAAACAACAATGTCTTTACAGTCTTTAGCTGTGCACCTAGCTCTTCGAGACGTGAGCCTAGCGCTGATGAAATCTGCTTTTCAGCTTCTTCCAGCGATATCAGTTTGGACTTGTACTTTTCGTGTATGATTTCTGCGTCTTCCTTCATTTCATCGTTTTCAGAGACAATGTCAATTAGCGCCTTTAGACGTCTGATTGTCAGTCCCTTTTCTCTGAGGAATCGTTGTGCGTCGAGTCTCCATTTCGGTATATAGATTACGACATCGCCCTGAACTACTAGTTGTTCAAATGGGACCTGTGTTAGTCCTTGTAGACCACAGTCAACTCCCACAGTCTGTATGGAGCCATCAATATCGGTTAGAGTACCGATGACTTTACCCATCTGGGTGCCATACATGTCTTTGACTTGCTTGCCGATAATCTCTACTTCGTCCTTGTTCATTGGCTAAAACTTGAGCGTTGCGTATAACCGATAAAATGTGAATAAGTGTTCAATTTTTGGTAAGAAGAAATTAACCAAGGTAGTTCTGGTCGCAATTTTAAAATTTGAACACTTTTGGTTATACTCATGATAGAAAAGGATGGCTTGGATCAAATACTGAACTTTGTGGCAAAGCGCTGGATTGAGATTTCCAGGGATCCGGGAAACAAGGCACTGCAAAATCTGCCCTCTGAATTTTGGATGAATTCTGTCGGGGGCAAAGCAGGTGAAAAAGGACACTGGATGACGATGCTTTTGTATACAGAAAACGAGGCAGATGCGGCTGCACTAAAGGAAGTGTTGCTTAGATGGCAGTCAAAGGGATCGAGTCCCAAAGTAGATCTCATACAAATCAAGCGAAAATAGTTTAATTAGATTTGACCAGTCTGGAGTTTGTTGAACGAGTTTACCGAAAAGGAAAAAGAAAAACTAAAAAATCATTTCTCAAATTCTGACGATTCCGTGTTTGCCATTATAACGCCGCGACAGGTTGACCGAGGTGCATTGATGTCTCGATATTCGAGGACTGACAAAAGTATGAGAAGAATTTTTCTGGACGAGTTTTTGGCAAACGAAAATAGAGGCGAGGATTTTTACAACAAGGTACTATTGGAATATGGTGATGATTCTGTTGCGGAACTTGGAATTGCACAAATTGCAATAGAGGGAATTTCCAACATAGCCGTCAAAAAAATCGAGGACCGGAGAATTGGCTTGTCGTATTTGGAAAAATCGTCTCGCTATGTTTCTTGGGACAAAAAAGTAAACGGGCAGTTCAAATTTTTACGGGAAAAGAAAATTATGGGATCAAAATTTGCTGATTCGTACATTCAAGCGTGTGATTTGGATTTTGAAGTTTATTCCAAGAATATTGAACCGATGTTGAAATTTGTGCGAGAAAAGGAGCCAATTGAGAAGCTGAAATTCAAGGATTCTTCATCTGGAAACCAAACAGAATTCTCCAAGCTAAAATCAGAGTCCGATATCAAATCAGCTACATTCATCTATAATGCCAGTACAAAGGCAAAGGCGCTTGATATTTTGCGTGGCTTGCTTCCAGCCTCGACACTGACCAATGTGGGCGTCTCTGGGAATGGTCGCGCCTTTGAGTATCTATTGACCATATTGTACAGCTCTGACCTTGCAGAAGAGCAAGAGATTTCTGGTAAAATCAAGCATGAATTAGACACTACCATCAAGTCCTTTGTAAGGCGCGCTACCGACAAGTATGGTATTGAAATGCAGAACTATCTCAGGTCGCTGCAAAAAATTTCCCAGGAATTATCAAAAAAGCAGAAGATAGAGTCAAGACATCGAGGGGCGCTAGTCAAGCTAATCGATAATGAATCAGAAGAAATAGCTCAGGACAAGATAATTTCCGCAATTATTTATGAATCACAGACAAGACCATATGGTGAGATTTTAGGTATAGTTAAAAAAATGACCAAGTCTGCCAAGGCAAAAATAATTTTGGATTTTGCAAAGTTGCGCACAAACAGAAGACAGCGACCACCGCGTGCATTTGAGATGACAAACTATACCTTTGATGTGATTGGTAATTTTGGAATGTTTCGTGATCTGCACAGACATCGAGTTCTAACACTGGAGCGACAATTACTTACAACAGATCACGGATACAGTACCCCAAAGGAAATAGTTGAGCTTGGAATAAATTCAGAATACGATTCCTGCATGAAGAATACAAAGCAAGTGTTTGATTCGATACGCAATAAAATGCCGCAAGAATCCCAGTATGTAGTCAATTTTGCATACAATTATCCGTTCTTTATGAACTTAAATCTGCGAGAGGTAGTACACCTGATTGAGCTCAGAACTATTCCTCAAGGTCATATTGACTATCGACAGGTAGCACAGAAAATGTTCTTAGAAATTCAGAAAAAACACCCAAACCTATCTAAGATAATCAAGTTTGTCGATCTAAAATCGTACGAGCTTGAGCGATTCGAGTCTGAAAAAAGAATAGAGGAAAAGCGAAAATCTTCCAAATAGGAACAATCCTATAATATTACAATCATTATTTTCATCCATGGAAAAAATAGAAAAATCTGATTCTCAGTGGAAAAGCGAGCTATCCAAAGACGAGTTTAATGTCTGCAGAATGAAGGCGACCGAGCCACCATTTACTGGAAAATACACATACTGTAAAGATGATGGAATCTATCGCTGCACCTGTTGTGGAAATGAGTTGTTCAGTTCAAAGACAAAATATGATTCCGGCTCTGGCTGGCCAAGCTTTTGGGAGCCAATACATGAGAATAGTGTCAAGTACGAGCGTGATTCCAGCTATGGGATGACTAGAGTAGAGGTAATGTGCGCAAAATGCGGTGCCCACTTAGGCCATGTCTTTGAAGACGGTCCAAACCCGACAGGGAATAGATTTTGTATCAATTCTGTATCGCTTAAGCTGGAAAAGTCCTAGTCTAACCATTATAAATCAGGGCCGAGCCAAGTTTGAAGTAGAAAATGAGAATCATAGTTTGTGGATTTGGGACGGTTGCTCAGAGCCTGGCAAAGTTATTGGTCTCACGCTCTGATGACCTTTACGCAAAATATGGAATAATGCCTAGAATCGTCGGCGCATTTGACACCCATGGCGGAGCAGTGGAACAATCCGGCCTTGATCTAAACAGACTAGTCGAGGTGAAAAAGAAATATGGCTCTATCAAAAATTACGATAAATCAAAGAAAAAGTGGACTGGTCTGGATATAATAAAAAACATTGACGCAGATGTACTCATAGAGACCACTGCAAGTAACTATCGCGACGCAGAGCCCGGCATGTCGCACATCATAAGTGCTATGAAGCTTGGAATGCACGTAATATCTGTAAACAAGGGACCTCTTGCAATTGCGTTTCCTTCACTGATGGAGCTTGCCCTGTATAACCAGGTCCAGTTTAGGTTTTCAGGAACTGTTGGTGGTGGAACTCCCATTCTTAACTATGCCAAGAACAGTCTGCAAGGCGAACAAATTACATCGTTTGCAGGCATACTAAACGGAACTACAAATTACATTCTGACCAACATGGCTCATGGGATGAGCTTTACTAAGGCACTAAAAGATGCCAAGTCTCGTGGATATGTAGAAGCAGACGAATCATTAGATCTGGATGGATTTGATGCAGCTGCAAAACTAGTCATTTTGGCAAACTGGATTATGGGAATGAAGGTAACAATGCCAGACATTAAACGAATTGGAATACGTAAGGTAACACTAGATGACGTCAAAAAGGCAGCCAAAAAGAAAATGGCAATCAAGTTGATAGCATCATGCAACAAAGACTTGGAAGTGTCACCAAAAGAGATTCCAATTGAAGATCCTCTTTGTGTCAATGGCACCCTGAACGCAATATCATTTACATCAGAGCATTCCGGCACTCAGACCATTATAGGAAAGGGTGCGGGTGGAACGGAGACCGCCAGTGCAATTTTGCGCGACTTGTTAGATATTAGAAGGGAAATTTTGCGGGCTTGAAGTCAAATCTAATATCAAAGACGGAAACTGCTGAAGTGTTATCACAAATATCCAGTCAATGGAAAGTGGAATTGCCAAAAATAAAAAATCTCAAAATTTACGAATTTGAGGAAGGGCAAATAATAATGGGCGAAGGCCTGACTGCAATCAAAATAGGCGATAACTACCTACCATTTTTATCAGACAGTGTGACTCTTGCTAAGTTTCCAAGTGTAATGGTCGACATGGGCGCTGTGAAATTCATGTGTAATGGTGCAAATGTCATGCGACCTGGAATTCGCAGTTTTGGGGAATTTGAGAAAGGGCAGATTGTGTGCATTATTGAAGAGTCGCAGAAAAAATCTCTGGCTGTTGGTCGTGCGTTGGTCTCAAGCAAGGAAATGGCAGAGATGAGTAAGGGAATTGTTGTGGAGAATCTGCATTATATTTCTGATAAATATTGGGAAGCGAAGAAATTAATTAAAGATTAAGTTTTTTTATTATTTTGTTTAAGAGAGAAACATCATCTTTTGGAATGTTGTTTAATTATTGTTGAATATCTTTTCATTATTTTTTCTTTTATTTTTCTTACATGTTCTTATGTTATCATCTGTTGAATTATATCAAAAACGATGAGTTGATTTGTTTGGAAATGTGAATCTATCTGACAAACTATAGAAAATTCTTTATGGTTTTGCCAATAATGATCTCCGTTACGATTAGTTTCCCTACCTACGATTTTTCGCCAGTCGTATCTTCCATGAAATTTCATCATAGAAAAAAGTTGACGGGCCTATAAACAGACATCATAACATAGTCATTGATCAAATCATTCGTAATTGTTACATTATCGCAACAGAAAGGGTAGTTTTTTCTTTTTACAGTTTTTCAGTAAACTCTTTTGTGCCCTGCTTTGTCAATACCAAGACATCAATTCCGTCACCAGAAAACGAATCCCTCATTGTTGCTGCTTTTACAGACTTTATTGCAAGCTCTGTTGCATCTTTTTCTGACATGTTTGGTTTGAATTGATGATCCAAAACACCCAATGCCATTTCTGCACCTGTTCCAACTGCCGCATAATCATCTGGAAGAACAGAGCCTAATGGATCCAGTGTGAATATGGATGGCTTTCCAACCACTCCGCCAACAATAACCTGAGTCAGTAATGGAAAGAATCGTCTCTCATACATCATGTTTGACATCATTTTTGCTATAGAGTTCTGCGGAACGTCCCGCTTTAGCTCCATTTTGCGTATCTTGGCGAGTGCCTTTATCTGCAAGACCAAGATTTGCATGTCTGCAACTAGTCCTGCAACGCTTGTACCTACTTTATCGGTCAGTGTGTATGTCTTTTTGGTGTTCTTGGATACCAAGAAATTGCCATATGCTATTCTTTTTTCGCTTGCAAAAACTACACCGCCATCAAAAGTGATTCCCACTGCGGTCGCACCTGGCATGTACATTGACATGTTTTTGTTTGATTCGGATGCACTTTAAAGTCTTTTCTGGGTAATATAGGCTCAGAACCTATCTATAATATGGCACATGCATTTTGTTGTCTTTTTGAGTAGATCTATCCTTGCAAATTCGTTTGGTGAATGAATCCTTGCAAACATGTATGTCGATCCAATGGAAATACATGGGGCCTTCAAAACATTGGCAAAGGAGTGCATTGGGCCAGTTCCCGCATTGGAGACATTGACGATGTAGCTGCCAAAGGATTCCTTTGCCGCCTGCTTTACTATCCCTACAAACGGACTGGACGGGTCCGTCCTTGACGCTGCCTCACCATGAAATATCTTGACCGATATATCAGAAAATCCGTGTTTTTTGAGATGTGCCTTTAGGCGTGCGATTTGTTTTTTGGGATCCATCTTTGGTACCAACCTGAAATCAATTTTCACAGTTGCAGAAGACGGAAGTACCGTTTTTGCTCCTGGTAATGTATAGCCCGAAATCATGCCGGCAATGTTACATGTTGGGTTCCCTGCCAATGCCTTTTTGACATTAATGCCTTTCATGTTATTTACAAATTGTACAATTCCATATTCTGACTTGAATCCAGATTCGTCAAACGGCTCGCGCGATAACAGTTTCAAGTCTTCTTTGTTAAACGATGTTACTTCACGGTACCAGTCTTTGATGAGAATTTTTCCAGAAGAGTCTCGCAATGTCTTGAGTGCATCAATTAATCGCCATGCGGGATTTTTAATTATTACAGCAAGACTAGAGTGAGCATCTCGAATGGATTCTTTGGCGGTAAGCTCCACATATAGAAGTCCTTTCATGCCAAGTCCGATTATTGGTCTGGATTTTGCGTCAACATAACCAAATTCCCAGATTACACCATCACATGCAAATTTTTTGCGGTATTTTTGGAGATATTGCTCCATGTGCGTACTGCCAATTTCCTCTTCTCCCTCAATTACAAATTTTACCGTACATGGTACATCACCAGTTTCTTGCAAGAATGCCTCCACTGCCTTGATTCTGGTGATCAGCTCGCCCTTGTCATCCGCAGAACCACGGCCGAAAATCTTGTTACCTTTTACTATACCACTAAACGGCGGATCATCCCAGAGCTCAAATGGTTCTGCAGGCTGGACGTCATAATGGTTGTAGAATAGAATGATCTTGTTTGGGTTTTTCTTTGATTTTATCTCACCATAGACTAGAGGCGCTACTCCCTTTAGCCTGAGAATTTCAGAGTGTATTCCGGATTTTTTGAGTATTTTTGCGACTAGTCTTGCAGATTGTTCAATTCCCTGGTTTTTTGCAGAAACACTTGGCTGCCGTATCAAGGTCTGCAAATCAGATACCAAGTTTGGCATGTTCCTATCTACATGTGCAAGAATTTTTTTCATCGGATCACTTTGTCAAATGGCTTCATTGCACTTGAGATATTGTCAATCAGATCAGTTGCGACGATGTGGAATCCATGTTTTTTCTGTGTCAGCTTGCCAGCAGTACCGTTAACAAATGAAGCTGCGGCTGCCGATTCCAAAGAATTTCGATTCTTTGTTAGCATTGCAACAACTAAACCAGACAAGACATCTCCCGTCCCACCTACAGTCATTGACGGAAGATTCTTTGGGTTAAGATATGTCTGCTTGCCATCAGATATGACATCAATTGGCCCTTTGAGAAGTATTGTAACAGAATGCTCTCTGGCATGTTTTTCAACGAGTGTTACCCTTTCTTTGATTTTATTTGGAGGTAAAACCCCAAACATTCTTTGAAATTCACCTGCATGTGGAGTCAATACTATATTTTGCGGCAAAACTGGTAAGATGGAGTTAACCAATGCGCTTGCATCAAGTGACAATCTTACATCTTGGGCAGATAATTCCCTGACCAGTGTTTTGAGTCCTTCTTCGTCTGCTACTGCAAGGCCCATGCCGATTGTTGCAGAGTCCAATCCAGACTGGACTTGGCCTAACAGCTTGTTTGCAGAGCCGCGCGTAAGCTTGGCGTCAACCATCGGAATTACTATCAGGTTTGGAGAAATCGCCCTGGTTGCAGAGGCATTAATCTTTGGAACTGCAGTGTAAACAAGGTCGGTTCCCGCTCGAAGTGCTGCAAGTGATGCCAGAATTGGCGCTCCGTGGTATTTGTAGCTACCACCAACCACTAGGACCTTGCCGTTTTGCCCCTTGCGAGAGTCAATCTTTCGTCCTGGGATGAATTTCTTTACTAGGAGTGGTGTGAGTTTTTGGGCCACCAGTCTTCTAGATATGGTTTGGATAAATTTTCTTCGATTATTGCAGCTTTTCGTTTTTTATCAATTAGATGGTGGTGTCTTGTGCTTCCTTTGACTTTTGCTCTATTTGTTATACAAACCAATCATGTTCTAGCCTTAGCTACTCTTCTGAGATTTGCAGTTTTGGTAGAGTTTCATGGAGTTTTTTAATTAGCTCGTCCGATCTTTCTTTTTCTTCGTGATTATTCTGTTTGCTTTTTCAAGTTAAATTACTTTGGTTTTAAGCTTCGCGATTAGTCTTTGTAAAATGGATTCCTTCCAATTGTCTTCCTCCTCGATTTTCTCAAATTCTCGGATTTTGTCTTGAGTATACATGTCAGTTCCTCGAGCATTCGTTCTCGTTGGATTGATTTTAGCATACACATTCAACTGCAAAGCAAGTTTTGCAATGTCTTGCTTTGTCAAGTGGTTTTCTGATTAAATTAGGCCAAAATTATCCATACTCTTTTCGGTCTCACCAAACTTATTTTTTTCCGGATTTTTTTATGTGCATATAGTAATCGGAATTGTTTGTCTGAACATAAAAAAGAGTATTAGATAGTGTGTATGTCATACAAACAATCAGCACACTAGGCTGGTTCTGGGGCTTCTTCTGATTGTTCTTTAGATTGCTTTTTGGACTTTCTATCATAGAACGCCTTTCTTGCAAAGGCAATGTACGTGGTGTGTCCAATCCCATAAAACGAATGTCGTGTTTTTCCTTCCCTTGCCTCTATTGTTCGCAAGATATGTTCAGAGCACTCTATATCGGTAAACTCGTTTTCAATTAGGGACGCTGTGAGCTTTTCCAGCTGATTCATCGTAGGACAAATAGCAATAAATGCTCCAGAGCCCTTGAGCATCTTTCGCACCTGCGGGACTACAATCCACGGATCCCCCAAATCTACTACTGCCATGTCCATATCAGACAGTGGCATTTTCTTGGCAATCTTGAGGTCTTGCTCGTGCATTGTTACATATTTTATCATACCAGCTCTGGTGATGTTCTTTTTTGCAATCTCCATAAAGTCAGGTGCCACATCAAATGTGTAGACATGCCCCCTGGGCTTAACAATACTTGCCAAAAATGTAGTTAGTGCACCGCTTCCGGTGCCAATCTCTAGTATTTTCTGCCCCGATTGCACCCCTGAGCGGGCTGCAATATACCCTAGATCCTTTGGATATACAATTTGCGTACCGTGTTGGCTCCTCATTACAAAGTCGTGAACTGTCGGCTCTATCAGATACACGTACTTGTCCTTGTTTGTTCTCAGTCTGCTGCCAAACTCTTTTCCTATTGCATCCTTGTGTTTAATTACACCGACATGAGTATGCAATGACTGTTTTCTGTCTATTTTTTGGAGCCATTTCTTAGAATCATTATAGAAAAACAAAACATATGCGTTGTTTTTTATCTTCATAATTTGGCACTTTGCGGTTCGAATAATAAGCTATCTAGAACGTATTGGTCTTTTGGATCATACTTAACGCTTCCAAATAGTCATGAATTTGTGCATGTGTCTGATTCAGATCCATTAATTTATTCACATTTACGTACAGTTTGGAAGATACTCTTAGTTTGTTCAAAACAAACATCGCTATTACATTCTTTCAGGTGTATCTATTCCAATTAAATTCAGGGCTTTTTGTAGGCATCTCTGAAATGCAGACACGATGCATATTCTTGCATTGAGTAGGTAAGGCTCTGCGTCCAATACCCTTACATGCTCATAAAATCCATTAAACGACACCGCAAGCAAATAGCAATATTTTGCAATCACCTTAGGTGACAGGTTATTTGCAGCATCCTCCACTACCAAGTCAAACTTGCCAATTACCTTTACAAGTGCTGACTCGTATTGGTCTTGGAGCAACTCAAATTTTGCATCAAAGTTTGGCTTTGAATTTGATTTTTCTAAGATTCGACTAGCCCTTGCATACGCATACTGGATGTACGGCGCAGTGTCTCCTTCTAGGCTTAATGATTTTGTAGCGTCAAAGGTTATGATCTTGTCTAGATCCTGCTTTAACATTTCGTATCGGAGTGTGGCGACTGCTACATTTTTTGCAATTTTGTGCAGAATATCATTAGACAGTTCAGGGTTACGCTTTTTGGTCTCTTCTAGTGTTTTTTGCTCCAACGTATCCAAAATCTTGTCTGCATTGACATAGAGTCCTTTTCTGCCAGACATTTGCGCACTTTTTCCCCCAGTATCTAATCCTAGTGAATTTGCAGTATCTGACGATAACGTTACCGATTCGTATGACAAATGCACATATTCCTTTTTGTTTTGCCCAAACTTTGCCATCAATTTAGTGATTATATTTTGAAGTCTGGCTTGCCTGGAATCAATTACTGTGATAACTTTGTCTGAGGAATAGTTTTGTTTTGGGATATCATTTGGAATTAATGTGGTTTGGTATAGTGGTTTACCGTTTGGCTGATCACAATACTTTGTATAGTAGAATGGGTCTTCGACTAGTCCTAGCTTCCATGCCGCATAGGGAATATCTTTTGCAATGTATGTGGCAGTACCGTTGCTTCTAACCAAAATCTTGTCTTCTTCACCATCTACAAGTATTACCCAGCAGTCCTTGTTTTTTCCTTCGGACTCGAATTTTATTAGGTTCATCTGTTTTAGTTTTTCAAATATTTGTGGCCAAAGATGAGAGCGAATTATTTCAGACTCGAAATTCAGACAGTCATATGACACGCCAAACCTCCAGCAAGTCTTAAGCTGTTCAGAGAGAACCTGGCGGGTAATATTCGATGCAAAATTCGCAGTCTCGGAATTGCCGTCCTCGATTTCTTTAAGGATTTGGTTTCTTTTTTCTTGTAATTCCGGGTTTACCTGATAATTTTCTGTGGTCTTTACATAGACTTCATCTCCGCAGTAATGATCAAATTTCTGCCCTGCTGGAGGCTCCTTCGAAAACCCAAGGTGCCTAAAGCCAAGCAAAATGTCTGCTACCTGCAACCCAGAATCATCCACATAGTTTAGCGTGTTGATTCTGTATCCTGCCTTTTGCAATATTCTGATTATCGAATCGCCAACTACAACATTTCTTACATGTCCAATGTGTAGCGCCTTGTTTGGGTTGACACTTGTGTGTTCTACAGTAATTGTTGCACCAGACCCAACATTTACAGAGCCATAATCATCCTTTTGGGATTGTACAATGATGATTTTACCTAGCTTACCAGTATCTGCAAAAAAATTTACATAACCAGACGGGTGCGCCTCTACTTTCGAGACCAGTCCTCCTAGGAATAGTTGATATTCGGTTGCTATTTCTTGCGCTATCTCATTTGGCCTCTTCTTTAGAGCCTTTGCAGCCAAAAATGCAACATTGCAGCTTACATCCCCAAACCCTTCCTTTGCAGGTTCTAGTGAAAACGCAATGTCGGAAATCTTTTGCTGCTCCAGTATTATCAGGAGGTTTTTTCTAATTTCATCTAATAAAACTCGAAAGCTCAATGACTACAACTCCGAAAGGCTTGGCGCAAGCTTGTCTAATGCCTCAATTACTCCATCTCCAGCATGAGAAGACACAACCATCTTTGCCCAAGATTTTACATCGTCAAACGCATTACCCACTGCAATGCTGTATCCTGCCATCATAAACAATGGAACGTCTGTCTCGCTGTCGCCAATTGCGATTACGTCCTCTGAACGAATGTCCAGCTTTTTCATAACCTCTTTGAATCCCACAGTCTTGTCTATACCTGCTGAGTTTATGTGGATTGCATATTGGCTGTCTGCAATTACCACGTCCATTGATGCGTCTTGTGTTATTTTTTGCGCATCTGCAATGTCAAATGTTCTCTCTAGTACGACTTCGGTCATTCTAGGAAAAACTGGCTTTTCTTGCACATTGTTAATTTTTGTACGAATTAGTGACAGTGCCTGAAGGCATTTTTCCTTATTCCCAATCAGATGGTGTTGGTTTGTCCCATAAGTGATACATCCACCGTTTTCCCCAACGCCTACTGTGTCTAGTCCACCAAAGACCCCAAGTAAATATGCCTCAACTGATGATCTGCCAGAAACCAAAATTACATTGTGACCCATTTTCTTCATGTGGCGCAAAGAATTTAGTGCACCCAAATGAATTCTTCCTCCACCGTTTTCTGTTATTGTACCATCAATATCCACTGCGAATGTTCTGCGCCTCATGTGGGATTTTGTGCTAGGACCCAGATAATAATCAATCAAAAGATTTTATTGACAAACCAAGACGTCTTAATTGAAATCAATGGGAATTCCAGAAAAAATAAAGGCAATCCAAGATCAGATACACCAAACTCAGCTAAACAAGGCAACAGAGCACCACATTGGTTTGCTAAAAGCAAAGATTGCCAAGCTGAAACGAGAGCAAGAAACAGTTCAAACAAAAAAGACCGGAATCAGCTCGGACGGATTTGATGTAAAGCGCACGGGTGATGCAACGGTTGTGTTTATCGGATTGCCGAGCGTTGGAAAATCCACCTTACTTAACAAATTAACCGGCTCGCGTTCTGCAGTAGGCGCTTACCAATTCACTACGCTAACCGTAGTGCCTGGCATGATGGAATACAGGGGTGCTAGGATCCAAGTGTTGGACTTGCCTGGAATCATCGAGGGGGCATCGAGAGGAAAGGGACTTGGAAAAAGAATTCTTGCTGTTGCACGCAGTGCAGACTTGGTCATTTTGATACTGGATGTTTTTCAGCCATATCACGAAGATGTTTTACGAACCGAGCTTGGTAACATCGGCATACGACTTGACCAAAAGCCACCGAACATAGTAATAGAAAAGGCATCTACTGGAGGCATAGCAGTTGCACAGCAGGTAAAGCTGGAATCCATGTCCGAAAAACTCGCGCGTGAAATACTAAATGTGTATGGATATACCAGTGCCAGAGTAGTAATACGCGAAGATATTACTTCTGAGCAATTAGTTGACTATTTAACAGGTGACAAAAGTTACGCAGAATCTGTCACAGTACTAAACAAGGTGGACCTAGTAGACCCCAAGTTCGTCAAAGAGGTCACGGCCAAGGTAAAATCCAAGGTAATTCCAATTTCCGCAGACTCTGGCCTAAACATTGAATTTCTCAAAGAAAAAATCTACGAAAAACTTGATTTTATCCGATTATACATGAGACCAAAGGGTGGGGAAACGGATTTCAAAGAACCGCTAATCATTAGAAGAAACTCCACAGTAGAAGATGTCTGTAACAAATTACATCGTAGCATGAAAAAAGAATTTCGTTATGGACTGGTTTGGGGTAAAAGTGTCAAGTTTGGAGGACAGCGAGTGGGCCTGCAACATGTTCTGCAAGACGAAGATGTTTTGACAATAATTAAGATACGTTGAGTGTAAAAATGGATCAAGAATCAGAGAATCGCTGGTGCAATTACTGCATGATCAAGACAAAACAACAAATCATTTTCATTGCAAAGAACGCAACATACAAGCGTAGAAGACAATACAAATGCACAATTTGTAACCATACGAGTTGGTTGCAAGGAAAAAGGCCATCAGCTGAAAGTGTTTACTGAGATTTTTGCGATCAGAAATTTTTTGTAATAAAAAAAATCGTGTACATTATGTAATCAGTTGGTGTAATTTTGTTTAGTATTACTATAGAAAAACCAGCGAACATCACTTTTTGTAATGGCTACTAAACGTAAAGCAGCTAAGCGAAAGGCAGCTCCAAAGAAGAAGGCAGCTCCAAAACGTAAAGCAGCAAAGCGAAAAGCTCCAAAGAAGAAGGCAGCAAAGAAACGACGATAAGTCGTAAAGCGTCAATCAATAGATTGACGCAAAATATTCTTTTTCTATCAACTAAACATTTGACTCGGCGGTGGCGGCGCTTGTTTGTCTTTTAGATTTTTTTCTACAGAAAACTTCCTCTCATTTGGAATGATTGAAATTTTGACAGATGTATTGATTGCATAGTGAGGAGTTCCGTCTGGATTTTTGTGATTCAGTGCAATTCCGACTCGATCAAGATCGACTTTGACCTTTACTAGGGCGCCGTCTTCTAGCTTGAATGCAACAAAATCTCCACCGACTCGCTCATAGTCAAGCATTTTAAAATCAATTTTGTTTTTTGACTCGCTCATGCTAGTAAAGATAGCTCATCAGTTTTATCTGCTCTTCAGTAGAAATGATATTTTTGGTGGTAAGAACCTCGAGTAACTCCTTGAATAAAGCTTTTTGCTCATCCGACATCCCGGTTGCTCCTAGTGGGCCTGGTGGTCCGGGTGGTCCTCTTGGACCCTTGTCACCGGGCTGTCCCTGTGGACCCGTAGGTCCCTTGTCGCCTGAAGGTCCTTTTTGTCCTGCTTGACCTCGCTCGCCTTGAGGACCCTGAATTCCTTGTGGACCTTGTGGACCTCGCTCACCTGCCAATCCCTGTGGGCCTGGCTCACCTTGCGGGCCTTGCGGACCAGTCTGACCTTTGTCTCCTGGCGGACCTGTTGGCCCTGTAAGTCCTTTTTCACCTGCTGGACCTTGTGGTCCTCGTGGGCCTCGCTCGCCTTGGGGTCCTGGAACTCCAGTTAATCCTTTTTCGCCCGAAGGGCCTTGTGGGCCTTGTGGGCCTTTATCGCCAACATCACCCTGAATGCCTTTTGGACCCTTGTCTCCCGGTGTACCTGGTGGTCCCAGTGGTCCCTTATCACCCGCAGGGCCTTGCGTTCCTCGTGGGCCTCGCTCACCAATTGGGCCTTGAATTCCCTTGTCTCCCGGTGTACCTGCAGGACCTGTCGGGCCTTTTTCTCCCGGTGGACCTGGTGGACCCATTACACCCTTGTCACCTGGCGGTCCCTGAATTCCCGTTGGTCCTTTTTCGCCTTGCGGACCTATTGGGCCTGTTACTCCTTTATCACCAGACGGACCAAGTGGTCCTTTTTCTCCCTTGTCTCCAGGTGGACCTGGTGGGCCTTTGTCGCCCTTGTCTCCTTTATCGCCAGTTAATCCCTTGTCTCCTTTGTCTCCTTTGTCTCCCGGTGGGCCTTTGTCGCCCTTGTCTCCTTTATCGCCAGTTAATCCCTTGTCTCCTTTTTCACCTTTGTCGCCGGATGGACCAGTCGGACCTCTATCGCCTTTGTCTCCCTGTGGGCCTATTGGTCCTTTTTCGCCTTGTAGTCCTGCAGTGCCCATTGGTCCCATCGGACCTTTATCGCCTTGAACTCCGATTGGACCAGGTGAACCTATCGGTCCGCGCTCGCCTTGTGGTCCCATCGGACCTGTTGGGCCTTTGTCACCTTGCAAACCAGGAGCGCCACGCAGTCCGCGCTCACCCCTAGGTACTCGCTCCTCTGCAGTTTCTACTTCGCGTTTGCGTCTTGAAGTAGGCGGTACTTCTGACTTTTCCATCGGTGCAAAACTTGCCGGTGCTGAAACTCTAACTTCAAAGATAGAATGTAGTGATGAGAATTGATCGCTTACAATAATCCAAATTGTGGATAATCCAAAAACAGAGTCCGGGATGGGGTTTGTGTCAGAGCCCAGTGTTTGTGCAAATTTTGCCTCCTTGACATGTAGGTGGTAATGATCTTGCCATAATGGTGCAAACTGCTTTGAGACGATCTCATCCGTGGACGGCGCTGAATCGCAGATAGAAATTTGAACCTCGTAGACGCCAGACTGCTTAAATGGTGCTGTGCCAGAAACCTCGAGCCTCTTAGCCTCAGTAGACATCAAACAGGTTGTAATCTGCAAGTATATTTGGATTTTCCATATATGAGTTGATTTCCTTGCTTGTAAATGATCAGCTTGGTATTTATTCGAATTAACTCCAAAAATGACAAATGAAAAAGAGTTTGGAGGAAAAAGAAGACAAAAACCTTCCAAAGCCAGTAGATGAAACTAAGACAAGCCTAGTCAAGGCGGACTATCAGCAGACAAAGCTTCTCAAAAAAGGCATCCATCTAATGGCAGATGAGCGGCTTGAAGACGCAGTGAAGGTCTTTGATCAGATTATTCGAATTGACCCCAATAACATAGAGGCACTGCTCAAGATGGGCTATTCCAAATTCCACCTAGACGATTATGTAGGTGCCCTCCAAGCTTACGACAAAGTTTTGGATATCGATGTTGCAAATTCAGAGGGTTGGAACCTCAAGTCACTTGTTCACTATCAACAAAAACAGTACCCAAAGGCACTGGACTGTGTAGAAAAATCAATCGAGTCAGACCCGACATTTGGAATGGCTTGGTACAACAAGGCATGTTATTTGTCATTACTAAACGAGGTTCCTGATTCTATCGAGTCATTGAAAAGATCAATTGAAATTGACGTCAAAAACGCCAAGCGCGCAGTTCGAGATAAGGACTTTGCAAATATCAAAATCGAGGAAAGTTTCAGAAGAATCATAGAGCTTGTCGTCTTTGAATCATTGCGACAAGGATATCACACAATTGGAGCAATAGTGTGGACCACGTTTATCAGCAAGGCCGAAGTCGAAGACTCGCTCAGAAAACTAATGGAGAAGGGACTAGTCGTCAAAAACGAAAAGAGACAAGGCCTAAACAAGATTGACACTTATGATATAGAACCAGAGATGGCAACAAAAATTGGCGTAGAAAAGAAAAGTCTCATCGGCACAACAAAGAAACTTCCCGGAACAATCAAGTCACTCAAAGATGTCAGCGAGGCAATCCAATCAACCAAGCTTGCAATCGGGGAAGAAAATATTGAAGAGATTATCAAAAATTTAAGCTCGTTCATTGATGCAGAAAAACTTGGCGCTACGATGATTGAGCAATTCCTAGAAGAACATCGAGAAATCAGACTCTACAAGGTGAGACTAGAAGACAAAGGTCTAGACTATCTTAAAGAAAATAAGGAAAGGATTCTGGGACTATTTGATAGTGTAGAGGCAATAATTACAAAAAAACTACGCGGTCAAGTATAACTATTCTGCAGATAGGTCCCAATAGTTTGCATTTTCCTGTTTTAGTATTGGTTTATTGAGTCCCTTCCATTCTTTGAAAGAGCGCACATACAATTTTACATTTGGATAGTCAGCTGACTTAAGCGCATAGTACGCAAGGCCAGACAGTGTCCCAACGCTTCCACAATATGTGATGATTTCTGCGTTTTCTGGAATGTTTCTGTTTTTGAGCAGTCTCTTTAGGTCATCTTTTGGTTTTAAGATTTTTTCTTCAGACGCCAGAGTCCGATAAGGAATGTTGACTGCGCCTGGTATGTGTTGCTCCAGATAGTTGAGTCTCTCGCGATTATCAATCACTATGACATTTTTGCTCTCTTTTGCTTTTTCCAAATAGTCAGCGGTTGCCATGATTTCCGGCTGAAGTTTTACAGAGTGAGTCTTGGGTGATGGTGTGGCCTCTGCAGTGTCGGTTTCAAGGCCCAATCCCTTCCATTGTGAATATGTCATTTCCAATAGCGACACATCAGAATGACCCAAATATTGCAGAGTCCATGCTACACGTGATGCTAATGCGCCAAATGTGTCATCATACACCACAACAGGGGTTTGATCGTCTATGCCCAGTCGCTGTGCTATTGCGAGTACCTTTTCTGGTGAGTCGTCTGCCAACAGTTCTGCCAATGGTAAATTGACTGATTTTGGAATGTGATCTTTTTTGTATTCTTCTGCGCGTCTCACATCAATTACTCGGACGCTGTTATCGCGAAGATTTCCACGCAAGTGATCGGCATCAATTGTAGGCCTGCTCAAGCTGCGCATTCTCCCTTGCCGGTTCGTGCGTGGTAGCCAGATTCGCTTCCATAGTCGGCATAGAAGTCCTTGTCTTGTTCAATCGACGGCGCCTGTGTGAACGGCAAGAGAATTTTTTTAATATCATCTATTGTTTTGACCTGCGAGTCCGCATGTCCTGTTACAACTTTGTGGATCCAAGACTTGAAGTCATCTCCTTGCTTTTTGTTTGCTTTGAATGTCTCGACTAGCTTTAGTATGGATGGGATGACTCGCTTTGCTGGAATTCGCAGTATGTTTGCACCAAGCATTGTCTCGCCGTCGGATCTTCCGCCAAGCGACATTTGGTACACCGGATACATATCTTTGCCCGCTCTGCCCCCGCCCCCATAGAACCCAATTGTTGCTATTTCGTGCTGGCCACAGGAGTTTGGGCATCCGCTTATTTTGATAGAGGCCTCGCGCAGATCATCATCTTCGTCCAGCTTTAGCTCGATGAACTTTCTTTGGATTTCTTTTGCCATCCTATGCGAGTTTGTCAATGCCAAATTACACGATGTCGTACCAGAGCACCCAATTGGATGTACCATCGTAAGCGAGCCAGGGTTTGCAAGTCCTACTTCCAATAATTTTGCATACATCCTTGGCAAGTCAGATTCTGCTACATATCGCAGGTAAATGTCCTGTACAAAGCCTGTCCGCGCATATCCTTCTGCCGAGAATTCTTTGGATATTTCCGCTATAGCACGAAGCTGGCTTGCGGTGATATCTCCTGCCTCCAGTGTTATAGAGACTGAATAGTATCCAGGCTGTTTTTGTGCAAACGTGTTGCCCTTGCGCCACCTAGAAAACCCATCAGGAATTGATTTTCCATCAAATCCGGAAATTCTCACGTGTGATTCCAATTTTTGCGGAGTCTGATCAACTGATAACTTTACAATTACAGACTGTGTCATTCTTACTAGGGCACGCTCTTTGAGTACTAGGTTTTGGAATTGCTCCCATCCCATCGAGTCAACCAAATATCGCATTCTGTTTCGCTCCATGTGTTTTCTGTCTCCAAGTCTGTCAAAAATTCTAATTGTTGCAATCGAAGTGTAAAGTAGGTCTTCCTCTGGAGTCCAGTCCTCTAACTGGTGTCCAACAAATGACTTGTTTCCCAGGCCTCCTCCCAAGAACACCTTGAATCCACGACGCTGCTGTCCATTTATGGTTTTGATCTGCGGGATCAGGCCAACGTCAACCATTCTTGCCATTCCGTGTTTTTCACAGCAAGTGAAATTGAATTTGAATTTTCTTGGTAGCGACTGGTTTAACGGATTTCGAAGGAAAAACTTAGCAGTAGCCACTGCGTATGGTGTCACATCAAATTCCTCCTCTGCACAAACACCCGCAAGAGGACTACACATAACGTTTCGTACTGCGTTGCCACATGCTTCCCTTGATGTTAGTCCCACTTCGGAAAGACTGTGGATAATTTCAGAAACGTCTTCCAGTATTACCCAGTGTAATTGTACATTTTGTCTTGTAGATACATGTGCAGAACCAATCGAATATTGTTCAGACAATGTTGCTAATTTTTCTAGTTGGTGCGGATAGACTTCGCCTGCTGGAAGCTTTACTCGTACCATTGCATAATCATCAGTCATTCTAGTACCATATGCGCCGTTTTGAAGTCTGAATCTTCTGAAGAGGTCAGGCTCGATTTTACCCTGTCGGAATTGCTTTACCATGTTTGCAAAATGGTCTGCTTCCTCTACTCGCGCCCAGTTTACCCTAGCCTTTCTGCCTTCTTTGGACTGTTTTGTGACGGTACTCAATTCAACTAACTTCCCTTAAATTTGGATATAAATTTTTGATAAAAATTGGAATTTGCCGACATAGCAAATTTGCAGACAAATTTTTCCTATTTGCATTAGTGTCGCCTAAGTGACTTGTGCGTAAACGACAATAAACTATTAATGTCATTTAATTTGGGCTAATTTCGTGCAAAGCGTTCAGACTAAGACAAAAATTTTTGCAGACGTAAACGAGGCAAAAATCACTGCGGCGATTGCGGATGAATTCTTTGCAGTCTTCAAGGAGCGGATCACATCTGATGTCATCATTATTGGTGCAGGTCCAGCAGGACTAACAGCTGGACGAGAGCTATCGTTAATGGGTTACAAGGTTTTGATTATAGAGCAGAACAACTATCTTGGAGGGGGCTACTGGCTTGGTGGCTATATGATGAACCCAGTCACAGTCAGAGCACCGGCACAGAAAATCTGGGACGAGCTTGGAATTCCATACAAGCAAGCAACAGACGGACTATACATCACTGCAGGGCCCCACGCGGTATCAAAACTAATTGCGGCTACCTGCGATGCAGGTGTAAAATTTTTGAATCTAACTAAATTCGACGATCTTATTTTGAAATACGGGCGAGTGTCAGGCCTCGTGGTAAACTGGATGCCAGTGTCAGCACTACCAAGAAACATCACGTGCGTAGACCCAGTTGCCCTAGAGTCAAAAATGGTAATTGACGCATCAGGTCACGATTCCGTTGCAGTAAAACGACTAGTGGACAGAAAGCTAGTAGACTGGAAGGGAATGAATCCAATGTGGGTAGAAGACGGCGAGGACAAGGTTGTAGAATCCACCGGCGAAGTTTATCCAGGGCTGGTAATCGCAGGTATGTCAGTCACAGAGACTCATGGCTTGCCAAGAATGGGTCCGACCTTTGGTTCCATGTTATTTTCAGGCAAGCGCGCAGCAGAGATCACTGATCAAAAGTTAAAAGAACTAAACCGAACCTAAATCGTGCAGTTCTCTAAAATTTTCATCTACGACGAGCCATCCATACCGGAATTAAAGCTAGACTCACTAGCAGAATTTTTACAAAAAATATTCCACATACCAGTAGAAAAAAGAAAGAACATCTTTGCCAGTTTTGGACATAATACAGCACGTGACATAGCTGCTACCAGAATCTTCAACTATAGGCAGAAATTTCAGAGGTATGAACCAACACCAGAAGAAATACAATTTGAGATAGAGTCATTTGCAGACTCGGCCAAAACAGAAAATATTATTCTCTATGACGGATTTGAGTTTCACAAAATTGTATCAGGATTAATTCCAGACAAGGAAGCGACTTTGGATAACTTTCATTTGATATTTACAAATAAGCTTACCTGCACGTTTGATGATTCTGATTTTAGATACCACGGTAGAGCGCTGATTGGAGCAAATCCCGCAATCATATCCACCGCTGGAATAATCGAGGCACCGGCAAAGCCGCGCGAATACTACATGGATATGATGGCAAACTATGGGATGGGTCTAAACATTGATTCCATCAAGGAAAAGTACAGGGGCCAGTACCTAGAGTACCACGACCCAAGGCTGGATAAAATAATCCAAGGCTATGCACTGCAGGCAATATTCTATTATATCACAGGAGATCCGTTTTGCGAATTTATGGACTGCAGGTTAAACAATGCACACTGGCAGCGCGATCTTTTGTATTCACAGCTAGAGTTTGGCAAGCTTTGCCCAAAACATCAAAAAGTAGTCGACGATTGGTTGACTTTAAATTAATCAAATAATTAGGCACAATCATGATGGCTGCAGACGGTGGCTCCACCGTGATGATGGAAAAAGAGTTTCCCAAGACAGAAAAAAAGAAAACAAAATACGATGTCATCATCATAGGTGCAGGTCCGGCAGGATATACCGCAGGAATTTACTGCTCCCGCGCAAGACATGATACTTTGATATTATCTGGAGTGTTGCCTGGAGGACAGCTGGTCAACACTACAGAAGTCGAGAATTACCCTGGATTTGAAAATGGGATAATGGGTCCAGAATTGATGATTAGCATGAGAAAGCAGACAGAGCGAATGGGGACTACAATAATAGATGACGAGGTAATCGATGTTGATTTCAGACACAAACCATTCAAGATTCTTACAGCGTCCGAAGAATACGAATGTAGATCAGTAATCATTGCGACTGGCGCATCCCCTAGAAAGCTCGGCCTTGCAGGAGAGCAGACATTTGGAGGGCGCGGAGTATCATATTGCGCAACATGTGATGGGCCGTTCTTTAGGAATCAGGAGATAATTGTAGTGGGCGGTGGAGACTCTGCAATAGAGGAGGCTACGTTTTTGACAAAGTTCGCAAGCAGGGTCCACATCATCCACAGAAAGGACACATTGCGAGCAAGCAAGGTAATGCAAGAGCGCGCATTTTCCAATCCAAAAATCCAGATCCGCTGGAATAGTGTAGTCTCTGAGATTCAGGGCGACCAAAAGGTCCAAAGTGTTGTTTTGTCCGATACAAATTCCGGTCAAAAGACGACCGTTCAGGCAGGCGCAGTCTTTGTGGCAATAGGCCATGAACCAAACACAAAGATCTTTACGAACAGCTTAGAGCTGGACAAGCAAGGATACATCAAGCTCACAGATAACACAAAAACAAATGTTCCAGGTGTTTTTGCTGCAGGAGATGTCCACGATCACAGATACAGGCAAGCAATCACGGCAGCCGGCTTTGGTTGCATGGCAGCAATTGATGTGGATAAGTATCTAGCAGAGAATAGATAATTCAGACTACAAATAAGCAATATCGGATAAATGTTTTGCATTTTTTAATGCAGCATCAAATTCTTCTTCAGATATCACATGTTGCTTTGCATAAACACTTTTGAACTTTCTACCATCATCAGCAAATATCCCTACAACGCATGCATGTGAATCGATTTTGTATTTTTTCATACAGGCATAAACTGCAGCAGAAGATGGGCTGATCAACATTCCATCTTGTTCAAAAACCTCTTTGACTACAGAAAACGCTTCTTGGTTAGATACATGTTCCCAGTCATCAACTATTTTTTCTCTTCTCAAATACAAATCAGGCTTGGCGGATTCTTCGAAGTTTCTCCATCCTTGAATGAGATGATCTTTTTGAGGCTGACAACCTATGATCTTAATGTCGGGATTTTTTTCTTTAAGATATGTGCCGATTCCAGTAATAGTCCCACCAGTACCCACACCCGTGAAGAAATGCGTAATTTTTCCTTCTGTTTGTTTCCAGATTTCAGGCCCTGTTCCACGATAATGTCCTAGAAAATTCGCCTCGTTAGAATATTGGTTAGGTGAATAGTACTTGTCAGGACGTGAAGATGCAATTGACGTTGCTAATGCAATGCTCTGATCAGTTCCTGAGCCAACTTTGGGGCAGAGATCATCACTAGTTTCATAGATTTTGGCGCCTAGTTTTGCAATGATTTTTTTTGTTTCCTCAGAAGCTTTTTCAGGAATTACTATTTCTACTTCATATCCTAAAAGACTTGCAATTCCCGCCAGAGCAATTCCTGTGTTTCCAGATGTCGGCTCAATTATTATTGTGTGATTTTTTTTGAGTCTGCCCTTTTCTTCAGCATCTTTGATCATCCAATATGCCGCTCTATCTTTTACGGAACCAAACGGATTATGACTTTCTAATTTTGCAAAGTATTGTACGACATTATTTGATAAGCTTAGTTTTACAAGAGGGGTATTTCCAACTCTGTTTAAAATTTCTACATCAAGTGCAACTATGTCCAAAAATTATTTCACCTTTTTAATTTGAAATTCTAGTGCGTCGTCTTTTTTCTGCAAAGACAAAAGCTCGTGTCCGTTTCGCTTGACCCATCTTGAGACGTCTTCTTCAGCGTTTGGGTCGTCAGCTAGAACCGTCAGCGTTTCCCCCACTTGCATTCGCTCTACTTCGATTTTTGTTCTAAACACAGGTTCTGGGCAGAACAGTCCTCTAGCATCTAGCATTTTGGTCGTAGTACTCAATATTGTAAAAAGAGAAATTTGCATATTAAAATCTATTTAGAATTTTCCGTGTGTTTAGTGCTAGCTAATCGCATTGTACAAAATAATTGTGGGTAATTTTCCTGTGATATTATTACCTAGAATGCCTTAATTTACTGAGTAAGTGAATCTGCGAATAGAAAACGGTGGAAGATAAAGAAGCGTAGAAGATAAAAAAGAAGAAGATGACTCGTAGGTCCTGCGTTTAAGCGATTAAACAACCGTAAAAAGGAAGCCAAATACCAAAACATCTCTATGGGCACATGCACTGCAAAAATAAAGTTCGGCGATTTTACAAGTTCTCAACTGCATAATCTGACGGATAAAGATTTAGTCAGATTGCCATTTTCAGCATTGTTGAAAGATTTCGATTATACAGTTTTGATGCATCATAGCCTTGGATGTTTATTTTATTTGATACTCGCTTCATCAGATACACTGCCAGCTTGTACACAAGCGACCACATGTAGCTGTTTTGGTTTAGGTCATACATTTTCAGCAACAGCGACAGCATCCATTGCGAGTTTGGATAATGCTCGTGGATGTATTCTGCCAGATAGTCCTTAGAATTGTTGATTTTGTACTTGATGTGCTCTAAAGTCTCTTGCTCTGTCGCATATCCAGTCTGGTGAATTACAATCTTTTTGTGCCGCATTGAATATAGCACATCATCTAGCGTGTTTTCCGATTCTATTACATTGACACATCTACCAAGCGTGGATAAAACATGTGAGTCGCTCCCCACAACGCCGATTTTGTTGTGTTCTAGTGAGAATTGTGCGGCCCTTGCGTTTGATATTATGTCCACATTATTGCTGTTAAAGACCTCAATCATGTCGCATTTTGCGGCATCATCACGCAATGCGTCGAGCAGGCTAAACGGGTGGGGAGCGCACGAAATCCCATCCTGTTTTCTTATTTCGTCTATAATTTCTTCCAGTGGCAACCCTGCCTTGATTTCCTTGTGAATCCCGTATGCAATTACGTGTGCTCCTGTGTTTGTAGTGATTTCTTCTGCCTGAAAAATCCGAATGTGCTTATATTTTGAATGGTCATTTTTGTACTGGAGTAATTGTGAGTAGCCATCAAGTGTGTTGTGGTTTGTCACAAACAGTGCATCAAGGCCCAGTGAATGAGAGCGCTCTAGCTGTTGCGGTATTGTTATATTGCAATCAAACGGTGCATCATCTTCACCCACATGAAAGTTTGAAAATGAATTGTGACAGTGTAGTTCTGCCTTGATGTACCCCAAACCAACTAAATTTTTAGTGCAATGATTATAATCTTTTGTAGAATTATCGGAACAAGTCCGTATTTTTTGATCGTATCAGTGTTTGGATCGGTTCATCCGATGATTCGTACTCTAAATTCCTGATTATGGCGAACGGACAGTTTTTTGTCTTTTTCATTACAAGTTCAGCTGCACTACATAGCTCATCGATTTGTGCTATCTTGGTTACGCGCATGGTTTTGCCGTATGTATCTACCTTACCCTCATAATCATCAAGTGGTTTTATTCCCGCCACACCGATTGCTACATTTGTCTGGCCTTCCCGAAACGGCCTGCCAAAGGTATCAGAGATTATTACTGCTATTTTTTTGCCAGATTTTGTGAATATTTTTTGTGCAAATTCTGATGCTGACCCATCCGGGTTTTCTGGAAGCATTGAAGCAAATCCCATAGGCAGATTGCTCTCATCGACTCCTGAATTTGCGCAGACAAATCCGTGCCTTGTTTCAGTTATTATTATTCCAGATTCCAGGCGCACTATTCTTTTTGCCTCAGATAATATCACTTCGACTAGTTTTGGGTCCTTGTTATATTCAGCACCTAGGCCCACAGATAAAATGGATGGAATTACCTGCGCAAGCTCAATTACCCTGCCTTCCTGCTTTGATATTATTTTTTGCGCCACTACTATAATGTCACCATCCTCCAAGTCCTTGAAATTGGATGAAAAAATCTTTGCTAAGTCGTCTCCTTTTTTGATATCAGATTTGAATGGTATTGGGATTATTTGAAGCACAGAATCCGGTACTGTATTTGTAATTTAACTTGATTTGTTTGCGTGAATCCCCAGAAAAGATAGTAGGTACCATCTGACCGCATTAGATTTAAGCCAAACGTAGTTGACTATGCATAGTTCTAAGAATTTATGCTATTTGTAGTTCCAAGTCCAAGTTATACTTAGCATTGATAATTGGAATTAGATTTGTAAGATTTTTCTCTTCTATAATTTTGTCTGCCTTGTCCTTGACTATATCCTGTGCGCGAAATGCTACGCCAAGGCCGCATATGTCAAACAGTGTCAGATCATTTGCACCATCAACGGTTACAACGATGTTTTCCTTATTTTCCCTCCATTCGGCGATTTTATTTTTGGCTGACTTTGCCTTGTCTGATGTGACGTTGATTTTGACTCCATCCAGTTTTCCATCCTTGAATATCAGCTCATTAGAATAAACAAAGTCGAGACCCAGATGCTCCTTTAGTCTATCCGTCATAATTGTAAATCCGCCTGAAACTGCCATTATTTTCCAGCCTGCCTCCTTGAGTGCCCTGCATGTCTCTACTGCTCCAGTCATTATTGGTAATTCGTCTGCTACTTCCTTGCATGTATCATAGCTGAGTCCCTTTAGTGCCTCTACTCGGGTTCTCAGGCCTTCCTCCCAGTTTATGAGTCCCTGGATTCCTTTTCTGGTGATTGCCCAGATTTCGTCCTGCTTGTTTATTTTTTCTGCTAGAATCGGCAGGTATTCTGCGTCAAAGAGAACTCCCTCAACATCAAAAATGGCAAGCAATTTTTTCTAATTTTTTGGCTCAAACCTATCAATATAAAAGTTGAAGTCTATTTCATGATCGCAATCGTTAGTGTTAAATCATGGTACTCAAAATTTGACTCCATGGACGAGCTTGAACACAAGTTTGAAGTCGAAGTAAAAGAAGCAGAAAAATCTCAAAAGCTAGGCGATGAAATCAAGTCAGAGCTCAAGGCATCCGGAATGATGGATGATAAGGGCAAACTCAAGCTAAAGGGTGTATCCCCAAAGATGCTCAAGCGAATGAAGCAGGAATACGTTAGCTGTCCAGTTTTGAAATCAGACGTTGGATTTATCCAATGCTTTGTGTGCCCCAATTTCCAGTCAAGAGTAATGGGCAAAGTTTTGTGCAAAGGCGCACCTCTTAAAAAGTAAAAAAGAGTATTATTGTCTGGTTCCCCAGCCAAGTTGTACTAGTCTTTCTGCAGTTTCTGATTTAACACAAGCAGGAGAACCTGTGGATTTTTTGAAGATTAACTCCATGTATTCACCACACTCAACATCTTCTGGCGCTACACCAGATTCGATTTGTTTGAGTGGCGCCATTATACCATCATGTTCTTCTTCATGTTCCTCATGTTCTTCCATCGGGAGTAGGGCTTCGGCCTCTTCTAGCTTGACTAGAATTGCATCAACTTGTGAGTTTATCTCATCAGTAGATGCGCCTGCCTTTATCATGTCACGGAGTTCCTCGCGCATCATGATATCGATTTCTTCCATGAGTTCTTTGTCATGTTGTGCAATTGGTGCTTCAAGGAATTCGTAATTGTCCAAGTATGCTTTGGTTGCATGTGCAAGAGCTGCATCTGAATCACCATCTGCAAAAGTCTCTTTGACTTCTGCTAGGTGGTGCTCGATTCCCTCAAAATATGCATGCAGTCCACCTTCCTCGGATTCTTCCCCTAGGATTTCGGCTGCCTCGTGCTCGATTCCCTCAACATAGATTTGCACATTTTTTTCTGGTGCAATGTCTTTGATTGCGGAATCCAAGTCTGCAAAGAATTCCTCGATTTCCTCTGCCTCGTGTTCTGGCAGATCACCTTTGATTTCATCAAAGATTTGCTGTGCTCGCCAGACAAATGCCGAGCCATCTTGGTATTCGACCATCTCGGTTATGGTACCATCCTCTACTGCCTCTGCATATTCTGCTCCGGCAGTCTCTACTAGAGTACTGACTAGTGCCAGCCTAAAGTGAGGATCTGAGCTCAGATCTTCGCCGACTACGAGCATTCTTGCCTCATCAACTAGAGACTTCATCTCATCAATTGCTGCTTGTGCTTCCTCTCTTGGAGCACCCACTGTCTTGCCTGCAAGATTTGTCAATGCGGATTTGAATTTAGCATCAAAGTCTGCATCATGTTCCTGTAGTTCTGGCTTCATGGATTCATACAATTCCGCAATTGGGTGTGTTGCATGAGTCCTTGCCAGCTCTGAATTGGAATCATCCAGATTCAGCTCAAGTGCATGTAGGTGTCCAAGTGTTTCTTCCAGTGCAGATGCAAACGATTCCTTTTCAGATTCTTCTGCATGTGCATAGGAGAAGCCTACTGCAAAAAGTATTGCCGCTAGTGCTGCAATAGTTTTATTCATGTAAGGGCAAGCTAAGCATTTCGATTTAAACGGATTAACCGTTCTAAATTCTTGGAATTGGTCTTTGGAACAACTAGGAAACGCTCATTTACCAAGAATCATTCACAGAAACAAGTTGAGCAAAGAAAGTCCCGGGATTACAGTATCAAAGAGCCAAGACTTTTCTGAATGGTACACCCAAGTGGTACTCAAGGCAGAACTTGCAGACTATGCGCCAGTCAAGGGACTAATCGTACTGCGACCAGACGGATATGCTATTTGGGAATCTATTCGAGAAACACTGGACAAAAAATTCAAGGCAACTGGACACAAAAATGGCTTCTTGCCAGTATTGATTCCAGAGTCATTACTTGCAAAAGAGTCTGATCATTTTGCAGGATTTAATCCTGAGGTATTTTGGGTTACTCATTCTGGTGAAAACGAAATCGGTGATAGATTAGCACTGCGGCCAACTTCTGAAACACTGGCATATTCAATGTATTCAAAGTGGATCCAGTCCTGGCGTGATTTGCCGCTGAAAATCAATTTCTGGAACACTGCACTTCGGGCAGAAATAAAAGCAACAAAGCCATTTTTGAGAACATCGGAATTTCTCTGGCAGGAAGGCCACACAGTACACGCAACGCGGGAAGAGGCGGAAAAAGAAGTGCTGGACATTTTGGATATTTACAAAAAGACGGTTGAAGAAGAACTCGCAATTCCAGTAATTACTGGCAAAAAAAGTGACAAGGAAAAGTTTGTAGGAGCTGTATACACTACCACCATGGAGTCGATTATGCCTGATGGAAAGGCACTACAAATGGGTACATCGCATTTTCTAGGACAAAATTTCTCAAAGCCGTTTGAGGTAAAGTATCTGGACAAAAACAATTCCGAGACATTTGCATGGCAAACATCATGGGGCGTGTCATGGAGATTAATTGGTGCAATGATAATGATACACGGTGATGATAAGGGTCTAGTGTTGCCACCAAGAGTAGCGCCAATCCAAGTGGTCATAGTACCAATATACTATAATGACAAAGATTCAGACAGGGTCAACGTAGAGGCAGACAAGGTAGAGAAGATTCTCAAGGAAAAGGGCTTGCGAGTCCATGTCGATAGACGCGACCAACTAACACCTGGCTTCAAGTACAACGAATGGGAGATGCGTGGAGTGCCACTACGAATAGAAATTGGTCCCAAAGACATTGACAAAAACAAAGTCATGTATGCAACACGCCACATCAAGCAAAAGGTGGACTTACCAATGGAGAAAATATCATCAGAAATTGACGGAATTTTGCAGAAAATCCAGGATGAAATGTTTGAAGCATCCAAGAGACTACTAACTCAGAAAACCATCCAGACATCAGAATATTCCGAATTCAGAGCTGCTATCGAGTCCGGTAACTTTGTTGATGCTGGTTGGTGTGGAAGGCGCGAATGCGAGGAAAAGATCAAAGAAGACACCATGGCGGACATTAGAGTGATTCCGTTTAATGCGCAAAATTCTGGAAAATGCGCATACTGTAAAGGCGCAAGCGTTACAAATGCAGTCTTTGGCCGGGCATATTGATATACTGATTTTCTGTATTGTATAATACGTGAGCGAAATACTGCAGGTTGAGAATCTAGTAAAACATTATTCGAAAAAAAATTTCTTTGGAAAAGAGATCTCATTAGTAAAAGCAGTGGACGATGTTTCTTTTTCCATACGAGAGGGAGAAACTTTGGTCTTGGCAGGTGAGTCAGGCTCAGGCAAGTCCACAATTGCTAAACTTATCTTGCACGTAATACCTTCTGATTCTGGAAAAATAGTCTTTGATGGTATGGATATTTCTAATGATTCCCAGTCGCTGAAAAAGATCCGAACCGGAATTCAGATGGTCTACCAGGACCCGTATGATTCTATAAATCCACAAATGAAGGTGAAGGACATAATTTCAGAGCCGCTTGAAATCCACAAAATTGGAAATTCTAAAGAAAGGCAGGAAATGGTTGGCCAAGTTTTGCACGAAGTAAAGCTAGAGCCGGCTGAAGAGATAATGGAAAAATATCCACACATGCTATCAGGTGGCCAGCGACAAAGAATTGTTCTTGCAAGAGCATTAGTCCTAAAGCCAAAAATGATCATAGCGGATGAGCCTGTGTCAATGCTTGATGTTTCAATTAGGGCCGAGGTGTTGGAATTGATGAACGAGCTCCGGCAAAAACACTACATCTCGTTTTTGTATATTACTCATGATCTAGCAACTGCCAAGTACTTTGGGCAAAAAATCGCCATTTTACACGAGGGCAAGATAGTAGAGAGTGGGCCGATTGATGAGGTCTTGTTTTCTCCAAAGCATCCCTACACACAGGCGCTAATTGATGCAATTTCAGAGCCTGATCCAAATAATCTGAATAGAGAAAAGAAGATTCGGGCTTTTTCATAACTAGACTGAACTAGATAGTTTTTTGGCATGGTAAACTATGCAGAGTTGGGAAGTTTTGTGGTTAATTTGGCCGCATCATAATTAACACTGGTATTATCAGGGTTAAACTAGCTCGTAATGGACGGCATACGCTTGTCCTTGTATGTCACCACATGCGAGACACCGTTCTTTGGAAAGACGCCGTAAATCAGCTTGGCCTTTTGCACTACTGAATCCTTCAAAGATACCATGATGAACTGGCTTCCAGCAGAGCGCTGCTCTATTATTTTAGCGAGTTTTTCAGAGTTCGGAGCATCCAAGTGCGCATCCACTTCATCAAACAGGTAAAACACAGACGGCTTTAGTTTTTGGAGTGCCAGGACAAATACAATTGCCGCAAGAGTTTTTTCTCCACCAGAAATTGACGTTGATTCTCTTTTTGGCTTGTTCGGGAACTGTATCAGATATGATATGCCGGAATTGAAAATATCGTCTTCGTTTTGCAGCTCCAGCCAGGCCTCACCACCAGTCATAGTATGGAATGCATCCCGGATTTCCTTGTCTACCCTGTCAAATGCCTCTAGGAATGTCTGGCGCTTATCCTTGTCAATTTCTTCTATAAATCTCACAATGGCATTTCGCTCCTCTTCTAACTCGTTCTTTCTGTCCGACATGGAACGATAACCTGTTGATATCTCTACGAATGTCTGGGGCGCAGTTGCGTTCAGCTTTGATGTCAGCGAATTCATTTCGGATTCCAGTGCAGATAACATTGAATCCACCTCAAATGTCTCAGTTATTTCCTGATATCCATATTTTTCTAGAACCTTCTGTACTTTTGCCTCATTCTCTATTATATCCCGAATATCGCGTGAAAGTGAATCAGACTGGCGCTCTAGTGCGTTAATCTCTCGTGTTACCAGTCTCTCTTTTTCGTTGAGTAGTGATAATCTGTCGTCAAACTCCTGTAGTTTTGATATTGATGTCCCAGAGGTGGCAATGAGATTTTGCTCTTTTTCACGCAGTTTGATTAGGTTTTCGCTTGCCAATTCCTTGTCTTTGGCGATTTGGTTTAGTCGAGTTTCTATTTCGTACTTTTCATGATTCAGTGAGGATTGCTCTTCTCGTAGGTTTTGCATTTTTGTCTTTTCTCCCAGTTCTTGTGCAGATAGTGTCCCTATCTGGGATTCTTTTTCTCGCATCTCATTTACAATACTAGACTGGCGTGCCATGAGCTCAGAACGTTTCTCATTTACCCTGTTAAGTTCTGATGCAATCCTATGGTTTTCCCCGTCTGCATAGTTTTCATGCATCAATGTTATTCTCTCTTCTAGGGATGCAATGAGTGACTCCTCCTTGGAGTGATCTAGTGTTATTTTTTCAATTTGTTTTGTCAGATGACTGATTCTGGATTCTAGTTGTGATTTTGTCTTTTCTATTGTTGATACCTTTAGCTTCAGATCAGAATAGCTGATGTCTGCATTTGCAAGGCCTGTCTCGGATATTGAGAGTCGCTCCCTGTAGTTTTGGATTATTCCGTCCACTTTTTTGATTGACAGCCGCTTTTTGAGAATGTATTTTTTGAGTAGTGATATTGACTGGTGCAGTCCTTCAACGGAGGTACTCATTGAGATTATTTTTGTGACCTTTGATATCTTTGAGTTAATGTCAATTACCGCTGCAGATGTCTTTGCCTCAAAGAACTCTCCATCAATAGTTACTGTTTTGTAACCAGACTTTGATAGTCGTAATGCGGAATCCTGGTTTTTTACTAGTAACACGTTGCCAAACAAAAATGTCAGTAGTGGTGCGTATTTTGCATCGCATTTTACGTAATCAGACAATATCCCAAGTACGTTTGGGTCTTTGGGTACAGTCAGAGAAAACTTGGGGATTGCCTCCAGTGGGATGATTTTGAGTTTGGGAAGTTTTTTTGCTCTTGCCACTTCTGCAAGGCTAATCAGTGTTCCAAAGTCCTGGACTACAAAGGACTTAATCCAGTCCGATGCCGCAGCCAAAATTGCACGCTCGTATTCCTTGTCCCAAGATATCATCTCATATACTAGGCCCTCTATTCCAAGCTCCTCGCGGTGTTCCTTGAGGTGCGCTATCGTGTAATCTTCGTGCATTATGCTTTTGACTACTCTGATTTTTGCATCATATTGAGCAGCTGCCTTTGTTGCTTTTTCCAAAATGAAATTTAGCTCGTCGATGTCGTGCTCTATTTTGTCATGTTTTCCTGTATGCTCTGAGATTCTTCCACGCAGTTCTGAAACTGTTGCCTTGTGGTTTTCTATTATAGTCTCAAGTCTTGACTTTAGTGTTGCAAGCTTGGCTGACTCTGCAGCGATTTCTGTCAGTCTATTTTTGTTTGACTCTATTTTGGATTTGGAATCGTTGATTTCAGATTCTAGTTTTGCAAATTCCACCTTGGCGTGATTTAGCTTTTGTGTCAACCCTTGGATTTTGTTGTCAATTTCCTTTCTTTGCGAAATTACATGTGCTTGTTGCTTGTATACCGTCGATAATTCTGATTCAACTGATTTTATTTGTTCATAGATAAGGTTTTTGTCTTCTCTGATTTTTGATAATATTATTTTTTGTTCTGTACTCTGAACCTCAATGCTCAATCTGGCTTGGTGTAACGAGTCCAGGTCTGATGCTATAGTAGGTAATCTTGCATTGATCTGCTCTATTCTTCGGGATTTGGTGATAGCTTCAGTATTGGCTGACTCGTAGATCTGCATTGCCTGTGATAATTCCAAGTCAATTGAGGCCTTTGCCTGGTTGTAGGTGTTAACCTCGCTCATGAAAGTAAATTTTTGTGATTCAAGCTCAGAGATCTCCTTTTTGACCAGTATACGCTCTTCGTCGAGCTTTTTGGATTCAGATACCAACGAATGCATGGAGCGTTCCTTGGATACTTTTTCCACTTGGATTACCTTCATCTTGTTTGAAGCCGAGATTGCGTGCAACCTTCCAAGCTCAAAGTTGATGAATTCGTGCCTGAGTTTTTGGTTTCTCTCTGCTTCCAGCTCGTCAATTCTCTTTTTGATTTCATCCATTCTTGCCAATGCCACTTCGAGTCTTCTGTCGGCGTCCTCTAGTTGTCTGATGGACTCAGACTTTTTCTCATCAAAGTATGCTAGTCCGATTAAATCCTCAATTACTGTTCGCTTTTCTTCTGCAGTGAACTCTGAAATCCTAGTTACTGTTCCCTGCTGGACTGCGTTTAGTTGGTTCAGACTAGCATTTGCTACTTCGAGCAAATCCAGAATCTGGTTGCGGTTTGTCTGCTTTTGATTTAGATAATACACATTTTCGCCGTCCTCGCCCATTTCTCTTGTGATTACAACTGCATTAGAATCAACTGGGATCTTTCTATCCGAATTATCAAAGTGTAGTGATACACGAGCCATCTTGGTTCCACGCTTGTTTCCCTCTATGTCGTGAATTAGTGAACGAAGCTTGTCCACTCTCATGATTTTTGGCTTGTTCTCGCCGAGCGCAAAGATGATCGCATCCAGAATGTTGCTCTTGCCGGATCCGTTTGGCCCAGATATTGATACTAATCCAGGCTCAAAGCCGACCGTGGTGTTTGTAAATCCAAATGACTTGAAGCCATAGATCTCTACTTTTTTGATATGAACCAATAGAGTTTGTTGCCGTACAGGTTTGTTAATCAAATATAGACAAGTTTAGTTGACTGGCTTAACAAAATTCTTGTAATGCTATGAAAAATCTTGTCGCATTCATGTGGGCTTAAATTTGGTCATTATTGTGCAATGACAAATGATAAAGCTGGGCATAGCGCAAACCGTCGCAACACGCACCAACGAAGAGGGGATCAAGCAGGCATCGTACCTCCTAGAACGTCTAGGCAAAAACGAGGCAGATATTGTGTGTCTGCCTGAGCAATACCTGACAGACAACAAAATAGATGACTTTGAGGCTACGCTTTCACCCTTCGCCAAAATAGCAAAACAATATTCCATGAGTGTTATTGCAGGTGCATTTTACACAAAATCAGGCACAAGGCAGACCATTTCCGCACCGGTAATTGACGGTACTGGGCAGTTTATTGGAGTCCAGGACAAGATTCACCCGTTTGATTATGAAAAAGATGATGTAAAGCCGGGAGTTGAGGCCAAGGTATTTTCAACAAAATGCAAATTCGGCGTAATAATTTGCTACGACATGGTGTTTTCCGATGTTGCAGAGACTATGGTCAAAAAGGGAGTAGAGGTGTTGTTCTCGCCAGCCAGAATCGTTCGGCGTGGAATACACCCATGGCATCTGTACTGTCAAACACGCTCACTGGAAAACAGAATACCAATACTTGCTGCAAACACGCAGACGCCTAAGTTTGGCGGAAAAAGCATCATTGTAGACTTAGAGGAAAGTGATGGAGTCATGATACCAAAAACAAAGGTAACGGTAGGGCAAGGAATCAGGCTGGAATCATTTGACCTTGGGAAATACGAAAAATCCCGTAAAATCAGATATTCAGATCACAAAAAATTTTCCTAGCATTCTCGAGAGTGAAACCCATGATATACACCTAAATGCTTCTAATTGCGATAAGCCTGGAGTAAAAACCATACTCTACCTCAAATCGCTCTGCCTGCTCTGGTGGATATACTGAGAGCCATTATTGTGATTTTTTCTTCACTAGTATCATTTCCTTGCAAGTTTTCAAACTATCCTACCCGAAAAACATGCCAGGTTCAGAAGATTGCCATACCTTTTACACTTCGTTTTCGGTCAAAATATGGACAAAGTATATCAATGATTTTTCGCAAAAAACATCATGGCCCCAAAGTTATTGGTCAAGGAGACCAAGCCAATTAGCATAGAGGGAGGATATCTCATCGATGGATTTCCATCAGTAGGATTTACCAGCGCAATTGCAAGCGAGTCACTGATGCACGGAAATGATTATGAGTTGGTCGGATTTGTCGACTCTTACGATTTTCCAACTGTATCAATACTAAAGGACGGAGTTCCTAGCTATGCAACCAGAATCTACGTCAGCCCGTCACTAAAGGTTGGAGTGTTTTCATCATATCTGACAGTTAGCGAGCCGTATCACAGAACAATTGCAAAAATGATGCTGCTTTGGGCAAAAAAGCACAAGTGTTCTTTAGTGGTCAGCTCATCGCCTATGAACCTAGCAGATAATGACAAAAAACAGACAATTGCGGCCGGAAGCACCCAAGAGGCGCGAGAGAAAATAAAGCAGGCCGGAATGATGGTACTGCAAAATGGCACGATTCCCGGAATTCCAGGGGAGCTGCTAAACCAGGGAATGCTGTACGGCCAAAACGTCATTGTTGTTTTGGTGAACGTGGATGAGGCAGGTCCAGACTTTGGATCTAGTGCTGACTTGTGCATAGCAATGTCCAAGATTCTGCCTGGAGTGTCATGTGATCTATCCATGATGAGAAAGCAGGCCGAAGTAGCAGAAAAACAGATCAAGGAAACAGAGAAGGAAACGAGGGCGCTGCGCGGCTCTATGTACGGCTAGATGCAAGAATTTTTTGCGTTTGTTGCTACAGTCATTGTGGTTTCTGCCTCTGGTGTGATGGCGCCAGGACCGCTTTTTGCCTCTACAATCTCAAGCGGCCTGAGACAGAGGGTTGCAGGATTTAAGATTGCTATAGGTCATACCATAATAGAGCTGCCACTCGTGTTGCTAATTGGCCTTGGGGTCTTGACGGTTGAGAGTTTTCCGCAATTTCGAATCATAATAACAATACTTGGCGCGGCAAGCATCTTTGGGTTTGCCGGATTGCAGATAAGATCAGTACTCAGGGGAACAGTCACAAGAGACTCCAAGTATGGGCCGTTGCTTACCGGGGTTTTGCTTACGGGTCTCAACCCTTTCTTTTTGGTTTGGTGGTTTACTATTGGAGTCAAGCTGATTTTGGATGCCATGGTGATATGGTCGTTTTGGGGAATCCTGATGATGTTTGCACTGCACGTCTGGATGGACTATGCATGGTTGACGTTTGTCTCGGCATCATCAGCAAAGAGTGCAAAATTCCTTTCTGGAAAATCTTACAAAATATTCATACTTGGGATCAATGCTTTTCTGGTTTACTTTGGAGTAACTTTTCTACTGGATGTTCTCTAGCCACACTGTAAGGTTTCTAGGTTGGATGGGCATTCTGCGTTTAGGGTCTGGATTTTTTCTGCCAAAGACACGCACATGGAATAATCCATGGTGGATTCGTACTGGATTGTCTCATCAATTATTGCGAATTGTCTTGCTTGGCACGAGTTGAAATTCTGAAACATGATAAGTGATGCAATAATTATGATTCCACCGACTATGGATAATTTGTAATAATTACTCTTTTGAAACATCAATTTCTATTGTGGATACGTTACGAGTCTTGCCATCTTGGGATTGTAGTGAATCAGAAGAAATCCTGACGTCTTTGATGTAATATCCCACAGTGTTCATGCGCTTTACTATCATCTGGGACACATCCACTGCCTGCGTAATTCGCTGCCCGCGAGCTTTGATTGTTACCACTGGTTGAGTGGAAAGCTGAGTGAGCGTCGCTGTAACATATGTCATGATAGGCTTTAGGCCGACAAAAATCACGTCACGTGTCTTTTTTGCATTTTCATCCGCTTCTGTTCGCATCTTTTGTGAATCTTCCAAAATTTCTTGTGCTTCGGTTGGCTTGTCAGACTCGCTCATGATTTGCTATGTTGCCCTTTTGCTTTTATTTAATGCTTAAGTTATTTTTGGCCAAATAATCATTGATTATTTTTTCTATTTCTTCTGGGTTTTTGCACTGTTTTACTATTGAGACGATGTCTTCTTCCTCTATTTCGTAACAGTTGAGAAATTCTTGCTCGTCTTTGTATACCAGCATGACTTTGTTGTTGTGATAGCAATAATACATTTTCTCTGGTTCCATTTCTTGGGCGATGATTTTGATTCCTTTTTCGTCAGGAACCAGTGGATATCCCATAAGAATATCCGTAAAATCTGTTATTTAGACTCAGCTTGGCGATATTGTAATAAGGATTTTTTACGTAATGGTATCATGCGTGTGATATTTCACATTGACTTTGATTATTTTTTTGCCCAGTGTGAAGAGATTAGAAACCAGACACTCAAGACCAAGCCGGTCTGTGTTTGTATTTTCTCAGACAGGGGTGGGGATAGCGGTGCAATTGCCACTGCCAACTATATTGCAAGAAAATATGGTGTAAAGTCCGGTATTCCAATCAAGTTTGCAAAGGCAAGGCTAAGGGAGATTCCAGAATCTGTATTTTTGCCAGCGGACTTTCCGTATTATTCCGATATTTCGCAGAAGGCAATGGAGATAATGAAGTCATATGCTGATGTATTCGAGTATGTCGGGCGCGACGAGGCATACTTGGATGTCACAAAAAAATCAGAGGGCAGCTTTACCATTGCCACGCACTTAGCCCAACAGTTAAAAAACCAAATCCGTGCCGAACTAAAAATGACTTGCACTGTTGGGATTTCTGCTAACAAGCTAGTATCAAAGATTGCATCGGGTTTTAGAAAGCCTGACGGACTTACAGTTGTCGAGCCGGAAAAGACAGGATCGTTTTTGGCACATCTGAATGTAGGTGATATCCCTGGAATAGGCAAGGTTACTGGAGAAAAATTCGCAGAATTAGACATCAAGACAATATCGGATCTGGTAAGGCTTGATGTGTTTACCCTAAACAATATGTTTGGCAAAAAAATTGCTTCATACATCTACAATGCCGCCCGCGGAATTGATGATGATATCGTGTCAGAGCGGGCGCCAGCAGTCCAATATTCCAGAATCATAACGCTAAAGCAGGATTCAAAGGACTTATCCTTTCTTTTAGGTGCACTGGATGAGATTTGCGCAGATCTGCACGAAACAATACTAAAACACAAAAAAACATTCAAGTCCGTTGGAATCCAGTTTGTCCAGTCTGATTTATCCAATAAGACAAAATCAAAAATGCTCAAAAACCCAACATCAAGTCTGGATGAGCTCAAAAAGACTGCTGTTATTTTACTCCAAGAAGCCCTAGCTGATCAGGACCAAAGTGTGCGAAGGCTCGGAATTAGAATATCGGAATTGTCCGATGTTACTGGTCAAAGATCGATTGAGAATTTCTTCTAAGCTGCCATTTTTTTGATGCGCTTGGTCTCTATTGCAGTTACTGCAAACAAATACGCAAAGAGCCATGGGAGAAACATAATCTCTCCTGCGATTCCGTGAAATTCCTCAAATTCGACTGGGTTTGTAGAAACCTTGAGGGCAAATAGTGATAACGAAAATATTCTAATCATGTTGACAAAGATTGTTCCTGCAATTCCTATTGCAAAGTACATCGCCTTTCGCTTTGGTGCAATATTCATCTTTAGTAAAAATGCCATCATAACCAAGGAAAAGATAATAACCGAATGTACACCCGCAGACGGCCAAAATACCTGCAGTGCCATGGAGCCATGCTCGCCTTTGAGAAACATCAGATTGTTACGCGCAATTGCAGTTCCTAGATCAAAGAACTTGATTATCTCCACGTTTGCCTTGACCAAATATGGCACGATGTATTGTAACGGTCCGAGTGTATCGTACGGGAAAAACGCATCCAGTGAAAGAATAATTGCGCTACCACATAGAAAAATCGGGCCTGCCGGCGCAATTCTAATCCATCTTTTTCCAAACAATATGGTCACAGCGGCAATTACAAACGCTGCCATTATCACAAAGTCCCAAAGCCATGTCCAGGAATGAATCAGACTTACGTTATAGTATTGGGCACTATCCTGTACATATTGCCTGAGGCCATGATCAAGGGCTATCAAATACGCAAAGACTGCAGCTGCAAATGGAATTGTTGCTATGACTCGTTTTTGGGAAACTATGGTCTTGATTCCGAGTAGCTCTGCCACAATGAATGCCATTGCAAAGAGCCAGCCACCCCTACCTTGGTTCCAGCTTAGTGAAAACGAGTCAGGTTGGTAAGCCAGAGCAAAGAGAACTGGGCTGATTATGATAATAATAGCAAATGTCAGAGATTTGTTTTGCAATGATTAGAGGAATCTTGATTTGAATAAAAACCAATTATTTCTTCTTTATAGTAAGTGTCTTTTGGATCTCGCTCATCGAGCTGATGAATTTCTGCTTTGCCTCGTATTCGTTTGAGACCTTGACTATGACCTCAGTTGATGACAACAATACATCCTTGATAACTAATGGTGCAGACAATCCAAGTAATTCCGATAGAAAATCGAATAGATTATGGAATTTGGTTTGGTTCTTGTACTGATACATGACTCGCCCGTCCTTGAACATGGGTTTTGGATCAAGTGGAATTACCAGCTCTGGGGACGTCATGTCGTTGATAAATTTTGCAGTGTCGGTTTTGATGGATGTAGATAGTTCTTCTTTTTTTGTCTCCAAGTTTGATTTGGTCTTTTCTAGATTTGCCTGCTGGTCGTCATATTCTGTTCCAATCATTTTTGCAAACGCAGATTCTGTTGGCTTCTTGAGTGGGATTTCATGGAGATTCATGTTTATTATTTTGAGTTCGTCTTCTATTTGCACAAGGTATTTCCTATTTGCTTTGATCTGACCGGCAAGTTCCTCAAGATAGATAAAATCAGACATTATACCCTCACTGGCTAAACTGGTGAACTACGTCCATCAGAGATTGTTTGAAATCTTCAGTGGTCAGGCCCCATCTTCCGTATTCATCCTTGTATGCATCCCAGGCTTCTTCTGCCTCGCGGGCAATCTCTAGCACCTTTGGCCCTATTGCCTTTGTATTGACAAGAATTGTGATGTTTGCCTGTTCTTTATCCATGATTGGAATTTTGATAAATATCATTCTGGAATCCTCAATGTTGAATCTCTCCTTGATGAGTCTCTTGAGCAATTCGCGCTCTTTGATGTCAAATTCGCCTTTTACTTTAACTAGTGCACAGCAAGAGTCCTTTGCTCCGCCATAATTGCGAATGTCAGTCTCATCAATATCGAATAGAATCGCATCCTGCTTTTTGTTTAGATTCTCAATGATACTATCCATTGTGTTGTGCTTGTTACCAGTAATGGTGTTGAGGTTCCACTGGTCTTCATCAGGCAATACAGGTATGACCCATGGAATTGCAAATTTGGGTCTCTTTGTTGCAAGCCAGGTTCTATAATTTGACATGTCCCATTCTGTTTCTCTGGCAAATGAAGAAATGAACATGGAGATTGCGTTTGCAGCAATCAGATTCATACCCTTGTAGTCTTTCCATCCTACTTCGTGTTCCTTCGGCAGATCATCTATTATAGATGGAATCTTGTCCACTCGTTTTTCATACTTATGGGCAACTTCGCGCAGTCGTTTGTTTGAAAATAGTATTGAACAGTCAGAATACTTGATTTGGTATTCCAGATTCATTACTATATTGATTGCAGCTGCTTCCAATATGACTGGGTCCCAGCCAAATTCTGGCAACAGCCCTAGTGTTGCAATTGTTGCGTGTTCCTTGGTGTTGCTTCTAATAAATTCGATAAACGAGCAAGCAAAAGAGCTTCCAGTACCGCCACCCATTGCAAACGGAACAGTATAGCCTCGGACTTGTTCTGGCGATAATGCTGATAATTGTTTTCCAAAGTCCCATTTTTGGGTGACTTCGTTTTTGAATCTAGAGCGTCCTTCTGCCCAGTTTCTTGCGGCACCTCCAGCACCATGTATCACATGCTTGTCACGCAACGCAAAAAGGTCAGGATATGACTGTAAAATGAGATTTGCAGCCCTTGGGTCCAAGTCTACTAGTAATGCTCTTGGAATTAGCGGTGTTTCTCCACCAGTATATGCGCCTGGGAATCGAAGGATTGTGCTTCCATATCTTTTTAGGATTCTGGACTCGTCCTTTGTGTCCTTGAGAACAGGCTTTAGTGGATCGGCGCCAACATCAAGCAGTAATCTACGGTAGGATTCTGCTCCAAGACCAATTCCACAGTGACCAAAGCAGGTCATCAGAACTGGCGCTGGTGGTAGTGGGGCGCTTGCTTGTACCATGTTATTTGTTTGCCCCTTGGAGTTTAACTTGGTGTACTAAACAAAATGAAGTGATTGCTTGATCGTTGTAGACATGTTTCATGAATGGAATTACCATAAATGAATTTAATCATTAAGTATGAATTATCCGTAGTTATAATAGTAAAATCAGAAAAAATCCGTAATTGTTTTTTGTTTTAGCATCTTTAGTATAGTTCCCTTGGCAAGCCATTCATTTTTGCTTATGCTCATATTTTTGCATGCAAGATCAATCCCCTGATCCAGGGTATCCACCAAAGTCGGTATTTTGTTCATTGCAGTTCGGATTGCCTCTCTGACCTGCCACACCCCAACCGGAACTGCATATTCCGGTTGTATTTCTCGCAAAACCAAGACACCGGCTTGTATTTTTTTCTTTGAGAGGTATTCCGCTATTCCAAGCTTTGCAGCAAAATATGCACCTGCAATACTAGGATAATGATCCAGCCCGTTTGCGTCTTCTGCGTCTGAACCGAATCCAATTTCTCCCTTGTCGGTATGCCAAGCTTCTTGCATTTCGTAAATCCATCTATGCGGAAACAACAATACAGAAAACAGATTTCCCAAGTGTTCGTGCGTAAATACAAGATACGAATCAATCTCGGAATAATCTAAAATTTCATCGACTAGATTTTTTGATATCATGTCATCGGTTGCAGTAATGCTCCAACGTGTTGGTACTAGCTTGCGGTATTTGCCAAACATTCCAATGGAGAAGCATTTTTGGATCTTTGAAACCTCTATTCCGGAATTATACAAGACTAAAACTGCATCTTGGGCCTTTAGGTCTCTGTCATAGTAGGCTTTTTCAACTGGCTTGGATGTTGACATACCTGAAAATTTTGCCGATTTTATCTCACCTATTGGGCCAAATGGTGCAGACTCGCCGTCAATAAATGTAGTAGGTGTAGTATTTTTGTAAAATGTGATTTCAGAGTCCGGTGTGTTTGACGACATTGCAAGCTCTTGTAGATTCTCAATGTAGCGACCTTGAGGATTACTCACAGAAACATTTTGAGTTCCACGAACCAGATTTAGTCTAAAGTTCACAATTTCCTCCAAGGTTTTTCCAAGCCATCGCTCTGGCGAATCAAGCAGGCTTGTGTCTCCATGAATTGGAGGAACCATCGGGCCTACACCCACTTTTGGATAGTCAAAAGACCCTACAAAGACAGAGGGTGGACTGGAACCAGAAACTGAACTGGATGAAAACAGATTCCCATATTTAGAGAGATATTCATTCCAGTTTTTTTCTATTGACTTGCGAATGTTTGCTGCGGTTGGCTCCACGAGGCGTTTTAGGATGCGTATTATTTAGCATGATTCGTTGATGTAGTGCTACCCAAAAACGACATATTGTAGATTTGATTCAATCATATCAATGAGGATTGTCTCTTTTCTTCCAAGCGCAACTGAGCTTGTCTTTGAGCTTGGAGCTGGAGATGAACTGGTCGGGGTCACACACGAGTGTAATTATCCAGAGGAGGCAAGACAAAAGCCTCGCGTTATCAGATCCGTCTTTGATCCAGAGATAATGACTAGTCGCCAAATCGACGCAAAGGTAACCGAGCTTGCAAAGACGGACGCGCCAATTTTTCTAGTGCATGAAGACAATATCAAAAATGCCAAACCCGACCTCATAATAGGTCAGGGAACATGTGCCGTGTGTTCTGCATACACAAAAGAGGTGAATCGAGCGCTAGAGATTTTAGAAAAAAGGCCAGAGGTAGAAGTAATTGATCCACACAGTATTGATGATATCCTATCCAGTGTGGATACAATTGCAAAAAAGATTGGCCGGGAAAGTCATGGAAAGGCACTAATCGAGTCACTCCAAAAAAGAATCAATCGAATCAAAGATCAAAGCTATACCACAAGGCCCAAGGTGTTATGCATAGAGTGGGTAGAGCCGTTTTTCACGTCAGGTCATTGGGTCCCGCAAATGGTGCAAATTGCAGGCGGCACAAATCTGATAAGCAGTGCTGGCGAGCACTCTAGAAAAATGACATTAGATGAAGTAATATCAGCAGACCCAGACATCATAATCATGATGCCCTGCGGATTCGACACAAAAAGGACCATATCGGAATGCACTACAAGTCTGCAAAAAAACCCAGGATGGCGAAATCTCAGGGCGGTAAAGTCAGGCAAGATCTATGCAGTTGACGCAAACTCGTATTTTTCCAAGCCAAGCATCAGAACCATAACAGGAATAGAAATACTCTCAAAGATAATCCACATGGAGAAGTTTGCAGGGCTAGTTACGCCAGACGGTGCATTTGCTAGGATCAAGTCATGGGAATAATCATCATCAGAGTCTAGGATGTTCTTTGAGGGCTACCTCCTTTGTGCATATCTCGTGTCTTTCCCTTCATGTATGATTCACACGATTCTAATTTTTAATACTACAATTGTTTCGTAAAGACTTCGTTGTTTGATAGTAGGCAAGACCCAATATTCCAAGCGAAAGAATCCTCAGAGGTACCTCATAGGTGGTCAGAAATGCAGTTGCAGTCCCACCAATTGTGCCAAATGTCGATATTATTGAAACCCCCACAGGACCACAACTACATGCTCCGGCAGATGCGCCAATAATGGAACCTATGACTCCACCACTTGCGCGCTTTACTTTTTGTACCAATTTTATCAAATAGACATTCATTGGTATGACAAGTGAGGACATACTTGAAACCCCGATTACTAGTGCAAAGCTGAGTATTCGATCATCCGGAATGTAAAAAATAAAGTACGGCTCAAAGAATACAAACTCCGACAGGGTAGACAACACCATGAACATTACAATAAAGACCATACCTGAAAGGCCAATATACCCATAATTTGAAAAGACCAATCGTAGTGAATTTGCCATTTTTGGAATATTCTTAAAATAAGTTAAAAGGGTTCTTCCAATTATTTTTTCCTGAAGAGTCTTGCAATCATTTTTGGTATAGAGTCAAGTGGGCAGGACTCGCAAGCGACCTTGTCTGTTTTTTCTTCCATGATACAATATCAGCACTATACCATATAAGAAATTCCTAGAAAAGACAATCCTAAATATCAAAAATTCCCCATAAAACCATGCTTGACAAGATCATAACAGGATTGTTTGTCGGAGTTCTTGGGACATTGTGGTTTTTTACAAGAAGATGTGAGCTTCCACAGCCATACAGACTAGTCATATACGACAAGCTTGGAAGGCAAGCAAATTTGGATCTTAGAACGATATTCCACACACACACTGCAGCAGTAAGTTTTGCCAAGCATTATCGAGTATTGTTTCCCCAGTACGATTTTGTCCTAGAATCTGGCATTCCCCACCTTAGGCGCAAATTTCTGGTTCATCAGAAATAATGTATTTTCATGTGGTTTTGCAATAACACTTCGTATGGGGTAACGTAACCGCAATGACTGCATGAGAACATAGAGTTTGCAGGCTTTTCTTTTTTTATTGTCCCCTCATGGATTGATTTTATCATGATTATCTCGTCTTTTGGCAATACTCCATAGTTTGAGGTCTCGCCTATTGAGGCAAAAAACTCCCTTATTGCCTTGACCACGGATTCTGAGTATAGTTTCTTGTCATCCATGGTGCTGACCACGAATTCGTGAAGCTTCATGGTCGGAATTGCTCCTAGCCAATCAGATACGAATACTGCCATTTCGTGCATGAGGTGCTCTGCCTCACGGCAGTCAATTGTTATCAATGCCACGGATGCAATTGCGGCGTATTTTTAGATGTGGTTTTGTGATTTCCTAGACTCAGGGATTAATCACAAGTCCTGTCAAGAGCTAAATACAAAATCAAACACCACGTGGGATTGATGGCAAGAAGCCTGATTGCGTGTTCTGTGTTGCTGATCTTTTTTATGATCATTGGTACAGTATTCCCATCTTTGCAGACAAATCAAAACATCTGATTAAATCAAGAAAAATCCCACAATTATGGATACATTTGATGAGAAAGGTAAGATTTCGTGAACTAGTGAATAGATTTTTCCGACAATCTGTGGCTCAAATAGAACCTAAAGAGGATTACTGATCCAAGCAAGATAACCGATGACACAATGAAGGTCATTGTATAATCAAAGGCCGTAGCCACAAATCCCGCAGTCAGAGCACCTCCAAAGACACCCATTCCTACCATGGAGCTGTTTACACCCAGATACGTACCCTCAAAACCTTTTGGGATTGCATTGAAGAGTAAAACCGAGTTTGCAGTGGTAAATATGGAAAACCCAATCACCATCAGGCACATCGAAAATATTGCAAATGATAACAAGACATGGCCAGAAAACATTGTGATAAAAAATGCCGCAACCAAAACACCTGCGATCCTTGGCAAATAAGCAAGCATTGTGGCTTTTTCCTCGCCAAGCCTTGAGATAATTTTGGGCGCTACAAAAAAGATTGCAGCCATCATGGATGTCTGTATAAGATATAAAGTAAATACAGTCGAGTCCGAAAGTTTTAGTGTTTTAAGAAATGGAGTCAGCGCCGTAAAGTAGATGTTGCTTCCAAAATAAAACAAAAAGTTTGCCAAAAATAGAAATCCGATCTCATGTGAAACTTTGCCCTTTAGGATAGACAGAATATGCTTGTAGTCATGTATGCTTGGGGTTTTTGGAAAAACAAAGTGGTGATGTAACCTAAAGTGGCCAAAAGCATGCTGTACGCCATGTACCGAGTAAGCAATATTGTGTAGCTCTATGTGAAAATGTGTCTTGCTGATTTGCGTACAAATACCAAGTGCTACTGCGCTTGCAATCGCACATATTACAAAGTATTGCCGGCTATCAAAATACAGGCTCCACACAGCGCCAATTAGCATTGCGCCAAGGCTACCAAACGTGGAAAGAATAGACGTTCTAGCAAACAACCTGCTCCACTGATTGTTCATGCTAGTTTCCATCACGAGCATCTGAGTTACTGGACTGCGTGCAGTCAAAAAGAACCCAGAAAGTGGAGCCACAATGTAGAGCGGTCCAAGATCATTTGTAAAATACAGCCACATGCAGCACAAAATTATGACAGAAAAAGACACAAGTAGGACTGCCTTTTTTGCATGATACCTGTCAAGAATTTTGCCCCAGAGAATCGAGCCAAGTGCAGCGGCCCCATAATGAATTGCAATCATAATAGAGACTTCACGAATCCCCCCGCCCAATTGTATAACAAAGAGTGGAATTGCCGTATGTAGTCCTTCGGCTGCTATGTTAATGGGAGGGATAAACCAAATCCATTTTTTGCTTATCGTGGGCAATCCAAAGTCTGGCCAAGAGTCAAACTAATCTATGATGCATTAAAAATTCTTATATAGAATTGTGGATTAGTTTACACCCATTTCTATGGATTCACAAAGATCAATGGTGTGATTTTGTGGGGTGTTTATGTGCTGTTTCCAGAGGATGTGCTCTCTTCTACCTCAACTTCTTCTAGTTCCGTTACCACCAGTGTCGTTGTGATAGCACATCATTGTTTGATTCTATGATGCACGAAGGTATTGCAATTATACCAAATAACAAAGCAGTGTCAGTCCTGCATTGATTAATCTGAATTGACTTTTCATTCAACCCTTTTTATAATTATAGAATAAGTGATGAATCTATGGAATCAGTATCATGAAGATGGACTCAGAGACATTTGGCATAGAAGATGGATACGGCCAAGAAGCAATTGACTGGCTAAACGAGGAGGCAAAAAAAGATAAACTCAAATTCGAGGCAAGGTTATACGGCGAAGAAATAGAGACACAGAACTTCGGCACCTTTGAGATGTTTTCATGGATTGGTGATGTTCAGGTTGCCAGAAAACTGGTAATCAAGGCAAGTAAAAGATTCAAAATCAAGGTAATCGAGGGCGGCTACAAAACCAAAGACAAAATCTTCAAAATGTCAAAGCAGGACTATGGCTTAGTAAGAAAGGGAGATAAAGTAATCGGACGCCTAGCATTTACTGCGCCAATGTTGGGCGGTAAATGGAAGGTATCCGAGGAAGAGCTTCGCTAAAGCACAAATAATCTAGTGCTTCAATTTTTCTTGTGCGAGTAGGAATTGTCGGCACTGGTCTTTTGGGGAATGCAGTCGGCCTAAATCTTTTGAAGCGAGGACATACAGTTACTGCATACAACAGAACAAGATCCAAGACAAAAGAATTGGAAGAAAACGGTGCAAAAATTGTGGACTCGCCAAAAAAAGTCTCAGAGAATTCCGATGTTGTGTTTAGCATTGTAAAAAACGCAGATGCCGTAAGAAAGGTTGCATTTGGGGACGAATGCATTGCGTGCGGAAAGCATGACGGCCTGATTGTGTGTGATATGAGCACAATAAACCCAATAGCGTCAAAAGAGATCGCGCGGGAATTTGCAGGTAGGGGAATTCCGTTTTGTGACACGCCAGTGATGGGGGGCCCAAACGTTGCAATCACAGGTGACCTAGTAATAATGGTGGGTGGAGAAAAAGCGACATTTGAGAAATGCGAAAAACTTTTCAGTGATATTGCAAATAAGGTCTTTTACCTGGGTCAAAACGGCACGGCTCATTCTGTCAAGCTTGCAATGAATCTACAGATAGCAATGCTTGCGCTGGCAATATCGGAGGGAATTACGCTTGCGCGAGCATCAAAAATGAAACCTGAGACCTTTCTGGAGATTCTCAACTCGACTTATTTTAAGACGGGAATGAGTGAGAACAAGGCCTACAAGATGCTAAAGCATGATTATTCCCCGACATTTACGCTGTCAAATCTAAAAAAAGACCTCGACACAATCAACGAGGCGGCAAAATCATTTGGAGTAAATCTTCCCATGGCAACAAAGGCAAACCAGATTTATCAAGAAGCCGAAGAGGAATTTGGTAGTCTAGACTATACTGCAATACTGGAATACCTATCTAAATCAAAATGAAGGATCGAGTTTTTTCTTTGCAAGATATGCGCGATATGATATGCCGGTAACTAAAAAGAAAACGCCAGTAATGGTACACCAGATAATGAACGGGGCTGCTTGTAGTTCTGCCATGGTATGATTTACCACACAATAAATAAATAGATTTGAAGGTTGAGCAGCTACATGCTAGAGATAATCTGCAAAGACTGTGGAAAGAAAATGTTCCATGAAAACGAGGATACGCTCAAAATAGAAGAGGCAATCCACAAAAAGTTCTGCAGAAAAAGGCAAGGCGAAGGACACAGCTACATGCACCGCGATTCCAATCACATGTCCACATTTGATGAAGAGCGTTCAGCCGATCAAAAAGGCAAGCAGCTACTAAAATAATTGGATATTTTCGATTCTGCAATCATCGAGTTTAATCTTGGCAATTTCAAAAAGGCACTCGTATTATTTGATCAAGTGCTACTGCTAGAGCCATTCCATGTGACAGCACTGATCAAAAAAGGAAATATTTTGGGCAAGTTTGCCAGATATTCCGATGCCATAAAATGCTATGACAAGGCACTAAGTGTGGAGGCGAATAATGCACTTGCCCTCATAAACAAGGGCCTTGCACTGCATTATTTGGAAAGATATGCAGAGGCAATTGAATGCTATGATATCATATTACAGCATAAGCCAAACAGCGTACTGACCCTATACAATAAGGCATCAAGCCTAATTCGAAACTACCAGATATCGGAAGGCCTCGAAGTTCTAAAAAAGGTAACCAGCATTGATTTTTCCTACAAGTACAAGGCATGCGCTGATGTGGATTTTGAACAAATACAAAAGGTGCCGGAATTCAAAAGGCTAATTTTGTAAAAATATAATATTTGCAGATTGTTGCGGTTAGTATTGGTCAGAGAGATAAACTATGATATTGTTATAGTGGGAGCAGGTCCTGCTGGATCGTCTGCCGCATTTTCTGCCGCAAAGACTGGTGCCCGCGTGGCATTGCTGGAAAAAGAAGAAACAGTAGCACAGACTGTTCGCACAAGCGGAGTTACCTGGATGGACAGCATACGAGAATTTGAGATCCCGGAATACTGTTATAATCCGGTCAAAAATTACGGATTTTGTTCACCTGGAAACGAGGTCGTCGTATCATCCAATATCCCAATGGCCGCGGTGCTAGATGTTCGAAAGACATACCGATGGCTTGCTGAAAAGGCAAAAAAGCAGGACGTCGAACTATACACAAGCACTGCAGTAACAAATGCAATTCGAAATCCACATGGAATAACATTACACACGACGTCAAACAAGGAAGAGGTTTTGTTTCATGCAAAAATCGTAATTGATGCTAGTGGATTTCAAAGCGTTGTTGCAAAGTCATTAGGATTGGTAACGCAGTGGAAGCGGTTTGGCGCCGGCGCAGAGTACGAAGTCGAAGTGGAAAATGCAGACCCCGACACTTGGTGGCTCATGGTTGGTCAGGACTATTCTCCTGCAGGCTATGCGTGGATTTTCCCAATGGGTGGTAAAATTGTGCGAATCGGAGTAGGTATTGGAAAGCCAGAATCCACAATGGACCCAACTGAGCGTCTAGAACAAATAATGCAAAAAAAACTCGGGCCAATTTCCAAGCTTGGCAAAATCACACAGATAGAATTTCATTATGGATTGATTCCAAACGACGGACTAACAAGAAAAACAGTATATGATAATTTGATTCTAGTGGGAGATACAGCAGGGCAGGCAAACCCGCTAGTGTTAGAAGGAATTCGCTATGCAATACGATTTGGTAGGGTTGCAGGAGATGTAGCAGCCAATGCAATTCTAAGCGGCGATCTGTCAGAAAAATCCCTAAAGCCATACGAGGAAAACTGGAAAAAGGCAATCCAGAAAAAAATAGAGTCGGCATCAAAGGTCCAGGCTAGATGGATTAGACTCTCTGACAAAGAATGGGACGAGGAACTAGACATCATAAAGGAGCTCAGCATGGACGAGTTTTTGGACTTTATCAAGGCGGATTTCAGTCTTACTAGTATAATCAAGATGGCAGTCAGTCACCCGAAGATGGCAGTTCGGCAATTATTCAATATTGTCAAGAGTACTGGAAAATCATCTTAAATCTGGGTTTTCAAATCTATAGCGAGTTGTCTTTCTAGTATTTCCAATTAAGCAAACCATTCTTTTCCATATTTTATCAAATAGATCATGTTCAGTTCAAATGTGATTCCAGTACCGCATCAATCTAGAATGTTGTGGGTTTGGATGTTATTTGTGACATGGTAAAGACTAAGCTACCAGAGAAGTGCACATACCTTCTTTATCTCAACCCAGCACAATTTTTTAGGTTAATTCACTGGAAATTATTTTTGCGATTTTTGATATAAGGTTGCTTTAGAATTTTTATGAATGAAATATCAGTGGCTTGTGCGCGACTTACGTGATTTTCTAATATATAGAATGACTGCTACAATTATTGCGCCAAGTATGATGGAAATTATCCCATAGTTGTTTTGAGCCTCTGGTTTTTTTGATTCTATGATGGTTTCAGTGTAGGTCTCGTCTATTTTGTCCACCGCAGAGAAGCTCGTCAGGTAAATGTCAGGCCTGAAAACAGAGTCAGATATAGCATAGATTTTGATGTCGTGGCCTCCAATCATCATTGTATTGGTAATTTCAGAATCAACCAAGATCTCTGTAGATCCATTTTGAATTTGTGTTATACCGCTTGTGATTTCTGTGCCGGACGCGTCATTTACAAAATAATATAGATCAGTCGAGTGTTCTGTATTAATTGGAATTGTAATGTCTTGCCCGCGTATTATTTTGTCTGGTACATCAATTGATGTTATTTGCGGCAGGCTTACATGCTCAAATTTACTCCAATGTCCTACAGAAAACGGATAGGACTCATCATCAAATGCATGAATAGTAATTGTCCTTGCCTCTGGAGAATAATTGTCCAAGTAGAATGGGCCATTGCTTATTACTGCGTGGTTTTTCTCCTCTATCCAAAATATGGTACTCTGGTACCTAGAGTCATAGTATTGCGCAGTATTGGCAAATTTTTCCAGCGCAGGCGGCACATAGCCAGACTCTGAAAATTCCTTTAGGTATTTCGATATTAGTTTTGCATCACGTGGAATAATCATGGAAAACCAGTTGAGGTTTTTTGCTTGGGCGTCAGTTCTCGAAAACGAGGCCTTACCATCAATTACTGCCCGCTCCATTGCCGCCATTGGCTCCCAGGGCATTGTCACCCAGACTCCTCCCCAGTCGGCAATCTCGGTTTCATCAAAGTGCCAATAGTCAACATAAACTTCGATGGTATTATCATCAATTGGTCTGACAGCAACTAGTGTCTTTGCTGCCTGGCTTGCAGTGGGTGTGTATTCAGGATCAAATGTCTTGTCGTTTTGTGTTTGTGCAGAGCCCCATTCCTGTGTGAAATAAAGAGAATACAGGACATCATTCATGTCCATTTTTTGACCATTGTGCCAGTTTGACCAGAGAAGATCATATGTTACCTTGCTTTTTGCCTTTTTACCTTCAGCGGATTGCCATTTTTGTAGTGTCGGGTCCCAAAATATTGCATCGTCTGGCACATCTAGTTTTCCTGTAGGTCCTGCTGTTTTCACATTCCATTCTTGTCTGACTGCAAAGTTTTGGCCAGAATATGGATTTTTGAACATCCCGGGATCATACAGCACGTCCCAGATGTTCTTGGAGTATGCGTCTGCCAGACCCCGCACTGGATTCCACGCACCCTGATAGATTTGCTTGACGCCAATTTTGAGTGTATTATCGTTTGTCCTAGAGTTGATTGGTGTAAATCTGGTTTGTATTCCTCCCCCAAAATCATTGATTATACCATCTACGTTTTTGTTTACAACAAACGGATCCACCTTGGCTGCTAGAAATATTCTCACAGACTCGTTTACACCAAGAATTGTTGCCTGACGAATCAGCTCGGCTCGCTCAACATATGTAGTATAATTGCTTGAATAGATTTTCTGTGTAAGATCATCAAGTTTTTCGTTTTTGTAGTTCCAGTATTGTGGATTGTTAAAGCCAGGCATGTTTGAATACCACGGAGAATACATTTGTGCTAGACCTAGAGGATCATATTTTACAAATGCAGACCGTCCGGCATAGCCTTCGGTGTATAGACTCCATTTGAGTTCAGCAGGATCAGAACCATACACCAAAACATACGCCTTGTTCAAATCTCCAAAGTCTTTTCTCACAGTAAAGCCTAACTTTTCAAGCTCGGATGATATTACTTCGCCAATGGATTTTCTTACTGGATCATCATTTCTAATAAAAAACGTCACATAGACTTTTTTCCCATTATACATCCACTTGTCGTCGATTTTTTGTGCTCCTGCTTCTATCATTATCTCCGATATCATGGAATTTGCAAGTTCTGGATTATATCTAAAGTGGAACTTTTCAAGCTCGGATACAATATTTAGAAAGTCGGGATCAAATGGTCCATAATTTGATGTCATCATGACCCCCTGACCAGACATTAGTTCATCTACGATTAGCTTTCTGTCAACTAGATAATTCAATGCAAATCGCACTTTTTGATAGTAAAATGGATTGAACTCGTCTCCTTGTGCTGGATTTACAAGTAAGCTAAACGACCCGCCGGTCGTGTAAAATATTTTCAGGTCGCTAGTGTCTGTATCCGATATAAGCTCTGCTGGAATTCGCGAATAGTAAATGTCCAGGTTTTTCTTTTTTACCTCTTCGATTGCGGTGCTCTCATCTAGATACTGGATGAATTGTATGCTATCAACAAATGTGCCTTTTTCTGCAAACGCAATTCCAAACCCAGAGACAATTAATGCTGCAAAGAATAATACTTTCACGGGTTTGCTATGGCACCATCTAATTTAAAGCTCCAATGATGTTTTGTATAATATTATATTGGTACAAATCACATGCAATCCTTTTAATTTACAAAACACAAAACAAAACAAATTGAGTACAAGATCATGGCTTGACGGAATCGACGGAATAATACCGGGCGGAATATCAGTTGAGGATTTTGCAATTGTATCGAAGACAGATAAAAATACAGCAAGGCGCATGATTCAGGAGCTTGCCGCAAACGAAATTGGGAGCTTTGACGGAAAAATAATAGAATTTGAGGAAGGTGACAAGCTGCGAGCGGTAATTGTTGCCCTAAGTAAGGGGGTTTTGGTAGACGAAATAGCAAAACACTTGGACTGGAAGGATTTTGAGGGGCTGGCAGCAAAGATACTTGAAATTCACGACTTCGCCACAATGCGGAATCTAATCCTTACAAACCCCCGCATGGAAATCGACGTTGTAGGAATCAGACTTGGTATTGCGATGTTAATTGACTGCAAGCATTGGAAAAAAATGACGCCATCAGCACTAGATGAAATCGTCCAGAAGCAAATAGAGCGCACAAAACACTATGTCACAAAGACAAAGGGCGTAATTGCGGCCCCAGTCATAGTGACACTATACCAGGACAGGGTTAGCTTTGTGGACAAGGTCCCAATTGTTCCCATTTTCCAGCTTGGGAATTTTTTGGACGAGTTTTACGGGAACTTGGAAAATGTAGAAACTATAGGAAAAGAGAACCAATAAAAATTAGGAAACTTCCAATTGCAAATCCCTTGGTCAAAAGCAGCGACTTGTCTAGTGCTTTGGAGAAATCTTCGATGACTGCAGTACCCATAACTTTGACCTCCGCTTTGTGCTCTAGGATCTCAAAAGATGTTGGCTCAAGTTTGGAATCTGCCTGCTTTGCTATTGTGTAATACCAGTTTGTCAGAGTTTCTGGCGTTGTGATTTTGCCAAACGGATAGTAACCAGTTCTCGTGCGTACCACAATAGAGGCAAAGTGTGTATCTGATGTGCACAATTCCACTAGCACCATACCATTTTTTGCAAAATAATTCACTACGTGCTCGCGCACGCCATTTTCCATATTATTAGAGTCAGACCATCCAAAAAAGAACTTCTTGCCATTAATTTTCAGGCATAGCACTCCCAATCCACCAGGACCAAGATCAGTTGATTTTACGTCCATGCCGCTAGAATTTGCATAGCCAAACTCTAGGGGATAGGATTCTTTTGTAACCAAGGATTCGAGTGTTGCTTTTGCCGCCTTGAGCATGTCTTGCGAGTCTTCTTGACCAATTTCCGCTCCCATAGCGTTGTGGCAATCCACTATGAGGATTCTCTCAAAGTCGCGATTACTTGCAAGCTGCTCTATTTCCTTTTTGATGTTGCTTGGGACATCCTCCATTCCGTGTGGCGATAGCGACAAAAATAAGATTGTGGTTTTATCAAAGAGTATACCGGTTACGCGTGCCTTGTTCACAGTAACCGTTACGGGCTCTGTACAATTAGATCCTTTTTTGAGAACCACATTGGTTGAAAATGTTCCAAGGTAATCGTTTACCGCATTCTGCGACGGTAAATTCAGTGTGTGGTCAGAGACACTGTGCATTACCATTGCAGACGAGTTTAGCGTCTTGTAGATTCTATATGTGATATTGCTTCCTCCAATTGGATGGTATGGTCCTGGATGAACCTCTGGCAAGACCATCCTAAAGTCTCCATTATTTGACTGGAACCTAATTTGTGATGTCAGAACATTTGATGGATTTGAGCGCGACTCGATTATGGATTCTACTTCTTCATAGTTTTCTCTACCCCTAGATGCCAAATATGCCTGGATTAGCTCGTGTGTGCTTTTGACTTCTGGGCGGCCCGCTCTATCTGTAAGATACGACCAGACAGACGCAATTGCCAAAAACGTGGCACCTATTGCCATTACAATTGGGTCTATTAGTGAAGATATCCAGAGCTCCTGAGGAATCAAAACGAGATACATTGCAGCTGGTTGGACAAAGCAAATTACCCATGCCTTAGTCATCGATAGTCCCAGAGTTGTTGTGAGCAATCCGATTCTAAAGCTGGTAAAAATCAGCATTCCTTGTGTTACATACAACAATGACAATTCGGGTTTTCCCAAAATGAAAAATGCCACCATTCCCATTAGCACAATTGCAAGCCACGACATGTTGCCAAAAAGCGACATATGTAGCGCCTTGGAGTATTCCCTATTTCGAATTAGCCTTGCGTCGATTTTCTGTGTTATTAATAGAACTCCCATTAGGATCGGCAGGCGAAATATGAGCTCGTCTTGTCGCTCAAGATATGTTGTCAAAATTAAATATCCAGTTATTGCTGCAATAATTCCAGAAAATATCAGTGAATGGTATTTTGATGACGGTGTAAGTAATGTCAGGGAATAACGCTTGTGTATTTTAGATACATCATCGTATGATTCGGTCATTTTCGGTCTTTATTTTATTAAGAATAGGTCAAGCATCCAAGATACTACAATTAGGCCGACTGGAATTGCAAGGACGATTCGTGGATCGAGTCTGTATCCTTTAGTTTCGTCTTCAAAGAAGCGCAATAAACCTGCAGATGATGCGGGTAATGGTGCGCTTTTCTTTTTACTACTGCTCATTTGATTGTGAAGCTAGGCACTAAAGATAAAAACTTTATCATTTGAGGCCTCATTCGTTATCAATAAGTAGTGATGATGTAACTTTTGGTCAACGTTTAATGATGCAGAATATCCAAGACTACACAATCTCACTTTTGCAACTTGGATACAGTCTCCAATAGCGCATTAATCGACTTTAGTATTTGTTGTTGTTTTTCATGGTCTTTTTCCACCTCTAGTTCCTTTGTGAGAACTTCCAGCTTTTTGTTCATAGAGTTCAGGATTGAGTTTGCTGGCTGATCTATTTTCGGCGGTTCCACAACCTTGTTCTGGTCAGGTTCTTTGCCACAGCTGACACATAGGGCATTACCGTCCTTCATTACGCGGACTCCCTTGCAATACGGACATGGCTCTGCAAGAAGTGTTGCGCCCTTTAGCAACAGATCTACTGCCTTTTTTCGAAGATTCTCCGACATGATATGATACACCAAGTCTTTCATAAAAAAACTTGCAAGAAATCCCAATAAGGCTTAATAGTCGGCTCAAGGAAATTGTTTTAGTAAAATAATGGCAGTAATTTGCAACACATGTGGACTACCTGAAGATTTGTGTGCTTGCGGCGATCTTAACAAAGAATCAACTAAAATTGTTATTAGGCTAGAAGAGAGGCGATTTAAGAAAAAGGGCACGATGATTGATGGACTTGATTCGAAGCTAAACGACCTAAACGGAACGCTATCTGAACTGAAACGCAAGTACGCCTGCGGAGGTACGACAAAGGATGACTATATTTTCCTCCAAGGAGACCACCGCGATACCATGAAAGAAACTCTAGTCAGATTAGGATTTTCCGAATCAAGTATCGAAGTCCACTAAATGCAAGACCACAAAATTCTGCAAGGTTTAGCAATTCCATATTCCGCACTAGTATCAGTCATTTTTGGGCTGATGATACTCTCATTTCCAATAGGTGCGTATTTGTTTTTCAACTCCCAGATAGGAAAAAGTATTGACTATGCATTACCAGTAACAGAGATTGATTTTCTGAGTGGGCAGGACTGGTTTGGTTGGCTTGGAATCGGAGATGTCTTCATTGCCGCCTGGGCCGTATTCCTGGTTTTATTTGTAATATCCAGCATGGGTCCAAAAAAGAATTTTCTCAAGGTATTATCCCCCATTATGGCTGGCTCGTATGAGTCCCAGGACGGGAGCTACCTAGTCCAGATTATCAAGTGGTTCTCAATTATTGTTGTACTATCAGCACTAATCGATATTATACAACAGATGGTAGGAATAACAATAACGCCACCTGTCTTTGAGAACGACCTGACGGGATTTTTAGGAATCGCAATTGCGCCAATAATTGAAGAGTTAGGATTTAGAGTAATTCTAGTCGGCATTCCGTTGTTTTTTTTATATTCACGAAGGGCATCTGCAAAATTGTTCTTCAAGTCACTGTGGAACCCATCTGTAAATCTGCCAATTACCAGCCCAAAAAAGGCAATCATACTTGTCGTAGTGGTTGGTGTGATGTTTGGCGCAGCCCATGTTTTATCAGATCAGTGGAGCAATGGCAAGTTTGCTCAAGCGGCAATGGCAGGAATCATAATCGGCTGGGTATACTATAGGTATGGCTTTGTTGTGGCTTTACTAATCCATTGGGCGATAAACTATGTAGTGTATTCTTATGCGTATTTGGTGTCCAGCGTCAACGAAATAAGAGTGATGGACTCTTTTTCACATTCTTTAATTTTGACAATAGAGATACTTTTGCTTTTGACAGGCATACTGGCAATTACACTAAGTGTACTAGAGTATAGAAAGAACAAATTGGCAAAAAATTCAGAATATCTAAGTTAGAAATTTTCTAAGATGGTTTCCAGCCTTTAGGCATAGAGCCGCGGCTTGAGCTTGGCTTTGATTCGTCCTTTGGCTTGTCATATCCTGCTGGAAGTGAGCCACGTGTAGAACCTTGGTCATAGACACTAGTGTGTTGCTTATAGGATGAATCATCAGATATGAGTTCTGCTTCTCCTCTGTTGGTCTTGTATCCGCCAGATGCCTCGCTAGTATCAACTCCTCGTAGATATTTCGGGTCAATTCCAGTCTGGATGAGTTCAGAATCTTTCTTTGCTTTTTTGTTGCTCCACCAAAAGAATCCACCTGCGCCGGCTGCTGCCATGCCGGCCATTCCATATACGATGAATATTGGGAACGAGCCAGAAGATGTCTGCGCTCCAGTCGATGGGGTCGTAGGTGATACGCCCAGTACTTCGCCACCATTTAGTTGGTCAGGTGATGCATAGCCTGCGATGAAAATGTTTCCCGAGTCGCCAGACTCGATTGTTCTTATGTGATAAGTTTTATCGGAAGTAAATGTTGCCTCAAATTCCTTTTCCTTGATTTGTCCCTCACGGAAACTGCTCTCACCCATTGTAAACGACGATACTACTACTTTGGCGCCAGAAAATCCGTACTTGCTAGTCTCTGCAACAATGCCAGTCGGGTCTGCCAAAAAATGCCAGTTGCCAATTCCTAGTCTGCCAATACCTGATGCATCAATCAGTGGAATGTTCATTACATTTCTTGCCTCGCCAGTCATCTGGGCTGCAACTTCGGGATAGTTTTTCTCGTAGAATGAAATTGGTTTGTTTATTTCAACGTCGCCGTATTCTTCTGTGGTAATTACAATAGAGTCATTAACTTGTATTCCTCTCCACAAAATGTCAAAGAGTGCCGGAGAGCCTTCAGTGTACGGCTTGATCAGGTAGCCGTCAATTTTTGGAGTCAGAATAATTCTATAGTCAACTGATGTATTCTCACCTCTTCCAAAGAGCGATGCGTGATAGTCGATAGTGATATCAGATATGCGTGCTGAACTTTGTAATTCCTGTAAATTCTCATTTAGTTTTTCAATCAGCATATTGACACCGGGGGCAGACTTGTCTACGGTAAAGTCGATTGACTTTGATTTTCCTCTCAGTGCCTCTGCTATTGCACCCCCTTCCTCGTATTCAATGTAGGCAGTTCGCTGGAACTTGAAGTGTGGGACTTCGGCAGTTTCTGGGGTTTTTGCATCCCAGTTCAACTGAGCTGCAAATACCGGAGAGACAGAACCTGTAACCAAAATAGACAAAACTAAAAACGCTAATAGTGAACCCCTATTCACGATGGTACGCTTGTCTGCGCAGTAATAAATCTTGTCTTGGATAATGAAAATCGACAAGAAATTTTACAAAACAAATTTTCTTTGAATTTTTTACAGTTTTTCTTTGAGTTTATTGTTTTGTGTTGTTTTGGTACATTATTGAAAAGGTAATATTGATCCGTGGCATCATACAAAAAGGGTTTTATGATAACAATTCTGGCTGGTGGCACAGGTTCTGTTAAGCTTGTCCGTGGTTTGATCTCGCAGACCCGCGACGTAAATGTGGTGTGCAATGTTGGAGACAATTACTGGTTGTATGGACTCTATGTATGTCCTGACATTGACACAATAATTTATGGTCTGGCAGATATTTTGGATTATGAAAAAGGATGGGGAATTAGAAAAGACACCTTTGGATTTTTGCGACAAATGGAAATCTTTGGCGAAGAGACATGGTTTAGAATCGGCGACAGGGATGCAGCGACCCACCTAATTAGAACAAACATGTTAAAGAACGGCAAGAACCTAGGAGATATCACTAAGTGGATGTGTGAGAAATTCGCAGTAGAGGCAAAGATAATGCCTGTAACCGATAACACCATTGAAACCAGAATCACTACAGAAAAAGGAGAGATGCATCTGCAGGAGTTCTGGGTAAAGTACAAGGGCAAGGACAAAGTCCAAGGAATACAGTACATCGGTGCAGATAAGGCAAGGCCAAACCCAGAGGCAGTTAATGCAATTCATGATTCAGAACTGGTAGTTATCGCGCCGGGTAACCCCCTGACTAGCATAGGCCCCATGCTTCAGATAAAGGGAATTAGAAAAGAGCTCTCAAAGAACAGACGCAAGGTAATCGCAATAAGTCCAATTATTGGCAACAAGGCATTTTCTGGTCCGGCTGCAGAATACATGGAAGCAGCCGGAATTGAAGTCTCTCCATACGGCGTTGCACAAATGTATTCAGACGTTTGCGGAAGCATTGTAATTGATTCAAAGGATAAACTGCTGACGAAACGAATTCAGAATCTAGACATGAAGGTCTTTGACACTAGCATCAAGATGACTAATAAAATAGCAGAAGATGCATTGGCATCATTTGTTCTCAAGAACTCAAGATAGATTGCAAATAGCATCAATCATCCCAGTAAAGACATTTTCAAAGGCAAAAAGCCGACTGGGATTATCGCAAGACAAAACAGAACAACTATGCAAAATAATGCTAGAAGAGGTATTGTCCGCAATTTCCCAGTCCCAGATAAACAAGACAGTCATTGTATCGCGCGACGAATCAGCCTTCGAGATAGCAAAAAAATACAACACAATCCAGATCTATGACGAATTGGAAAATGGGGTAAACGCCGCAGTGGCACTCGCAGAAAAATACCTGCTTGAGAATAATTTTGATGTATCGGTTGTCTTCCCGCAAGACATTCCTCTGATTAGAGCCCAAGACATCAATGAACTTCTAAGATACCAAAAAACACCACATCTGATTGTTGTGCCATCAAGAAAATTTGACGGCACAAACGCGCTTTTGCGTAGTCCGATTAACATAATGGAGACTCATTATGATGAGGACAGCTATAAAATTCACCTAACCACTGCCAAGTCCCGCAATATTCCAACCACGTTTGCTCTAATTAGCAGAATAATGTGGGATGTGGATGACCAGTCCGACATAGAGTTTATCATGAGTAATATTGAAAAACCAGTTCTCGCAAACAAGCTCAAAAATGTACTAGGATAAACCATGATACAACTAATTGGAATATTTTTGACAGTGATGCTTCAGGCAAGCACGGTACTAGTGCCAGGAGGAACAGTCACATTCTTTTTGCATGACGATGATCTCAACAAGTCTCACCGAGGAATTGATGAAGTCTCTACATTAGGATTGTTGGAATTCAAGCTTGCAGGAACTAGTATTTCCGGACCATCTAAAATTGTAGAAACAGGTGTTAATTCAGGGGTCTTTCTAGGCAAGGTCTCAATTCCCACCACAATCAATGGCCGCGACATAACGCAGGGCGACGTTCTAGTGATAACATACAATGACGAATCTGATGCATCAGGCAACTCCCAGACAATATCAAAGTCAATCAAAGCAAAAAAATCAACGGCGTCACTAGAGACATCGCAAAAAAATATCCGAATAGGTCAAACATTTCAAGTCAGAATCTATGATCCAGACTTTAATCTGGATTCAAGGGCTGCTGACAACATTTCACTCAGCCTAATAGAGTTCAGGGGTGAAAATGGAATCCGAACTACTTTGAGAAATTCGGCATTTGAGGCAAAGACATCAGCATTAAGAGAGACGGGTGATAACACAAACCAGTTCATAGTAACATTAAAGATGCCAAAGGAAATTGACGGCAAAATAGTAAAGATTGGCTCTACTGCCCAGCTCAAATTCACGGACAATACGTCTCCTTCTGGTACAACTGAAAAGCTAAAGATCAACATCAGGATTGGTTTGAAATAAAATTGCGTGCTGGCCATAACCCTCCTTCTGTTTGTAAACGACATTTCGCTTTGCAGCCTACCTGAACCATAGGTGCAGAACCCGGCTCTGTTTGGCTTTTCTCTGTGTGGGGCAGATTTTTCATTCCATCTGCTGGAAATCTCAGGGATTCCCATCATAGTGCTCCAGTTCGGATTTTTTTCTGTTCTGTTGCCTACCATCTCTGGCTTTGCGTCACCGCAACACACATCTGCATTGAGGGAGGAGTTTCCTCTGCTTTCGCAGTAATCGTCCACCAGCTCGCATTGTGTTGTGGTATAATCAGATATTTACACTATTTGAACTTGGAATCAAAGTATTCCTCATCATACTTATGGGTGCGCTTTTCCTTAATGACGTAGCCAAGGTGTGCAAAGTCGACATAGATTTTGTAAAGATGTCTGTTTTCCCTCATCCTAGACGAGATTATTCTCCAAAATCTTCGGGTATTGAATTCTGAGAACTGGTGGTCGCGAATTACAAGGAGTGATTTTTTTGTCTTGTCTACTACCTCCAGTGTTTTTGGGGAAAATGCCGAGTCTGCCTGGTTGCCTGCACCCAAAATTATTGTCTCGTCCTGTATTTTAGAAAAGCTCTCAAGCAGTACTGGTGCAACATTTTTTGTTTTTGGGTAGACCTTTTCAAATTGGATCTTTTTGATGTCAAGATCAAACATAATCTCATTAATTCTGTTCATGATTTCAATTTCGGTTTCTGGCTTTTCCACAACACCGCGAACTATACGAATTCTAGACGAATGTACCCGGGAAATTGCATGTGCCACTCGCAGCCCGAGATCAGAGTGTCTCCCTTTATCATATGACACCACAAGATTTGCCAGATCCTGCTCAAAATTAGTACCAAGCCGAACACCAATAAAGTCACAGGTCGAAAGGGAAAGGAGTTTTCTGTTATTTCTCAAAAACGCGAAGTCAATTATGACCAGATTGATTCCCTGCTCTTCCACAGTAGAGAGTATTGCGTCGGTTTCATCGTGAGAGATGCGAACCAAATATCGGTGCCGAATGGATTGCGGAATTTGCTGCTTGAGTTCATTGAATTCTTCTATTTCTGATTCGGCAACCTTGTTTGTGGCATCAAGTGGTAGGTGCACTGGAATCTTTACTACACTCAAAAATGAAATTTCGCCTTGTTTTTCTTGGATGATGGAATTTGCTATTTTGTAATAATTGTTAACATATTTTGGGTGATAGACGATTAGAGTTCGATATTCCTTTCGCTCTTTGGGTCCCTGGTTGTACACAAGCGGGGCATAGTGCTGTATTTCTTTTTTTGAGGTGTAAGATTTGTAGATAACAAATCCAGATACAATCCAAATTATTGCAATTACCCATGATTCAGGCTCTGTAAATAGTAAATATACAGACAGCCCAATTGCGGACAAGATTCCAAGCGTTGGAATAATTGGGAAAAATGGCGTTTTGAAAGAATAGTCCAGCTTTTTTCCATATAGTCGACGTATTGTGATTGCCGCATAGTTGACTTGGGCAAACAAGAACAAGAACATGACACTTGCAGCAATTGCAAGGCCTGTCAGGTCTAACGACAATGCCATCACAAGCATTATGATCCCAGACGCAATAGTGGAAATCGCAGGAGTTTTGTACTTTGGATGAATCTTGCCAAAAAAGTGTGGGAGATTGTAATGAGTTCCCATGGCATATGAGACCCTGCTAGACGAGTACGTAGTTGCATTTAGCGCAGCAAGCGTAGAGACAAACCCTCCTGCTAGCACAAGCATTGCTCCAAATGGCATAAAGTTCTTTGCAGCCTCCAGTATTCCTAGCTCACCAAAGCTTCCAATGAACTCCCAAGATGGTTGGCCTACCTTGTCCGATGATAGTCCGCCAATGAATGAAAACGTAAAGAGAATGTAAATTGCAATTACGACAAACAGTGAAATGAAGATTGCCCTTGGGAGATTCTTCTTTGGGTTTTTGAGTTCGTTTCCCGTTTGTGCTATGACCTCATATCCCTCAAACGCAATGAAGGTCAGACCCATTGCTATTACAAGACCGGATATTCCATGCGGGAAAAAGTCTGAAAAGTTCGACGGCCATGTAGGATTTACAAAAGCCATTGCAAATAATGCTGCGACAATCAATACGCCAATTATCGTTATTTGCGTTATCGTGATTACATTTCCAACTTTGCTGGTTGGAGCAGTTCCACGAACATTGATGAATGTGAAGATCACCACTGCCATTGCCGCAAATCCTTTTTCTACCAAGTCGGATGATTCCAAAATCCCCGCCATGTCCAAAAGGTGGGCAAAAAAAGATGCAAATGCCACCGCGTAAAGACTGCCGGCTATGGTATGTGCAAACCAAGACATCCACCCACTCAAAAACGCATTAGGCCTGGGCATTCCTTCCCGAACCCAGCGATATCCACCCCCGGCGTCTGGAAGTGCAGAACTCAGTTCTGCATATGTGAAAGCAGTAAGGATTGTGATTATTCCGTTAAGTAAAAAGGCGAGCATTAGTGCTGGTCCTGCCTCGCCCATTCCTGGACCGACAAGGACAAAGATGGCGCCACCTATCATCGCGGCAACGCCCACCATAATCACATCTAACAGGCCTAGATTACGCGTAAATCCCGCATTTTGTACTTCATTTCCCATGTCTAACCGACCCCAAAGAGTGTTTGAATAAATCTTTACCCTGAATAGCTTATTTGCTACTCAGTCAATATTTTGTACAATTCCGTATTCTGCAAGCAGGGGCGGGATCTGCTCTTCTAGTTCTAGCTTGGAATAGTCTACTAGCAGCTCGGAATTTAGCTCATAAAATGTGTGGCCCCAGTTGAACTTTGATAGTAACTCCATTGCAAGGGCATCATATCGCAAAATGAATGCGGCACCTGCAATTGCCTCAACTGTTGTAAGCTTGCCAAGCTTGGCATAGTTTACGGGATTGCCTGCCAAAAGCGGTGGCAATTTTCTTGGAATTCCTCCAAATCTTTTTTTAAATGTTGTATCTGCCAAGTTCCATGAACAGTCAATTCCTGTAATGGAGTCGGCAATGTTTGCGTCATGGTACAATAGGGTTTGTTTTGCAAAAGGATCCAGTATGATTGTGTTTTGCGCCATCCTTGTGACAGATTTTGCCAGATTGAACTTTACCAGCTTAGCAGCAGTGCATTTTTTTGGATCATCTTGGTGAAACATCAGTACCTGGACGTTCATAATGCCGAATACAAAACAGGGAAATATCTTCCTACTGGACTTGTTTGTAGACTATCTCATAGTATAGTTTGGCAGACGGAACATGATTTTCGACTTGGATTATCCATGCAGAATCTGGAATGATGCCATTGTCTTGCTCTGGAGAAATGCTGAATTTCTCTAGGATTGGATTAGGACCTGAATATGTAACCTTGTAAGGCAGCCCTGCAATTGTCACAATTTGGTATACTGCATCTTTCGTCTTGGTGGGTTCTGAGATTAGGCATTCTTCTGCCTGTCCTATGATGCATGTTCCATCGTCAGCCAGAATTGTGAGGTTGGTAGTCTTTTCAGCCCCCCTTGACACAGCCATGGAGCCCTGTAGTGTATTTGGTGCAAGCACTAGATCATCTTTTATCTGCTCTACTAGGGCAACTTCCACTATTGGGTCAGTGATTCTGTTGAATTTTTCAGATATCTTCACGTTACTGGTTACCTTTTTGGCCAACTTTTCTACCACCTCAAAGGTAGTCTTGAAGGTGCCAAAATCCGTATCTGCGATCACTTCGTATGTTCCAAGTGCCGAGTTTGCCGGAATTTTATAATCATACGAGTAAAATCCGTTTTTATAACTTCGGGAAATATCGACTTTTTTATTGCCTAGACCACAGTAGAACGATCCACAGTCGATTTTGTCATCTTTTTTGTGTTCCACTAACAAGTCAAGTTTGTCCAAGTACAGAATCCTGTTAGTGGTACCGGTAATGTATGCAGTATCTCCCGGAAGATATGCGTCCTTATCTGTGGTAATTGTTAGCGTGGTTTTACCCGTGACTCCAAGAGGAACGTTGTTTTTGACTTCAAATGTGGCGTCTGCTAGTAGCTTTTGGTATGTTGCAACAATCTTGTATTTTCCATCCTTGAATATATTCAGTGGAAGATCGTACGTTGTCTTGAATGCGCCTCCATTGTCCAAATCTAAACTAGAGTTAAAGATGATCTTGTTAGACATTGATCGTACCTCAACGTTTACTCTCTCAGGTACCCCACCATATATGGTGCGAGTATCATCTTGTCTTTTAATCACAGTACCAGTCACTTCTAGCTTTTCGCCGGGACGATAGACTGCCTTGTTTGACTTCACTTCAATTGGTTTTACCTCCAATGTGTCCTGTGAGGGATTCCCAGATAGTTTGAAGAACAAGTCTATACTCTGCGAGGTTGCAATTACAGAGATTTTGTATGTTCCAAATACGGTTGGACGTGCCTGCCTTTGGTCCCTAATGTCTGCCAGATCAAAGTCCTTTGTTGGCGTAGTCCAGCTCCAAGTGAATTTGCTATTGTATATTTGTGCTCCACTGCCCACTGTTTTGCCATCAGGCTTTGTTATGACAATTTTGACTTTGTTTTGTCCACTGACTAGTGTTCCCTCCAGATTTACTGTTTCGCCTAGGCCGTAGACTTCCTTGTCTAATGTGGCTAGAATTTCCCTGTTTTTGACATCAATGTCTTTGTCCACCACAAATGTGGTCTCAAAGATTCTAGTGTCATACATTCCTCGAATTGTATACACACCAGGGGTAAACGATGACTGATTTATCTTAAAGTCAAGCTTGAAATTTCCTACAGCATCAGGAATTGCAGTAAACGAGTAAGTAGCTGCCTTAGTCACTACCTTGTCTTTGACTAGCTGTTTGGTGCCAGGAAGTGACACCTTGATTTGCTGGCCCTTGTCATTCATGACAGATATCGATATTGGTGCTGCCTCAAAGCTACTACGCGGTCTAAGCTCGACGTGTCCGTTGACTAGTACAGTTTCTCCTGGGACATATCGCTCCTTGTCGGATTTTACAAAGTATTTTGGGGTCGCCAAATATTCTTCTGGATTTTCTACTATTTTGAAATCAGTTGTCGCCTTGCCAAATTCTTTAGATACTGTTACTGTGAAATCACCAAGATTGATTTCTCCTGCTGGGATTTTGAGCTCGTACCTAAATGTGCTGTCACCCGCAAGCTTTACTTGGTCTTTGATTTTGAAGATATTATTTACGGTATTGCCAATGGAGCCAGTGCCTGTCTGAATCACTTCCAGGTCCAGTGCAACTACATGTTTGTTGCTCCTACCGGAAATTACAATTGGCTCGCCTGGTGCATATGCATCCTTGTCAGTTACCAGAATTATTTGCTCGGGATTTTTTTCGTCTTTTGCAAGCTCAAATGATGTTTCAGTGTGTTGCTTGCCATAGTCGGCCACAATATCTAGAGTGCCATAGACTGGCTTGGTTGGACTCATGTAGAAATTACCAGTGAATTCGCCGAACTTATCTGGGAATAGATTACCAGAAAATATCTGGATTCCATTTGGATCATATACCGTATACTTGAGGCCCGCCCCTGGAATGATATTATTAGTAGAGGCAGAAATCTTGACTGTTTGTCCTGGAATGTATGTAGACTTATCAGTGGAAATTGAAAGGTCCGATATTTCTTGTTCTAGGTCTGCTATGACTTTTTCTCCTACTGAGAATATTGTCGAGTCAGTCACATCCCCGTACTTTACATCAACGCGATATGTTCCTGCAACTGCACCGAGGACTCGGTCTAGTTTTATCTGGGTTTTGTATTCCAAATTCAGGTCAGGATAAATTGTAATTGTTTTTGTGAATTTGCCTGGACCGTCAATGTCTATTCGTAGTTGTTGTTGTGAGAAGAATGGTTTTTCCTGTGATACTCGCTTTGATACGTTTCCAGAGATAATTGCGACCTCCTCAAAAATGTAATTTTTCTTGTCCGACTTAACAAATACAGTTAGTTCTGTTGATTTTGTTCCAGCGCCAGGAATCTTGCCGTTAGAAGAGCCTGGAGACGACGACTTGAAAATCCAGACGTTTGCTTCAGATACTACGCCGTCGTATTTTCTTTGCCAAGACTGGAAATCATTTTTCTGATCAGTGATTACCTGGGTTTCATCAATGATTTCGCCATCCTTGTTCTTTAGCTGGACTTTTTCTGAGACATCAGTAAACCACATGCTTTGGTGAGAATAGACCAGGAACTGGCCTGGCTTTATCATTGTTCCAAATGGCAGAGTTAGGGTCTTTTTTGTGACAGTGGTTGATGCGATTTTCCATCCGCCAACATTCACCGTTTCATCTGTTGGGTTGTACAGCTCGACCCATTCTGAAATTGTTTTTGAGTCATCGCCTGCAGGATTCGTGTCTACCTCATTAATTACGACGTGGTTCGCCAAATCCTCTGCACCATATGATACTCCGATTATTCCAACGAATAGTAAAGCTGCAAATACGCCAGCTAGGGGCAAAGTCCTCATTTTTTCTACCTATGTAATTTCGAGCCGGATATCATTTTAGATCTAAATTGAGCAAAAGTTGAGTAAGTGGTGAATTGGGGGTACATTTTATCCATTTTGGGCTTTAATTGGTAAAAAAGAATGCGTATGATTCCTATTTTGCATTATCACAGTTTGGGCACTTGCCACCAGCGATTTTTGCCCCGCAATGAACACAGATTCCCTCTGGAATTTCTTTTTGGAGTTTGAGATTTTTCCGACCTACATACGCCTTGATACCAACGTATATTGCAACTGCAATCAGTACTGAATAGATTAGAGGAAGTCCTGCGCCAAGAAGACCAATCATAAAAAACAAAATTCCGGCTATTAGAATCCATTCGCGTTTTGCGCCCAATGACTCAGTATAAAAAATCTCAATTAAAAATGATTTTATTAAAGTGGGATCGGCCGGATTTGAACCGACGACCTCAGGTACCCAAAACCCGAATCATACCAAGCTAGACCACGATCCCGCTTGTGTGTGCAAATTTTTTGCCCCAATTTAAGATGTATGATTTTAAATAAGTATTCCAGTCCAGTCCACCTATTGCAATTAGATGATTACATCAAGGCAGGTAAAATAGCGTCTGAGGTTCGCGAGCTTGCAAGGGCCAAGGACTGGGTTGGAAAAACACTCTATGAAATCTGCGAAACAGTCGAATCTGAAATCAAGTCCCGCGGAGGAAAATGCGCATTTCCAGTAAACACAAGTCTAAACGAGATTGCAGCTCACTATACTGCAGAGCCAAACGACCCCAAGGTTCTGACCAGCTCGGATCTGATCAAAATAGATCTTGGAGTCCAGATAAACGGGTACATTGCAGACACAGCAGTATCTGTGTCTTACGATCCGGAATCCTCCATTTTGGTAGAAACCGCAGAAGAGGCACTCAAGGCAGCAATGACAATGGTAAAGGAGGGAACCAAATCAAGCGACATTGGAAAGACAATACAAAAAACAGTAACGCAGTACAATCTCAAGCCAATTGCAAACTTGTCAGGTCATTCCCTAGAACAATACACAATTCATGCGGGAAAATCAATCCCAAACATGTGGTCAATTGGCTCATTTGCATTATCTACAAAAGAAGCATATGCCTGTGAGCCATTTGTCACCACGGCAAAAGGGTTAGGGTTTGTCAGGGAGGGAAAGACAAAGAACATTTTTGGCCTCGTCTCGCGCAAAAAGACAAAGAATGAAAATGCAAACAAGCTAGTCGACTTTATCTGGGATAACTTCAGCACACTACCATTTGCCCTCAGATGGATAGTAAGGTCATACGAGGAAAAAGAAGCAAGAACACTGCTTGAGGAATTGATAAAAAACAAAATCGTTCGCGCATATCCAGTGCTCAATGAGGCTAACGGTCAGCGAGTAGCACAGGCAGAGCACACGTTCATCCCCAATGCAACTGGCGCAATAGTAACTACTCTATAGGCTGACCAAAAATCTTTGATATGTTAGTCGGGATTTTGCAGGAAGTACATTCCAAAGTAGGCGCAAAAAGGCAGTCACCTTCCTCAAATTTCCTTTTGGTCTCCTTTTTGCAAGATTGACATTTTTGCACAGTAAATGCAACTAGTGGTTTTTCTTTTTTTGAGAACATTATTGCGAGACACCTAGTGTGTTTCCAACGCCTACTACCAATACGGATTGGCCTTGCTTTGTATTTTCTTTGATCATTGCGTATACTTGGGATTCCACTTCGTCTGCCTTGTCTGCAATTTCTTTGGTCATTAGTGTGATTGCTTCCTTGATCGATTGTTTAATGACAATTGCATAAACTGGAATATTGTGTTTTGTTGCGACTTCTTCTATTTGGAATCTGTCTGTTCCAATTCCCCCAATTGCCGCACCAAAGCCATGCGCCACAGTGCCTGAGGTTTCTCCTTCCAGTTTTAGTCCGGCATCAACCATGATTATTAGGTCTAGCTTTTTTTCTGCAACCAGAATCTCTACTGCATCTCCAGGCCTGCCCACAGTAGCAGAAGGACCTTCTGCCTTGAGTAGAACTAGCTTTCTTCCCTCAAAGTCTGACTCTGCATAAACTGTCTCTAGACCTATTGGTATTTTTTCTGATTGCAGCATCATTTTTCCTATCACCATCGGGCCTATTCCGTCACCAAGTGGCTGACCTGACTTTATTGCCTGAACTGCTCCCCTGAGTGCCTCTGCCTGCTCCATCACAAATGGAAGCATCATTTGGAGCGGTAAGATAAGCGGAAAATTGTTTTGCTTTTTTGCTGTAAGGAAGAGATGTCTTACTATTTTGTGCAACAGATTCAACGATGTTACTACCTCCAATAGATTTTGAATTTTGCTTACCTCAAGCGGTGTGAGGTTTTGCGCAAGTGATACGACTTGGGCCCTAGTGTAATCCTCTCTAGAACGCAACAGGTGCTTTATTTTCAGCATTATTCCGTTTGGGTCGATATCCACCGGCATTATAGTAAAGTATTCCAAATAGCCATCAATTTTTTTTGTGACATCGTCTGAGGATTTCTTTTGCAAATAATCAGTGAGTTCCTTTCTCGTTTCATCCTTGTATCGGTTTAGCTTTTCAATTCCCTTTTTTATCTCACCAGATGTGACCATAAGCTGAATTCTCTGGCCGTAAAAGACAAAGATCACGATAGGTACTATCCAGATCAACCACATTATTGGATTTGATGAGTCGCTATTACTGCCAAACAGATTATCGAATGAAAATATCTCAGTATAGTTCAATTACACTGCAAGCCTTGGTTTGCCAAATTAATGGATTGTGTAAGGCGTACATAGAACCTGTGCGGAATTTCAAAGAAATTGGCTGTCGGGTTAACAAATAGAAAGTGCTCTTTATATAGCCTAGATAAGTCAAATGCTAACGTATGCCACAAACAAAGCCGATAGTAAGCATCGAAAACGTAGTTGCTTCTGCTTCAGTGGATCAGAAAATGGACCTTAACGAGATTACTCGTAATTTTCCAGATGTAGAGTATCATCCAGATCAGTTTCCAGGACTTGTCTTCAGACTAAAGAGTCCAAAGACTGCAACTCTGATTTTCACATCAGGTAAAATGGTCTGCACTGGCGCAAAATCTGAAGAGATGGCACGTAGTGCAGTAAAGTCGGTTGTTCAAAAGCTCAGAAAAGGAGGTATCAAAGTCAAAAAGGACGCAGTAGTTGATATCCAAAACATTGTTGCATCAATTAACTTGGGTGGAAAGATTCACCTCGAGCAAGCAGCAAGAACTCTACCACGTAGCATGTACGAGCCAGAACAATTTCCGGGTCTGATTCACCGAATGCTTGACCCAAAAACGGTAATCCTGCTTTTCTCATCAGGAAAGCTGGTTTGTACTGGAGCTAAAAAAGAACCAGATGTATACCGTTCTGTTAACAACCTGCATTCGTTGCTTGAAGAAAAGGACCTAATGATCTACGACTAGATCTTTTATTTTATTTTAGTACCCAAAGGAATTGACTCATCTACCGTCAACCAATACGGTTTGTCGTCCAGATCAGCTGCCAAAAGCATCGCATTTGACTCTACGCCACCAACCGTCTTTGGTTCGAGATTTGTAATTGCAATTACTGTTTTTCCCACCATTTCTTCCAGTGTGAAATATTGTGCGCCACCGATTATGAGACTTCTTGTTTCCTCGCCAAGGTCGATTGTGCCCTTTATGATCTTGGTTTTTCCCGGTATACTCTCCGTTGCGATGATTTTTGCCACTCTTATCTCGAGTTTGGCAAAGTCATCATATGTAATTACCATAGGAAGAGTTCTTTGGTAGCGCTTAAAATGAATTTCGACATCTAGGCGTAGTTTTGTAAAACAATCTTTGGTAGATTGGCAATATTGCCACACAGTTAATTTATCTGAAAAGAATTCACAAAATCCGTATGGGTCAGTTCTTTACAGACGACATCGACTCACTCCTCAAGTCGGGCCACGGAGATTCTGCCCGCCTAGCCAATATAAGAGAGGAATTTGTTCGTACTAAGCTAGTATCAATCGATGATAGAAAATACGTAGAAGGCTTGCTTGCAAGATATTCACAGACTGTCGAGGTAAAACAGGAAAAAATAAAAGAGTCCCGCATAGTCCCTCCTCCACCGCCGCCAAGAAATCCACCAACACTATTAGAAGTAAAACAGAAACCAAAGAAAGCGGAATCAATTCCAAAACTTCAAGGCGGCAAGACAAAGCTGCGAAATGTCGTAATTTCGGTTTGCGCCACAGTATTTGCTGTTCTGGTAGTATCGTTTGTTGCAATGAGTCAGGATTTGGAAACAGGCATCGTTGCGCCAAGTGTTATCAAGGTACTGGAGTTAGATTCTTCATCATATGTTAGAGGTGACATAATTTCAATCTCCGGCAAGACAAAAGAGGCGACAAGCATTGCAACATTATCCATTACAAATCCAGCGGGAAAACAAATTTGGACTGAGGTAGTCACTGTCAAGCCAAGCGGTACATTTGCCACACTTGTAATAGCTGGCGGAGAAGGATGGGATCAACTCGGAACACACACTGTTTCGGTGTCATATTCTGGCAATTCTGATACTGCCAAGTTTAGTTTTGATCCTAGCTAATCAAGACTAATATTTGCCGATCAAAAAATCACACCATGGCAACAATAGTGGTTGCAGTTAAAATTAATGCACCGGTAGATAAGGTCTGGGATGTTGTCTCTGATCTTGACGGCGAGCCAAAATTCTGGAAGGGGACAAAGTCGGTCCGAAATATTTCGAGGGACGGCAATACAATACAGCGCGAAATAATAATTGCATTTAGAGATTCCAAATGCATGCAGACAGTATTACTACAACCAAAGCAGAAAATTCTTGCCACATTCACAGAAGGCATCATAAACGGAACAAAGACAGTCCAGATAATACCGGAAGGGCAAAAAACAAAGCTAGAGGTAATTTGGGACATCAGGATGACAGGTATGCTAGGCATGTTTACAGGCATGGTCAAAAAGCACATCAAGAGTGGAACCGAACAAGCACTAGAAGCAATCAAGCAAGAAATCGAGAAATAAGTCATGATTTTAGATGCAATAAACTATGTTTTTGTGGTAATCCTAATCGGAATTTGCTTTGCATGGATTACGCTGATGAAATCCATGGTTGACTCGTTCAGATACACGCCGATTTTGGATAAATTCCATGCAAAGACACATCACATACCGCGAGTCTCAATAATACTTCCTGCAAGAAACGAGGAAGGATTCATTGCAAAATGCCTTGATTCCCTGATATCACAGGATTATCCCAATTACGAAATAATAACAATTGATGACTCCTCAGAAGATTCCACTGGAGAAATAATTTCAAAATATGCAGAGAAAAACTCCAAGGTCATTCATGTCACTGCCGGGCCAAAGCCTGAAGGGTGGATGGGAAAAAACTGGGCCTGTATGGATGGGTACAAAAGGGCAACAGGTGAATTGTTGTTATTCACAGACGCAGACACCGAATTTGAGAAAAATGTAATATCATTGGCAGTCTCACATCTGGAATCTTTAGGCCTAGATGCGCTGACAGTAATCCCAAAGATGGTCTGCCTTGATGTATGGACAAAAATCACACTTCCTGTGATTTCGACATTTTTGCACACACGGTTCTCCGCAATACGGGTAAACGATCCTACAAAAAAGACAGGCTACTTTTTTGGCAGCTTTTTCATCATCCGAAAGACAACGTACGATTCCGTTGGAACCCATGAGGGAGTAAAGCACGAAATCATAGAAGACGGGGCGCTGGGCAAAAAAGTCAAAGAAGGTGGATTTAGGATGAAGATGGTTCGAGGAGACCACCTAATTGAGGCGGTTTGGGCTCGCGATTGGTCAACATTATGGAATGCATTAAAGCGACTGATGATTCCATTGTTTTTGCAGAACGGCAGAATAGCAGTAGGCATATTCTTTGCGGTTTTATTTTTGCTCTTTATGCCGTACGTGTTTTTACTCTATTCCATACCGTTTGCGGCTAGTTCTGCATCGTTTTCTGCTGTCTTTGTGTCATCTGTAGTATCGTCTGCATTGTTGTTCTCAGCATGTGTAATAGATGCCAGAGCACTGCAAATCAAGATGAAATATGCCATTTGTGCACCTCTTGGAAGTCTAGTGGTTGTTGGCGGATTTTTGGTAGGCCTCATCCAGGCAAAGAGCAGCTCAGCAGTGTCATGGAGAGGAAGAACTTATTCCATGAAAGACCACACCCCAGACTTTATCAATATCTAGGCAAGGATTATAGGCGCACCAAAAAGAAACGAGTCATTGAGTAAATCAGCTGTAATTTTTGGAGGATTGCTTGCAACCGTGATTGTTCTGGTATCATACAGCATTTTTCTAAATCCTCCAAATCAAACCCCCACAATAGAAGACATTTCAGAGAATACAAAAAATTCAGTAATTGCGCAAGACAAAAAAGACCTATCATTGATTGAATTATTTGAAAAAAGCGAGGCAGGAGTTGTTCGACTAAACGTAAAGAGGCCTGCAACCGATATAAGAGGAATGGGTGGAGTCGGCTCTGGCTTCGTCTACGATTCCCAAGGGTACGTCATAACAAATGAGCACGTAGTGAAGAATGCGGAAAAGATCACAGTTACATTTTTGGATGGACGATCATACAAGGCCAAAGTAATAGGTCAAGACCTATACACAGACTTGGCAGTTGTTAAGGTGAATGCAAGCTCTGATGTTTTAGTGCCATTGCCTGTTGGGAACTCTTCAAAGCTTCGAGTAGGCGAACCAATTGCGGCAATTGGAAACCCGTTTGGATTATCAGGCTCCATGAGTTCTGGAATAGTAAGCCAGGTTGGAAGGCTGTTGCCATCCCAGGATAGTGGATTCCAAATCCCTGATATCATCCAGACGGATGCTGCAATAAACCCTGGAAACTCCGGAGGTCCACTCCTCAACATGCGAGGTGAGGTAGTTGGAATCAACACTGCAATACAATCAGAATCTGGCGACTTTGCAGGAGTCGGATTTGCAGTACCATCAAACACGGTTCAGAAAATCATCCCAGTTTTGATAGAAAACAAGACATACCACCACCCCTGGGTTGGAATCTCTGGAAGAGATATTGACCCAGACTTGGCAGACATTCTAAATCTCAAGGACGCCAGAGGATTCTTGATAATCAATGTAATAGACGACAGCCCAGCGCAAAAGGCAGGCGTACGAGGAACTACGGAAACAAGGGAGGTGGACGGAGTTCGACACCAAATAGGCGGAGATATTGTTTTGGGGATTGATTCCAAGACTGTTAGAAAAATTGATGATATTTTGATTCACTTGCAGCGAGAGAAAAAAGTCGGAGATGAAATGGTCTTGCAGATTTTGCGGGACGGCAAAGTAACTGATATTGTAATTACACTACACGAGAGGCCGTCATCTATACTTGCACTAAACACAACAAGCGCAACAAATTCAACGCAAAGATAAATACAACAATCAAAGATTAGCCTTGTTGAGTGATCTGGTGCTGACATGCGAGCCGCTAAATCATGTTCTAGATGGAAAAGATATTTCAAAAAAACAGGCCTATGAAATTTTCGAACAGACCAAAAATAATACCACGGAATTATACAAGACTGCAAGTCTTCTGCGAAACAAGCATAAATCCAACAATGTTACATTTTCAAAAAAGGCATTTTTCAATTTGGTGAATCTGTGTAGGGATGTCTGTGGATACTGCACATACAAGGCAGAACCAGGAGAGCAGAAACTCTCCCTTATGAGCAAGAAAAATGTGCATGAGCTGGTAGAATTGGCAAAAAAATACCATTGCACTGAAGCACTGTTTGTGACGGGCGAGCGACCAGAAGAAAAATACAGCCTAGCAAGGGAGTGGCTCAGAGAAAACGGATTTTCAAGCACCGCTGAATATTTGGTTCATGCATCTGAAATCGCACTTGCATCAGGTCTATTCCCTCATACAAATGCAGGAAACCTCACAAAATCTGAAATCAACTCACTCAAAAATACAAACGTAAGCATGGGGTTGATGCTAGAAAATTCCAGTGAAAGGCTAACAGAGAAAAAAATGCCGCACAATTTAGCGCCAAGCAAAAGCCCCAAGGCAAGACTCCGTGTATTGGAAAATGCCGGCGAGCTTGCAATGCCAATGACAACTGGAATTTTAGTCGGAATCGGCGAGGAGCCATATGAAATAATTGATTCATTATTTGCAATAAAGCAGCTCCATGACAGATTCGGTCACATCCAAGAGATAATTTTGCAAAATTTTCAGCCAAAACAAGACACCATGATGAAAAATACACCATCTGCGGAGGAAAACTATTTCAAAACAATGGTTGCCCTAGCAAGAATAATCATGCCTCAAATGAACATCCAGATCCCACCTAACTTATCGCCGGACTCGTACCAGTACTTTTTGGATGCCGGAATAAACGATTGGGGTGGAATATCTCCGCTTACTGCAGATTATGTCAATCCGGAATTTGGTTGGCCGCAAATAGACTTTGTAGAAAAGCACACAAACAATTCAGGATTTACGCTCAGGGCAAGATTTCCCGTATATCCAGAAATGATGGAGATGATTCCATCAGAACTATATCAAAAAATGACACCAATAATGGATAAAGATGGGTTTGTCTCAGAGGAATATTGGAGATGAATCTCGACTCGCTTCTAAAACACGCAGACCCGCTTATTGCAGAAGCCTTGGACCATGCATTGTCTGAAAAAGAAGTCACCATATCCGAGGCACTACGACTGTACGGGGCACGTGGTCTTGACTTTCACTTGGTTGGAATGGTGGCAGACGAGCTTCGAAAAAGGCGCGTAGGCGACATTGTGTCATTTGTGGTAAATAGAAACATCAACTTTACAAACGTCTGCATCAAGCAGTGCGGATTTTGCGCATTTAGCCGCGACTATAGAGAGGAGGAAGGATACTTTTTGCCAATAGAGGAAATTGTACGGCGCGCAAAGGAAGCCCACACACTTGGAGCAACAGAGGTCTGCATACAGGCTGGCCTTCCGCCAGACATGGACTCTAAAACATACGAGGACATTTGTCGTGCAATAAAATCAGAAATACCCGACATTCACATTCACGGATTTTCCCCAGAAGAAGTATTGTATGGTGCGACACGATCCAGTGTTTCCGTAAAGGAATATCTGATGCGACTAAAGGATGCTGGAGTCAACACCCTGCCCGGAACTGCAGCAGAAATACTTGACCAGGACATGCGCGATAAAATATCTCCAGGCAGAATCAGTGTAAATGACTGGATTGATGTAATAAAAACTGCGCACAGACTTGGAATCCAGTCGACATCCACGATAATGTTTGGTCACATTGAAACACCGGAAGACAGAGTGCGACACATTGCAAAGATTAGGGAAATCCAAAAGGAGACAGGTGGGTTTACCGAGTTTGTCCCGCTTAATTTCATTCATTCAGAGGCCCCAATGTACAAGCATCGGCTGTACGAAGAAATCAGTGATGGTGCATCGGCAAACGACGTTTTGTTAACACATGCAATATCTCGAATAATGCTAAACAACCACATCAACAACATCCAAATGTCGTGGGTAAAGGAAGGCCCCAAAATGGCACAGGTTCTCTTGATGTGGGGCGCAAATGATTTTGGCGGCACGTTAATCAATGAGTCCATTTCCACATCTGCTGGTGCATCGCACGGTCAGCTGTTGCGGCCAAAGGAAATGAGAAGGCTGATTCGAGAGATAGGTCGAATTCCCGCGCAGAGGAGCACTTCATATGACATACTAAAAACCTACGATTCCGAACCGGAGGAAGAGGAACTGGATAGAGTTGATGCATCCAAATTCGGGTCTTACTTTGAGCTAGTCAAGCTGGACAAGTACAGGTACAAAAGTCCAAGGACAAGCTAGTTGTCCATTTGTAGTGACATAATTTCTCGGGCGCAAAAAATAGACTTAGATGAATGCGAATCTGTATTTTGCACCAAAAAAACAATCACAGTACGAATCACAGATTCTGAGATTGCTGAAATCAAGGAGAATTATGGCAGTTCTGTTGGGATTCGTCTAGTCAAGGACAAGAAAATTTCATCTGCGCAGTCCAATGCTACAGATTATGACAAAATAATTGAAGAGGCATTGCACGCAGGAAAAAACCTCAGTCGTAGGGAATTTTGGAAATCATATCCTGTCGGATCTAAAGATATACCAATAGAGAAAACAAACGATTCCAAACTTTGGGAAATGGACTCTGCTAAAGCAATTGAGCTTGCACAATCCATGATAGACTCTGCTCTTCATCAAAAAATTACGCGAATATCAGGCTCTCTGAATATCGTATGCGACGATTTTGAAATAGCAAATTCATCCGGCCTGCAAAAGTCGGAAAAAGCCACATACATTTCAGGTCTCATCAATGCAGACTCTGAGACGGGAATTCCAGTATCAGGAATTGGCCAGACAAACTCTAGGGTATTGGACTTATTTGATGTTACAAAAATAGGCGCAGACGCCCGCCAAATGTGTGTAAATTCGATAAATCCAGACACCATACAAAACAAGATAACTAGCATAATCTTTGAGCCGCAGGCGGTAGGGGAACTGCTGTACTTTGTCTTGGGTCCGAACTTTAATCTCAAGACATTTTCTGAGGGGAGGAGTTGTTTTTCCGAGATTGGCGAAAAAATTGCAATTAATGGTTTTAGTCTGGTCGATGATCCGCATGTGCCAAACAGCCTTGGCGCAAAATCATTTGATGATGAGGGAGTGTCGACAAATCAGAGACATTACATCAGAGATGGAATATTGGAGGGGACGTATTCGGATACATATAACGCACTAAAAGAAAACACAATATCGACTGGAAATGCGTGCAGATTTGGTGTGCCGCTTGGACGATCTACAGACCCAATTCCAGTTTCTGCACCGCATAATCTCTCCATTGTACCAGGCAACCAGACTCGGAATGAAATCATACAAAACACTCAGGATGGAATTTTGGTCGGAAGACTCTGGTATACGTATCCGGTAAACCCAATCAAGGGCGACTTTTCATGTACAGCACGTAGTGGAATTTTTCAAATAAAATATGGCCAAATAAAACCAATCAAATCAGTTAGAATAATCCACAATTTGCCGATATTATTGAAAAACATTTCTGCAATCGGTAATGATTCCAAGGTAGTGTTACCCTGGGCCGGCCTGCCAGTGACATGTCCCACAATAAAGTGCGACGGAATTGCAGTCTCTTCAATTTAGGACAAGATTAATTATTGAATTGCATTGATTGGACTCATGTGCGAAACCATGGATGAGATCCACGCAGCCCAGCTTGCAAATATAATTGCAAAAAGACGCAGGGCAAAGCAGGCACAGCAAATCGCAGCTGCCTAGACTTTCTTTATATCGCCAAATGGAGTTTACTGGGGGGTTTGAGAAAATGCCTCATTTGCTCATACCCTAAAATGGAAAATAGTGGTGAATTTTTAGCAAAACACAACTAGGCAGAACTAGGCAGCTTTGTGCGTGTTTTGGTGGTCTTGTAATTTAACATCGGTTTTGTAGGGGTTAAACTGGACTAGTGTCGCCTTATGGTTTAACCACTAACCTAGCTCAAAAAAATTTACTGCAAATCAAAAAAAACGCAAACTAACCTTAATTAAGGTAAAGTACGGTACCATACAGTACATGAAAGCACGCCTCACATACATACCCCTTGAAGTAGCCGATCAGCTTGGCGACTTTATCATATCGCGCGATGTACAAGTAATGGACGCAGTCAAGGCTCGTGCGCGCGATTTCAGCACGCTGACTGTCATAAAACTACTGTACCAGCTGAGCTGCCGTCCGCTTACATTCTCAGAGCTCTATGAATCATCAAAAATTCGAATGAAGAGATCGTTTCTAAATTATCTGCATTTCTGCCTTGATTACAATTTCATAAAAAGAGAAACCGTCAATGATTCCGTGTACTATACCATTACGGAAAAGGGTAGAATCATGCTTGGGTTGTTTTTGCAGAAAAGTAATTAGAGACGCAAAAAACCTAAAAAACAATTGGTAAGAAAAATTCTGGATGAGTCAGTCCACGAAATAAAAAAAACCCTGGTAAAAAGCCCGATAATATTTGCAGGCTTTGTAGGCCCAGGTCTTGCAGGCCCGCTTGCCGTCGGACATATGATAGAAAAATTGAAAATGTTAGAAGTTGGATATTTGCGATCAAAATATCTGCCACCAGCTACTGTCTTCATTCAGGGGAGATTGCGACACCCGTTTCGATTTTACTCTAACAGAAAAGGAAACATTTGCTGTGTAATATGCGAGGTTCCACTAAAGGCAGAAGGCCTGTATAATATCGCATCCATAATTTTGGACTGGGCTCAGACAAAGGGATGTAGAGAACTCGTGATATTGGATGGGGTTGCATCTGAAGAGCACGATTCCAAGACGTTTTGTGCGGCAGAAGAAGACTTGTGCCGAATAATGCAGGACAAGGAAATATCGATGATTTCTCAGGGCTTTATCTCTGGCATTCCTGGCAGCATTCTAAACGAATGCATTATCCGCAAAATACGCGCAATTACTCTACTAGTCAAGGCAAGTCACGCCCATCCTGACCCGCTAGCTGCTGCCACCCTGATTGACTCTGTGAATAAAGTCTATGGCACGGTTATTGATACTGTAGACCTTAGAAAGCAAAAGGAGAAAATCGGAACAGAATTTCACGAGATGTCTGAAAAATATAAGGAGCACAGACAGGCGGATTCTGGAATGTATATGTAGAGAGGCCCAAGATACAACACCATGATAACCTACAAGTCCACAGGAGTTGACGTTTCTAAAATCAAGAAAAGCCAATCGGCAATCGGAAAAATAATTGCATCAACTCACTCTGGAATTGTAAAATCTGGATTTGGTCACTATGCTGGCCTTGTTGGGATTCACGGCGGAAAATACCTGGCAACGCACACAGACGGTGTTGGGACTAAGGTATTGATTGCAAATTTGCTAAAAAAATACGACACCATTGGTATAGACTGTGTCGCAATGAACGTCAATGATATTATTTGCATTGGTGCAAAGCCGGTATCATTTGTTGACTATATTGCCGCAAACCGCAACAACGAGTCCGTGTTTAAGGAAATCGCAAAAGGATTAGCTTCTGGCGCAAAAAAATCCGGCGTTCCAATTGTCGGCGGCGAAACCGCAATCATGCCGGATTTATTTGAGGAACAGAAATTTGCGTTTGACCTGGCAGGAATGGTTGCAGGTCTAGTCGACAAAACTAAGATAATACTTGGAAACAAGATCATGTCAGGTGACGCAATAATCGGAATTGCGAGCACTGGAATCCATTCCAATGGCTATTCACTGGCAAGAAAGGCCCTGCTGAAAAAATATTCAGTTTCTGACAATGTCAGGGGAGTGGGCAAAATTGGCCATGCAATGCTGACGCCAACAGAGATCTATGTCAAGCCCGTTTTGGATATCATATCAAGCTGTCAAGTGCACGGTCTAGCAAACATCACAGGTGGCGCATTTACCAAGCTTTTGAGGCTAAAAAAGACTGGATTTGTGCTTGACATGATGCCAGAGCCGCCAAAGATAATGGAGCTAATAGAAAATCTTGGAGTGTCATACGAGGAAATGTACAAGACATTCAACATGGGGGTGGGATTCTGCATCATAGCGCCAAAAAACCAGGTAAACAAGATAATGTCGATTTGCAAAAAGCACAGACTAGTATCATATGAGATTGGCCACATTTCTGCAAAAGTCGGCGTCTTTTTGGACAACAAAAAGCTGGCATAGCGTCAGATGTGTAATCATTTTTAATCTTGTATATTTTAATTAATTAAGGGAAAATGGAATCGCATTTTGTTCAGGTTATTATTTCTGTGTGTGTTTTGCTTTTTGCCGCCAAGCTCATGGCGGAATTATTTGTCAGGATACGACTACCAATAGTACTTGGAGAGTTGCTTGCAGGAATGATAGTAGGGCCGTTTGCAATCGGCGCATTTTTGGTTTTCCAGGGGGAACAACTATTCGTACTCACGGAGGAGGTAAAAATTCTGGGCGAAATTGGTGCAATTGTGATTTTGTTCATGGCCGGTCTGGAGATGACCCCAAAGGAATTCATCCGAGGTGGCAAGGCGTCATTTACCGTCGGAACGTTAGGTGTTGTGGTTCCGTTCTTTGTAGGGTTTTTGGTATTCCAGTTCTTTGGCTTTAATGCATTACAAGCAATGCTGGTGGCAACTGCACTCACCGCAACAAGTATTGCAATTTCGGTCCAGGTGCTAAGCGAGTTTGGTAAGCTAAAAACTCCCGAAGCCCGACTTATCATAGGAGCTGCTGTAATTGACGATATTTTGGCAATTGCGGTATTGTCTGTTGTGACATCAATTGGAGGAAGTGGAACCGAAGTGGACATCACCGATGCCGTCTTTACAATATTCAAGGTCCTGGCGTTCTTTGCAGCCATGGCAATTGCCGCAATATTTCTGGTTCCCCGCATGGTCAACTCGGAAATGTGGAAGGCAAGCGGAAGCATAGAAGGAATCGTGACTGCAGCGTTCTTTGGTGCTGCGGGCATTGCTGCATGGATTGGCCTCTCGCCGATTTTAGGTTCGTTTGTTGTAGGCATGGCGCTATCCACTACGAAAGTCTTTGAGAGAGTTGAGCACTATATTGGAAAACTGGGTCTGATATTTGCGCCATTGTTCTTTGCAATAATCGGTGCCCAAGTTGATTTCCGTGGAATAAATTCAGAGGTAATGTTAATTGCAGCAGTAATAATCGGTGTTGCAATTGCTACCAAGCTGTTGGGATGCGGTCTGCCCGCAATGCTGTTTTTGAAAAATAAGGCCCAGTCAAGGCGGGTCGGAATTGCGATGATTTCCAGAGGAGAGGTTGGCCTCATCGTTGCAGGCGTTGGCCTGTCCAGTGGTGTATTGATGCCAAACATCTACACCACTATCGTAGTTATGGTGGCAGTAACGTCGCTAATTACACCGATTTGGCTCAAGTTGGAATATCGAAAAGACATACAGCAAAGTACTGGTACTCAGAATTAGATCGCCTATTATTGACAGATATTAAATTAGAGTGGTCAAGTCTCTCAATAATTGGCTGATGAAAACTTTGTAGACATGTGCGCCGTCTGCAACCAAGGCGTTCCAAAAGTAACCATGGTTTACCAGAAGGGTCGAGTCTTTCATCCGCAGTGCTTTGAGTCCCAGGGAAGCGCATTTCCGGTAATAGACCTAGACTTGGCTCAACTATCTGCCAAAACCCGAATCGAGCTGGTGCAGATGAAAAACCTCAAGGTAAGATTAGATGATGGATCGCTATCGCCACCCAAGCCTGCAAATAAGAAGCCATCCAAGAAAGCCAAGAAAAAGACAAAGAAGGTAAAGAAAACCAAATCAAAGAAATCCAAGCCAAAGCGCTCAACAGCAAAAAGTTCCAGGAAACTAGCCTCGAACAGACGACGCTAGTTATAAGAAATTTAAGGCCAGATTCGCATTTTCAAGACAATGCCCAGCGCAATATTTTCACAAGCCTGCGTAGAGATTTCGCAAAACCTGCTCTCAATACAGGATGCTACAAAGGACCAGATCAAATCACAAATAAAAAGAATCTGCACAAAATATGCGCTGGAGAGAATCCCAAAGAACCACGAAATTTTATCAACGGTTTCCGGAAATGATTACATCAAACTCCAAAAAGTATTGCTAAAAAAACCAGTCAAGACAGCATCTGGTGTTGCAGTAATTGCATTAATGCCAAAGCCATATGCATGTCCGCACGGCAGGTGCACATATTGCCCTGGTGGAATTGAATTTAATTCTCCAAATTCCTATACCGGCAATGAGCCATCAACTATTAATGCAATTGAAAACCAGTATGATCCAAAAAAACAGATTACAAACAAGCTTGACAAGTTGGTAGCATACGGCCACGATCCATCCAAGATGGAATTGGTTATTGTAGGTGGCACATTTCTTTTCATGCCAAAGGACTATCAGACAAATTTCATAAAATCATGCTATGATGCTCTAAATGGATTTGACTCTGCAACGCTGGAGGAGGCAAAGCAGGCAAACGAAAAAGCGCAAATTCGTAATGTCGGGTTTACCATAGAGACCAAGCCGGACTATTGCAAGGAAGAACATGTCGACATGATGCTGGACTATGGCGTCACCAGAATTGAAATTGGCGTGCAGAGCCTGCAGGAATCTGTGTATAAAATTGTCAACCGTGGTCATACATATTCTGATGTTGTAGAATCGTTCCAGATTTCAAAGGATGCAGGTTACAAGATAGTAGCTCATATGATGCCAGGTCTGCCCACAGTCAGCCCAGAAGTTGACATTGCGGATTTTAAGAAACTCTTCTTAGATGATTCGCTAAAGCCAGACATGCTCAAGATTTACCCGTCATTGGTGTTGCAGCACACGCCAATGTACCAGGACTATCTTCAGGGAAAATACACGCCATACTCCGATGAGGACATGATTCACGTACTAATGGAACTTAAGAAAAACATACCAAGGTGGGTAAGAATAATGCGGGTCCAGCGAGAGATTGGCCCAAATGAAATCATTGCTGGTCCAAAATCAGGCAACCTGAGGCAAATAGTGCTTGAGAGACTCAAAAAGCACGGCATGTCCTGCAAGTGCATTCGATGTCGTGAAGTTGGATTTACTACACAGCCACAACAGGAGGCCAGGCTCCAACGGGAAGACTATACCTCATCCGGCGGAGAAGAAGTGTTTTTGTCATATGATGATTCACTAGACAGAATCTACGGATTTTTGAGATTGCGTAAGCCAAGCCCCAAGGCCCACAGAAAAGAAATATCGCGAGACTTTTGTATTGTGCGGGAGCTGCACGTATATGGAAAATCACTCAAAATAGGAGAGCGAGAAAACGGACAGATACAGCACTCTGGTCTTGGAAAGAACCTGATGAGTGAGGCAGAAAAGATCGCGCGCGAAGAGTTTGATGCCAAAAAACTCTTGGTAATATCCGCAGTCGGCACCCGGGAATATTATAGAAAAATTGGATACACTTCGGATGGCCCATATATGGCAAAAAAACTAGAGTGAGTGACTTGTCAGAGGAAGAAAAAATAATCATTGGCAGGGGAACCTGGATTGACAAGCTCGCATCAGAGATGATAGAGCGGGAAAAACAGTTGGGGCGAGAAACAAAACTCCTCAAAGTGGAATCAGGCCTTGGTGCGTCCGGCATTCCGCACATCGGAAGTCTGGGTGATGCAGTTCGAGCCTATGGGGTGAAGCTTGCACTGGAAAATCTAGGTTACAAGTCTGATTTGATAGCATATTCCGATGATCTAGATGGCCTCAGAAAGATTCCAGAGGGCTTGCCAGATACACTATCAGAGCACATTGCAAAGCCAGTGTCACTTATTCCGGATCCGTTTGGGTGCCATGACTCTTATGGAATGCACATGAGTAGTATTCTGCTTGATGGGTTGGACAAATTAGGAATAAAGTATAATTTCATTCGGGCTCGAGACGCTTACAAAAACGGCCTGCTTCGCGACCAAATCCATACAATTCTGATCAATTCTGAGAAAATAGGAAATAAGATAGCAGAACTGGTAGGACAGGAAAAGTACCAGAAATTTTTGCCGTACTATCCGGTTTGCGCAAAATGTAACAGGTTATACACTGCACAATCATACGAGTATGACCAGGAAAGAAGGGTTGTAAAATACAGATGTGTCGGAGCTGAAATAGGATCAAAAATGCTCAAGGGTTGCGGCCATGAGGGAGAAGCAGACATTTCAAAGGACTTGGGTAAGCTTGCATGGAAGGTAGAGTTTGCCGCAAGATGGCATGCATTTGACATCAGGTTTGAGGCATATGGAAAAGACATTATGGATTCAGTCAAGGTAAACGACTGGGTATCTGAGGAAGTGCTAGGCCATCCGCCACCGCACCACGTAAAATATGAAATGTTTTTGGACAAGGGCGGTAAGAAGATATCAAAATCTGCAGGAAATGTCGTCACATCACAGAAATGGTTCAGGTACGGAACACCAAAGTCCATGTTACTATTACTATACAAGAGAATCACAGGTGCACGAGAGCTAGGCTTTGAGGACATTCCAGCATTAATGGATGAATACAATGAGATAGAGGACATTTATTTTGGAAAGATGAAACTTGACAATGAGGCAAAGTTACTTAAGACCAGAGGACTGTACGAGTACACAAATTTGCTAAATCCGCCAAAGACTCCTCCAATGCATGTCAATTTCAGGCTGCTAATAGAATTGTGTAGAATCTTCAAGGATGACAGGATAGGACTGGTGACAAAAAAGCTCATCGACTATGGCTCTATCAAAAACTCCGAGCCCCACATTGAGCAGTTAATAGAGCTTGCAGGAAATTACGCTGACGACTTTGAGGATGAAGAGTCTGTAAAAATTGAAATCAATCTTGAAACCAAGGCGGCTCTGTCCAAACTTGTCACAATATTAGAATTAGACCAGGATCCTGAAGACTTGCAGAACACAATTTATAACATTGCCAAAGAGAACAATGTCCAGCCAAAGGACTTTTTCATGATATTATACCAGATAATAATCAACGCAAGCCGCGGACCAAAAATCGGGCCATTCATAATGGACATTGGGAGAAAAAAAGTCGCGCAAACAATATCAAAGCACATCTGATATGGCGCATAGCGAACACAATAGAACAAGAAAGAGTCGTGGGTTTTTCCTGATAATACTTGGCGCACTGTTGTTCTTTATCGCACCGACTTGGTTTTCCGGTGAGCCACAAACCGGAATTGCACTAATTGTGGTCGGGTTCATAGTGGGCGGCCTTGGTTTTTACCTCCGGTTCATCCGTAAATAGTAAAATTCATCTTTGTAATACATGGTGATATCACATGGGACTCTTTAGGCGAAAAAAAGAAGAAGAAATCAGAATAGAAACACCAGAGCCAGTACAGGTAAAGAGTCCAGAGGCAATCCAAGTGGAGAAAATTGCATCCGATCTTGAACATCTAAACTTGGAATTACATTCAAAGGCAGAACACCTTAGGTCTGTATCTGAAAAACTTGACAAGGTAAAGGCAGAATATGAGGAATTAGTCGGTATGGTAATGGCGGCAAAAAAAGAGGCAAACATGAAAAAGTCAGAAATGGATGCTCAGCGAGTCCAACACCAACAACTATTCAAGCAGATAGATGCCGCCAAGCTTGAATTGGAATCGACAAAAAGGCAGGCAGAGGAAAACAAGGCCATCCTATCAGAGGTAAATAGGACCAAGACAGACCTGGAGATAGCAAGAACTGAATACCAAAAGTACAAGACCGAAACAGAAGAAATAAGGAAAAACCTGGATTCGGTTCAAATTTCATACGAGTCCAGCAGAAAGGCTCAAGAGGCTGCAAACCAAGAATTGCTTGAGACAAACCACCATCTAGAATCTGCCAGAATTGAAATAGATAAGATGCGGGCGGAATCCGAATCAAAGAAAAAAGAAATAGAAAATGCAAAGCGCGAGCTTAAATTCATTGAAAATAAGATGTCGAACGCAGGCGGTCGGGCAGATCAAAAAAGCGTAGTAGCCGCGGCTAGTTCTGTAGTATCATCGCTTAACGCAAAAATCCAATCAATGCAAAAGGAAATGGAGATAATCAAAACCACTCTACAACGCGAGCGAATAGAGCACAAGCAGGTAAATGACCAGCTTAATGAAATACTAAAAAGAAAAAACTAGCGAAGTTATTTTAGAATCTTTTGTTTGATAAACAAGAATTCCTCATCCGATAATGTTCTGGTGTCCTTGAGTACCACAATCTTTGCAAGCTATTCCACGATGTTGTCATTGATTGGGCGCCATGGGGAAGGGTTTAGAATTGTGTCTGCGCAAGTATTGCGCAAATATTCTGCGTATCGTATCTTTCGGCACTGATGATTCTCTATTTTATGTGCTCATTACAGAATTTGAATCCGGAATAGCTGCAATTTGTCGGCAAATTGTTGTCATATATGTAAAATATGCTCGTATTTGTCTTAGTCTTTGGTTGCGATAGGCTCAATCTCTGGCCGAAAATCCAGTGGATTATTAAAATGAGTAGCTCGTCTGTGGCAAAATTTGGCTTTGTTTTTATGCAAAGACAGACAAATACCAGTCATGTCGGCACTGGGCAAAATCTTCAGGGCTTTTGCTTTTGTTGTAATTGGAATTGTCACGATCATTGTAGGGGCATTTATGATCCGCGGAACAATGCACATGTGGGACAAGCCCAACGACGACCCAAAGGACAAATAATACATTTTGGTTAAGATGTCATGGTAGGCCCGCAAGACGGAGGATTTGGCTTTGACCAGTCCAAAAAATACACTGAAGTTGAGAATCTGGAACAGATCTGTGTCCAGTGCCAGGCGGGACAGCACGCAAAATGCTTGGCAAAGGCAAAACAGATTCCTAATTGTGAGTGCGAGCACTGTATCATCTTTGGGTAGGTATTCAGTTATCACTGCACTTCCTTGAAATAAAATTATACATACACAGGATACATCGAGTAAATAGATTGGACATATTGCTAGACTTTTTGGTGAATCTCATCTATTATTCATGAAACCTGAAACATAGAAAATAATCATAAATTTTCCAAAATAGTATAGAGAGCATAAAAAATCCAATGAAGAGTTTGTGAAAAGTTCAGAGTGACAGGAAGAATTAATGTGAGGATAGGCATTTGAGAAATATGATTTCGGATCGATTATAATGAATTTTAAACAATTATCAAAGAAATGTTTCAAATTCATTCCAGATTTTGGGCTCCGATTCACTGAATCCGATCATCTTTGATCAAATCTCTAACTCTTCGTCATCGCCCAATCATGTGTAAAAAACGTAAGTTAAGAGTCTGCTGGAATGATTAAAAACAAAGACTGAGCAATCACATCCATGGAAAAAGAAGAGATTCGACAACTGATCATTCAAGAGCTGGAAAAGATTCGCACTCACAAAACTAAGCTTGGACAGGGATGCGCTGCATGCCATGTCATGTTTTCACTCAAAAATACACTGAACAGCTCAGAGCAGGACTGTGCTGATTTAGTTTCTCAAGTATTATCAGAAGACTTGAAGTTAAACGAGGAATTTATCGAAACGGTAGAGCAAATCCACATGACAGAGCGAGGCCTTGGCGGTGCATTTGCTATGCGAGAGCGTGAATCAAAGGACTCGTATTTGGATGTATACTTTGCAAATGTACTAGACGAGCTTGGAACAGACCTTGCGCAATACTCATCAGAGATTCTACTTCGGAAGATTCTCCTGGCGTATCTGTCGTTGTATATCGCCCAGACAATCGGCGTTGATTATCACGCGGCAACAGAAGAACTGTATTATATTTTGCGTAAAAACGAAAAGAAAAACTTCCAGCTCGACGAGTTTATCGACAAATTACAGGACAGGATAAGGCGCACTAGCCGTCAGGCTTGACAAATTTGGCGTATCCATAGTATAGCTCAAACGGCTTGCTGTAAATGACCAGAATGCTGTACGTGTCATGGTCGATTCCCGAAATGTCATAATTTTGGTCTCCCTGCGAGGCACGTAGTGAGCCTATTTCTATTCCCGTATCTACTGTGCCGTCTTTGGTCAGGTATAGTTTTTGATCAATTCCGCTTGCTATCCCAAAGTCCTGCAATCTCAGAAACGTACTTTTGCCAGAGACATAGACAGCTGTCTGCCCGCCTGCATCGTACCCCTTTACACCGCTTATCGTGGTAAGTTTGATCATTCGGAGCTCGGATGTTCCAGAGATTTCCGTCATGATGTCCTTGCTTTCTGCTGCAAAGCTTGGCCTGTCCCTTGCTTCTTCCAGTATAAGATTTCTTGTACTAGAAGGCATTGTCTGAATTAAAAATGCCTTGGTGTCTTCGGATAGTACAATGAATTTCTCATATGTCAGGTCTTGACGTATTTCAGATAATGCCATGCCAAGCTTGTTTTGCTGCTCTGGTTGCACGTATGATGCCGCCACCACATAATACGAACCTATCAGAAATGTTCCAATTATTACTGATATGGTGACTGTCCTGAGCATTCTAGGCCTCCCTAGATAGTGTGAATTTTGATTTTGATTCCACTTGGACTGCAATTGCAAAGAACGCACCCATCACAAGGCCATATACCGCATGCAGTTCAACCGCGCTGATGAGGACAAAGTTAGAATTGGTAAGCATGAAGATTATTTCGCCATCAAGCCAGTATGTTTGTACTATTGGCATTATGACAAAAAGGCTGATTGGCACAAAAAACACTCCAAAGACTACAAGTCCTGTTATGATTCCTGCAATTGCACCATTTTTGATTGAATAGTTGTCTAGCTTTTTGTGCATCCCTGAGACCAAGCCAAAAAACGTGCCTATAATGCAGGCAGTAAGCATGTGCGATACCATTCCGATAAGCGTGGCCTCAAGGCCTGATGAGCCGACTGCTAAGCCTACGATTTTATAAAAAGACCCCTGGGCAGCACCCAGTGAGAGGTCAATTATGAAGATGCTCACAAAAATCGCAAATCCGCCGACAAGCCCCGCTACGCACCCAATCTGTGCCCTCTTTTTCAGAGAGACGACAGGATCAAAACTGATCATGTAGATGGCCAGTGTTCGCTCTCTGTTTTTTCCCACTTTATTTTTTCTTCTTTCTTTGTTTTCCCTTTCATAGAATAATCCTCATACAGCATAAACGATGCAAACAGTCCCATTATACTTCCATACAGAACGTGTAAGATGAGCGCGCCCCACATTATCTGGTCCGATGTTCCCATCAGGATTTGTGCGGTTTGTAGTTGCTCTGATGTCACCATGGAAATGCCTATTATCTGATCAGACAACATTGGAAATATCAAAAACAACGACACCGGCATGAAAAATATTGCAAAGACCTGAATTCCTGTGACTCCGCCTGCGATTATTCCCTTAGCGACTCCATTGATTTGTAGTAACCTATGCATAGTGGAGCATATGCAGAAGATTGACCCAATGAGCGCTGCAGTCAGCATGTGTGTAAAGAATCCAAATAATATTGCAGGCATACCATCTAGGCCTACAAGCATCCCAACAACTTGGTAGAACGTTCCAAATGGAACTCCCACGTCAAAGTCAATCCAGAAAAACGAGCTGAAAAGTGCGAATCCACCTACCAGTCCTGCAATACATCCTGTTTTTGCCATTCGATAGATTTCTGCACCGCTAGTTAATCTTATCACCTAAAGGAGCATTACGAATGCATGTAATTTTCAACGGTATGATATCACATCAAACGAATATAATCATCATCATTTGAATTATGAAAATTTGTTTAATTCGTATTGATCATACTGAAAAATCATTCATATGAAATTTCAGGATAGTATCGCAAGCAATGCAATGAAACTTGGTTTCACGCCACAGACCCGGTACGAGCGCATCAGTGTTTGCTTGATACTACCCTTATAGTGTAATACTATCCTAGAACAATAAAGCTGATCACACCTGATCTAAACATTTGTAATATTACAAAACAAATAACAAACACATGTTAAGGCTTGCCAAAGAGCGTTTTCTGCTTTTTATCGGTAAATGAGAGCTCCTCCATCCCTAACAACAGCCTAAGCTTGTTGGCAGTTGCAGGACCAAAGCCTTCGTATCGGTTATTTGCCATTATTATTGCGTAGGAGATATTGTCTTGGATTTTTTGTATTTTTTCAATCCAAGACTTCATTTGTTTTGTCCTGTCATTTTGCAACTTGCCAAATTCTTTTTCCGGTATACTTCTATCACCAATTAATCTCAAATAGACAAAATCAGATGTGAGTGGCGCCGAGTTTTGTATTCCTGAAACGTCACTCCATACTAGACAGATCTTTTTGTCACCGAGATACTTTATTGCAGTGTCTGAAAACCAGGATTGGTGCCTTCCTTCTATTACATAATTATTATCCGGAAAATATGATTGTAGCTGTTCCAGATTTGGCCTTGCCTCTTCAAATGATAACGATGGTGGAAGCTGCACAACAGACAAGAGAAATTTTGTCCCAAGAGATTTCATTGATTGTAAAAACTGCTCCAGATATGGTGAGGGATTTGCCAACCTTTTATCATGTGTTATAATTTGTGGAAGCTTGGATGTGAACTTGAAATGGTTTGGTGTTTCCGAGTACCATTTTTTCACCATAACATCATTTGGTATCGCGTAAAATGTCGAGTTTATCTCGGTTACATCAAAAATAGTCGAATAATGCCTCAGAAAATTCGACCTTGAGAGGCTTTTTGGATAAAACGGTCCCTGCCAACCGTCATAGCCCCATCCAGTACAGCCCACATTGACTAGCATTATTTTTTCTTGAACATCCCAAAGCCGAACCTAGAGCCGGGCTGTTTTTCTTTTTTGCCGAGGTTGTTCAAGGTTTCATATGTGATTTGCCTACCGTTTCCCACCATTTTTGATGTCTTAAGCTCACGGAATTTGAATCGCTTACCGTTTTCCAAAATTATTGTTGCGTCATCAGATAAAGCAAAGCCAGAGCCCTCGTCATGAAATGTCATGGAACCGCCGTGCATTAAGGTGATTTCGCAGTTATAGTTCATTGTCGTTCCAAACATAATGAGGTGTTTTGCTCGGACCTTCACATTGTTTATCAGATTATTTACCACTACAGTTTCTGCATCCAAGAATACGGTTTCCCTTGCGTTTGATATTACGACTTTGCCCTTTGGTGCGCGCAGCTCCGTGAAATGCTCTTTTGTAATGTATATCCCTACTCTGCCCTGAGGATCCTGCATTGTTTCCTTGATGCCAGTTACATTGCCTACCAGAATGTCGCCATTTTCTGCTGTTATTTTTACTCCATGTTCAATGATGAAATTATTTTTCAGAGGATCAATTAGGACAAAGTTTCCGTTTGTTATCGTTATTCTGGTTTTGTTCTCCTCTGCATATGCAAAATACGGGCTAGTTATACTGCCTGACATATTAATCGCTCCATCATATGTGAGTGTACCTGCCCAGATTTTTCCCTTGATTGATAGATCCCCTGTCTTTTCTCGCGAAAACTCTACTTCGCCTAATTCTTTTGAGCCAAACAACCTAGAGCCTGCTGCATTGTCGTGTTGCAGTAATGCAATCCAGTCCTGAGCTACCTTCATCTCTCGCGCCACATCACCTGATAAAACCAGGTTTCGCCTCTTTCTTTCCTCCTCAGAATCACCAGTGTATACCTTCGCTTTTTTGAGCCTTTCATCTTCCGTATCTGGATAGGCCTTACCTGCCTTGAGGTCCTCATATGCCTGAATAATTTTTTTTACGATTTCCTCGTCTCCACCCCTGTCGGAGTGATGGTCTAGGATCAGCTTGCGAAACGCATCTCTGATTTCTCTTTGAGTTGCGCTGGGCTTTATCCCCAAAATATCATAATTGCTTTCAACCAAACTATATTGTATCAATATGCTATGATTATGTATTTTTTGAGCTAGTCCTTCAACCCATAGCCGCCTATGACGGAATAGCAACCTTGGGCGCAGTCCTCGCATATTGGCTTTATGGAATCGCTTTCTGTGCTGCCAATGCAATATGGTCGTTTTTCCCTATCCATACAGTCCACTGAAAGAATTGACCAGGCGGGACAGTCGACTGGTACGGTTCCCCATCCTCCCCAGTTTTTCTTCATTAGTTCCAGCTGGCTTGGGGGGTTTATGACATAGTCGCGGTTTTGTTCTGTATTGTAAGAATGGTATCGAACACCTTGGTACTCTCTGGGCCAAATGTCATCAACCGTGGAACGCCATTTTAGGCGCAATTGTAACAATAATTGGTATCTAGGCACAAAATCCGCGCCTTGTCAATGAGATTCAATGCATGAGTTCATATGCAACATCCCATGGAGAGAATCTGACGAAGGTCACAAGGAAAGTGGAGGTGTAAAGATGAGTTTTGACGATAATTCCGGACGACGTGATAACAGACGTTTCGGTGGCGGATACAGAGGAGGCGGAGGCGGCAGACGTTTTAACAACGACAGACAGTTTGACGACCGACCAAAACCAGTAGAAACTGGCAAAGAATACGATGTATCAATTACTGAAACATCCAGACAAGGCGACGGAATAGCAAGAGTAGACGGATTTGTCATATTTGTGAAAGGCGGACAGCCAGGCCAAGAGACTAAAATCAAGGTAACACAAGTTGGCAGACGATTTGCAACAGCTGAACTAGCACAATAAATTATTTCTACAGCAATGTAGGAAAAATTTAATGATTCGATTTTTTTAATATTTTTCTAATTTTCAAAACCAGTTTATACTGTGATTTTTTTGATATAATACATGATGTCTTTGTTTCAGCTCAGCACTCGTACCTATGATTCCGAGATCCCTCTGATTAGAAAGGCATTGGGGGAGCTGGAAATAAAATGTAATTTAAAGGACAGTTACAAAATTGGTACTCCGTTTAATCGAGCTGGCTGGACTTTTTTTGATCTGGAAATAAGCATGGAGCTTGCACACATGATAGAAACCAGTGGGATGTTAGAAGGTGCTTTGGGGTTTAGGATTGGGGAGCAGCTCAAAAATTTCATTGGGCATTATTTAGAATCATTTGGAAGCCAGGTCAGAATAAAGCAAATAGAATACGACTAGAATCCTTCTGGTGGATTTTGTATAAAGACATTACAAAATAAGGTATCTGTTTTTTTGTCACGATATTGTACGTTGCATGTGACAAATTTTCCCTTTAGTGCCTGCTCTAGGTCTTCTAGTGTTCTTTCTCTTTGTGGGGAAGGGTCGTTTTCTACTTTGACTATTTGGATTTTTTCCAGCTTGCTGTATTCTTCTGAATTGTCCTTTCTGAAATGAGTCACGTACATTCTAAACATGTTGCCTGAAAGACAGTCCATTACTGGTCCACCGATTCCATCCCCCATGAAATGATATCGAATTTACTTGTTATAATTGTAGATTCATTGGCATTCTATAATGTCGGCTTTGTTATAGTATAGTGTGTTTTGTGCTACTTTGATTATTGCACCGGATCTAAAAGATAAAACCATCATGATGCCATTATAGTTTTCAAGTTTTACAAGCGCACCGTTGATTTGGTCGGGAGCTGCAGAATATAGATCATCTTCTCCTGGAAAAGGCAACCAATTCTTTCCCAGAGTGAGTCTATCGCATTTAGTTTCAGATTTAAAGTCCATGTTGTGGATTTACTACATAATTTTATTTTCTTTGCGAAATAACAAGGCGGATCCGGGGGGACTCGAACCCACGACCTGACGCTCCGCAAGCGTCCGCACTATCCAAGCTGTGCTACGGACCCGCAAAAATAATTCAAAGTAAATCCGTAAAAAATGTTCTTACTATGCAGCGCTAGTCTCTGCCTTTTTGACAAAGATATAGTGCATAATTAGTCCAGCTATTATTCCACCAATGATCGGGCCTGCCCAGTACATCCAGTGGAAATCCCAATAGCCAGACGCCAGAGCCGGGCCAAGTGTTCTTGCAGGATTCATTGAAGCGCCAGTGAGTGGAATTCCAACCAAGTGCAGCAAAAATATCATTCCGCCTATTACTAGACCATACATTCCAGCGGGCGCCTTTTTGTGCACTGCCGTCATGAATATTACAGTAACCAAAAAGAACGTAAAGACCAGTTCTAGCGCAAAGCCAGACATTGCAGAGTTTCCAAGTAGCTCACTTGGCCCACCCTGCGTTCCAAATTTGACCTTGGCTCCAAGCACTGGAAATATCGCCTTTAGCGAAAATGCCGCAATTATGGCACCAATACACTGGAATACAATATACCCAATGCCATTTACTATACTGATTCTTTTAGTAATCATCATTGGAATAGTAACTGCTGGGTTGATGTGTGCCCCAGATACATGGCCAAACGCATAGACCATCAGGCCGATTACGACTCCATGTGCCAGTGATATTATCAATAATCCTTCCAAATTCAGAGAATCGCCAAACATTGTAGATGACACTATGATAGACAAAGGTCCAAAGAAGACCAGTGCAAATGTGCACAGTGCTTCTACAAACCATGATCGTCCTGATATCATCTAATATGTCGCCCCTTCCGATTTCAATATAAAATATGCGGTCGATCCATGGTTTCAAAAATAATTAATGTAGGGATGAAACCAAAACAATAATGCTAGAAGAAGGAGAAAAAGTTCCAAGCTTTGAGCTACATGACGCAAATGGAGAGACGGTCAAATCCTCAGAGTTCAAGGGAAAAAAGTTCGTAGTCTATTTTTATCCAAGGGATTTCACGCCGGGTTGCACAATAGAAGCAGATGAGTTCTCTAAAGAATATAAAAAATTCCAAAAGATAGGCGCGACTATAATTGGAATATCGACTGACAGCGTCGAGTCGCACAAAAAATTCGTAGATAAAATGAATATTCCATATGTATTGTTGTCAGATCCAGAGTCCGAGGTATCTAAAAAATTCGGAGTCTGGGGTAAAAAACAGTTCATGGGTCGAGAATACATGGGAATCCAGAGGAGTACGTTTCTTGTTGACGAAAAGGGCAAAATCTTCAAGGTCTATCCAAGTGTAAAGCCAAAGGGCCACGCAGAAGAAGTCCTAGCTGCCCTGAAATAAAAAGATAAAAGAGAAGTTTGGATTTTTAGAAGCCTTTTGGTAATGTGCCTTTTGGTTTTGCCGGTGCTGGAGGCGGTGTTGTCGGTTTGAATCCCGCTGGTAGTGAACCCCTATTCGAGTCATTTGGTTTTGGTGGTGGTGCAGTCTTTGTTTGTTGTTGCATTCTTGCAAGGTATTCTTTTTCATATGCCTCTAGCTGCTCCTTTCTTGACGCATTTTCATTTCCGCTAGAACCACTTGATTCTACCTGCTTGGTTCCAGCTGGTAGTGAACCCCGTGTTGGGTTTGGCTTCGGCGCTGGCGGTGGAGCCGTCTGTGTTTGTGCAGAACCAGTTGCTGTTGATTGTATACCGTATCCTGCAAAGTATTTTGTTCTAGGATGGTATGCGAGTTTTTCTCGTGTTGCAAAGTACTTGTTGGATGGTTGAGTGTATCCTGTTACCTTTGCCTTTTGTAGGTTCCAGTCGGATGTTGGAACGCTTGCTTGTACAACGTGCTTGCTTGCAAAGTATCGGTTTCCTGCTGGAGAGTATCCAGTTACCTTTGCTCTGTACGAGTGGAAGTCCGATGTTGGTGCGCTTCTCCATTGCTCCCAAGCTGGGACTACTTCTCCCTCTGGCTTTGGTGCTGGTGGTGGTGTTTGAACTTGTGGTTTTGGTGCTGGAGCTGGTGCCGGAGCTGGTTTGAAACCTGCTGGCAGAGTTCCTTGCGGTTTTGTTGTTGGCGCTGGTGCTGGTTTTGGTGCTGGTGGTGGTGTTTGAACTTGTGGTTTTGGTGCTGGTGGTGGTGTAGTTACTTGTGGTTTTGATTCAAATTGACTAGCTAGTTTTGCAAGTTTTTCTTCTAATTCTGCAATTTTTGCTTCTAAATCCTTTTTAGTTGACTTAGTAGTTCCAGACATGTGTTTTCCTGACCCATAATAGTTTATTTACATTTTGTTCCCCGTTGTCAAAACAATTTAGAACATTTTTTGCCAAACCGCATAATTTTGCAACAATAAAGCCAAAAATCCGCAATTCCAGACTTGGGCACCGATCTATTCAACATAGAATTTATTCAAAAAATATGTAAGAAAATATGGAATTTTTTAGAAGCCTTTTGGTAGAGAGCCACGAGAAGTATTCTTCTTCGGCGCTGGCGGTGGAGCCGTCTGTGTTTGTGCAGAACCAGTTGCTGTTGATTGTATACCGTATCCTGCAAAGTATTTTGTTCTAGGATGGTATGCGAGTTTTTCTCGTGTTGCAAAGTACTTGTTGGATGGTTGAGTGTATCCTGTTACCTTTGCCTTTTGTAGGTTCCAGTCGGATGTTGGAACGCTTGCTTGTACAACGTGCTTGCTTGCAAAGTATCGGTTTCCTGCTGGAGAGTATCCAGTTACCTTTGCTCTGTACGAGTGGAAGTCCGATGTTGGTGCGCTTCTCCATTGCTCCCAAGCTGGGACTACTTCTCCCTCTGGCTTTGGTGCTGGTGGTGGTGTTTGAACTTGTGGTTTTGGTGCTGGAGCTGGTGCCGGAGCTGGTTTGAAACCTGCTGGCAGAGTTCCTTGCGGTTTTGTTGTTGGCGCTGGTGCTGGTTTTGGTGCTGGTGGTGGTGTTTGAACTTGTGGTTTTGGTGCTGGTGGTGGTGTAGTTACTTGTGGTTTTGGTGCTGATTCTATTTGATTAGCCAATTTTGCAAGCTTTTCTTCTAATTCTGCAATTTTTGCTTCTAAGTCTTTTTTAGTGGATTTAACACTAGACATGTAACTTTGGTGCCCGTTGCGGGGTTTATTTACATTTGGGTAAATCTCAGGCGGGCAAATCTGATGAAAAAGTGGATCAAATTTAATACCAGCGTCAAGGTATATGCTCTGTTGGACGATTTTGAAAAAGAGTATCCAGACTTTGACTGGAAAAACACTCCGGCATACAAGCACCCAGGAGGAAAGGACTGTCCGTGTCCAAAGCACGAATATATCAGAGAGCAGATCAACTTTGCAAAGACTGTAAACCAGACAAGCAAAGAGCCAACTAAGGTCACACTCAAGTTCTGCCCAGAACACTACAAAGTCTACATTGAAGAAGTCATACCATCTATGCCATTCAAGTACAAACTATTGACAAAAATCGCACTCAAAGTCGGCGCAATCCAGCTGGAAAAGCTCACCCACATGCAGTCTGATCTTTGCTTTTACTGCAAGTTCGGCTCCGGCGGACATGGAAGGAAAAGCGAGCTTCCGCCAATCCAATAACCTAGACTGGGCCGACCATTATCTTTGGCTTGTTAGGAGTATCATGGTGGCATCTTTTTCCGCAGACCGGGCACGTCTTTCTGTCCAGAAATATGCACTGGCAGATGTGGGATTTGAGGTAGCTCTCAGCAGATTTTGTATGTTCTCCTGAGCCGTTGCAAAATGGGCACTGTGTTCCAAGCAGTTCTATTGTTCCCTTGCCCTTGCAGACGGGACATTTTTGCTCACTCAATTTGATTCAATCCAATGATGCTGATTAAAATGCCTTTGTCGCCCAGTCAAGCTTTATACAACATTTACATAAACCCAAACACATTGCCAATCGAAGACGTCTCAGAACTCATATCAGCATTAGAAAAAGCAGATCAGTTAAAGCGAGTAAAGACGCAGGTCGATTCCGATTTGGAGATTGCAGAAATCCTAAGGCGTGTAATGTATGCAAACGGCCCCGCAGTACTATTTGAGAATGTAAAGGGCTATGACATGCCGGTGTTGGCAAATGCTTTTGGCTCAATAAAGCGACTACAAATCGGCCTTGAAATGGACGACTTCACCGAGATTGGTCAGAGAATAGTTGACATGACAAAGATGGAGGTACCATCAGGATTTCTCAACAAGATCAAAAAGCTTCCAGAATTATCCAAGATGGGTGAGGTATTCCCAAAATTAGAAAAGTCCGGCCCGGTAACTGAAGTGATAGAGCAAAGTCCTTCATTTAGTAAGATTCCAATTTTGAAAACCTGGCACAAGGATGCAGGAAGATTCATCACGCTTGGATTAATCGCAACAAAGCACCCGGAGACAGGCGTTAGAAATCTTGGAGTGTACAGGATGCAAATTATAGATGATACCCATGCTATGATGCACTGGCAAAAGCACAAACGCGGAGCACATCATGGAGACATTTCAAAAGAAAGGGGGCAAAAAATTCCAGCTGCAATCATTATTGGGGCAGAGCCGGCAACTGTGTTTTCTGCAATTGCTCCTGTGCCGGAAGGGTTGGATAAGTATCTCTTTGCAGGTATTACTCGAAAAAAGGGAATCAAGACCGTACAATGCAAGACGCAAGATTTGGAAGTTCCCGCAAATGCAGAGATCATCCTAGAAGGATATGTCGACCCATCAGATATTCGAGACGAGGGACCATTTGGTGACCACACCGGGTATTACACGCCAGTTGAACCATATCCAACATTTACCCTAACTGGAATAATGAGAAGACAAAAGCCAGTGTACTTGACTACCATAGTTGGCAAGCCAATTTTAGAAGACGCCCATGTCGGCAAAGTAATTGAAAGATCATTTCTGCCACTAATCCGCATGTTCCATCCTGAAGTGGTAGACTTTGCAATGCCAGCTGCAGGATGGTTCCAAGGAATGGCAATCATATCAATCAAAAAGCGTTATCCAGGGCAGGCAAAAAAAGTCATGATGGGGTTATGGGGCACCGGACAGCTTACAGTAACAAAAATGTTCATTGTAGTGGATGATGACATCAATGTCCACGATTTCAATGACGTAATCTGGGCAATCACAACCCGTGCAGATGCAGCGCGCGACTGTGTTATTATTAACAACACCCCAACTGACACACTAGACCCAGCATCACCTTTGGTGAATTTTGGCTCCAAACTAGGAATTGATGCAACACAAAAGACCCGTGAAGAAGGATTCACTAGAGAAATCCAGGAAAAGGTCGCAGTCGATGAGTCAACCAAGAATCTAGTTGATTCCAAGTGGTCTAGCTACGGTATTTGAGATATTTTCTATTCTGTGCTACATAATACGAGACAGACCACTTGAGAAAATTAGTCTCATCCAGCCGTGTCTACCCGTTTGGTGATGGCAACGGTGGAATATCGTGTACTGAAAGTAATAAAATTATGTAATTTTTTAGAAAAACTATTGGTAATGCCTAGTGCATCTTGACTAGATTATAGAAATTATCTCGTTCTTCTGCAGCATATCCAATTTGGTGGATTGCATCGATAATTTTCTGGCCGGTAAGCTCCGTAGAGCGTGCACCAGTGCACGATACAACTTCTTCGCCAATCAGTGTTCCTCCAAAGTCATCTGCACCATATTGCAGTGCGATTTGTGCCATTCCGACTCCGTTTGTAAGCCATGAAGATTGGATGTGATTAATCAGTCCATCAAAGACCAGTCGAGAAATTGCAATCATTTTTAGTAGTTGCATTCCACCAACTCCAAATGTGACCAGATTTTCCCTTTGCATCAGTGTGTTGTTTGGCTCAAAGTTCCATGGAATAAACGCCATAAAGCCGCCAGTTTTTTGTTGAAGTTGTATGATTTTATCAAAATGATTTGCGACGTCTTCCTGAGACTCTACATGGCCATACATCATTGTGGCTGATGCAGGCAATCCAATTTTATGCGATTCTTCCATTATTCTCAGCCAGTCGGCAGAAGAGATTTTCTTTGGACTAATTACGTCTTTGACAGCATCAGATAGGATTTCAGCCCCTGCACCTGGAACCGACTGCAAGCCAGACTCTTTTAGTCTTGATAGCACCTCCATTGTAGATGTCTTTTCTATTCTTGCAATCATGTCAATTTCAGATGCAGACAGTCCATGTACGCCGACCTGTGGGAACTTTGTCCTCATCATCCTAAACGCATCCTCATAGTATTCAATGCCAAGGTTCGGATTATGTCCACCTTGGATCAATACTTGGCGTATTCCAAACATATCCCATGCAGTCTTTACTCGCGTCTCAATCTGCTCAAGAGACAAAGTATACGATTCCGCATCACCCGGCGAGCGGTAAAACGCGCAAAACTTGCAGTCCGTAACGCAAACGTTAGTGTAATTGAGAATTATATTATTTACAAACGAGGCCTTTTTGCCAAATCTTTTGTTGGTCAGATTTCCTGCAACTAGACCCATCAGGTGCACATCGTCAGATTTTAGCAGACGTAAAATATCGGATTTTGTGGGTCGAGCACCACGCAATGAATTTTCTAAAATGTCGCTTATCTGACTAGAATGAATCTGCTCCGTTATCTGGCTCAAGTGCCTTTGGTGGCCGGACAATGTTATTTATTCCTGACTAGGCTGAGCAGCAAATTATCACCACGCTATTTTTATTTAGGGCAGCCAGACGAGATCCGCCATGGTCTCAGGCCTGCAAATAAGAATGGACAGAATTTTGCGAAAAGGCAAGATGCTTTGCATTCCAATGGATCACGGAATATCAAGTGGCCCAATTGAAGGCCTAGAAAGTCCAGCAAGAATAATAGCACAATGCGAGACAAAGGGTTTGACCAGCGTTATAATCAATAAAGGAATTCTCAAGACATTACCAAAGCCAGCAAGAATAGGAATTCTAGTGCATTATTCATCTAGTACGTCACTTTCCATGTCGCCAAATCGAAAGATGTTATCTGGAACCGTAGAGGAAGCACTCAGACTGGGAGCAGACGGAGTATCACTCCACATCAATGTTGGAGGAAAGGAAGAGCCAGAAATGCTAGAACAATTAGGAATGACTGCATCGGAGTGCCACAAGTGGAACATGCCATTGTTAGCAATGATGTACCCGAGAGGTGAGAATGTTAAAAATCCACACGACCCAGAAATTGTGGGCCACGTAGCAAGAATTGGCGCAGAGCTTGGGGCAGACATTGTAAAAACACTATACACTGGCGATATCGATTCGTTTGCAAAAATAGTCAAAAGTACACCAGTGCCGATTGTAATTGCAGGCGGGCCAAAAGCCAAGACAGACGAGGATGTACTCCAAATGACAGAGGATGCAATTAAGGCTGGAGCCAAGGGCGTAACATACGGCCGTAACATTTTTGCACACAAAAACCCAGACAAAATAGTCGACGCTCTGGCTGGAATCATTTTCAGAAAGGAAACTGCAAAAGAAGCAGCAAAAAGAATTGCAAAAAAATAGAGAGCTAATCATCTTGCCAAAGGTAGGCAAGTCCGGATTATCCAAATTTCTATCAAGCCTAGAATCAGAGGGAGTCAGAGTCGTATACGCCGAACCCAAGGCAATCCCGCCAAAGTCAAAGCTTGCCTCAATCTATCCTTCTTCTGCTGCAAATCTCGTAGTATTGGAAAAAGACGCTCAAAAACCCAAGGGCAAAAAAGCAGGTAAAAAATTCAAGGTACTATCAAACAGTGACATTGAAAAGATATTTTCCGAGGCAAAAAAAGGCCTAGACTTTGTTATAATTGAGGTGGTAGACTGGAAAATAATTCCGCTGGAAAATATCATCGCAAAATTGCACAAAATCCATACTGAAATCTTTGCTCTTGCAAGGACACCTGAGGAAGTGCGCAAAATGTTTTCCATTTTAGAGATTGGAGTGGACGGAGTAATATTCGAAGCAAGTACAATATCCGAAGTAAAAGAGGCAATGGTGTATCTTGGTACATCAACATTTGAAATGGTAGAGGCAAAGATAATCGAAATCAAAGAAGTAGGAGACGGTGAGCGAGTATGCATAGATACCGCATCAATGCTTCACAAAGGAGAGGGAATGCTGATTGGCTCTAGATCGAATTTCCTGTTTCTAGTCCATAACGAGTCAGTCGGTTCTTCATTTACATCACCTAGGCCGTTCAGAGTTAATGCGGGAGCTGTCCACTGTTATACAATATCTCCTGACGGAACCACGAAATATCTCTCAGAACTAGAGACCGGTGCTGAGGTGTTGGTGATTAACTCTCATGGCAAGGCAAGACGTGCAACCGTAGGTCGCTCTAAAATTGAGCGACGTCCAATGCTAATGATAAAAGCCGAAATAGGAGACGAGATAGGTGGAATTATAGCTCAGGATGCAGAGACAATCCGATTTGTAAGGCCGGGCGGAAACCTAGTCTCTGTTACTCACCTCAAAAAGGGCGACACCGTTCTTGTGCATGCAAAGAGTGCAACAGGCAGGCACTTTGGAATGGAAGTGGCAGACGAATACATTTTAGAAAAATAAATGGCATACAAGACATGTGTTAGCATCGCAGAGACTAGACCAGTCAAGGTATTATCCATGCTCAAAGGCGCGCTGCAAAAATCTGACTATGCCGAGATTCGATTTGATTTTCTTGCCCCAAAAGACATCCCCAGAGCGCTGGAGATCACAAAAAAATACCACAAACAATGCGTCTTTACTCTGCGCCCAAAAAGCCAGGGTGGAAGATTCCAGGGTACAGAAAAAGAGCGCATCTCCATTCTAAAATTAATCGCAGAATACAACCCTTATTTTGTGGATTTGGAATTTTCTACAGCTAGTAAGGATCTAGTAGATTACATCAAAAAAACAAAGACACAGATTTTGGTGTCATGGCACGATTTTCATGGAACTCCATCTGCTGCAATACTACACCAAAGATATCAAAAAATGAAAAAGGTCTCTAAACACATCAAGATAGTAACTACTGCAAAGTCAATCAAGGATGCCGCAACGGTGCTGTCGCTGTACAAAAAACAAAGCGCGGGCCTAATCGCATTTGCAATGGGTGATCATGGCAGAATATCAAGAATTTTGTGTCTGCATTTAGGTGCCCTATACACCTACGTCTCAATTGGCAAACCGGTGGCACCTGGCCAGTTCAGCTTAGATGAGATTAAATCGCTGCAATCCCTGCAGAAATAACAATGGTCAAAACATTCGCAGTGATAGGAGATCCAATAGAGCATTCGCTGTCACCTAGCATTCACAATGCTGCATTCAAGGCGCTAAACCTGGACTGCACCTATATCGCATACAGAATTCCAAGGGGCGAGCTTAAAGAGGGAACCGAGTCATTGCGCCAAATTAAAATTGTTGGATTCAATGTTACCATTCCTCATAAAATAGAGATGATGCAGTATCTGGATGATACAAGTCCGGAATGCAGGATGATTGGCGCAACAAACACAGTATCCAATGACAACGGAAAGCTCACAGGCTACAACACAGACATCGATGGATTCCTAGAGCCAATCAAGAAAAGAAATATTGGGATTTCCGGAGAGTCAGTCTTGGTACTAGGTTCAGGTGGTGCTGCTAGAGCAATAGTTGCAGGCTTTGCAAAGGAAAAGGCAAAAAAAATCACCATTTCAAACAGAACATTACAAAACGCGCAAGCCCTATCAGAATTTGCATCCAACCTCGGTATAGATTCTGATTATATCACACTGCAAAATATTGATGTCTCAAAATACAAGTTTGTCATAAACGCAACCTCAATCGGACTAAAAAACGAGTCAAGCCCCATCCCCACAGGTGCAATAAACGCAAATCACGTCGTATATGACATCATATACATGCCAATGAACACAGACCTGATCCAGCAGTCAAAGAAAAATTCCGCTACAATAATCTACGGATATGAGATGCTCCTAGCACAAGCTGTCCTAGCATTTCAAATATGGCACAAAGTCCAGGCTCCATACGATGCAATGAAAAAGGTCTTACTTGGAGGATTTTAGATGAAGGTAAAGGCAACAGTAAACGGCGCAATTTCGCTGGTAAATGCAATTGCCACATGGAAGGGTGCAACACTTGGGATAACGGCAAAAGTAGAAGCGATAGTATCCACATCTGAAGGAAGAGGAATTGATTTACAGCTATACAACAAAAACACCAGCTCGCGTCTTGTAAACAAGGTAATCGAACTTGTAGTGCCAAAAAAACAGCTGGAAAAAAACAAGATAACAATCGCACTCCAATCAGAAATTCCGACAGGATATGGCCTCAAAAGCTCCAGCGCAATTTCATCTGTGATATCGCTTGCATGCCACAAATTATTCAATTCAAATTACACGGATTCCCAAGTCCTAAACGCAGGCATTGACGCATCGCTTGCCACAAAGGTGAGCATGACTGGCGCATACGACGATGCATCTGCGTGTTATTTTGGCGGAATCCAGGTCACAGACAACAAGGCCCGTAAGATAATAAGATCAGACAAGACGCCGGCAAATCTTGTCGCAGTAGTGTTTGTACCAAAGTCAAGAAAGCGAGGAAATGTAAAGCAGCTCAAGGTGCTTGATACCATATTTGAGCGAGCGTGGAATTTTGCAAAAAACGGCGACTATTGGAATGCAATGACCCTAAACGGATATGCAACATCTGCTGTCCTAAACTCTGATCCAAAAATAATCTCCTTATTGATTGAAAACGGTGCACTTGGGGCATCGGTGTCAGGAAACGGGCCATCCATTGCAGCAATAGTAAAAAAAAGCAATGCACCAAAAATAAAAAAGGTCTTCTCAGAGCATGAGGGGGCAATCATGCTAGCAGAAATCAACAACCGGCGGGCCGAAGTTCATGAAGTGTAAGGTAGAGCAGTCAAGGCTCGGTGGGACTATGTCGTGTCCCCCGAACAAGAGTTACACGCATCGGGCAATCTTTTTGGCATCATTGGTAAACGGAAAGAGCTTAGTCAAAAACGTCCTAAGGTCAAGGGACACAAACGCAACAATAGAGATCTGCAGGCAGCTTGGAGCAGAAATCACAGAAGCAGGCAGCAACCTCAAGATAAAAGGAATATCAAAATTTAAAAAAGAAGATCTAACACTTGATGCATCAAATTCTGGAACCACCATACGAATAGCGTCAGCAATTTCTGCTCTGCGCGATGCCAACACAACACTTACCGGTGATGAGTCCCTTGTCAAGAGACCTATGAAGCCGTTACTTGATGCGCTGGAATCGCTTGGCGCAAAATGCAAATCAAATGATGGCAGGCCCCCAATAGAAATATCCGGCAGCATCAAGGGAGGCAAAATATCAATTCCGGGAAACATATCAAGCCAATTCATATCTGCATTATTCATTGCATCGCCACTGACAGAAAACGGAATTACAATCAACATTTCATCAGAGATGGTATCAAAGCCATACTTGGATGCCACAATATTCACAATGAAAAAGTTCGACGTCGAAGTAGAAGTAATTACTCCGTACAAAAAATACCACATTGCTCCTCAGGAATACAAGCATGCCACAATTTCAATTCCGTCTGACTTTTCCAGTGTCGCATTGTTATTGTCGGCTGCCGCCATGGTAGGGGAAAAGCTAACAGTCAATGTTTCAATTGGGGAGTTGGCACAGGGTGATGAGGCAATAATTGACATTTTGAGCAAAATGGGCGCGGACGTCTCACTTAACAATAATGCAATTAAGGTAAAATGCCCAGAAAGGCTTTCAGGTGGAAGGTTTGATCTATCCAACACTCCAGACCTGTTGCCGCCACTGGCAATCCTTGGACTAAAATGCGAAACACCACTGGAACTATACAATGTAAAGCATGCAAGATACAAAGAAACTGACAGAATAGCAATTCTTGTCAGGGAGTTAAAAAAACTAGGCCTAGAAATAATAGAAAAAGAAGATGGCATGATAATCAACCCGCCAACAATACTAAGGGGAGCTGAGCTAAATTCAGAAGACGACCATAGATTGTTCATGGCGTTTTGCATTGCCGGCATGTATGTTGGAGGGTGCACAGTATCAGACCCAGAATCAGTTGATGTGTCATATCCAAGCTTTGTTGCAGATATGAATCGAGTCGGAGCAAAAATTGCAACGATATAGGTTATAAGCATCAGATGCTAATTTTTTACTAATGGCGGGCAGCTCTATTGGTCAGAGACTAGTACTCACTAGTTTTGGTGAAAGTCACGGTAGATGCATAGGAGCTGTTCTTGATGGATGTCCAGCAGGCCTGGAACTGGAAGAAAAAGATATTCAAAAAATGCTTGACCAAAGAAAGCCAGGACAGTCCCTAGTATCGACACAGCGAAAGGAAGGTGATATTGTTGAAGTTCTCTCAGGCGTTTTCCGCGGCCATACTACAGGTGCCCCCATTGCAATGATAATTTGGAATAAGGACCAGCATTCTCGCGATTATGACAACTTGATAACAAAGATGAGGCCGGGCCACTCTGACTATCCGGCGCTTATAAAATATAACCAATATAACGACCATCGTGGTGGCGGCAGGTTCTCAGGAAGACTCACTGCCACGCATGTGATGGGTGGTGCAATTGCAAGAAAGCTGCTCAAAGTATCACTTGGCGTTGAAACCAATTCCTATACGGTAAAAATTGGAAAAATCTCCATGAGCGAAAAGTTCGACTCTAAAATGAAAAATGTGATTTACCAAAACGAGGTCCGATGCCCAAACCCAAAGACTGCGGAAAAAATGCGAGTAGCAATTTTATCTGCAAGAAAAAGCGGCGACTCGCTTGGCGGAATCATCGAATCCACAACAACAAATCTCCCAGTGGGCCTCGGCGAGCCCATATTTAGTTCACTAGAATCAGACATTGCAAAGGCAATCTACTCAATTCCATCTGTCAAGGGAGTTGAGTTTGGATCAGGCTTTGCAGGTTCAGAATTATACGGTTCACGAAACAATGACCCATACATTTCAAAAAAAGGCAGGGTATACACCAAGACAAACAATGCAGGGGGAATCCTAGGTGGACTGTCCACCGGAATGCCAATTACAATGAGAGTGGCATTCAAGCCCGCATCATCGATTGCAAAAAAACAATCAACAATAGACATCAAGACAAAAAAGCCGGCATTACTGCAAGTGCAGGGAAGGCACGACCCATGTGTTGTCCCAAGGGCTCCCCCAGTGGTGGACTCGCTGGTGTCATTGGTATTAGCTGATCATGCGCTCATCGGCGGATTCATCAAGCCGGTTTTATAGAAAATGTCAAACATTGACCAGCTCCGAAGCAAAATAGACGAAATCACAATGCAAATGCTCAAGCTGTTCAAGGAGCGAACCGACGTAGCAAAGCAGATAGGCGAGATCAAAAAAAGCTCCGGACTACATGTATTTGATGAAGGAAGAGAAGGACAACTTCGTGTGGAGGTCATAAATCTCTGCAACGAAATAGGGCTGGACGAGTCCATTGGTATAAAATTCCTAAATTTCCTCCTAAACGAGTCGGTAAAAGTCCAGTTAGACGGAAAACAAACGCACCTGACAATATTTCTCAAGGCAAAGACACTTGAGCAGCAAGGCAAGAAGATAATCCACATGGAGGTGGGCGAGCCGGACTTTATGCCATCGCCAATAGTAAAATCCGCACTAGCCGAAGCATACGATAAGGGCCTAGTAAGGTATGGTCCGGCACTCGGCATGCCAGAACTGCGAGAGGCACTGGCGAAATATTGTACTAAAAAATTTGGCGCTCAAATCAAAACTGAAAACATCCTAGTTTCACCAGGCGGAAGATTTTCAGTATTTTCGGCAATCTCTACTCTGTTAAACCCAGGCGATGAGATCATTGTAATAGAACCCGCATGGCCTGCATACCGAGACTGCGCAGCAAACGCCGGAGTAAAGGTCAGGACAATAGCAACCACACTAGAGAACAACTGGGAACCATCCATTTCCGAAATAGAAAACACCGTCAACCCTAACACAAAGATGATAGTCCTGAATTATCCAAACAACCCTACAGGTAAGGTGCTCTCGCCAAAATTGCAGGACCAGATCATGGAGCTGGCAAAAAGGCGAGATCTGTATGTTTTATCTGACGAGATTTATTCCGAATATGCGTTTTCAGAATGGAAGTCGATTCTATCAAACAATTATCCAAAGTCAATTGTGATACAGTCATTTTCAAAATCACACGCAATGACAGGCCTGAGAATCGGCTACACCGTCACGGATCCAAAAATAATTGAAAAAATGGTTAAGCTTCAAGCGTTATGCATTACAAATGTCGCAGAGCCAATCCAGTATGCGGCACTAAAAGCACTAGAAACAGATACTACACAGAACGCAATGATAGTAAAATCAAAAATCAATGTACTGTTAGATGAGGCAAAGAAAATGGGTTTGCAGTTTGTCAATCCAGACGGCGCAATGTACCTTTTTGCCAAAATAGATAAGCCTGGATTTGATGGGCTAGAGTTCACCAACAAACTTTTAGACCATGGTGTTGCCGTAGCACCTGGGGACGGGTTTGGCGATTACAAGGGATTCATCAGGATATCTGCATGTCAGGACATAGGCAGCCTAAAGAAGGGAATGATGATATTACATGAGGTTCTGAGGAATAATAGATGAAAAAAAGCATCACTGTTTTGGGCGCAGGTGGTAAGATGGGCCAATGGTTTACCAAGTATTTTGCATCAATTGGCTACGAGGTAATCGGTTTTGATTCGGAGGCACCAATCACTGACAAGTCAGTCAAAAAGGCGACATCTTTAGTCGGTGCAGTTCTCAACGCCGACTTGGTACTATTATGCACACCAACGAGACGCACACCAGAGATAATCAGACTGATTGCAAAGGAGATGAAGCGAGAATCATTTCTTATAGAGATAACATCGCAAAAGGCAAAGACAGCAGCCGCATTATTGAAAATTCCATCAAAGATAAACCCAGTTTGCATTCACCCAATGTTTGGCCCAGGCGCAAAAAAGATCAAGGGGCAGAATATCATATCTATTCCAATCAAGGATGCAAAAAAAGAGCTTGCACTTGTAAAATCACTCTTTGAGGGCGCAAACTTTGTCACGATAGATGCAATAGAGCACGACAAAAAAATAGCAATCATACTCGGCCTAACACACCTTGTGAATCTGGCATTTGCAAATATTCTATCCAAGGATGACAAGATTTCCCTGACAGAGCGCATGTCCGGCACCACATTCAAGATTCAAAAGATTCTCTCAGAAAGCATCATGACGGAATCAACTGAGCTGATTGAAACAATAATATCAAATCCAGAAATCAGAAGAGCCGCGGAGGAATTCTGGAAGGACGTTGGAAGACTACTGACTGCTATTCAGGAGGGAAAGTCAGAGGAAATAAACACATACATTAGAACAGTTCAGGAAAACTTGGCAAAGAACTCGAACCTTGAAGAGTCCTACAAGAAACTAAATACAATGATCAACGCAATCGAAAAGTGATGCGTTCTACAAAAATAGTAACATCCTTTGTGGTATCGCAGGAAAAAATCCTCATCCTAAAACGAAGCAACCACGTAAAATCCATGAAAGGGTTGTGGGGCGCAGTAAGCGGAATAATAGAGTGTGGAGAGGAACCACTACATCGAGCAAAGATAGAGATTTTCGAAGAAATTGGCGCAAAACCAGAATCAATAGAGCTTCTCAAGGCAGGAAAGGACATGACAGTATCATCTCCACAATATCCAAACCACCAGTGGCACATCTTTCCGTTCTTGTTTAAAATGGAGACTACGGAGGTCCAGCTAAACTGGGAAAACTCATCCTATAAGTGGATTAATCCCAACGAGATAAACCAGTATGAGACAGTGCCAAACCTGGATGAAGTCCTACTCAACTTGCTGTAGGTTTTCGTTTTCTTTGACGTACTTTCTTTGCTGTGGCAGCATCAAATAGACGCATGCCCCGCCACACATTGTACAGGGGACGTTGTTGCCAGTATGCTGGCCTGTCCTGTTGTGTATTCTAGCTGCCTCTTCAGGATCAATGGACAGGGCGATTTGTTTTTCCCAATCAAGGGTTCTTCTTGCTTCTGTCATCTTTGTGTCCCATATGATTGCCTTGTCGCGCAGCTTTACTAGGTCTCCCGCATGTGCTGCAATTCGGTAAGCAATCAATCCCTGCCGAACTTCTTGTGCATTTGGCAATGCAAGGTGTTCTGCAGGAGTCAGATAGCACAAGAGGTCGACTCCCTCACTTGCGGCAATTGCGGCACCTATTGCACTGGAGATATGGTCATAGCCAGATGCGATATCTGTAACCAATGGTCCCAGCACATAATACGGAACATCTCCAATAAGTGATTTTGCAAGCCTGACGTTTGCTGCAACCTCGTTTAGCGGAACATGTCCTGGGCCTTCAACCATTACCTGAACGTCTTGCTCGTGCGCTTGCTTTGTCAGCCTTGAGATGTTTATCATTTCCTGCACCTGTAGCTCGTCATGTGAATCCAAAATTGATCCCGGTCGCAGTGCGTCGCCAAGGCTAAACGTCACGTCATATTTTTTTGCAAGTTCCATCAGATAATCATAATGAGTAATGTATGGATTTTCCTTGTCGTATTTTAGCATCCAGGCGGCAGTGATTGTTCCGCCCTTGCTCACAACTCCCCCATATCGCTGAACCTTGAGTATTCTCTTGGCGATTTCCTTTGTTATGCCAGAGTGTATTGTGGTGTAGTCTACGCCGTCTTTTGCATTGTTCTCAAACGCATTTAGAAAATCATCCTCGGTGATATCTAGTGGGTTTTTGTGCTTTTCAACCCCATGGTTGTATGCCTCGTAAATTGGCACCGTACCAAATGTGATTGGTGCGGCCTCTAGCAAAGCGCGCCTAATTGCTCCAACGTCTCCACCATCTGACAGATCCATGATAGTATCAGCATGGTGCTTTACTGCCATTTGCGCCTTTTCAATTTCCTCGTTTAGATTAACTTTTAGTGTAGATGTGCCAATGTTTACGTTGACCTTGGTCTTGAGGCCTTTGCCGATTCCGACTCGGTGTACTTTTTGCGGTCGAACATTATTTGCAGGAATGATAATCGAGCCGGTTGCCATTCTAGAACGTAGCCACTCTGGAGTTACTCCCTCGTCTTTTGCCACTTGTTTCATTTCGTCTGTTATAACACCACGACGTGCTGCAGCTAGCTGAGTTCCCATGATACCATTAGGCCGAGTCTAGATTTAAACAGTAGGCAGAATGAACTACAAATACTATAATTCAGAGAATCTCCATGAAATCTCAATGAATATTTTGGTAATTGGCGGCTCTGATCCATCTTCTGGTGCAGGAATACAAGCCGACATATTAGCAGCGCATGTGCTTGGCGCAAATTGTTTTTCCGTAATTACTGCAATCACTGCACAAAACTCCAAGCAGTTCAGCCATGTAGAGCCCGTCTCGGCAAAATCAATTGGAATGCAGATTGATTCTGTCTTGTCAGATTTTGATGTGGATGTAATCACGGTAGGGATGGTGTACGATATTGCCGCAATCAAGGCAATTCATGCCAAATTGAAAAACGCCAAGATTCCAATAATATTGGACCCAGTCATAAAATCCACTACTGGTGGGGTATTGCTAAAAAAAAATGCAATCTCTGAGCTAAAAAAACTAATCCCAATTTGCAATACTATAACCCCAAATGTTGCTGAAGCAGAACTGATTTCAGGCGTAAAAATCAAAAAACAATCTGACTTGCTTTTGGCTGCAAAGGCAATGACCAAGCTTGGCGCTAAAAACATCATAATAACCGGCCACGCCCTCGAGAAGGGTAAAGTCAGCGATTTCGTCTTTGACGGGACAAGACACCAGTCAATTCCGGGCAAAAAACTGCCTGTGCAAAACCACGGTAGCGGGTGCAATTTTGCCATTGCGGTATCATCACACATTGCAAGGAAAAAAAACATTTTTGATTCCTCCATATTTGCAAAACAGTTCACGTATGATTCCATAAAATCCGCACGGCGACTTGGCCGCGGATTAAAAATTACAAGGCCTGGTCAGGATCAAATCCAGTCCGAGCTTGCAGAGTCTATTAAAAAATTTGAAAACCTAAAGGAAATCCATACCCATATTCCAGAATGCCAGACAAACTTTGTCTTTGCAAGACCAAAGGCAAGGACTGGCTCGGATGTTTTGGGAATCTCTGGCAGAATTGTACGGGCAGGTGTCCAAGCCATAACAGCCGGAAGCCTGGAATATGGAGGCTCAAGACACGTGGCAACTGCTGTTCTTACAATGCAGAAAAAATTTCCCGAGATAAGATCTGCTGTCAACATAAAATACGACGAGGCCACAATCAAAAAGTTCGCGAGATCTAGGTTAAAGATTGCAAGCTACAACAGACTGCAGGAACCAAAATCCAACAGGAAAAAAGAAAACTCATCCATATCTTGGGGAGTCGGCCAAGCAATACAAAATCTCTCAACCCCGCCAGACATCATATATCACAGGGGAGATTTTGGAAAAGAGCCAATGATCATTGTCTTTGGCACCACACCATCCGATGTATTGCAGAAACTGGCAAAAAATCTCTAGTAGCAGGCGCAAAGATCTTTGTGTAATTGTGCATAAATACTTGGTATTTTGGTATAATTTTATGAAGGCAGTAATTCTGGCAGGCGGTCTCGGAACGCGACTTCAGCCATACACTACGTTTTTGCCAAAGCCAATGTTGCCACTGGGAGAAAAACCACTGCTAGAGCACCTTATAGAATGGCTTCGGTGCAACAAGGTCGACGAAATTGTTCTGTGTGTCAGCTATCTGAGAAAGACAATCGAGGATTATTTTGAAGACGGATCCAGATTTAGAGTCAAAATAGAATATGCAATTGCAGACAGGCCACTTGCCACTGCTGGTCAGCTAAAGACCGCCGAGTCATTTGTCGATGATACTTTTGTGTGTGTTTATGGGGATTCCGTGTTTAACTTTGATCTTAAAAAAATGATTGCACAGCATAAGGTAAAAAAATCATTTATCACAATGAGTCTTCACCAGTACAAGACCAACCTAAAATACGGAATAATAGAGACTGCCAAGTCTGGCAAGGTAACGGCATGGAATGAAAAGCCAGAGATCAAGGCAAACATCAACATCGGGTGTTATGCTATGGAGCCCGGAGTTTTCTCGTACATTCCCCAGGCAAAGCCATACGGAATGGATGACGTCATCAAGAAGGCACTTGCTAGGAAAAAGGACATCGGCAGCTTTATCATCAAAAATGGGTTTATTGACATTGGAGACAGAGCATCCTACAAAAAGGCACATCAAGAATTTAGGGAAAAGCTTGGCAAGATTTAATGTCTGATATTCTAGTTCGCAGAATCATCGAGTCGGATCTTGACAATGGGTTCCTAGAGTCGCTTGACTCACTTAGAATAGCAAGTAATATTGACAGAAAAAAGGCAAGGCGGATCCTAGAGAATATAGGCAAAAACCCAGACCATGTGATTTTTGTTGCAGAGTATAATAGAAAGATAATCGGCTCCACGACACTCCTAATTGAGCAAAAATTCATCCATGACGGTGGTAAGGTAGGCCACATTGAGGATGTTGTGGTCTCAAAGGAATTCCAGTCAAAGGGAATGGGTGTGATAATGATTCGTGCAGTGTTGGATTATGCAAAAAGCCAAGGCTGCTACAAAACCATTCTGGACTGCGATGATATTATCAAGCCATTCTATGAAAAGCTGGGCTTTACTAGGCATTCAAATGGAATGCGATACGACCACTAGAAGAATTCCTTGATTGGTCGCTTTTTTGTCCTGAACAGTACGGCGCCTGCTACCATTACCGCAATAGAGATCCACATGAACAATGGCGGGACCAGCTCAACAGTTGAGATTCTATAGTTAACATCGATTCTTGGCACGATCGAGTTTGCAATTATCATTCCAACTAGCAATACTGCGCCGCCTGCAACAATCAGCATTCCTATTTGTCGCGAGCCATATCTTTTTGACATGATAAACGCAGTACCTGCCATCACGGATGCAGGTGCTACGCCAATTGACATGTACATTAGCAATTTTGCCTCTGGTTCCGTCTCTACGTTTGGGTTTGTCAGGTAATTGTAAAATACGTTGACTTCCCCTGCAAACATTGCAAAGAGTCCAAGCGATGCAATCGCAATATATTTTTCAATTCCCGCCATAATACACAAAAATGATTTTAGATAAATAAACGGTTAGATTATCCCAACTAGGCCTGCAAGTTCTTTTCTGCATGCGGCACCCAATTGCTCCGCCGCTTTTTCCGGCGTAATCGAGTTGAGGAACACACCATATCCGCGTTCCAGGCCAGACCATGCAGATGTGAGCGGGTATACCTCAATATGCCAGTGGATCTGTCTACTGTTTTTCTTTTCCGGCGACAGATGGAACGCTAGATTATACGAGACATTTTTGAGCGAGTTTGAGAGTCCGCCAAGTGTTGCCCGTAAAATCAGAGAAAGATCATTGATTTCCTTTTGGGTTATCTTTGAAAAACTTGTAGTGTGTTTTTTTGGGCAAATCCAGAATTCGTATGGGTGTGATGGGGCCCACGGGCAGAAAGCCAAAAACCCTTCAGTCTGAAGCACCTGCCTTGGTCCGCCAGTCTCGGTGTTTACCGTCTGACATAGCGGACAGGCTCCCTTTTCGTTAAGGATCCTATGCGAGGATTCCGCCTCGGATTCTATTAGTGGTGGAATTGTGGAAAATGTCACCATGTTGATGTGCGGGTGCGCCGTTACACTTCCTGCCTCCTTACCATGGTTGATGTAAATTGAAACGTATGTAACACCACGCTGGGTGTACAACCATCTTAACCTATCCTGGATTACGACTAGGATATTGGACCACTGTTCTACAGATATTGTTGCCAGAGATTCCTTATGCTTTTCAGACGCCACAACAATATAGTGGTAGCCGTATGCTGGCTCGGAATAAAGAGGTCGCTCGCTGTATGAGTTTTCTGCCGCAACTGTGACTGCCGCATTTTTGCTCTCAAAGACACGAACCGTCCAGTTCTCAACGTAGTTGTCCTCAGAGTCCTGGAGTCTTTGCAGCATTCCGTCTTTGGCAACAAGCGACAACAATGATGGGTTTGTCATAGATTCGTTTCCAGGACAAAAGGGGCATTTTTTTGAATCGATGACTTTATCGTCATTTTGGGAGACAATTACAAATCGTTCAGAGATGTAGTCCTTTCGCATGCTCCCCATATTCGATACTATGAATACGTGTATCATAAAACCTTTTCAAGGATCGCGAATTGATTTTGGGTCAGCTGAAAGTTTAAAGTGATCTTGGATCAGATTTCAAAAGGGGATTTGGTTTGGCGGACAATTTCAAAGTCAAAATGGTTTACGTTTTGCTTGATGGAGTCGGGGATCTACCACATCCGGATCTGAAAAACACAACCCCGCTTGATTATGCACAGACACCAAATCTAGACAAAATGACAAAAAACGGCGCAATGGGGGAAGTCATATCAGTAGGAAAGGGAATTGCACCGGAATCGGACATTGCAGTTTTCAATATGCTTGGCTACAAGTTCCAGCACTCGGAATACGCAGGACGCGGAGTAATAGAGGCAATAGGAACTGGAATTGACTTTGAGGATGGCGACCTAGCTTTGCGCGGAAACTTTGCAACATTAGATGATTCTGATATCATAGTAGACAGGCGCGCCGGACGCAAAATCGAAAAAGAAGACGCACTTAAAGTATCAAGGGAAATTGAAAATAAAATAAAATTCTCAGATCCTGGCGCATCGGTAGTAGTTGCGCCCACAATTGGGCATCGAGTGGTAGTCAGGATTCGCTGTGAGGGAAAGCAGTTATCATCAGATATAACAAACACCGATCCTGCATATTCGCGGGTGGACGGTATGGGAATCGCAAAAGCTGTAGGCGACTATCTCAAAATAGAGCGATGTCTTCCTCTAAATCAGCTGCCTAATTCCGAATTGACTGCCAAGTTGATAAATGAATTCACAGAACAATCACTCAAGATTTTACGAGAGAGTGAGACAAACAAGAATAGAAAATTGCAGGGCAAGAAGCTTCTAAACTCTATTTTACTTCGCGATGCGGGCAACCACTACCCAAAGGTAGTGCCAATCAACGACTTGTATTCAATGAGATTTTCCTGTATTGTTGACATGCCAGTAGAAATCGGCATAGCTGAAGTACTCAAGATGCGCACATTTAGCGCGGGAGGCCTGACAGACTATGAGGAAAAGGCCCGCGTTGCAGCAAAGGCAATGGAGACAGAAAATGCTATCTACGTACATCTAAAGGGACCTGACGAGTTTGGCCACGACGGCGATGCAATTGGGAAAATGAAAAATATTGAGGAAATTGACAAGAGGTTCTTTGGTACTTTGCTAGACAACATCGATACTGGCAAGGTCGCAATTGTTGTCTCTGCTGATCATTCCACTCCATGTATCAATAAGGGTCACTCTGACGATCCTGTTCCGGTCTTGGTTTCAGGAGACATGGTCAAAAAGGACAACACCACGCGATACACGGAAAACAATGCAAAAATAGGAAGTATTGGACTGCTTGAAGGCGCTCAGGTAGTCAAGACGGCAATCCAGATGATCATATAGTAAACAGCAAAATTTTCCCAGAATCTCTAATTGCATCCAGCTTTTGTCTAATCAAATCCATATTGATTCCATGGTATGATCCAGAAGAATTTTTTAGCTTATCACTGGCCCGACCCAAAACAGAAAGACAGATAGAATTTTCATCCTTTTGGAAATGTACAAAGGCTGCAGCTACCAGAATAATTCCCTGAACTAGGTCTTTTTCATCCTCGTAGCATTTCTTCCAGACTCCTTCCAGAACTTCGTGCGCCTCCCAGAACCGCTCGTCATTAAAGTAAGAAACACCTTGCTGGATTGCCTCTTCCTTTGGGATATGTTCTGCTATTGCCAGCCTTGCGTGATCCAGAGGCGCAATTGGTTTTAGATTACCAACCAGCTCATCCATTTTTGATTTGTCAATTGATACGTCAAACTCGACGTATTTTGTAGAGACCCGGCAGTCGCGTATTGTACAGTCTTTTCCAAGGCTTCTAGCTTGCATCAAAAGCTGGCTTGTATCGGATGGAGAAAATCCAGTGTTCCTCAGATGCAGCATGAATCTGTCCAACAATTGACAAATGCTGAATTTTCTTAAATCTCTTCGCGAATTTCCAGTAATGGTTTATATGAAATAGAAAAACGAGGCAAGAATACATGTCTATGCAAGTAGTAAGCGATGTAAACAATACGTTTCTCTCAAGAAGAGAGATAGTGTGCGAGTTTCCAGGCTTGGCAGGCAAGCTCAAAAAGCTAGACGCCGCAGACATGATTTCAAAGCAGTTTAAGCTTGACGGTAAGATAATCATACCAATTTCTATGAAAAGCCACTCAGGCAGACCAACTGTCCGGGGAACTTTTTATGTTTATGACGATGAAGCGTTGGCAAAAAAACAGGTCAACCCAACCATTTTCAAGAGACTAGACAAGATTAAGGCAGCAATTGCGGCAGCCGCTCCAAAAGAAGAGGCTCCTGCAGAAACACCAGCAGAGGCTAGCTCATAATGGCAGACAAAAAAAAGGCAGCAAAGTCAACCGGCGTTGCAGCATACTATAAAATTGTAGGCGACAACGCAACTAAGATCAGAAAAATCTGCTCACGATGTGGAAAGGGTGTGTTCATGTCAGAGCACAAAAACAGAAAGACCTGCGGCAAGTGCGGTCTGACTGAGTTTAATCAGTAGAGTGTCTTTTTTCGCAGTTTGGATTCCTTATCTTCGTATTCTCGGATTTTTTGCAACAACAATGTGTCTATTGTAACCTTTGACATGGATTCTGCAGAAAGTTTTACAGTGTTGGAATCAAGTGCCACGTTTGTGACTGGGAGTTGTTTTGCAATCCAGAGTTTTTCCGTCTTGTCTTCCAGCTTATAGTCCTTAAACCCGGTAGGAAACTTTTTTGTAATGTGTGTAAGCAGGGTTTGGTCTGAGAATACCGCCCGTGGCTCAAATAATCTTGTACTATCGGCATATGTACTCTCAAATAAATTCGAGGATATCTCGTCGGATAGTAATTCCATCTTAGATATTTTGCGAATCAATTCTATATAATGCAAAAATTCATGCGCCAAAATGGCATGAATTGTTCCCTTGAGACCAAACGCCACAAGCGGCGCAGAAATCTGGATCATTACCTGAAATTTTTCCTCAAAGAACACAGGAATCGTCCTTGCAAATAAAATTCCGTATTGAAACGACATGTCTGAGCCGCTAGTCAAAATTACAGACGGCTCTACGTAGGATATCGGATATTTTGCACCGGAAGCTTTTTCGATTCGCGTTATTCCCTCAGTTACGAGCTCAAATCTCTCGTTTATTGTAGCATGTATGTTCTGAGGCAGAATTCCTTTTTGGTATGCCTCCCTTACCTTTACTAGCTGATCCAACGGTATGACTCTGGCGGGACATGTAAAAAGCCTTAGCGTATATGTATTTGGTCAAAATCAAATTTCTCTAGAGTGCATTTTATTGAAATCAGATCAGAGACATTTGGAAAAATGTTATCGCCATACACAAAATGCTTTAGTGGAACTCCCCCATCAATTGTTAGCTCCAATGTAAAGGAATTTGGTGACGTCAACGCATGTTTTACAGAGTGGATTTTCTTTTCCGATCGTTTGCCTGACTTTTCATAGATAGCAATCGTGTTGTCTGCAAGCCCATCAAGCTTTGCAAGACTATCTGGGGTGATCGGATTTTCTGCAGTGATGTAAAGTGTTACTTTGGATAGAAATGGGATAGGCCCCTGCGGAATCTTGGGTATTTGTTTGAGGTTATGGATTTTGATTTTGCCAGAGGAAATTGTCTTTGAAAGTGTGAGTTTTCTTTTCTTTGGGTTTAGAAGCTTAGTAAAAAACGGCCTTCCTTTGCCCAAGACAAGGCTTGTAGTGTCCTCTCCGCCAATCCAAGTTATCTTTGCCTGGGCTGCGCCTAACTTGTCAAAAAAATACTTGCAGATAATGCCCTCTACGCTGTCAAACTCTGTCATGCCGTGCCTATTGCAGCTAACGCATCCCTTACCAAGGCAATTTGAACATGGTTTCTGTTTTTGCGCAATGTCGCGAGTTGATTTTGTGTATCTTCCTGAGAAATAAAGCGATTTAGAGTGAGCCTCGCAGGATTCTGTCTTAAAATCGACTGTCAAAGTTAGGTCCGGCTCGGCCTGGTTTTGCCTTTTGTTGGCTTTACGAGAAAATTGTTTGGCCAGCTCTCGTGTAATGCTTGTCTTTATTCCATCAATTCCCTTTAACTTGAACTGGGATCTGATGTGATCGTCCCTGTCCAGAACCGACGGTCTTAGCTTCGCACCTACCAAAAACGTCTTGTATTGGTACTGCGATGAGGAATTCTGCATCTTTTCAATGTAATAGTGTAGAGAGTCAAAGACATTCTTGCAAATGTGGCATTTTTTGTTTTGAATGCCTAGTTTTTTGTGGATTTTTTTTCCAAGAAGTCTGTATGACGAGAGGCCTAGTTTTTTTGCAAACATCCTGCCAAGGCAATTATCACACAGATCGTATTCGGATAGGATTTTTTTTGATGACATTAATACCGATACAAACTTGTCTTGTGCCAATGACAAAAATCTGATAATATGACTATTAGTGGTTTGCCTATCCCATTCCCATTTTGCGCAAAAATCCTTGCATCTGTCTACCCTTGGCCGCCTTCATCATACCCTTGGAGTTTTTGTAATTTTTGAGCAATTCCTTTACCTCGTGTTCCGGCCAGCCAGAGCCCCTGGCAATTCGCTTTATCCTTGACGCGTTTAGCAGGTCAGGGTCTGCTTTTTCTGCCTTTGACATGCTTTGGATGATGTAACGCCAGCGTTGGATTCTAGTTTCCATTTGATCTATCTGATCCTCTTTTACCATTCCAGACATGCCAGGCATGTTTTCCAAAAATCCCTTGAGTGAGCCTACCTTTGATACTTCCTCCAACTGATAATAGAAATCATCCATGTTCATCTTTCCGCTAGAAATTCTCTTTAGTCGGACATCATCCGCCTCATTTTCCAGCCTCTTTGCCAAGTCCAGGACAGCCTGTATGTCGCCCATTCCAAGCAATCTACCTACAAATCTGGTAGGTGAGAATAATTCTAGGTCATCTATTCGCTCGCCTGTTCCAATGTACATTACCTTGGCTCCGGTTGCCGCAGAGGCTGCCAGTGCTCCACCTCCCTTTGCAGATGAATCAAGTTTTGTAATTATGATGCCGCCAACTGGGACGGTCTTGTGAAATGATTCTGCTTGGTTGTAGCATTGCTGTCCTATTGTTCCATCTATAACAAGCAGTGCAAGATCCGGCTCCGCTACCTTGCCTATCTCTTTCATCTCATCTAGTAGGTCTTTTTCCTCCTTATGTCTACCCGCAGTATCAATTAACATGATATCTAAGGTATGATTCTCAAAGTGTTTTAGGCCATTTTTGACTATACCGGGCGCATCCTTGTTGTTTTCTTCCCCATATACTTCGACTCCGGACTTTTCGCAGTTTGTCTTTAGCTGGACTAGTGCCCCAGGCCTATAGGTATCAGCACCAATCACTCCTACTTTGTAGCCTTGTTTTGTGAGGAATTTCGCCATCTTGCCGGTAACTGTAGTTTTTCCGCTTCCTTGGATTCCAAGCATCAATACCTTGTTTAGCTTACCTGGCTTGAATTCGAAATTGTTTTCTTTACCCAACAATCCTGCTAGCTCGTCATATAGAATTTTGATAATGTGATCTTTGCGCGACAGTCCAGGTGGCGGAGTCTCGTTAATGGAGCGTTGCTTAAGGTTTTCTGCTATTCTCAGTGCGAGATCAATTTTGACATCAGCTGCAAGTAGTGACTTTAGAACATCGTTTGCAAGCTGCTTAATTAGCTCCTCGTCCACTCCGGATGAGCTGACTATCTTTTTGATTGCTGCCCGAAGGCCTGTCTTGAGATTATCTAGCATTATTTTTCATCTTTGCAGCCAGTATTTCAAATCTTCCTCTATATCCATCCCAGAACTTTTCATATTGAATAATTTCTATTGGGCTAGAAAAAATTGGACAGCTGGTCACAAACGTTTCTGCCTCGCCTCCCTCAAAGCTCAAATTGAATTTGAATTTTTCCGATTTTTGTATTAATTCGCCAAGATTTTGCAATGTTATTTTTTTTCCAACCCAAGATTCATCCAATCCATCACAGGAAGCTGCAGATATGACAAACTCAAAGCCAGCGTTAAGTAATTCCTTCATGTATTGTTTTTGATCCTTTTTCCAGATTGGTGTAATTACCTCAAGGCCTAGATCATGCGCTGTTTTTTCAAATTTCGCCTTTTGAAATTCTGATAGTATTCCGCCATGGACCACACCCTCAACAGAATAATCCTTTTTTGCCCGAGTGAGCCCTTGCTTTAACAGCTCCAATTCGTCCTCAGTCTTGTCAGATTTTGACTCTAGTAAGATCTGCGTAATGTTCATTGATTGCGCCTGTACTTTTGTTGCCGAAATATTTGGATGGTGTAACAGATGACTGTCTGCAGATTGCGCCATGATTGTAATCAGGCATTTTACAGCATGTCCCATTTTTTGTGCCCGATAAATTGCAAATGTGCTATCCTTTCCGCCAGAGAATAGTGCTGCCAGATTCATGTCATTGTATGGTATATTGAATATTAGAGTCCTTCAATACTCATAATCGTCATCAACAATCAGATGGCTTTTCCGCCCTATCATCAGGACCCGATTTAAAATTTAATTTGTAGTATTAGTAACTAGCTCTTAATTCTCATTATCTTGGTACGTTCCATGACCTTCCAGTATTCCACTGTCTGACCTTGCTCGAGCTTGCCTTGAACTTCCTCGTCAATCATTTGAGCATCTATTGTCTCAAATGTTTCGCTGTCCATTAACTGGACTTGTTCGCCGGTAATTGAGATGATTTGTCCGGAGCGTTTGTCAATTAGTGGTATGTGTACCTGCATTGAAACCGGGCTTACGTGTGGTCTTTTTTGTCCATCAAAGATTCCAACTCCGACAATTCTTGCTTTTGCTGCACCGTGTTTTCCTGGCTTGCTAGTATCATATTCGATAATCCTGCACGGCTCACCGGTTGGTTGGTCAGCCACCGGCAATAGAATGTAAGAGCCGATCTTAAGTGATCCAAGGTCTGCAGGCTTGCTCATAGTCTGAACAATTTATGCACGGTATTTAATATTTATGAAGATCACTTTAGTTTTTCTAGAATTGACAATCCGACTAGATTATTCATTGTGAGTCCTTTTCTACAAACATTTCGTCTAGTTTGCTCACAGTGCTTGTTTACACTTTGGTGGCTTTTTTGGCTTGATACCTCCAATACCACGATGTTGTTCTTGTAGGGGAATTCGAATTTTGATGGTTCGGATGAAAATGACTCCATATTTCCTGTTGTTGCCTTACTTACCAGATCGTTTTTAGATACAGTTGTTGCAAGTTCCGACAGGTCTTCATCGGATTTTAAATATTCCAAATAATACACGGATACAAAGTTCATCATTCCATCTATGTCACGTTCAAAGAGATCTGCTATTGTGTTAAAGACAAAGGAGGTCTTTTGTTGATGGTTTATTTCAAGCTCCTTTTTTATTTTGACGCCATCTTTGAATTTAGCGATAAGATAGTGATTTGCATATGTGGGAAAATATTGCTTGCTGTCCTCAGAGAATGTGGCAGTCGCGAAATACATATTTTCTATGTTTTTTGCCTCCTGCCAGGAATCCTTGATCTCTACAGATTGATGGTCGTGCATGTATGGAATACACACATAACCATCAGATGTTGCTTCTGACACTGAAAAAATTCCCTTTCAAGATTATTTAACAGTTTTTTGATCTATGCAATTATAGAACAGTGAGTTTTGCGCAAAATTTTCTGATCCTCTAACAATACCTATTTAATACAAACATTGGCGAATTTTTTTGTCCCAGCCTAGCTCAGCCTGGTAGAGCTTCCGGCTGTAGTGGTTGGCCATCGGCTAACTGAAAATCACAGCCTACTAGGCACACAGATACCGGAGTGTCGAAGGTTCAATTCCTTCGGCTGGGACTACACTCCTTTTTCCAAATTTAGTTTATAACTCCGTTTTGCCAACAAGTGAATTATGGACTCTAAGTTTTGCACATCGATAAGCTGCATTGACGGAAGAATTCAGATGCCAATAACACAATGGCTAAAGAAAAATTACGGTGTCGATTATGTAGACACCATAACAGAACCTGGTGTCGACAAGATGTTTTCCAACCCAGACAAGATAGAAGAGCTCAAGGCCAAGGCTTCAATTTCGGTCAATGCGCATGGATCAAAGATAATCGTAGTGTCAGGACACCATGATTGTGCAGGAAACCCAGTGTCAAGACAAGAACACATCGAACAAATCAGAGTAGCCGTCTCTACAATAAAGTCTTGGAATCTTCCAGTCAAAGTGATTGGGGCATGGGTAAATGAGAGATGGGAACTGGAAATACTTTAGAGCGCATTGAGTTCATAGCTTACAAAAATTAAGATCAGAATGCATGAAGGAACAGGGTTCAAAGCTGCACAGCATATAAGAGAAATTTTGTATCAAGGAAATTCATCGATGTAACGCCGCTCCAGATTCGGCGAGATATTTACCGATTTGTTATCAGTGTTATAATTTGTGAAAGCTTGGATGTGAACTTGAAATGGTTTTGTGTTTCGAAGTGCCATTTTTTCACTATCATATCATTAGGTATTGGATAAAATGTCGAATTTACCTCGTTTACATCAAAAATAGACGTATAATTCCCCAGAAAATCCTAACATAGGAACTTTTTGGGTAAAACGTTCTCTGTCAGTCCCATCATTTCCAGTGTAAAGCCGGCGTGTGTTGGAATACCTAGATTGGTCAAATATCCCTGTATTTTGAGAACGATAGCCTTACTGTCATCAACTATTACGAAAGATCTAAGATTTCTTCAGGTGTTATGGTGAACTACTTGGACTTTTCAAATGTGTCTTTTGCGGAATTGGATTGAACTACTTTTAGAAAATATTTTACAGAACACAAAAAATTTTAGGTTATGTTTTATTTTATACTAGTTTTTTAACGATTGAACATATATGATGAAAATTATGCACCCACTATCCAGTGTATAACAATAGTAGACACATATGCAATTGCAGCGCTTCCAGGAATTGTTATCAGCCAAGTTACAACAATTTGTTTACCTACCTTCCAGCGAACTGCATGTTTTCTTCTTGTAGCGCCGGCACCCATAATTGAACCAGTAATTGCGTGGGTAGTACTTGCAGGAATTCCAAGTGATGCAAATACTGCCAGTATGATTCCACCTCCTGTCTCTGCAGCAAAGCCTTGATACGGTCGCAATCTAGCAATGTTCATGCCAAGGGTCTTGATTACCTTAAACCCGCCAATGAAAGTACCTACGGCTATTGCAGATGCGGCCGACAGAATAACCCATATGGGGACTTCAAAAGATGTGATGATTCCCTCCGCCATCAGTATCAACACAATTATTCCCATTGTTTTCTGCCCGTCGTTTGCTCCATGGGTTATTGCAAACCAAGCCGATGAAACCAATTGTAGTTTACCAAAGACCTTGTTTACAGGTCCTGGTTTTCTTTTTGCAAACATGGTGATCAGCGCAGTTGTAAACAAGACTCCAATCAAAAGACCGCCAAGTGGCGATGCAATAATCCCAATTAGCACCTTGTACATACCATCGAAGAGTAGTTTTTCATAACCAACTGAGGCTAATCCCGTACCAATTAATCCTCCAATGAGAGAGTGGCTCACTGATATTGGCATACCAAAATATGTGCATATTGCGGCCCAAGATATTGCTCCCGCAAGTCCCCCAATTATCATGTAAACTGTGACATCTTCCGGATTTAGAATTCCTTTTGCTATTGTTGTTGCAACTGCAACGCCAAACAAAAACGGTCCAACAAAGTTAGCAGCTGCTGCCAGAAGCACAGCATGTATTGGCTTTAAGACCCTAGTCCCAATTACTGTTGCAACAGAGTTTGCAGCATCGTTCCAACCATTAACAAAATCAAATATCAGTGCCGCAATTATAGCACCTATTGCAAGCTCATACATGGTTATGTGTATTTTAGAACGATGTCTTCAATTACATCTGCAACATCAAGGCATCTGTCTGATGCAGACTCGATTGCTTCGTAGATATCTTTAAGCTTAATTATGGTTATTGCGTCATTTGTTTCAAAGAGTTTTCCCACTGCTATTCTGTACAGATCGTCAATGTTATGCTCAATATCGCTGATTTTTCGGCAATGATCAATGAGGGATTTGTCTGCCTTAACTTCCTTAAGTCGCGATATGAGGATCTCAACTTCTTTTATGGCATTTAGTAGTTCTTTTGCTATATCTAACATGTATGGGGGTGCTGTTTGCACGTGATAGCTTTTGATCCTGCCTGCAATTCCTTCGATGTAGTCAATTACATCGTCTGTCTTGGAAGCAATTCTCTGAATGTCTTCTCTGTCTAGAGGAGTAATGAAGGTCTTGTTTAGTTCTGCAAAAATGGAACGAGTAAGCTCGTCTGCCTCTCGCTCTAGTTTTTTGATTTCCTCTTGGTATTGATCGGATTTATCCATATTAGTAAGCAGACTAACAAGCTGCTCTGCAGTCTCTTTTGCCTTGATTGCCAAATTATCCAAAATTATCAGAATCTCTTTTTCGTTTGACTTTACCCACGATAACCATTGACCCATGAGAGTGCTCAAAGCTCATGTGATAAAAATGTCTTCTACATATTCTATAGTTCGCTATATAGATACAGATCCATATACGAGCAAAGCAAAATGATTTAGTATTATTGAGAGATCATAAAATCATGAAGCGCGTAGAGGCAATAATCCCAGTAAATAGTCTTAACTTGGTAGTCTCTGCAATAGAAGAGGTAGGCGTTACCGGAATTACGACAATTGAAGTCAGGGGGAGGGGTAAGGGAATAAGGCCATCGCTTCGAAGTTCTCGTGGCACAAGTACACGAGTAGCTGAATACAACAAACTAGCCACAATAATCACTATTGTTGAGGATTCTAGAGTAGATCAGATAATCAGCACAATACTAAATACGGCGAGCACCGGCTCTAGCGGAGACGGTAAGATCTTTGTCTCCACAATTGATGATGTAATTGACATTCAGTCAAAAAAGAAAGGTCTTGTCTAGAACCTGACTGAGTTTAGATCATAAGACATCTTTCTGAATTTTTGCTGCAATTCTGGTAGGTATTCTAGGATGCAAAAATTAACAAAGTCGCTAAACGATTTGATTTTGTAATTTTCAAGCAACATTACCTTGTTCTGCTCGTAAAACTCTTCAACCTTAGTCAGCGTATATTTTTGTAGTGGGACAAGTCTGCTTCGCTTGGTTGGAGTTGTGACTTCAAGTTCTTTTTCTCCTTCTAATGTGTTTATGTCTACAATTTCAGTCATCTCTGAGACGAAGATTTTGCCACCATTAGATGGTTTTATGCCAGATGATTCAGAGATAATTCGAATTACTTTTTTTGCATCAACGTCTGGAATTACCAGCTCAATTTTGACCAGAGGTATGCTCTTGACATTTGTGCTTCCTATTTTAGAGCCGTGTTGATTTTCAAAAATTTCATTGTTGTTTATTTCTTGCTTGACTAATAGATATGCGCCTATTTTTGAAATTCTGCTTTTGAGCTCAATAAAGTTTTGTGCGCGAATTATCGCTTCGATTTTCTTCATTTCTAAGGATTAATGACTGCTCTGCCCAAAATCTTCCTGGACTTGAGATCCTCTAGTGCGACATTTACTTCAGATAACGGATATCTTTTAGATATGATTGGATTGATTACTCCACGCTTTGCCAAATTCAGCAATTCCACCATGTCATTATAGTTTCCAGTGTATGCGCCCTGGATGGTGATTGCCTTTAGTGGGATTGATACCAAGGATAGGTCAATTGCGCCACCAAATAGTCCGACCAATGTCATTGTGCCACGTTTGCGAATGACTGCAAGACCCATCTTTACCGTCGGCGGCGCGTTTACAAAGTCAATTACACACTCTGCGCCTTTACCCCCACACAGTGACATTATTTTCTGAACTGCTTCAGGATCCTTTGAGTTCACGGAATGATCCGCGCCTAGCTCCTTCGCGGTTTGGAGTTTTGTCTCATCAACATCAACAATTATGATATTTGCGTTTGTAATTGCCCTTGCAATTTGGACACCCATTAATCCCAGGCCGCCTGCGCCAAAAATCACCATATTGCTTTGTGATGTAGCATTTGACTTTTTGATTGCAGTATAAGCCGTAAGGCCAGAACAAGCAAGAGAAGCTGCTGCGTCAAGATCAATTCCCGTTACTTTGGCTAGGAATTTGAAATGTGGAACCAGTGCATATTCTGCATAGCCACCGTTTTGAAAAACACCCAAAGAGCGAGGAGTATCGCAAAGATTGTCATTTCCCACTCGGCATGCGACACAGTTTCCGCATCCAATCCATGGATATACTAAGACATTATCACCTACTGTTATTCCCTGAACTGCATTTCCTATTTCAGACACGGTGCCCACAATTTCGTGTCCTGGGATGACTGGGAATTTGACGCCCCTGTCGGTTACCTTCATGAAACCATCGCCAGTATCATATCCGCCTTCCCAGAGGTGCAAGTCGCTGTGGCAAACGCCTACCGCTTTGACCTTGACTAGTACTTCGGTTCCTTGCGGTGTTGGTTTAGGTACTTCGGATATCTCTAGTGCCTTTTTTGGTTCCAATATTCTGGCTGCCTTCATCAGAACACAGAAAAAGTGATTAGAATATAAGAGTTAGTTGACTGGAGACAACAAAAAAGTAGAGCCTTCATGTATTAGTAGACAAATGAGAATTCTTACTTATTGAGTGAGAACCAATCAGAAAACATCTCTCAAGCGCCAGTAAACATTTTGTTTAACCCAAATACAGTCATAAAAAAAGACGTTTGGGAGATAAACATCATCCAGATTCTTGAAATCCTAATTAGAATTCTAAAAAAGGCTGACAAAAAGGACTTGCGCGTTGCAGGAATGGCCGCACTATCATCGTCATTGATTCACAGAATGAAGGTGGAGAGAATCTTTGCGCTGCAAAAGGCTGCAATGGAGAAAAAGCCACTCTCGCAGAGAACAGACGTCGACATACAGCTGCTAAACATTCCATATCGCCACGAGTCGACATATCCAGTAACACTGGAAGAGCTGATGGACCTGCTTGAGAACTTGATTGGAACAATTGCAAACCCACGATCAAGAAAAGGCGGACAGCTAAAGTTCGAGCCAATAGAGGCACCCGACTTTAAAGAATATTTCGTATCATTAGAATCCCTGATTGGTAAATATGAAGAATTGATACTGCGCAAGCTCGGCCCAGACGGGATTGGCTTTTTGCATACAATAATTGCGGATTTGGACACTACTGATTCAATTAGGTGTTTTTTTGCCATCTTGTTCCTAGCCAGAGATCAAAAAGTAGACCTAGAACAGGCAGGTGATGACATCAAAATTACAATACTGCGTGAGGTAACGACATGAAAATAGAGGACGAAGTCGAGGCAACCTCAAGACTAGAGGCAGCCCTGTATTCTGCTGGAAGGCCTCTGACAGTAGAAGAATTAATCAAGGCATCAGGCACGGAATCTCGAACGAAAACCCTGACATTACTAGGAATAATAGAAAAAAAGACCAAGTCTGCATTTAGGGCTATCGAGATAGCCACTTTACCTGATGGCTCGTATGTGATGCAGTTAAGACCTGAGCTAAACGATACGGTGCGCAAGTTTGCCTCGCGCCCAATTCTTGCAAAAGCCACTCTAAAGACATTATCATACATCGCATACATGCAACCAATTTCCTCAAAACACCTAGTAGAGACAAGAGGTAGCGGTGTCTATTCCCACCTAAAAGAGCTTGAACAGCTTGATTTCATATTACACCAAAATGTTGGAAGACTCAAGATTTTCACCACAACTGCAAAATTTCAAAAATACTTTGGAATATCTGGAGACACCGATATCCTAAAGCAGATTCTATTCAAGAAACGAAAATCCACTCCAATATCACAGCCAATCACGCAGCAAGCCTAGATTTGCTCCGGATTGTGGCGTTGTGTATAAATTAGAGTATTCCAGACTCTGACTTGTGAAAAGATCAGTCGAAAATCTTGCAACAAGCAAAATTACTGGCGGAAGACGCGTCCCACTAAAGACTAGAAGAAAATATGACATGGATAGATTCCCAAATGAGGCAGTAATGGGTGAGCAAGTAACCGTGACACGCGAAGTCCGTGCAAACCACACAAAGACAGGACTAAAGAAAGCTGGTTTTGTTAACTTGGCAATTGTAGGTGGTAAGGTGAAAAAGACAAAGATCCTCAAGGTTTTAGAAAACGCAACAAACAGTGATTATCAAAGGCGTGGTGTAATTTCCAAAGGCGCAATTCTAGAAACTGAAGACGGCAAGTGTCGTGTTGTATCAAGACCTGGCCAACACGGACAAGTAAATGCGATTTTGATTAAGTGATTAAATGAAAGATTACGAACATGTCGTAATCTGGCTGGATTATTTTAACAAGAACCTAACAATTCGGGCTGGACGAAGACTACCAAAAGAAAAATGCATTTTCGATCCATCCCTAAAAGAACTCCAAGATGCTGCAACCGATGCAGGCCTAGTACTAAAAGAATCCAATGAAAAGGCAAGATTTCCAAGACGGGCGTTTGTCAGGTCAGGATACATTGTAGTACCAAAAACAACACCCAAGGGAAAAATTCTTGCCAAGATTTCCGAGAAAATGGTATCAAAACGTGTCAAACAGTCAAAATAAGATCGACCCTAGCTACAAGCTAAAGTAAAGTTGACAAAAGTCTATGATTAGCTGAGATTCATTTTGAAAAACAATTGCAGGAGATAGGGGAAATTATGCACTTAGCCAGTAGTGGCCGAGTCATCATCAAGTTGACTAGGCCTCTAGATGAAGGCGACTATGTTTGCGACGATTCCGGTAGAAAAATCGGCAAGGTCACAGAACTAATCGGTCCTGTGTCTGCGCCGTTTGCGTCTGCCATATCGCTGACAAACAATATTAGAAAATATGTCGGGGCCAAAGTGTACTTCCTTGATGAGCCTGTGATTAAGCGAAATAAATCAAGGAGATACAGAAGATGAATATCACAGAACTAGAAACTTGCTGCCCAGAATGCAAATCATCTTTAGTAGATGATGTTCATAATGGAGAGCGAATCTGTTCCATGTGCGGAATAGTCGTCATGGAACAGCTGGCCGACTATGGTCCAGAGTCAAAAAGCTCAAGCCTTGAGGAAAGAACAAAGCTCACACGCGCAAGCGGACAAACAACTTTTTCGCAACACGACTTTGGTATTGCAACAGAGATTTCCATATCTACAAAGGACTTTTCTGGAAAAACAATCAATTACCAGGTCGCAAGCCAGATGCACAACCTTCGAAAGTGGCAACAACGAGTACGAGTCTCATCTCCAAAAGAGAGACGACTTGCAAACGTTCTGTCCATGATAGGCAGCACATGCCAATCCCTGACACTGTCAGGAAATGTTTTGGAGACTGCGTCGATGATCTACAGAAATCTTAATTCCCACATGGAAGTTAAGGGAAAATCTGTTGCGTGTATTGCAGCTGCCGTAATCTACATGGCGTGCAAGCAATGCAACGTAGTAAGATCACTTGAAGAAGTCTGTTCCGGTACGGGATCAAATAAGGACCTCAAAATGAGGACCAAGTTGTCTGCCAAGTACTACCGCATGCTAGTCATGGAGCTAGGCTCAGTCACAGCACCAGTCATAACCATGGACAAGTACATCTCCAAAATCTCGAATCTTACCAGCACGGATGTTCGAGTAGAGAGACTTGCCTTGGAAATAGCAGAAAAGACAAAGGACATGAACGTCTCAGATGGTAAGGCACCAAACGGAATTGCCGCTGCCTATCTGTACATTGCCTCAATTCTTTTGGGGCAAAACGTTCTACAGCGCGACGTATCAAGCGTTGCGGGTGTAACCGAAGTCACGATTCGAAACAGGTGCAAAGAGATTCTTTCAGGGTATAAGCTGAATCTGACGCTAAGACCGAGTTTTGCCAAAAACTAACTCTTTTTCTTTTTGTTTTTTTAGATTAGGACTAGCTAAATTTCATCGGGATTATATACACAATAAAAACAATGCGAAAATATGGCAGTCCTAGAAATTGTCGATTTGCACGTACAAAGAGAGGGAAAACCAATTCTCAAAGGAGTCAACCTAAAGACTGGTCCCGGAGAGGTCCATGCTATCATGGGGCCAAACGGCTCTGGCAAGTCTACTTTGGCATACACCCTACTAGGACACCCAAAATACGAAGTAACGCAAGGAAAAATTATCTTTGATGGCGATGACGTAACAGAAGCATCAACTGATGAGCGGGCAAAAAAGGGATTATTCTTGGGATTCCAGTATCCAACCGAAGTGTCGGGTGTAGGATATTCGCATTTTCTTAGAACATCATACAATGCTCTATCCAAATCGCTGCAAAGCGGCAATAGAGAGGTGTTCATCACGGTTAGAGAATTTCAAAACTATCTCAAGAAAAACCTGCAGACAGTAGGACTGCGGGATGACTTTTTGGGTAGATATCTAAACGAAGGATTCTCCGGAGGAGAAAAGAAAAGATCTGAGGTACTCCAAATGGCAGTACTAAAGCCAAAGGTATCCATTCTAGACGAGCCTGATTCGGGACTCGACATTGATGCAGTACAGGCAGTTGCAAAAGCAATCAATGACGTCTCCACACCAGATGCCACGATCATAGTGATTACTCATTATGCGAGAATTCTTAATTTTCTCAAAAAGCTGGACTATGTGCATGTGTTTGCCCAAGGCAAGGTTCTGAAGTCAGGCGATGCAGGCCTTGCGCAAGAATTAGAGCAAAAAGGGTACGACTGGATAGTAAAAGCATAGTTGCGACTAGTGTTTCATAGTTTTCAGACAAGACTTTGCTGAGATTGTTGGAAATCATATCGCCATAGGAGTTACTACAATACATGTCGGCAGTGCAGCCAATGAAGAAATCATCGAAAACGTGTAAAGCATTTTTGTATTTCTTCTAAATTATACATAAAAGTACGGCGACAAATCATGAAAAGATTATCGATATTGTATAAAAAAACAACAATTGGGAAAACTGCAATAGTCGAAATTGTTCAGGTTTTTACAATACACGCATAGAATCACACCATGACTCATCAGGCAACACAATTCAAGAATTTAACCTATGAAATGTAAACTGGTTGATTTTTGTCTGGTGTTTAACGCCAATAAGTTAGATTACCTAAATCTGGAGTCCAGTTTTTGCTGGTGTGCTTGCTCTCGTTTTTCCAAGGACTCGTATTCTACCATACAGTAATAATCAAAAATCTTCATCTTTTTTGCACGCGCTTCTGATACAAATTTTTCAATTTCAGATACCAACAAGCCTTGTGCTGCCAAGAATGCTTCATCTTCTTTTCCTAGCTTTTGATATGCCTCTGATTTCGCCATTTGAGTCTTGGTTTGCTTTTCTTGTTGTTGCGCCAGATCATAATACGATACAGCATCAGAATATTTTCCCAAAAACGCAAGAGTGTTTGCCTTGTTTAGCAGAGCAGTTACGTTTGATGGCTCTATTGCAAGAGCCATGTCGTAGTATGATATTGCGACAGTGTGTTCCCCTAGCTCGTTGTATGCCAGTCCCTTGCTGTTTAGCATCCACGAATTAGATGAATTTTTTGATAATGATTTGTTGCACAAAGCAATTACAGCGTCATGCTTACCAAGTCTTTCTAGTGCCAAAATCTTGTTTTTGAGAGCATATTCGTCAAACTCGTTTAGTTCAAGTACTTTATCAGAAAAAGAAACAGCCTCATCGTATTTTCCCAAGTTCAGCAATGCGTTTGACATGTTTTGCAGTGCAGCTAGATCCTTTTGATCAGAATCCAGTATTTTTTGGCAAAACAACACGATCTCGTCCCATTGCTGGTTTGAGTATAGCTTTTTGATTACGTCGATTGGGTTGCCAACATATGCCAAGATATCATCATACTAGTATAGATACACATTAAGATTTCAAGATGATTTTTCCCTTTTTGAAACGTTCATGCAGTTCTATTATAAAATGAAACCCAATTACCTTGGCAAAGACAATGCCAGAAATCATAGCAATTGTTGTTTGGCCCAAATACAGCAAATATACAGTAACACCAGATGCAGTCATTAACTCCAAGGCAGTACAGGTACAAAACCAAAGCAGCCTATCTTTTTTCACGGCACAATTACCACACCATTTCAATTAAAGATTATCAGATAGGAATTCTAAATTATCGTTAAATATGGTAATATCAAAGCAATTCACATGTCAGAAAACAGAACATTCTTCAACTTTTCATTCTTCAAAATAGACCCAAAATGGCGCTGGATGGCAGACCTGGCAAAGGAAGAATCAGCAAAGGAAATCGACCAAGTAATTAGAAACTCCAAGATAAAGTGTAGGACCTATTCCACGCTAGGCCTGAGAGACGACGCAGAATTCTTGTTCTGGTTTGCATCCGAGTCAGTAGATGAAATCCAAAGTGTGATATCAAAGATCTACTCCACCGTCTTTGGAAAATACATTATTCCATCCCATGTGTATCTTTCATCCACTAGGCCTTCAATTTACGCAAAGATGGGCAGAGCAATGTCGTTTGTTGCAGGTGACGAGCCAAAAAAATACGTAATTGTGTATCCTTTTGTCAAGACTAGGGAATGGTATCTGCTACCTCTAGAGCAAAGAAAGAAGATGATGGATGAGCACATTGATGTTGGACACAAGTACCCACAGGTATTGCTAAATACGACTTATTCCTTTGGAATCCACGATGAAGATTTCATGTTGGCATTTGAAACAGACGACCTTCACGCATTCCAAGACCTGATAATGGAATTACGAGAGACACAGGTCTCCAGATACATCGAAAAAGACACACCCATGATCGTGTGTGTCAAAAAAGATATTGTTCCGCTGATTTCAAGTCTTGGATAAATTCAGGGATGCAAATCTTGGAAAGCCATAAATGTAAATTCAGAATCGAAACTTCCAGTATCAAGGGAATCATACAATGAAATATCGAACTCTGGGAAAAAGTGGAATTAAAGTATCCGAGATAGGATTCGGGGCTTGGACCATAGCGCTTGACTGGTGGGGCAAAAAAATCGAGGATGATGAAGCAAAAAGAATGCTAAGACGTGCATACGACCTTGGAATCAATTTCTTTGAAACAGGCGACATGTACGGTAAAGGCAAAAGTGAAAAGCTGATCGGCGAGGTATTCAAGGGAATGCGTAATGACATTGTAATTTCTACTAAATACGGCTATGAATTCGATGGTGCGACGCAAATAGGGCATTCAGAATTGCCGCAGAGGTTTGACCCATTATTCACGGAACATGCTCTAAGAAACAGCTTGGCAAGGCTGCAAACTGACCATATTGACGTGTACGGATTGCACAATCCAAAAATGCATCATATTCAGGACGACGTTATTTTCAATACTCTGGACAGAAAGATAAACGAGGGTGTAATCGGCACATACCAAGTAGCACTTGGTCCGGCAATTGGATGGACGATGGAAGGCATTGCGGCAATGAGTCGAAAAAACGTCTCTGCAGTCCAAACAGTCTATAATATTTTGGAGCAGACACCGGGAAACGAGCTAATCGACGAGGCGGCAAGAAAAAATCTCGGAATTTTGGTACGAGTACCAGACGCATCAGGAATTCTCACAGGCAAAGTAAAGGCGGACACTAAGATTGACGAAAAAGACCATAGATCAGTTAGACGCGGAGAATGGGTAAAGTCCGCACTGGATAAAGTAGAACAATTACGACCAATTGCGGAGAGAAACGGCCTTGGCATTACAGAGCTAGCAATCAAGTTTATTCTATCAAAGAACCCAGTATCATCGGTATTTCCAACTGTTATTAGTATAGAGGAAATTGAGCAGTTTGCCGCAATGTCGGACGGGCGATACATTCCCTCCTCAGACATGGAACAAATTGCTAAAATGTACTCTACTTGGCCATCATATGAGCTCAAGGCAACAGTAGTATAATATTCCACTTTGGAACTAAAACATGGATCTGGTTCCAATCTCATCATATCACATTAGTACTAAAGCGAGTCGTCCAAGACATCTTTGTCGTAAAGCCTAGACAGTGATTGGCTCTTCTACTGTAAACTCGCTTTCCGTGAAATATTCCACGCGTGTCTTTTTGAATTCGCGTGAGCTGAATAAAATTTTGTAGTCGTCCACATCAATGTGTTTTTGGATGTCTTTTGCCATTTCCTCTGCCTCTGGAATGGATTTGCAGTGGACCATGGAAAACACATTGTACGGCCAGTCTGCATAAACTGGCCTTTGGTAGCAGTGGCTGATTTGTGGAAATGCCCCAAGCTTTGCGCCAACTGGCTCTATTTGGTCTTCTGGTACTCGCCAGACAATCATTCCGTTTGCCACAAATCCCGCATCGCGGTGTCTCAGTATTGCGGCATATCTCCTCATCACACCGATTTCTTCGTAATATGCTAGTTTTTCAAAGACCTGTTCCTCTTTCATACCAAGTGCGTTTGCTGCAGGAAGAAACGGTCTGTCTACCACAGGTAGGTCTTTTTGGAGATGTCTGATGAATTCCTTGTCTTCCTCAGTTGGTGTGAACTTTACCTCTGTTACCTTTTTCTTTTCTTCTGTTGGGGCGACCTCCTTTTTCTTGTCGTCTACCATGTCCAGTTTTACTCCTATTTTGAAGAGCTTTATCGTCGGAAGCAATCTTACCTTTAGAATTCCAGGCAACTTAGAAAACTTGTCAACCTCTGTCTTTAGATCAGAGCCAGGTGGTGTTGCAAGTGTGAACCACAAATTGTACTCATGGTTTCTTTCATAATTATGTGACACGCCAGGGTGTCGATTAATCTGGTTTGCGACATAGTCAAGCTTATCAGGGGCAATCGCCATTGCGACGAGGGAGCTCTTGTATCCAAGTCTCCTTGTGTCAAAAATTGCAGACAGTTGGCGCAGTACGCCTGTTGATTTTAGATTGGTGATTCTTTTTTTCATCTCTTCATGTGTTATGTTGAATTTTTCTGCCAGTACTCGGTACGGCTCTAGGACTAGCGGAAAGGACCACTGGATTTCATTTAGAATTTCTCTGTCTAGAGCATCCATTACACCATAAAATCTCGGTTTGAATTAAAAACGTAGCGAGAATTTCACAATCCTATAAATACAATTTCGAATCTGCTCTGATCGTGATTGTCGACCTGAACCTCAAAGATAATCTAGTCATTGTGGTCGGCGCAGGGGAAGAAGGACTAAAAAAAGTGAACTCACTTATGACACAAGACTGCCAGATTTTAGTAATATCTGATTCTGTAAACACGCAGATTACGAACCTTGCAAAGCAAGGCAAAATTCAATTCAAAAAGACAAATCTCGAAGACGCGAATTTCCTCAAAGAATACGATCCGATTTTGGTAATGGCATCCACCGACAACAAAGAGCTAAACAGAAAGATTGTACAACAGGCAAAAAAGAAAAGGTGCTACGCATATGCATCTGATGACCCTAGGTTTTCGGACTTTGCGCATCCATCCGTCATCAATATCCAAGACACTGTTCAGGTGGCAATCTCTACTGGTGGGCGCTCCCCTGCAATGGCTCGCAAGCTCAAACTAAAGGCGGAAAAAATATTCAATCAGATAATAGATAAGGAAGACATTTACCAAATAAAACTTCAAAAAATAGCGCGTGATGCGGCAAAGACAAGGATCTCGACAGTTATAGAGCGAAAAAAATTCCTATACTGGTCCCTCAACGATAAACGTATCAAACAGTTATTAAAAGATGACAATTTTTCAACTGCACAGAAAGAAGTAATGAGGAAACTAGGCGAGTGGAAATGAGCAATATTATCAATGCCCGTGTAACTTTTAGAAATTCCCCAATCCATATTCTGGAAAAATTCACTTTCAAGGATCTGGACTCGGCGTACAAGTCTTTCAAAAAACACTCTGGGCTCAAGGAATTGGTGATTTTGCAGACATGTAACAGAGTCGAAATATTTGGCTCAACTAACAAACCAGATATTAGGAAAATAAAAAAAACTTGGGCTTCCTTGTCAGGCCTAGAAGAAATTGCATTCAGGGAAAATTTCGAAGTATCAGACGACACCGCAGTCTGTGAACATTTGCTTAGGCTAACATCGGGCCTTGATTCCATGGTAGTCGGAGAAGAACAGATCCTAGGCCAGATTCGCGACGCAATAATAGATGCCAAAGAGCGCAAAATGTCTGGCGAATATCTCAATACATTGTTCGATAAAGCAGTAAAGATTGGTACGCGCGTTCGCAACTCTACTGGAATAAACAAGGGAACAATATCAGTCGGCTCCATGGCAGTGAAACTAGCTGAAGAAAATATTGATAAGCTAAAATCAAAGAATATCCTACTAATTGGAACCGGTGAGGCGGCAACACTAGTTGCAAAATCGCTTGAGAAGCGTGGCTATCCTTTTTTTGTCACAAGTCGAACAATGGAAAGGTCGCAGGCATTTGCAGAAACTGTTGGCGGAAAACCTGTCAGCTTTGAGGAGATAATGAAGGGATTCTCCAACTATGATGTTTTATTTGTGGCAACAGTCGCCCCGTATTTTTTGGTCACATATGACCGAATAAGTGAGGCAATGAAGAACAAATCAGGCATGATGATTCTGGATCTATCCAATCCAAGAACCGTGGACGAAAAGGTTTCAACTATCCATGGCATAAAAATGATGAATCTGGACCAGATAGCGGAAATGGTGGACAAGAACATGCTTTATAGAACAAACCAGAAAGATAGTGCAGAAAAAATAATTAGCGAAGAAATACAGGTACTAGAGGCCCAAATGAGAAGACTCGAAGTAGAACCAGTGGTAAAGGAGATTTTCAAGGACATTGATACGAGGCGTACAAAGGAACTCGAAAAGGCACTGCGCATGCTTGGAGAAACGGATGCATCCAAGGTCAAAATCATAGAAGACCTCACAAAGGCAGTAGTTGAGGGCATAATATCAGAGCCGATGAACAATCTAAGAAAGGCATCAGAGCAGGCAGACGATGACCTGCTCAAGGCAGCGTCCAAGCTGTTCGATTACAAGAAAAAAGATTGACCTAGGATTATATTGTATTAAATAAAGAGTCGCCATATGTCTGCATCATTTCCTACAAAAAGACTTCGAAGATTACGCAAAAGTGAAAAGATGCGAAATTTGGTCCAAGAAGTTATGTTTTCGCCAAATGATGTGATTTGTCCCGTTTTCGTACAAGAAGACCTCAAGGAAAAAAGTGTTGTGAAGTCCATGCCAGATATTGTAAGGTTGCCTTTATCCGAGGTAACCAAAGAAGTCCAAGAAATAAAGGACCTGAGGATTCCTGCAATTATGTTATTTGGAATTCCTGCACATAAGGATGATTCCGGAACCGGCGCATTTGTTGACGACGGCATTGTGCAAAAGGCAATTACACAAGTGCGACAAAACTTTGGTGAAGATATTGTGATAATGGCAGATGTGTGCTTATGTCAGTACACAACATCAGGCCATTGTGGGATTCTCAAGGGAAATAAAATCGATAATGACATTAGTTTGAAAACACTGGCAAGCATTGCATTATCACAGGCAAAGGCAGGAGTCGATATTGTCTCTCCTTCTGCGATGATGGATGGTCAAGTAAAGGCAATAAGGGAAATCCTTGATGAAAACGGGTTCACCGATGTTGGAATAATGTCGCATTCTGCAAAGCACCGATCCTCATTTTATAATCCGTTCCGAGACGCAGCCGATTGTGCACCACAATTTGGCGACAGAAAGACTTACCAGGTCCCATTTACCAATCCCAGAGAGGCAATGCGAGAAATCGAGCTCGACATAGCAGAAGGAGTAGATATAGTCATGGTAAAACCCGCATTATCATATCTAGACCTAATTGCTGAGACAAAACGCATGCATAATATTCCGGTTGCTGCCTATTCTGTCTCTGGCGAATATGCTCTAGTCAAAGGTGCTGCCCAGCTAGGATGGATAAATGAGGCAGACATCATGTCAGAAATTTTGATTTCTATCAAAAGAGCTGGTGCAGACATGATAGTTACCTATTTTGCCAAGAAAATGGCTGCCCTGCTTTACAAATGAGAGACGATGAGCGATTTGAAATAGGGCGGGCATATGACGTGCTACCGCATGTGATTGGTGCCAGCTGGGCTTGCGTATGGTTTAGGACTAACGGAATCAAAAAGCCTACCATTCAAGAATTCAGGGAAAAAACTTTAGAGTTTTTTAGCACAATACAGAAACTGGATGAGTCTTATCCAGCTGAGGAAAAATTTTCCGACATTGTATCATACATGAAAAGGCGCTACAATGAAGAAGTAGAAAACATCATCCAGGGAAAAAATCCCGAGATAGAAAAACGGTACAAGCGGTACATCGACTACGGTTAGATCTCTGATTTCATCTCAGAGAGAAACTGGATCATTATCTTGGTTCTTTTCTTGGCAAGTGCCTTAGCTGCTTTTGTGTTCATTTTTTTCTCCAAGAGTAATAATTTTTTGTAGAAATGATCAACTGTCCAGGCGTGGTCGTCTGGCTTTCTTGTACGACAGAAAGGATCAGAATCGCGATAAATAGGTCTGCCCTCAGAACCCCCTACAGAAAAGGCCCTAGCTATTCCTATAGATCCTAATGCATCCAGTCTGTCTGCGTCTTGGAGTATCTTGCCTTCCATTGTTTGTGGGATTTTGCCGCGCGAATAGCTGTGGTCTCTAATCGCATCGCAGATTATCGTAATGTCAGGCTCTGAAAAGCCATGTTTTTGCAGAATTTTTGCAGCCAAAATGGCGCTTTTTGTAGAGGATGATTTGGATTGTGGATCAGACTTTGGGAACTGGACTATGTCGTGGAGTAGTACGGACGCCAAGACAAGTCTTGGGCTCGCCTTTTCCTTTTTTAGTATTGTTTGAGCGTTTTTGTAGACCCGTATTACATGGGAATAGTCGTGCGCGGGATCGTTTTGGATTATTTTTTTGACTTCGGATTCTAGTGATTTTAACGACTTCACTGCAAAAAAATTCCCAGCCTACCATACAAATAGTTTTTTCACACTAGCTAAAAGTCATAATTAATGCTCGCTAAAAAATTCCAAATTCTGGACAAAGTGCTAGTTTTGCGCCATCCAGAAATGTCTGATGTTCAAGGCTTGATGAGCTTGATTAACTCTCTAGTCAGTGAAAAATCAGACATTGCAAAAACTACACAGGTCACATTATCCCAAGAAAGGGCTTGGCTGAAAAATACAATTAAGTCAATTCAAAACAAAGAAAAATTAATGATCCTAGCAGAGATGGATGGAAAAATAATTGGTAGTTGTGAGATAACCAGGGATCCGTATGACGTATCAAGGCATGTTGGTACACTAGGAATAGGTATAATCAAAGAGGCACGAGGAATTGGAATCGGTACAAGACTAGTCCAAGAGGCATTATCCGAGGCTAAGAAAAAGCTCAGACTAGGACTGGTAAAGCTGTATGTTTTTGATTCCAACAATATAGGAAAAAGTCTCTATGAAGAAATGGGATTTACAGAAATAGGTAGAATTCCCAAAGGTGTCTACCACAACAAAAAATACAAAGATGACATCATCATGGCAAAAAGATTATAGTTTCCAGAACTTGGGCTTGACAAAGCGTATTTTCTTTTCAGATATCAGGGCATTCCAGTTCACAGAGGCAAATAGTAGCATCATTGCAATACTTGCCAAGTCCACTACCAACACACCTACATAGCGCTCCTGAAACATTTGCAAAAATGGTGTTAGGACTACGTCGCTTACCGATAACATCACATAGTATGCTGCAAAGCGGCCAAGCCAATACCCACAATAAATCTGGACACTTTTTGCCCTCATCAGACCATACGTGATAAACAAGATATTATCAGGAAGTGGTGTTGCGGCAAAAACAAACGATGCACCAAAATATCCAAGTCTTTTTGACTGCAGATAGTTCTGTATTTTATCAAGGCTTGATTTTCTTTCTGTGCTAAGAAATTTTGTAAAATAGCTGCTTGCCTTGAGCAATACAAATCGTCCAAGTGTTGCTCCACTTGCCCCAATTGCAGCCAAAGCAACCGGATTCAGTGTAGGGTCTAGCGCCCTAAATGACACTAAAACAATCCATGTAGGAGGCATTAGAATAGGAGCGGTGTTGAGAATGAACATCAAAAGAAAGATTCCAAGGTACCACATCTGATAGAAAACGGAGAAGACCTCTTCCAATGAATGATTTTTTGTATCCATCCTAAATTGGTTTGTGGTTTGTGGCTCCAAAATTGTACAATTTCAGCTAACAATCTTGCAATAATTTGCGATTCTGATCCCGATTTGCAAATTTGTGGACGAATTGTCCAATATATTTAAATTTTAAGTAGTGTATTATACCCCATGAGTGCCCGGGCTTGGAAATGTTATAGGTGTAACCTAATTTTTCGGGATGAAATGTCTGCACAGATCCATTACGATTTGACGGGCCACAAAACAACCTCTGCTGAGATTGTAGAATTATAGGTGCAGAGGGTGGGATTTGAACCCACGAACCCCTAAAGGAAGGGATTTCTTATTTTGATCTTGAGTCCCTCTCGGTTGGCCGGGCTTCGATACCTCTGCAAGAGCAATTTTCTATTCAGAGTATATAACTGCTATAGCTAGGATGCGATGTTTTGGGGTAATTTGAAAAAATCTAAATTAATTTTCAAAAACTTAATTATGGAATAATTCTGGATTTGATTGTGGTAACCACAGAACAAGCAAAAAACCAGCGAAATAAAATCGACATTGAAGGAACCATAGAAAGGATGGGAGAACCACGAACAGTAAATCTCAAAGTTGGTGGAACAGCCGAGGTATGCGACATGTTTTTGGTTGATAGTGCGGGTGAAATCAAGCTAGCACTTTGGGGAGAGGACATCAAAAAAGTAAAGAATGGATCCAAAGTGGCAATCAAAAACGGCTACACAAACACCTTCAAAAACGAAACATCGCTTGGCAAAGGCAAATACGGCGAGCTAATCGTCAAAGAATACTAGGTAAACCTAGAACTTTTCTTTCTATAATCAATTACTAGAGTCATTACTCCAATTATTAATACGATAATTCCAACCATTAGTAAAATTCCAGATATTGCAAGCGGCACCAGTGTTTTGACAAGAGGAGAGTCTGGGTCTGAGAATTTCTCAGACGTTTCCGGATTTTTTGTAAACATCATCAAAATATTGATTGGTCTAGATCCTGTGTTTTTTACATGAAAACTGTAAATGTCTGCTTGTTCTATTTTCATCGTTTCAAATATTGCAGGTTGGTCTGACTCGAATGTTCCAAGCTCATCGCCATAAATGTTTGATATTGAAATTGATACAGAGTCACCACTCTGGAAATCCATTATCTGTATACCCCAAAACACCGAGTCAACCCCACTGCTGGCATCAAACGAAAATGTCACCATCTCGTTAGACTCGATCTGGGTTCTGTCGGTGACCTCATCGAATATTCCTTCCATCATGTCAGATATAGCAAACTCGGAATCTGGAAAGCCAGTGCTTGAAACAAGCGACATTGCGACTGCAAATGATATCACCACTAGCAATACCCCACCAACTGAAATGTAAATTCCGCGCTTTTGCATGACTGATTAGAAATTTTGTGTTATAATGAGCTTATCGTCTGGATTTCTTTGATTTTCCTTTCTTTGCTTTTTTAGCTGACTTTTTTCTTTTTGTGTTATTTTTCTTGGCAGTTGCTTTTCTTTTTGCCGCTGCTTTTTTGGCTGCCGCCTTTCTTTTTTTGGCCATTTGCTCTTCTAGTTTGGCAGTAATCTTTGCCAATGCTTTAGATGCACTTTCCACTCGCTTTTCTGCCGTTGTAAGTTTTTTCTGGAACTTTTCAGAATCAATTTTGCTTTCCTTTAGTTGTGTGACAAGAGTGGGCTTTGATTTTGTCTCTTTGTGTATTTTCTGAGTAGTTGCGGATTGGGATTTTTTGTAATCAATGATTTCTTTGTCAACCTTTTGTACTGCTTTTTCCCTTATGTTTAACTCTGATTCTAGTTCTTGGATCTTTTCTGTTGCTATGTCCACGCGGTATTGGGCGTTTGATTTTGCCTCGTCGGTGTCGGCGTTTGCCATATCAATTTCTCCCTGGTCTTTTGCCTCGAGTTCTTTGATCATTCTTTCCTGGGCGGACTTTGCCAGTCTTTCCAAGCTTTCCTTTCTTGCTAAAATCTGGTTAAACTCCATGTTAATGTCAGTTAGCTGTTCTTTGTCGTGGTCTAGGTGTCGCTCCAATCTTTTTAGTCCCGATGTTGACCGCCTTCTAAGTGATTTTGCCTCATCTAGCGCGCGCTCGCTTTGCCTTCGAATTTTGGCTGCTTCCATCTTTTGCTGTTTTAGTCTCTCAGCCATCTTTTGTAATGATGCCATTACCAAAACTTCTAGGATGATACGCATAAGCTTTACATATTTTCAGTATTTGACTTGTGAGTTAAGAAATTTAACACTGGTACGAGTTTTTTGGTAGTGGTAAAGGGGCGGATTTAGTTAAATTGATCCCATTATACCACCAAAGCATGGAATTTCACCCATCTCAGATCCCAGTAATCAAAACTTATAGTATCATAGACGAAAAGGCGGCATCTGAGTCTGCCATAGAGATGGTCAATTTGGGATTTGAGAACCAAAAGGGTGGATTCAGGGTTTTAATGCCAAAACAGGAAAAGATTGCAAAAAGAATAGGATTTACCATAACCACTGAGATCAATTACATGTTGCGCAAAAAAAACCAAGAGCGAAACCTAAGGTACTGGACCTATCACCATGACGAGAAAAACTATGCAATCGTGCTGATTAGCGGCAAGGTCTTTGACGAGCTAGGCCTTTGATTTTTCGAAGAATTTGTACAGTTTTAGCTTGTTACCTATGATAGCTGCTAGAGTAATGCCAAATATTGTTCCTCCGATTACATCCATTGGATAATGCTGCAAAACATAGACTCGGCTCAGGGATTCCAGAATGGGAAATATCCAGATCAGATATCTGCCACGAGGGAATCTATTAGATATTGCATAGCCAGCAAGTAGAGCAATCACTGTCGCCCTAGTAGCATGGCCTGACGGAAAAGACCCGTTTGTTCCCAGAACAAATGTGTCTTGGGCTATCTCGTATGGCAATTCACTTCCCAAAAATTCCAGCTCCGGCCTCGGGTTGTCAATCACATATCCCTTGAGATAGCCTGCACCGATTGTACCTGCAACTAGGCTCAAAAGCATCACAAGTCCAATTCGCCTTGTTCTTCTAATAATTAGAATTACTATGCTAAATAACACCAGCCAACGCACATCCCCAATTTCGGTTATAATCCACATTGTAAGGTCCAAGTTGTGATTTCCCCCAATTGACTGGAAATACAAAACAGTGGAACGATCAAATTCTTGTGTTACTTTTGTCTGAACCAAAATAGACAGCACTATGAATGATATCACCAAGACAAAGAAAGGCCTAGATCGTAGACCAAACAACCAGTTTTGCAATCACACAAAGGCCAGTGCTGTTGCTTTTAATTTTTCTGGAGAAATTGATCGGCTCAAAGATTTTAAGATAGCAAAAAAACACCACAGACGTGAAGATCCTAACGCTTGGAGATTTTGACCTAAAGGGAAAGACAGTTCTCCTTCGCGTTGATATGAATTGTCCAATTGATCCTTCAACCGGCGAGATTTCTGGAGTAAAAAGAATTGAAGAGGCGACTGAAACCATCACTGCATTATCAGAGGCCAAAGTGGTTGTGGTGTCACATCAAGGCAGAGTTGGCAATAAGGACTATATCGGAATGGAGCAGCACGCAAAAATTTTGGAAAAGATGCTTGGTAAAAAAGTCACATACGTGCAAGATGTAATCGGTTCACCTGCCCAAGAGGTAATTAAGAAAATGCAAAACGGTGACATAATTTTATTGGATAATTTGAGGTTTTGTGCAGAAGAAAACTACGAGTTTACACCAGAAGACGCATCGCAGACAATAATGGTGCAAAGACTGGGAAAATTATTTGATTTGTGTGTTCTGGATTCATTTCCATCCGCCCACAGGGCACATCCTTCCTTGGTAGGGTTCTCCTATGTTATACCCACATGTGCAGGTAAGATAGTAGAGCGGGAGGTAAGAAAATTGGAAGAAATCCTCACCGTTGCCAAGGCACCACATGTTATAGTGCTTGGCGGCTCCAAGGTAACTGACAGACTAGAAGCAATCAAGATGTTAATCAAGCGAGGAAGAGCAGATCAAATACTTCTGACGGGTCTAATAGGCAACGTTTTCATGCGTGCACAGGCTCGAATCAAGTACCCATTAGGCATCAAGGGTGAAGAGGACGCAGTTGCCAAAGCCCATGCATTAATGGGAGAATACCCAGACGTCTTTTTCACACCGGTGGATGTAGCAATTAGTAATGATGGAAAGCGAGTAGAGCTTGATGTGCGACAATTGAACAAGGGAGACCAAATTTACGATCTTGGGCCAAAGACAATAGAGCATTATTCCAAGATAATAACTGGTGCAGGAACTGTATTCATTTCAGGTCCGCCTGGATTTTTTGAAAAGGAAGACTTTAGTTATGGAACCAAGGCAATGCTGGAGGCAGTTGCAAATTCCATGGCAACAACAATTGTTAGTGGTGGACACCTAACTTCTGCTCTAAAAAAATACGGCCTGGCGGAAAAAATAACTCACATTAGTACCGCAGGCGGTGCATTGGTGTTATACCTAACTGGAGAAAAGCTTCCAATGATCCAGTCGTTGGAATCAGCAGCCATTAGATTCAGAGCTAAATAGCTGCATTACAGAGAGGACAGTTTTTTTCTTCGGACTTGTTTACTGGAATTTCTGCCTTGCATGCAGGACATGTTACCTTTTCCAGCGGATCGAACAGCTTGAACCATTGTGTAGTAAAGTTTTGTCCAATATTTCTCATTATTCCTGTATCACACAGATTGGCAAAGTACGGCTCCATGTCGTCTATAGTGAGTGATTTTTCTATTTTGTTCGTATTTTGTAGTTCTGCAAATATTTGGTCGTTTGTGAATCTCTCATCTGTGTTGAATTTTGCAAAAATGGCGTTGCGAATCTCTAAAGAAATATCCAACATGACACCACTAGTATAGGCTTGAGGCTTCCTGCTTTAAGGCATCTGCATTTGCGTCTTTGGCTACCAAATACGAATACAGGCCGTATTTTAGGACCTTGAGCGATAGTAATGCGCATTTTATACGCACGGCCTGAAGATTTTCTAGGCCCAATTCCCCGAGGACGTCATTTTTCTGGATCTTTCTCACGTCCTCGATACTCTTACCCTTGACGATTTCGGTCAAAACCGAGGTGCATGCAAGACAGATTGCGCATCCGCGTCCGCTGAACTTGATGTCGGATATCTTATCTTTATCCACATTCATGTAAATGTCGATGCTGTCACCACAAAGAGGATTGCTGTCGTGGTAGTGAACTGTAGGATTTTCAATTTTTCCAAAATTGCTTGGGTGCCTTGAATAATCCACGATCATTTCATGGTAAATGTCTGCATTACCACTCAAAGCTTAAACAGCCTCGCAGCTCGAGATAACGAGTTAATCAGAACATCTACTTCTTCTTTGGTATTGTAAATGTAAAAGCTTGCGCGAGAGGTTGCCGCTACATCTAGTTTCTCCATTAGTACTTGAGCGCAGTGGTGGCCTGAACGTATTGCAATTCCGTCTTCATCTATTATTGTAGCTAGGTCGTGCGGATGAATGTCTGCAAAATTAAATGATATTACTCCTCCTCGCTTTGACATGTCCGATGTTCCGTATAGTTTGATTCCGTTTATTTGTGATAGCTTGTCCAGCGCATATTTTGTAATTTCTATTTCATGTGCACGGACATAGTCCATGCCAATGTTATTTAGATAGTCAATCGCGGCAGCAAATCCGATTACGTCCGCAATGTTTGGCGTACCTGCCTCGAACTTGTACGGCAGATCATTCCATGTTGTTTCATACTTGTGAACCTCTCGAATCATGTCGCCCCCTCCTTGGAATGGGGTCATTTGCTCTAAGAGTTCTTTTTTTGCCCAAAGTACCCCAACACCTGTAGGACCTAGCATTTTATGCCCAGAGAAAGCAAAGAAATCACAACCAAGCGCATCAATGTCCACTTTCATGTGTGCGACTGACTGGGCGCCGTCAATTAAAACCCGGACTCCTGCCTTTTTACATTTTGCAATTATTGTTGCAACATCAGTAATGGTTCCCAGTACATTTGACATTTGGCTTACTGCCACTAGTTTGACTTTGCCTGTTGCCAGATACTGGTCTAGCTGGTCTAGTATTAGATCGCCATTGTCATCGATTGGGATGTATTCGAGCTTACCTTTTTTTTCCTGAGTCAGGAGCTGCCAAGGAACAATGTTAGAATGATGCTCGTATTCGGTGGTGACTATGATGTCGCCTTCCTTGATGTTTTGCCTTCCCCATGCATATGCAACTAGATTGATTGCCTCTGTAGTCCCCCTAACAAAGACGATTTCTTGCCTGTCTCGGATGTTTAAGAATTTTGCAATCTTATCGCGGGTCATCTCGTATGCTTCTGTTGCCTCTTCCGCCAGTGCATGTACTGCCCTGTGGATATTGGAATTGTGATTAGTATAGAAGTCTGTAATTGCATTGATTACTTGGATTGGTTTTTGTGTTGTTGCCGCATTGTCTAGGTATACTAGGTTTTTTCCGTTTCTAACCTTTCTCTGTAGAATTGGAAAGTCTTTTCTTATTTGTTCAGTAGAAATTATAGTTTGCATGGCTAAACCTCAACATAGATCTCGTTGTGATCTATTTTAACATTGTAAATTTTCAGAGCAACTTCGGCAGGCGGATTTTGTGGTTGTCCATTCTCCAGATTAAAAACAGAAAGATGTAATGGGCATCGAACCCCATCATCTGACAAAAATCCAGTCGATAGGTCAGCCTCAGCGTGCGTGCATATTCTGTCTGTTGCATATATTTTGCCCCCTAGATTTGTGATTAGTAATTTTTTTTCTTCAATGTCAACAGAACACATATCATTATTTTTTAGCTGGTCTTGTGCACATGCCTTTTCCCATTTTCCCAAAGATGATCACCTATACTTGTAGTGGGTTTCTATTTGATCTGCTTCCTTGTATCTTACTTCTTCCACTTCTACTATGGCGCGAAGGTTTTCGTCTGATTTGAGAACCAGGTCGCGTCCTGCCCACTTTGATTCAATAAGATATGCGATCCATGCACGGACTTGGTATGACATTGTTCTGGACATTGGCTCTAGAAATCCTTCTACGATGATTCTCTCTGCCTCTGCCTTGTCTAGACATCTGCATCCCAAATAGAAAATCTGCTCTTCGTCTACCTGTGCTACTGATGCAGAGTGTGTCGCCTTAACATCGTTGGTCAGAATTTCTAATCCTGGAATTGCGTCAGACTTTGCGCCCTTATCTAGTAAAATAGAACGTCCCGACAGAAATGACCTTGATTGTGATGCGCCTTCCATAATTTTGATCATTCCCTTGAATAATGATTTTGATTTGTTTCTGAGAACTGATCTTTGCACAACTTTCCCTTCGGTTGACTGCTTTTTGTGAATCAGGTTTGCAGACAGATCAAATGATTGTTCATTGTCCCCAAAGACAATTTCTGCATCTTCTGCATATGCACCAACGCCGTCAAGGTAATAATTTGTCCTGTATCTAGACAGCATAGAGCCAAACAATCCCAGATACCAAGTTATTTTTGCATCTTGCGAGATGGTACAGTTTCTAGTGGAAAAATTGACGGCTGACTGGTCCATTGCCTGAAATGTAGTCATTGCAAGCTGCGAGTTTGGCTGTGCGTCAACTGTAAGCAATTCCATGTATGCTTGCTGGCTTGTACCCTTTGGCGCATACAATTCTTGTACAATGTTTGCCTTACTAGACTGTTCTGCCACTATGATATTTTTTGATATTGTGGATGTACCGTCTGGAGATATGCTAGACACGATATGAATTGGCTTGTCCAAGATCAGGTTCTTTGGAATTTTGATAAATATTCCAGAATTGAATGCTGCATTGTTTAGTGCGGTATACTTGTCTTCCTTTGGATCGGACGATTCCAATGCTTTTTTGACTAGATCTGGATTGTTTTGAATTGCTTCATAAATCGAGGATATCACGACTCCTTTTGCCTTGAGATCTTCTGGGAGATTAATTCTGAAAATATTAGTACCAACTTGGATGATGTGAATTTCTTTTTCCAGCTCTGCCAGCCTTGGCTTAAGAGCATCAAAAATTGTATTTTGTGATTCTGTTACTAGCGATACCTCGGATGGGTTCATTCTTTTTGCGTCTGTGTACTTGTTGTATAGTGGTGACACCTCTGGTGGCAGTGATTCGTAGATTGTAAACGAGTTTTTTCTGATTTGTTTTAGCCAGTCTGGCTCTTTTTTTGATGCTGAGATTTCATCCACATTGTTCGGATTGATTGTGGATAAAGCGAGTTTTTGCATGGTACAACAAAAAATGTGATAGGCTTTATCCTACCGAGTCGTCCATTTCCAGTTTTATTAGTCGGTTTAGCTCTACTGCATATTCCATTGGGAGCTCTTTGGTAAATGGCTCCATGAATCCGTTTACAATTAGTGTCAGTGCTTCTTCTTCTGAAAAGCCTCTGGTCATTAGATAGAAGATTTGCTCATCGCCTATCTTGCCTACTGTTGCCTCATGAGTTACAGTTGCATCCTCTTGGTTGATTTCCATGTATGGGTAGGTGTCTGTTTTTGAAGTATCATCTAGGAGCAGTGCATCGCATCGAATTGAGGATTTTACGTTTGTAGCTCCTTTAGCTACTTGGAGTAACCCTCTGTATGTAGTTCTACCGTTTAGTCTGCTAACTGATTTTGATGTGATTCTAGATGTGGTTTCTGGTGCCAAGTGTACCATTTTTGCTCCTGTGTCTTGGTGCTGACCTTTTCCCGCAAATGCGATGGATAGTGTTTCGCCGTGTGCCTTTGGTTCTAGCAAGTAAATTCCTGGATACTTCATTGTTATTTTGCTGCCAATGTTGCCGTCAATCCACTCTACTTTGGCTCCTTGGTACGCATATGCTCGTTTGGTGACAAGATTGTACACATCAGAGCTCCAGTTTTGGATTGTTGTGTATCTTAGTTTGGCGTCCTTGTGTGCAACCAATTCCACTACGGCAGAGTGCAATGATTCTGAGGAATATACTGGTGCAGTACATCCTTCGATGTAGTGGATCTCGGATCCTTCGTCTGCAATGATTAGTGTTCTCTCGAACTGTCCAATATTTTCTGCGTTGATTCTAAAGTATGCTTGTAGCGGCATGTCGACTTTAACTCCTGGTGGAATGTAGATGAACGATCCTCCGCTCCACACTGCAGAGTTTAGTGCCGCAAACTTGTTGTCCTCTGGAGGAATTATTTTGCCGAAATATTTCTTGAAGATTTCTGGGTGCTCTTTTAGAGCAGTGTCGGTGTCTAGGAACAGTACACCCTGCTTTGCTAGGTCTTCACGTAGATTGTGATATACAACTTCAGATTCGTATTGTGCTCCTACGCCTGCCAGGAATTTCTTTTCTGCCTCTGGAATTCCTAATTTGTCGAATGTTCGCTTTACCTCTGGTGGGACATCATCCCAGTTTTTCTCTGTTTTTTCAGAGGCTTTGGCATAATAGTAAATATTTTGAAAGTCGATCATGCCCAAATCCGGACCCCAATTCGGCATTGGTTTTTTCATGAAAACTTCGTATGCTCGCAGTCTAAAATCGAGCATCCACTGTGGTTCATTCTTTAATTTTGAAATTTCTTGAACTACTTCTTTTGATAATCCTTTTTTTGATAAATGCACATACATCTCGGTGGACTCTTTAAAATCATATTTTGAATAATCCATGTTGAGATTTTCTTGCGCCATGAAACACAGAACTTCGTTTTGTTATAAATAGATTCTACACTGATTACTAGTTGTGGGTCGGAGTAGGGAAAGCTAATGTAGCTCAAGCTAATGAAAAAATATTTTTCATTGCTTCAAAAGCTCCCGGAACAGTATGAACGTCTGCAATTTTTGGTTCGACGTTGAATTTTTTTAATTCCTCTGCGGTGAATGGTCCGATTGCAACAATCTGTGTTTTTTCTAATTTTTTTAGCATCTCTTTATTTTCAAAATCAGACATTATGTCAAAGAATCCTCGAACAGAGGATGCGGATGTGAAAACAATTCCGTCAATTTTGTTTTGTGAAAATAATTCCTTGAAGTTTTTCCATTGGGTATGATCAGAGAATGATTGTACATCATACAGGTAGTTTTCCTTTACTATCAATCCTATTTTTTCCAGAAGCTTTGCCAAAAATTCTGTAGATGCGCTACTTCTTGGCACGATTACCTTTTTTCCTTCCGCATTTAGCTTGGTGAACTGCTCGCCTACACCAACGGAAGAGAACTTGTTTGGAACAAACGACACCCGAATTCCCTCGCCTTCCAGTGCCTGTTTTGTCTTTGGGCCTACCGCCATTACCATGGTGTTTGCTATAGCAAGTTGTAGTTGCTGGTGTTTTCCTGTACTTTTTGCCACATCAAATAGCAGTTTAACTGCCTTTGAGCTCATAAAAACGGAATAGTCTGGCTGGAATTCTTGTACGTCCTGCAAAAAGTCATCTACTATTTTATCTCCCTTTGGCATTAGTTCTATTGTCGGTATGGGTAATGGGATTGCGTTGTCTTTTGATGCTAGGTCAATGAATTCCTGAGCATCGTCCTTTGAGCGAGTTATGGCTATTATTTTTCCTGAAATCATTTTCTCCACGCTATTGTTTTGTGTAGTTTGACTACGTTTCCTATTATTATAACTGACGGAGGTGTGAATTTATTGTCCTTGATTTTTTGCGCAATGTTAGATAAATTTCCGATTAGGATTTTCTGGTATTCGGTTGTTCCCTTGTATATCACTGCAACAGGTGTTGTCTTTGCCATGCCACCGGCAACCAATTGTTCTGATATTGATCCAATTCTGGAGAGCCCCATCATTATCACTATTGTCTCAACTGATTTTGCAAGCTTTTTCCAATGCACTGGAGATTTTGTTTTTCCTGGGTCTTCGTGGCCTGTCACAAAAACTACAGATGAGGAGTATTTCCTATGAGTCAGTGGTATGCCAGAGTATATGGCAGAACCAATGCCAGATGTTATGCCAGGGATGATTTCGAATTTTATTTTGTATTTTTTTAGATATTCTGCTTCTTCACCACCACGGCCAAAGATGAATGGGTCGCCTCCCTTTAGTCGAACGACGTTTTTATTTGACTTTGCAAACTTTACCATCTGCAAATTGGTATCGTCTTGGTGCTTGTAGTCATCGCCGACCTCTCTGCCAACATATAGCTTGGTTGTCTTTTTTGGAATCATTGCGATTATTTTCTTTGATACCAGTCTGTCATAGAGTACTACGTCTGCAGATTTGATAAGATCAGTCGCACGTAGTGTGAGTAATTTGTGGTCTCCAGGACCTGCCCCAACTAAATATACTGTTCCGCTCATTTGTTCCACTCGTCCAGCTTCGCTCTCCAGTCCTTGGCAAGATCATTTACACCTTTTCGTTGCAATTCTTCTGCTGCCTCTTTTCCTATTTTATATGGATTTGACTTGTTTCCAGATTTTGTCACGACGAGTGCTTGCTTGCCATCAATTGAATATGCGATTACTGTGAGATCTAGTGTTTCTCCATTGATTTGAGCAAATGCACCAACTGGGAATCTGCACCCAGAGTCTACAAATTCTGATAATACTCTCTCCGATTCCACTGCTATTCTGGAATTATTGTCTTGGATTTTTTGCAGCATAGATATTGTTTGATTATCATTTTTTCGACAAACAATTCCCAATGCACCTTGGCCTGGCGATGGTGGAAAGTCATCTAATGGTAGTGGTGTATGCTTAACATTTACTCCAAGCCTGTTGATTCCTGCCTGTGCCAATACAATACCATCAAAAGTACCATCTTGGACTTTATTTATTCGAGTTTCAACGTTTCCGCGAATTGTCTTTACCTGGAGATCCGGCCTTTTTCTGAAAACTTGTACGGCGCGTCTCAGACTGCTTGTACCAATTAGTGCACCTTCCTTGATGGTATCTAATGTGTCACCATTTTTTGAAATAAAAATGTCGTTGAACGACTCTCTTGGAGGAACACATCCAAGGATTAGATCATCTGGAAGAATTGAGGGTACGTCCTTGAGGCTGTGCACTGCAAAGTCAACTTGTTTTTCTGCAACTGCCTTGTCAATTTCTTTTTCAAAGATTCCCTTTTGGTTTATAGTGAATAACGGTCTTGCGTCGGTGTCGCCCTTGGTCGTTATTGTTTTGATTTCATAGTCTGAATCTGGATTTTCCTTTTTTAATTCTGATACGACCCAGTTTGTCTGTGATACTGAGAGCTTGCTTCCCCTTGTCCCAATCAGATATTTCATTGCCTGACCTGCCTTAATGCGTAATCGTATGCGTGTATTGTCTTGTCCAAGTCAGATTCGGTGTGGGCATATGACAAAAATCCTGTCTCAAACTGAGATGGTGCAATAAAAATCCCCTCCTTTAACAAACTATGAAATAGTTTGTAGAATTTTTTACCATCTGCTCTTTTTGATGATGCATAGTCTGTGACCGGCTTGTCCGTAAAAAAGATCTGAAACATTGAGTCGATTGCATTTACTTGATGTTGTATTCCATATTTTATAGCTGATTCGTGAATGGATTTTGTCAAAGTTAGGCATTGTTTTGCCAGCTTGGGGTAGATTTTATTTTTTAATGCAGACATTGTGCGTATTGATGCTATACCGGCAGAAACGGAAATTGGATTGCCTGCAAATGTGCTTGCCTCGTAAACTTTACCTCCTGGTGCTAGCTGGTCCATTATCTCTTTTTTTCCGCCAACTGCAGAGATTACAAATCCATTTGAGAGAGATTTTCCAAGTGTTGTGACATCAGGTTTGATTCCAAATTGCTCCTGCGCACCCCCCAGACCCATCCTAAATCCGGTTATGATCTCATCGAATATCAGAGGAATGCCAGCTTGCTTTGTCATTTTTCTCATGTCTCGGAGAAAATTCTTTTCAGGAAGAATAATGCCCATGTTGCAAAGGATCGGCTCTACTATCACACCGGCAATGTCTTTGTTCTTTGAGATTATTTTGTCTAATTGTTCTGAATTGTTGTATTGAACCACTATGGTGTTTTTTGTAAAATCGTCAGGTATGCCATCAGATACTGAGGTTCCTGCTAGTCCAGAGCCAGCTCGCACCAGCATTGATTCATGTGCTCCATGGTAGCAGCCTTCAAATTTTATTATCTTTTTTTTCTTTGTAAAGCCTCTTGCCAGTCTAATTGCTGTCATGGTGGCCTCAGATCCAGTGTTTACCAAACGCACCTTTTGCATTGAAGGATATGCTTTGTTGATCAGGGTTGCAAGTTCTACTTCAAGTGCTGTAGGTGCTCCATATAGTGTTCCTGTATTTAGCTGTTTTTGTACAGCAGAAATCACTTGTGGATGTCTGTGTCCCAAAATCATTGCGCCGTAACCTGTGCAATAATCGACATATTCGTTTCCGTCTTCATCCCAAATCAGGCTACCCTGGGCCTTTTTGACAAAAAACGGATATGGCTCAAAATATCGTACAGGACTGCTAACACCGGACGGGATTATTTTTTTTGCAGAATCAAATAGTTTTTTTGATTTAGGCAACGAATTATAGTGGAATTTTTGTTATTATTAATTCTAGACTTATTCACATTTTATGAGAATGTCATCGTCATTTTCCGATACTATACAAGAGTCTGAATCATCACCGCCATCAATTATATCAACACCAGTCAATCCAATTAGGAAATCCTCGCCAGACTGTCCCTTGAGTATATCTGCGCCGTCTCCGCCATTGATGTAGTCGTTTCCTTCGTTTCCATATATGATGTCATCACCGTCACCTGCCAAAATACAGTCGTTTCCTTTACCTGCAGTTATGATATCGTCTCCTCCAAGGCTGATTATTAGGTCAGCTCGATTTGTCCCTACTAGAATATCGTCGTCTTCTGTACCGATTATGACATTGTATGACGATTCTGGTTTGCCGCATGCTTCCACATTTACTGTCTGGGTTTTGCTCATCGAGTTGCCGAACATGTCCTGTACTGTCCAAGTTACTATTGTCTGTCCAAGTGGAAATGTTTCTGGGGCATCGTTAGTTATGTTTGGCGTATCATCCGTAAGATCAGTCGCGGTTGCAACACCCACGGATACTGGTGTCTTGAGCGATGTTGCATCAATCACTATATTATCAGGAATGGCCAGTGTTGGTGTTGAAGTATCTACCACAGTTACCTTTTGTGTTATGGTGGATGTATTTCCTGCCTCGTCTGTTGCAGTCCAGGTTACAATGGTATCGCCTAGCGCAAATACAGACGGTGCATCGTTTTCGATGTGAACGTCGCTTACTGTGTCTTGTGCAATTGGTAATGATAATGAAATTATGTTTTGCGTTGCAGATGTAGCCTCTACTATCAAGCCTTCAGGTTGTGTTATTTTTGGTGTAGTAGTGTCTACTAGAGTGATTTTCTGGGTTGCAGACGCTATGTTTCCTGACAGGTCAGTTGTAGTCCAGGTTACAATGGTCTCGCCCAATTGGAACACAGATGGTGCATCGTTTGTTATTGTGGATATTTCCACTAGATCTGCTGCATCTGCTTCTCCAAGAGATACAGTGTTTTCTCTAAATGATGTTGCCTCCACGGTAACGTCTTCTGGTGGCGTAATTATTGGCGATGTCGTATCTTGTATGGTGATTCGTTGTGTTGCAGTGGCTGAGTTGCCCGCCTCGTCTGTTGCAGTCCAGGTAACTGTTGTTTCTCCCAGCGGGAATTGTAATGGAGCGTCATTGGTCAATGATGTAATATCCAAAATATCAAAGACAGTTGGTACTACTAGGGTCACAGAATTGCCATCCTTGCTTGTCGCTTCTACGGTATTATCTGACATTTTAGAAAACTTTGGTGGAACAGTATCAACTATGGTAATCTTTTGAGATACCGACTCTGAGTTGCCCGTGCTGTCCTTGGCAGTCCAGGTTACAATTGTATCCCCTACTGGGAAGAATTCAGGTGCATTGTTAGTAATGGATTCAATTCCGACGTTATCCGATACTGATGGCGTCTCTAGGGTTACTCTGTTTTCCAGTTTCGATGTTGCCTCTTGGGTGATATCAGACGGTGCAGAAATTGTCGGTTTTGTGGTGTCTTCTATTGTTATTTTTTGAGTGGCAGTGCTTGTGTTTCCAGCAGAGTCGGTTGCAGTCCAGGTTACAATGGTCTCGCCCAATTGGAATGACTCTGGTGCATCGTTTTCAACTGATACCAGTGCAACTTTATCTTCTGCTTTTGCTTCTCCCAATTCTACAACATTATCAGATGACGAGGTTGCCTCTTGGGTGATATCTGCTGGCGATGTGATAATTGGATTTGTATTATCAGATATTGTGATTTTTTGAGTGGCGGTAGCCGAGTTGCCCGATGAATCGCTTACTACCCAGGTGACTAGGGTTTCACCCAGTGAGAATGATTTTGGTGCATCGTTTGATATCGTAACCTCACTTACCGTGTCAGATGCTATTGGTTCGCCAAGAGATACCGCATTATCAGTCGGCGATGTTGCCTCAAAGGATACATCTGATGGTATTGTGATAATTGGCGATGTCGTGTCTTGTACAGTTATAGTCTGACTTACAGTAGCCGAGTTTCCAGCCTCATCTGTTGCAGTCCAGGTGACAGTGGTTACTCCTAGCATGAAATAATCTGGTGCATCGTTAGTTACTGATACCACCTCAACTAGATCATTTGTCTTGATATTTCCAAAGTCAACTGCGTTCTTGTTCTCGTTTGTTGCTTCTACCGTGATATCAAATACGCGGATTTCTGGTTTGGTGGTGTCCACAATACCTACTTTTTGCTCCACAGTAGATATCAGACCGGATGAATCTGTTGCAGTCCAGGTTACAATTGTATCCCCTACTGGGAAGAATTCAGGTGCATTGTTAGTAATGGATTCAATTCCGACGTTATCCGATACTGATGGCGTCTCTAGGGTTACTCTGTTTTCCAGTTTCGATGTTGCCTCTTGGGTGATATCAGACGGTGCAGAAATTGTCGGTTTTGTGGTGTCTTCTATTGTTATTTTTTGAGTGGCAGTGCTTGTGTTTCCAGCAGAGTCGGTTGCAGTCCAGGTTACAATGGTCTCGCCCAATTGGAATGACTCTGGTGCATCGCTAGTTATGTTAACTTCGCTTATTGTATCAGATGCAGTTGGTAATTGAAATGATACCACATTATCTGAAGCAGATGTTGCCTCTTGGGTGATATCAGACGGTGCCATAATGCTTGGTGCGGTGGTATCGATAATGGTGACTTTTTGATTTGCAGTCGAGATATTTCCTGATGAATCTGTTGCAGTCCAGGTTACAATGGTCTCGCCCAATTGGAATGACTCCGGTGCATCGCTAGTAACGGATTCGACCTTGATTACATCGCTTACTTTGGCATCCCCAATCGATACTTGTGTTCCCTCCTTTCCTGTTGCCTCTTGTATTACATCAGCTGGAACATAGATTACTGGCGCTGTTGTGTCTACTACAGAGACTAGTTGTGTGGAGGTTTTTGTGTTGCCCGAAGTATCAGTTGCAGTCCAAGTTATACTGGTGTCTCCTAGTGAGAATGATTCTGGCGCATCGCTAGTAACAGATGCTACTTCGACTAGATCAGTCGTCTTTGGAGTTCCAAGTTTCACGATATTTCCGGTTGTGTCTGTTGCCTCAAAGATAATGTTTGGCGGGGCGGAGATTCCAGGAGCGGTAGTATCTATAATGGTGACATTTTGGGTCTTAGATACTGTATTTCCATAATTATCAGTTGCAGTCCAAGCTACTATAGTGGTTCCAAACGGATAATCTGAAGATCCATTGTGACTAATTGATGATACACCTGTTGCGTCAGTTGCTACAGGCTCGCCAAGAGATACAATGTTGCCTGTCTTGCCAGTCGCCTCTTTGGTTACGTCGGCTGGAACAATCAAGGTTGGGGCCAAAGTATCTACTATTGTGATTGTCTGGTTTATGGTAGAATTGTTTCCAGAAACGTCCTTTGCCATCCATGTTACTTTGGTATCACCTATCGGGAAAAAAGTCGGTGCATTGTTAGTTATGGTGACAGCTTGAATATCGGTTGCATTTGGTGGAATCAGAGAAACTATGTTCTGCTTTTCAGATATCGCCTCTATTGTTAGGTCTAAAATCGGTAGAATTGCTGGCTTTGTTGTATCTATTATGGTGACCTTTTGCGTTGCAGAACCTACATTTCCAGCTAAGTCCACTGCGGCCCACGTTACAGTGGTCTCACCCAGTGGAAAAGATTGCGGCGCATCATTTGTAATTGATGATATTTCAGAATTATCGGTGACTGATGGCTGGCCTAATTCCACAGAGTTCTGATCAAGGCTTGTTGCCTCATAAGTTATTGCAGATGGTGTCTTTACCTTTGGCGGTTTAGTGTCAATTATTGTTACGGTCTGTGTTACAATTGCCTCGTTTTTTGCAACATCGATTGCAGTCCAGGTGACTATTGTCTCTCCATATTGATATGTATCTGGTGCATCGTTTTCTATTGATAAGACTCCAACCGAATCATTTACTGTTGGGTTGCCAAGGCTTACAGTGTTTTGAGCACCATTTGCTTCTAGTGTGATATCAGTCAACCCAGAAATTACTGGGGGTGTGGAATCGCCAACGGTAATGGTCTGGGTCGCAATTCCCATGTTTCCGGCATTGTCTATTGCAGTCCAGATTACTGTGGTTATACCAAGCGGGAATTCCTCTGGTGCGTTGCTGTTAAGGGATTTTATGCCAGATATGTCAGTTGCAATCGCTTGGCCTATAGATACTCTGGTCAGGCCACCTGTTGCCTCTACGTAAAGGTCCTTTGGAGGTGTGATTGTGGGTTTTTTGAAATCAGTTCCTAAGGGTTTTGTGGTAGTTGTGGTTGTTTTGGGGGTTGTAGTTGTGCTCTCTGTTGCGGTGTCTTTGGAGCCAAACTTTTGAATTCTGTGATTGCTAGAATCCACTACAAACAAATCGCCATCAGAGTCTACCACAACATCCTTTGGCATCTTAAATTGAGAATTGCCTATTCCTGTCTTGCCAAAGACGGTCACTGACTTTCCATCTTTGTCCAACACTACGATTCTATTATTGATAGAATCTGCAAGGATCAGATTTGATCCCGAATCAATATCAATTCCGTCTGGAGAAATAGCAAGACCACCAACTGAAGAACTATAGCTGGTTAAAAATGCCCCATTAGAGTTGAATTTAAGAATTTTTTTGTTTCCAGCATCAGCGACGAAAACATTCCCGTCTGAATCCAATGCTATTCCAAGCGGTGTTAGAAATCCGCCATCAGATGTTCCACTAAAGCCAATGATGGACATAAATTTTCCAGTAGAATCAAATTTTTGAACCCGCGAGTTGCCCGTATCAACAACAAAAACAAAATTGTCTTTGGACACTGCAATACCATTTGGAAGATTTAGCTTGCCCGGCTCGGTTCCTGTTCCTCCCCACGAGGAGACAAAGTTTCCATTGGTGTTAAATTTTTTTATAACGTTTTGTTCATGGTCTACCACATAGACGTGGCCTCCGCCCACTGCAATTCCTGCAGGTTCTTGAAACTCAGACTTGCCAGTTCCCTTGGAGCCCCATGCATGTAGGAATTCGCCATCGTTGTCAAATTTCTGGACTCGCGCATTTCCAAGATCTGTGACATAGATGTTGCCGGAATCATCTAGTGCGGCATATTGAGGATAGTTAAATGCGCCGGTCTTGACTAGCCCCTGTGTTCCAAAGCTGGATACATGTGGATAATTCACGGCTGCCAGCGCAGGCTGGGATAATACCATAGTAAAAACAAAAAACGCTACTATCGTAGCTATTTTTAGCTGCATTTACGCATTGTTGGCTATTTCGGCAAAAGATCTGCCAAGTTAGGAATAGTTGAAGTTTAGGTCAATTTTTGACACTTAGAACGGTTTGTTGACTTCGCGCGTAAAGACATAGCTTGCAATAACTAACATCGAGACCACAAATGCGCCAATTATGCCCAGGCTCATTACTGCAGACACGCCTTCCGTCACACCAGTCATCATTTCACGCACTAGAAGAACGGTATAGGTAACAGGGTTTAGCCTAGCAACTGTCGCAAGCCAGTCAGGGAGCAATTCCAATGGGAATAAAGCAGGACTTAGCATGAAAAGCGGCATCCCAAGAAAATTTATTATTCCCCAGAACGTCTCTTGCGATTTTGCAGTGGCAGCCACAATTACGGAAATTCCGGAAAATCCTAAAGAAAATAAAATTACAATTGCCATTATTGGAATGATTACCAAGAGGTTTGAAAATGTGACACCAATTAGAATAGCAATTCCAATTATCAATGCCGACTGTATTGCAGAGATCATAGATATCGCAAGCATTTTTCCAAGCGCAATTGATGATCTTGAAGCTGGAGACACCAGCGCCTTGTTCATGAATCCGTACCTTCTGTCCCATAATGTGTTTACACCGCCAAAAACACTGGTAAATATCGCAGTCAGAATTATGACTCCAGGCGCCATGAACTCCAGATAGCTTCCATCAAAACCCACAGACTGGATAAGGGGTTGTGTTCCAGCAAAGGTGTGTCCTATTACAATTATCCAGATTGCGGGTTGGATCAGTCTGATCAAGACTCCGCTTCGGGATTTGCGGTATCTTTTCAGCTCGCGCCAAAACACAGTATAGGTATCATATAGCATCATGCCTTCATCCTCTGCATTTTGCGGTATTCCTTTCTTCTATCATATGATTTCCGAGTGTTGTCGTCGCGCATGTCATGGCCGGTAAAAGAAAGAAACACGTCGTCAAGTGTCGGCTGCTTTATGGACACTGATTTTATTACAATACCAAGACTAGAAGAAAGAGAAAGTATCATTGGGGCAACCTCAGTTCCCTTTGCGGAAAAAACGGTAATGATATCGTCTAGAATCGTGGCGTCGCGCACAAACTCGATTTGTTTTATTTTTGAGACAAGCTCGGCCTTTGCCGGATTTTCCTGTATTGTGAGGGAAATTATGCCTCCACCAAGTGCATTTTTGAGACTTGAAGGAGCACCTATTGTCTGAATTTTGCCGTGGTCTATTATTCCGACTCGCCCGCAAAGCTTGTCGGCTTCCTCCATGTAATGGGTAGTAAGAAAAATAGTCATCTTGTATTCATTGTGGATTTTTTTGATATATTCCCAGATTTTCTGCCTAGTTTGTATGTCAAGGCCCACAGTCGGCTCATCTAGAAATAATACTTTGGGCCTATGCAATAATCCACCTGCAATTTCCAATCTCTTTCGCATTCCGCCAGAATATGTAATGGCCGCGTCGTTTGACTTGTCGTCTAATTCTACTAGATTTAGAAGTTCCTCGATTCTGGAATTTATTTGATCTTTGTGGATGTGGTTTAGCCTTGCCTGTAGTAAGAGATTTTCCCTGCCTGTCAGATATTCATCAATTGTTATGTCTTGCTGTACATAGCCGATCCTTGCACGGACATTTTTTTGCTGAGTTGCAACATTATACCCTGCGACAAATGCCTCTCCCCCTGACGGCTTGAGCAATGTGGTTAGGATCATCATTGTTGTGCTTTTGCCTGCACCGTTTGGCCCCAAAAATCCAAAGATCTCGCCTTCCTCTACACCAATTGATATTCCGTCGATTGCCACCGTTCCGGACTTAAAGATTTTTTTGAGATCCTTGGTTTGTATAGAATACACTGATATGGTTCCCAGATATTGCTATAAAATTCTAGGTTTTTGTATTAAAGCCCGCACAAAAAAAATAACAAATTATTTTATAAAGTAATTATGGGGTTTGTCATGTAAATATTTCCTCAAATGTTGAGATAGCACTACAAAATGGCATGCCGGTTTGCGCTGCATGCAAGTCAAGAATAAAATAAAAATTAGTGTAGGTTCTTGAACTGTTCTTTTGTCAGCTTCAGGATTACTTTATTTCCAACACCCCAAATGTCAGACTTGGTAACGATTCTTGTGTGAATCAGGCCGTCAGATACTTCGATGGAGTGTAGTTCATTTGTCTGCGGGTCCTTTACCAATCGCTTTATCTTGCCCAGCTTGTGGCCGTCAATGTCTGTTACATGGGAGTTGGTCCTGACTGGCGACCTTGAGAGTAAAAGAGTCTCCTCTGTGAAATGGTCAATGTATTCTGCTGGCAAATAGTAATCCTTGTGGAACCCTTGATGTATTGTGACTCCAGATACTGCTAGGGTCTTGGAGTTGATGTGGATGTGCTTTACTTCGCCGTACTTGATTCCCTCTCGGTCAACTACGCGCTTGCCTGTGAATGTGTCTGCGGTGCAGTTGTTTTGTGGTATTTCTTCTAGTGCTGCCATGCTGTACGATTTTGAAAATAGTTTATCCAAGCCAAAAATCACAATTTTCAATCAATCGGATTAAATTACTTGACTTTGGGCACGCCTCATGCAAAAGGGCGCATTTAGAGCCACGTTGACAACAAAGGGCAGAAAGACAGGCAAATCCCATTCTGTTCAGCTGCGCGCAGTATGGCATGATAATATGGTGTTTTTTTCTCGCAGAAACGAAAATGCGGACTGGCTAAAAAATGCCCTTGTAAACAATTCAGTATCAGTAGAGTTCGACGGAAAGTCTCATTGCGGGACGGCATCGCTGGTAACGGATGAATTTCTTGCCAGAAAAATCTCAGAATTGAAATACCCTGGCGAGGCGCGGGCCCAAGAAGTACGTACAGTCTTGCAAATCAAACTAGGCTGAATCAGACCTTCATATTTACAAAACAAGAACAAGCCAGTGAAAGTCATGGTTATTACTCATTGCAATATGTTTAGTTTTTGTAAAATTCAGGCTAAAATAATCTAATCATGTTTTTATCAAGCAAAATTCTGGCAATCAGATTCAAAGATACTAAATAATGTGAATTATAGTAGAGACTCCGCGCTTATCAGTCTCGTAGCCGTTTTCCATTTCTGCAACAGTTATAGTAAATGATATCAGATCTCGTTGCTGTGCCGCAGTCGCATCTAGATATAGATGCACATCCATCAGGTCAAATTCTTCCTGAGGAATTCTCATCTCGTCTATGAAGACCTTAGCAGTCGACTCGACTCGGGTTTGCTGGCCCTTGTAGTGCTCGATGATCTTGGTCTTTCTTCCGGTTCTGCCTGCCGCCTTGACATTGACGTCTATTATTCCGGGCTTTGAGCTAGTATATCCTGACTGTTTGTTTACAAATACTCCCAGCTGGAATGGCTGGCCTGCTGTAGATTCTGCCATTTTTTGTATTCCGTCATTCATTGCAACATCTACTCCCTTGATTGTCTGGGAAACCTTGGCAATCCACTCGTTGCTTTTTTGGATGACTGCGGCTATTCTCTCCCTTCTTTTTTTGTCCTCTTCAGCCTCTAGCTGGTACCTATCAACCCAGGCCAAATAGTCCTTGGAAATGTCCTCGATGAACTGAATACATGTTACCTTGTAGTCATCGACAGAATTTGCCCGCTCTGATGCCTCATCAACTCGCATTCCATCATAATCAGCAGGCATTGCCATATTACCAGAGTGATTCCAGTCTGTAAAAAACCAATCTTGAAAAAATATAACCCAAATTATGCTGGAAGAATCGTTGAGTTTTACTAGTATTACAACACATCTGCAGGTGCAGTTAAAATCAAATCTGCCCCAGATTATGATGCTATTGCGGAACAATCCCGCAATGGCATACACAAAAATAACAGAGATAGGTCTAGATGTAGGCAAAAAATACAACATCCAGTTATTGGTAAATTTCCCACAGGAAAACAAGATTAACGAATTTGACTTTTACGGCAAGCGCGACCTATCCATTATAGTAGACAGACAGAAAAGAAACTTTGCAATTTCACGCGAGAAAATCAAGGACGTTGCTGCCAAGATTTTCGGCCCTGCTAAGATAGATGACGCTTACATGTATGAGGGAAAGGAAGGCGTTCGCGTGACATTTGATGGCGGTAGAATAGACATTTTGCCACATTCTCTGCACATTTGGTGTTTCTTTGATAATAGGGTAAACGAGTTTTGCAATTGGTTGCTAGAGCATGTCTATGATAGAGCTCATGGTTCTAGCGCTACCAGCTCATAAGAATAGTCCAGTGCGCCGTCTATTGTATAGTATTGCGCTTTTGTAGGGAGTGGAAAATTATCTGCAATCCATAGCTTGTTTTCAATGTCGCTTATTCTGTATGACACCACAAATGTTTTGAGTGTGCCAAACTCAAACTCGGAGTCCACATATTCTTTCACCTTTAGTTTTGGAGTAAATTTGCCGATATATGTTGTGCCCCATTCGGCTCCAACTATTAGATATTTGGGGCCAGTCAGAGTGTCCCTGACTGAAAAGACTGAACTGTCTAGTGCCTGAATGTATGGTTTCATCTCATCGTTTACTCCAATAAAGACAAAGGCCTCACCAATTTGCAGCTCTTGCTCTATGTGTTGGCCTGTTTTTTTGTCATCTATTGTGAGGTGGATTTTTTCAGTGTCGCCTGTTTTTTCCAAAAAAGCAATCTTTGCCAAAAATTCCTTATCCTGATAATTTACCAAATATTGCAGGACTGGTTGCTCTTCTACTCCTTTTCCAACATGCCACTGGCTTGCAAATCTAGGAATGATATTCTGCTCGGTTCCCGGAACCCCAGTCAGAAGAGGAAATGAAAGTCCAATTGCGGCAGCTCCCAGCATTATTCCTAATGGTATGAAGAGTGCTTTGCGAACCAATTGTTTGGATTTTCTAGGACTTTAATTTGATGATTCCGTTTGTTATTAGATACTGCAGGCCGTTGACAAAGTCCTTGTTGGTTGTTTGCCCCTCTGCCCATAACTTGGCTGCGTCCTTTACCCAGGATGGTATGGTGTCGCTTTTTACTCCAGTAGATGTGCTGGTTGGAATCTTTATTATTTTTTGATTAATCAAATATTGAATGCCAGAGACAAAGTCCTTGTCTGTGATGCTACCGTCTGACCAGAACTTGGCATTTGTCTTTATCCAAGACGGAATTACTATTTCTCCAGGTTTTGGTGTTGTGGTTGGCGGTGGAGTTGTTGCTCCGGTGCCCGACTGAACATTTACATCAAATATGACATACCCCCCCTTTAGCGGGTCTGGTGCAACTTCTGGGCCTGTGCCTTTGACATATATCGCATAGGTAGTTTTGCCAGATTCTTTGATGTCAATTGTTGTTCGAACTTGGCCTCCGGTTGTAAAGAGTGCATCGCGATTTGCCTCTTTAGCAATTGATCTTACAATTTCTGTGCCAGATGCTCCTGCCTTTACCACCAAAACGTCATAGTGAACCTCGTTTTCAAATTCCTCTTGGTTTACCTTACGTTTGAAATCAATAATCATGTCCATTGGGCATCCTTGCTTGGGGTTCTTTGGAGAATATTTCACGCTAATTATCATGGTGTTAGTGTTTGTGTTTTTAGTAACATATGCAAAGTCTTCAGTGATGGTAGGACAGTCTGCTCCTACAGCGACTGCGCCAGTATCCACTATTTTCTCAAATGGATTCTTGGTGACATCTCGCTGAAAATTCAATAATTCAAATCTGTACTCTTGTGGTGGGACTCCTTGTGAAACATGCGCGTATGTGTCAGCTTTTACTGGGAACGGGAAATTGTCCACAACCCAGACATTGTTAACTTTGCCGCCCGTCTTCCATGTAACTCGAATCGTATCAAATACGCCTGCCGGAACTGGAATATTTTCTTCTGCCGCGGGGATAATCTGCTCTCCACCAATGTTTCCAATTTTGCCCCATGACGGCATTGAGAATTTCTTTGGACCCTTGCCGGTCAGATCACCTGTGTCTGCTGTCGCATATGCGGAAAGCCAAGAGAGTGACGACTTGAAAGCAGCTGCGTGTGGAATTAGGTTTTTAGTACTTCCTATCGGCTCAGCGGCAATTTTACCTAGGTTGATCGTTCCCTTGTGGACTTTGCCGCCATCATAAACTACGACTTGGAGCTTCCACTGGTCTTCGCTACCGACTTGTTGACTACCCTCCACCCAAAAGTCAATCTTGAATGGTGTGCAGTCCTTGTAGTAAACATGACATAGGTTGTAGCTGAACTGATCTCCTTTTTTGAGGCCTTCGCCAATATACCAAGAGCCTTCCTTGTTTACTCCTCCCGCTTGGATCTGGGCACTGGCCCCCTGTGATAATCCGGATGCTAAAAGTGATATGGAAAGTAATGCCACTAAAAACGTCTTCAACTATACATATAGTTGATTTTGGTTAGTTAAATGTTGTTTATCTAAGCTAAGCAAATATAGAGGCAATTTGGTTTTCCAAATAGAAATGTGCGAATGTACCAAAGTTCACATGTTTGATATTGAATACAAACTGGTTGGAATGGTCGTGGTTCCAACCTGTAAAAACTGTGGCAACGCATTAAACGAGACCCAGCTTGAGAAATTCCAAAAAGAACTTGTAAAATCATGGGGCCTTGATCCTGAAGACGAAAAACTAATCTAGATACAAAAAATAAAAACAAAAAGTAGGTTAAGTTTAACTTAACCTTGATACCGCTTCTTTGCAAACAGAAGCCTTGCAATGACAGTCTGCACTACACAGACAGTGACCTTGCATTTCACAATCGCATTGAAATTCTGGATCGCCTGTTTGTGTTTCGCATCCGCAAGCTTGATCTACCATAAAATAGTAACCGTTTGGAGTGTTTTAAAGGTTGTTAGATTGAAATAAAAGAATAACCTTTATGCAAAGTTTTGCAGACGTAAAAGTTCATTTGCTATTTTGTGCAATAGTATGGCTTGCTGCTCTAGTTTGATTATGTCGTACTCCAAGTCCATCGCGGTTTTTAGAACATGTATTAGTTCTGGCTTTTTATGAATGGAATCACGTATTGTTACAATATTGTTTTTGTTTATGTAACCCAGATAAAAGTAGCAATCAGACAATAGCGAGTTTGCTGTAAGAAATTCGTATTTTTTCTGTATTATGGTACCGTGTGAAGAATTCTCAGTCATGTCTGAGAAACCGATTGTGGATTTTACCATTCGCTCTAAAAGTGAATGTGTTGCTCTTTCCAGTCCAAGAACTTCTGTTATGTTAGAAAAGTATTGATTTTTGTTGTTTTTCTCAAATTTGCGGATAAATTCGAGCATGTGTGTCGGACTGCGCTGCTTTGAGTTTAGTAGGACTAGTCCATCACAAATTAGATAGGCTGCACATTTTGTCCAGATTGCTGCAAACTCATCATTGATATTTTGCTTTGCACGGATTGCAAAAAATGCCGCATCAACTAATGTTTTTTTTGCCACGGAATTACGAATCTTTTCCTGCTTTTCTTTTGTTTTTGATAATAATGTTCGAAGCTCCCAGGACGGATCGGAGAGAATCTGCATGGATTCATATTTTTGCAAAACATCTGGATCTGTCTCGTTTATTTTACCATGATGGATTTGCACTAAGATTCCATCTATGATTTTTGTATCAATTCCTGATTTGTCATCAAACACCGTAATGTCATATTCGCAGCAATCGAGTGTTGTTCCATGTGTTTTGCATCCGCCAAGGCCTACCATATTATTCGATAAGGAAAGTTTACCTACTAGATCCTGGACCTGCAATAACAAAAATTGATTTTTAATTTTCTTAAATGTAGTAATGATTATTTTTTAACCAATCAATCGAATAGCATTCCTTTAAATTGCTAGAATCCACGGCTTTTTTTGAAGCTCCTGTGGTGTAGTCCGGTTAAGCATACTGCCCTCTCAAGGCAGTGATCCCGGGTTCAAATCCCGGCGGGAGCACTCACTTTTCCAAATCAAGCTTGAATGTTTTGGCATACTGAACAAAATCCAAATTAGAATAGAACTCATGTGATTCCCTTCTCGCATGTCCAGATTCTAGCCTAATTCTAAAGCAGTTTTGCTTTTTCGCCAATAATATAGCATGATTAATGAGGGCTTTACCGATTCCCATTTTTTGATGAGTGTTAGATACGACCAGTTCTGGAATGTACATTTCTGAACTAGTTCGGTTTAGTCGTGGCGTCAGAATCATGCTAATTACACCAGCTACTTCAGAGTCGACTTGCGCCACTACGAGTTGTTTTTTCTTGATATATTGCAAAACTTGTTTTTCAAACATTGTTTTTTGGGATTTGGTTCTAGGTTTTGGTCTACCAAGCTCGTACAATAACAACAAGATAGAATCAATGTCGTTTTTTGTTGCAGCTCGAACTATCATTCTATAATATTATACACTAAGAGTGATAAATTTTGCATTTAAATAACATCAATTCCCAAAAAAATTATGGCACTCAAAGACATCCCACTAAAACTACAGTATAGAACAGACATAGACAACCTAGTAACAGAATTTTTCATCCCATGCCTTTCAAATTCCGTAGAATATGATAGAGCAGTTCAATATATCACCCTAAAGAGCATCTCAACTTTGTCTTTGGGCCTGCAAAACTTTACAGATCATGACGGAAAGATACGAATCATCACTGGTCATCGTTATTCCACTACAGACTTGGATATTTTGGGTAAAATTTTCAACAAAAAAAATGAAACGTTCTCGCCTGGCGAAATTCGAGGTAATAAGCTGGACATTTTACAGAAGCTAGTACAAAAAAACAAAATCCAGATCAAAATAGCAATCCCAAGATCAGAACATGTTGATGGCTCTTTTTCTGAGAGAATTGGGATATTTCGAGACGAGCAAGGCGAAATTGTGACATATACTGGTACATCCAATGAGACATTTAACACGGAAAATCGAAATTTCGAATCCGTCGATGTTTATACTTCATGGAATGATAGGCCAAGAGTAGATATCAAAATAGGCGACTTTGAGCGACTGTGGAATAACGAGACAAAATACGTCCAAGTATACGACTTTACAGACGCATACAAGAACAATCTTGTAAAATACGACTCACAGTGGGTAATAGATACACTTAGCTAAACACAAAACCAGACGAATCGATATTTTTTGTGTTTTCCATAAACCTCACATTGGATATTTTATAATAGATTACTTCGCCTCTTCGTTCAATTACGGCAAGTATTGGTTCTTTTCCCATCTTTGTGATTTCATCAATATTTTTTTGTAGCGTTCCCATTTTTTCCTGCTTGCCTTCGGCTAGGCCAAACACCAAATATTTTGCGCCCTTTTCCCCGAACTGCCCTCGCTCATACACACGAAAGTCAGCCCCAAACCCAAATCCGTCTTTGATTGCATAGCCACGTACCCGCAAATCGCGGTAAATTAGAAATTTAGTCAGCGCATTTTCGTCCTTTTCTGAGGCGATGGATAGCATCTGCTCAAAGTCTATTTTCTTTTTACCCTTCGACAAATCAAGTTTTTTGTAGAACAGAAAATATAGTGTCTCAAACGGTTTTAGCAGGAATTTTCCCTGTCTTGTCTCTCCATATCCCTTGGATTCCAGTTGGTTTTGCATCTCTTTGCTTTGGATTATTGTGTGATCGTCAAACAAAACTCCTACAATGTTTGGCTCTGTATCAGAACTCATTTGCAAAAAATCCCACAAAATTCCATATAAGCGTGATCAGAGGCGCAAAAGCCGCTTCACCCTTAAAATATGGGAACTTTGGGGTTTTATTGAGTCATAATGCACGGTGGATGTTACAGATTAGGAAACGGACAACCTTATTCTCGCAAAGAGTTCATCAAGGGCAAACCCCAGCCAAAAATCGCAAAATTCCAAGGCGGAAAGCGAGGCGAATATGACTTTATCGTGATGTTATGCTCAAACGAGAAAATGCAGATTCGCCACATGGCAATAGAATCCGCAAGACTTGCGGCAAACAAGACCCTAGAGCAGACGACCGGGGAAACAGGCTACTTTTCGGTTTTGAGAATTTACCCGCACATCCTACTTCGAGAAAACAAAATGATTGCAACTGCAGGGGCAGACAGACTTCAGGAAGGAATGAGACGAGCATTTGGCAAAGCAGTAAGCCTTGCAGCTCGAGTGCGAGGCGGACAGTGTATTATGGAAATGCATGTCAAAAAGGACCATGTTGAGGCAGCAAAAAAAGCACTAGTCGGTGCCTGTGTAAAGCTTCCAATCACGCCAACAATCAAAGTCATGCCAGCAAAGAAAAATTAGAGTTTTTGTAAAATTTCGTTTTTCCTACTAGATAGGATTTTTAAAAATTCCGCAAATTCTTGCGGTGTTGGATCGCGCTCAAGTATTCTTCTGCTCTGATAATAAAACGAGTTGTACAGTCTACCAATTATTATTCCATATTTGAAATCGGTGTCAGTTTTTTCTGCATCGATGGATTTTGCAATATTATTGATTTCAGAAGTGTTGCTTAACGCATCAGTAATTTTTTGGTTGATTTTTTGCTCCAGTCTTTTGTCCATGCTACAATATGGTCCAAGTTGAATTAAAGGTTAAACAATTGATTTTAATAGACTCTGTTTAGTCTATTCGATCATGCGGCTGTAGTATAGCCTGGCCAGTACGCGGGATTGCCAATTCTGTGACCCGGGTTCAAATCCCGGCAGCCGCATTTGAAATTTCAACAACAACTAAAACACTTTATAAAAAATTACAATACCACAACTAAAAATATACGTTAATTCAAGTCCAAATGTAATAATTGAATAAATTAGCAGTATTTGCAGAGGCTCGCCGTGCGGCGTGGCTTTCGGTTTGGACATTATTTGGAATTGGTGTAGCCGAAGTATCCATATCAGCATACACAGGTAGCCTCACACTGCTTGCAGACGGGCTTGATTCCATGGCAGACGCTTTGGTGTCGTTTATTGTGTGGTTTGGAATTAGAATGCTTCACAAGCCAAGAAACAAATTGTTTCATTTTGGATACGCCAAAATAGAGAGCTTCGCCGCATTCATTGCAGCCATAATAATCGTAATACTTGGAATCTTTATCGTCTATCAAGCCTACGAACACATACTACATCCATCAAAGGCAATAAATCCAGAAATCACAATGATCACGCTATTAGCTGCCGGAAGCATTTCTCTACATCGAGCATTTGTGGTCAGAAAAATCGCAAAAAAGCACAACCTTATTTCGTTAAATCTTGATGCAAAAAACTCTATCAAAGATGGATCCGCGTCATTTGTAGGATTTGGAAGTGTTCTTGCGGGGTATTTTGGAGTTCCGTACATGGACGCCATCGGAGGCATCATAATTGCAGGTTACATTTTCTTCATGGCGTATACTGCAATCAAGGAATCTACATTGGTGTTATTGGATGCGGTAAAAAACCCGGAGCTCCAAGAGACAATAACAAAGTTTGTGGAAACGGAATTCAATGTAGAAGTAGAAGACGTGCTAGTAAGGCCACTTGGACACGCCTTGTCAATACAGGTACACATATTCTTGGATAGAAGTATGACTTTAGACAAGGTAAATGACATTGTCAACAAAATGCAGGATGCAGTAGGCAAGAAATTTGAGGCAGAAGAGACCCTCATAATCCCAGATCCAAGGTAGTACATTTGTAAATTATCAAATCAGAGAAGATCAGTAGAAAAAATTAGTGATAGAATCTAGGCATTGATTTATTATCAATAAGAACAAATTTTGATTATGAAGTCGCATCTTGGCATTTTCGGCATGACGATTCTTGCAATTGGTATTTTTGCCTCACCGTTACTGGTTAGCGCACAAACACATGAGCAAATAGTATCAACTGACATGGGCACGCTCAAGGTTGGCGTTTCCACAGAGCCCGCATCACCAAAATCCGGCGAAACATCAAAGATGAAGATCGACTTTCTAAACCCACAAAGTGGCAACATACAGGAGCATATCGACTATACAGTTCTAGTTACAAATGGCGGAAATGCTGTCTTTGGGCCAATTCCACTTACACATACATCTCTTGGGTCTGCCACAATCCCAATCCAGTTCAAAGACGGTGAGAATAAAGTCGTAATCGAGGTACAGGGAATTTTGTTTAGACCAATTCCAACAGAGAAGGCCTCATTTTCAATCACATTGGGCGATAAATCAGCTGCGCCAAAAGAAGCACCGAAGATAGCGGAAAAGCATTTACAAAAACAAGTAGACAAGTCAAAATCAGCAGAAACAAAAGACAAAAAATCAGACAAAAAAGAAACCAAGAAAGATCTAAAAAAAGACAAGAAAAAAGATACAAAAAAGAAGATCGTAGAAAAGCCAGTTAAGAGGTAGAAATCTAGATCTTTACCTGCAGGCCCTTTTTGATTATATCTAGCGCATTTGCTATTTTTTCAGGCCTTGGAAGCTGGATCATAAACACGTTATCTTTTCCTACTTGGGAATGAGGTGATGATAAAGCAAGCATTGATGTGGTTGACAGAGACTCAAAAAAGTCGAGTGACTCGTTTGCATATAGTAATATTTTCTCATCAATTCCGCCTTCGGAAAAGGTAAGTGCAATCTCCACAAAGACATTACCTAGTCCGTTTTGCAAAATGTTAAGGTTTGTATCAACTGATAGTGGCTTGCCGGCAACTTTAACCATTATTTCATCAAATCTTTTTTCTTCTAAAATCACGCATGGAACATTGGCGCCATTATAGTTAAACGATGTAATGCCTACGTGTACTTTGTCCATCAGTTCTTTCATTCCATCATCCATGCTATTCCTCCACATTCTTTGAAACAATTTTGTCGCTTGCCCTAATTAAAAATGGTGAGATAAATGCCGAAATTATAGATATGATTCCTATCAGTGGGAATAAGAAACTACTAACTGCGCCGATGTCTACGCCCGTCTTTACTATGACAATAGAGAATTCCCCACGCGGGCCTGCAAGTGCAAATGCAAAACGCAGTGATTTTGCCTTGCCTTGCCTAAACAGGTATGTTCCTAGTATTGCTCCTCCAAACTTTACTCCAATTGCCAGTGCAATAATTCCAAATGCCAAGAAGATGTAGTTTTCCAATTCTGAAATATTCATGAGTGCGCCGACAGAGACGAAAAATATAGCAACAAACATGCCCTTAATCGGACTGGATAAAATTTTGGAAACTTCGGAGGATTTTGATTCTGCGACGAGAACTCCTGCCAGAAATGCACCAATTGCGACAGACAGACCAACTATATTTGCAAATAATGCATAGCCAAAACACAAACCAAGAACAGATAACAACAGAATCTCTTTGTGCTCGGTAGCTGCCACCCGATCAATTAGTTTTGGAATTAGTTTTGTTCCAATGGTCAATGTCCCACCAATCAGTGCACCTGCAACTAAAATCACAGTTATGATGCTTTCATATGATACGCTTCCCACCAGTGCAACAGATTCTAGTGTTGCTATCAGAATTACAGCAATAATGTCTTCGACAATTAAAACACCCAAAACTAGAATTGATGATTCCTTTTTTATTTTACCAGCATCTTCTAGAATTTTTACAATTACTGTAGTACTGGTAATAGATAGTGCTGCACCCAAAAAGAGCGAGTCCATAAAATTCAGACCAACCATGTTTGCTACATAAAACACAATTCCCAGTGTCAAAAATAATCCAATTGTTCCTGCACCAATTGCGACTTTGCCAATTGAGCGGATTTTAGAATAAGGAAACTCTATTCCAATTACAAACAAAAGCAAAATCACTCCAAGTTCGGCAAAAATATTTAGCAGTCCGAGATCAGACAACAGCCCCGTCTGTTCAAATCCCATAGAGTTTTGGCCCCCAGGCAAAAGCCAGGTCCAAATTGGAGAAAGCGGGCCTATTAGCATTCCTGCAAACAAGTAGCCAATTATCAAAGGTTGTCGCATTTTGAAAAACGCCAAGGTTGTAACTGATGCCAAAATCATGATTATTGCCAAATCCGTCACAAATGAAGAATGTGGAATTTCTGGCGTGACCTGATCTATAATGGATTGGATACCAGATTCAAGAAAATAATTTTGCATAACTATATTAAAATTGAATTATTAAAATGATTTCTGTTTTATATTACCGAGATTGTTTTTGCCAGGATTTTGACTTTTTCGGACTCCGGCTCGTCAAGTTTGCGCTCTGCGTACTTGTTACTAAAGTATAACAAGTCAATCACCTTGGATTTGTCCACATTCACTATTGTAGCCAGATTTGACTGTTGGATGCTGGTATTTGTTATGATTACTAATTTATCCACAAATGCAGATGATTTCACCACATTAGAGATTATCTCAAAGTTTTTTGCGTGATTGTCGTCCATGACTACGGCAATTCCTATTTTTGTGCCAAATGGATCTGAATACACCACATCAAAAGACGGATTTTGTTTTGCTGATTTAGAAACATTACCAATTTCATGCGCATAGTTTACCAGATTTTCTATTGCCTGCTTTACTTGGTCTTGGGTAGCACCTGAAGTTCTCTTTATCTTGATAAATTCAGATATTGGTACTTCCATAATGCTTCCCTTGATTTTTAGTCCTGGATATGTGTGCTTGATGGTTTCATCAATTACTGTCTCTGTTATTTCAGAAGTGTCTAATTCGTATGCTTGCTCTATTGCATGGTTTAGTATGTTTATGATAGAGCGGACGTTTCGGAATTCTGGGAATTCATCACATAAAACTCGAATCTTTGCTGCCAAGTCGTGCTGTTCTTTTTTATTGAATCGCTCTGTCTTGTCAGCTTCCTTGATGTATTCAATTGCTATCTCGATTAGCTCGTCTACTGAATTTGCGCCGGCGAGATCAATTTTGTAGTTTGCCTTTTCCAGCCTGTCAAAGACTGAAGGATTCACTTTTTGTATGTCTAGATATAGTGATGGCGTGGTAATCAAAAGTAAAACAGATGCCGGAATGTGCGCATTTATGAGCGATTTTACAAATTCTAGTGTACCTTCTTGTGCGTCAAGCTCGTCTAGCTCAAAGAGAGTTACTTTGCCCAACAAATTATGGAAAAATTTGCATGTTGCAGCCAGTCGGCCGTGAAGATCGTCCAGATTCGTTACCCTGTCAAATGAATTGGAAATTATATTCTGTATCACAGCTGATTCGTGCTGTGAATAGTGAGCGCCAAGATAGCTGCGCAGAGTCTCTTGGGATATAGTATTTTTGTCATAGATGATTTCTTCTGCCTTTTGTTTTATGGTGACTCCCTTTAGCCTGTCCAGAAATCCATAACCAAGTGTCCTTTTTGCAAGCGTGTCTCCTTTTTGTGCTCGCTCGCAGATCTGAATTACAAGCTTTGCTCGCAGCTCTGAGAACATTTCACGGCTAAATCCACGCATTATTGCGGAATAAATGCTCTCGCTGGTCTTTGGCGATATTGTGGATAAGTCAACATATGCAGTGACGATATCCCTTCTTGTCTTAAGCGTCTTGATATGCAATGCAAGATGAGTCTTGCCAGAGCCCACATCTTGCACTACCGTGATTAATCTAAAGTCATTTTCATTGGAATTTCTTCGTGATGTTTGCTTGTAAAGATCAGAGATACATTCTACAATCGAGTTTTTTGCCTCTTGATGTCTTGTTCCACCTAAAATCTTGGCATCCTGCTCAGTTGGTGTCGGGCTGCTAGGATATGGATTGGACTTAAGGCCGTATGGATATGTCATAGTCGTCTGATGTATCCATGTAGCATTCCACGCACATGGATTCCCTCCATACCACCTGTCGATATCTCATATTTTGACGGGTTTTGCTCTATTATTGTAGATACCTCAGAGTAGAATTTTTCCTGAGTAATGCCTAGGATTTGGCAAACTTTGGCCCGCACGTCTGCGAGTGGAACCCATCCCAAGGATGACGAGATTTCTGATATGCGTTTATCAAAATGAATCTTGAAGTCAGTAGTATTTTCTGATTTAACAGGAATTTGTGATATTTTCGTCTCTAAATTGTGGACGAGTCTTGCCAGAATCTTGAATTTTGGGTCGTTTTGTGACACATGAGACAGGTAATTATCCTTACTCCACACATAGTGTGCAACGCCCTTGCTGTCCACTATTACTTTGTCCTCTTTTGCAAGCTCGTTTATTGTATTTTCACAGTCTGCCCCAAAAATCTTCTTTAGTTCCGCTTTTTTTATTCCGCAGACTCCTGATGATTCAACTTTCTCAAGAATCTGGGAATTCACATGTTAGAATCCCTAAAATTTTTTTTAATTGGAAAGGTCGAGTTGTATTACTATTTTGTGAATAATATTTACCTAGGCTGCGCCAAGAATTATTAGGAATGATGCCGCAACCTCGCTTGCAGGGTGATGATTAGGTCATCTGAATTTTATGTAGAATGAGACCTGGGGTATCTGACTGCTCTAAATCAACTTATTCCAAGCTCTTTTCGTATTTCGTCCACGCCACGTATCCCAAAAATGTCGCGCACTTGGTTGATACGGATGTTTTCCTTTACAAGTTCTTTACCAAGCTTGGTTATTAGAACATTAAACAAATCAGAGAATCTAATCTCCCACTTGTCGGCACAGTCAAGCATTTTGGATATTGCCCACTTACGAACCTCTTGCGGCAGCGAGACTTTATCCTGTGACTCGATTGCCACCTTGTCAAATAGATTGACAATGTCTGATGTTTGCTCTGCCATTTTCTCGATGTCTATTATTTCGCCATATTTTGATTCTGACAAAATTCGAATGTTTGACTGGAACTCGGATAGCTTCAATAGTGCAATTACCTCCTTTGATGAAGTAGACGAGGACTTGGTCGCGGCACTTTTGACGTGCTGCATTTCTTGGACCAGATGGTCTGCCTTTTTGTGGAACTCGGATGATGCATTATCTGCTCTTTTTAACAGCTCGGATATTGAAGAGACTTTTTGATCAATGGTGTTTGTCTTGCCAAGGATGTGTTCCTTAAACGATGCAAGATCAGACTGGACTGATTTTACTCCTTCGCCTACAAACGCAGTTGAGTCTGCCCTTTTGACTAGAGAGCCAATCTCTGATTCAATTTTGGCAATTTCCCCGCTAAGGCGAGTGATGGATTCAGTCTTTGCCATGTTTGTCACAAGCTCGTTTTGCAGTGATGTCAGACTTGCCTTTAGTTGAGTAACCTCGGATTCTAGGCTGGATTTTGACGAGTTTGTAAACAACGTGAGTAGTTTTTCTTTGATTGTATCCAGTTCTGATTCAATGTTGGATGTCTTGTCTGCCTTGGATGATATGTCGACTAGATCATCTTTTATGGTGTCTATTCTCTGGGCAATCTTGATTATCATGTGAGTGTTGTTTTGAATCGAGTTTTGGCTGTCTGATACTGCCCTCATTATTTCCTCTGGCGCAGGTGTGTCCTTTTGGGCCTGGACTAGTTTGTTTACCTGTTCTTGAAGTTTGCTTGCATGCTCGCCAACACTTGTAATCGTGCTTGCCTGTGCTCGCACCTGATTAAGCCCAGCGTAGAGCCGTTGGTTGTCCTCTTCTATGAGGTTTAGCTGCTTTGATTGTTTTTGGATCTGCTCCAGCGTATCGATCAGGGTATCGATCATTCCCTTCATCGACAGGAGTACCTTTTGGTTATCAGAGAAGACCTTTGCCATTGATTTGATTTCTTTGGATAATGATTTAGTAGAATCAGAGACTGCCGTTACTTTTTTTGCCAAATTAGCAGTATCTCTTTTTGTTAGCGATTTTTCTGCAGTTTTTGGAGTTTTTCTCGTAGACATTGATTTTATCAGGTCTCAAGGATACTAAAGTTTGGAGCTAAAATAAGGTGAACCACTTGAACATCCATTTTTGCGCCAACCAGATCTGCTGTTTCAAAAATATAAAAAAGAGTAGTTACTCGTTGACCAATTCTGGGCCATGGAGTATCTCATGGAGTGTTTTTTCGGTCAGTCCAGTCATGGATTCGACGAACTGTTTTGTACAATATTCGCATGTAATCATATCGTACGGTACTAGTACCGTACTAATAATACTGTGGTTATGTCATAATTACTCATGCCTAATTTGCACAAAATCATGAACAGGTCAGGTAAAATTATGCCACCAATTGTAGTCGAAGACATTAAGGTCTAAAACGAGGTAAACCGAGGCAAGATGTTAAGAGTGCTAGCTGAAGTCGCTTGACGAGATAGTATGTCATGTCAAAAATATCTCAGACAAGATCAAACACCTATCAAAATAGCACAGCAGGAGGTAACCAAAGTAAACGAAATGTTTGCAAAAGTTATAGAAATCTCTGAAGTTGTAGAACAAAACACATCGGCTACAGATGAAACATCTGCTACAGTAGAACAATAAACTGTACATATCAAAGTCGCAGCTGCGGCAAACCAAATATCGGTTTTAGCAGAACAGTTTCAAGGTTTGATTTCTAAATTCAAGCTACGCTCTGTTCAGCAGAAAGAGATCCCGTCAGTACAGGCCTAGACGTCTTCTGACATATCGTAGGCCTTGAGTTGGTCTTTCTTTCTTTTGAGTACCGCAAAGATTCCAAGAATTGCAGCAATCCAAATTGAGCTAAACACAATGTTTGAAAAACTAGCATACATGTACGGGGTTGCATCCATGATGTTTAGTCGCATTTGTACTGCTCTTAGGTGTAGATCAGACATAGTAGTGCTGTATTCAACTGAGCTCTTTGGTTGGTTTTGTATTGCCTCTACTGATTCTATTAGGGAATCAACGTCTTCCTGGATTCGTCCAAAGTCAGTAGTGTCTGTCGGGAAGATCCAGACGGGGTTGCCTTCCTTTGGAAGTTGCGCCTTTATTGCGTTGAGATCCTGCAGCATTTGCTGTGGATCTCCTCCTGTTGCAATTCTGTCCAGGTTACCGCGTGACAAGTCCAGTGGATATACATCGGTTTGGTATCCCTGGTACGCCATGTATGCACCAAAGGCGATTATTGCAAACATGCCGACTAGTGCAATCTGGTAGTAATTGTCTGCCATTTTTTCTGCTTTTAATCTTGGCCTCTCAGATTTATTTCTTTTAAATCTGGAATGCGACAGGCTCTGATATGCTACATACGCAATGCCAATTGTTGGGATTGCAATTATTGGCGCAAAGATTGGGTTTTTGGAAAATATTGCGATCAGTATTCCCATTATTCCATATACTGTAAAAAATATCTCAAGTAGTGTTGTCTTGGTAAACGGTAAATTGTACGCCTTGTCGCGCCAGTCATCAGTGTTCTTTATGATACCATATTTTGGCGTGCGCAAAAACTCGTTCTTTTTGCCAAACAGCCCGTCAAAGACCGCCACAGTGTTATTCACGGACAAGCCCGCAGAATAGATGAGCAGGAATGGCATGACCTTTGCCTTTTGCTTCCAGTTTTGGCCCCACAAATTATAAATCACGACCAGGTATGCAAACGGCCCCATCGCAAGATATGCCGCAATAGTTAACACCGGGACGAATTTGAGCGCATGAAGGTTAAAGTTTGCGGCCAAAAGTATTGGTAATGCCAAAAATTGTATCAATAACAACGGATATCCAATGTGGCGGGTAAGCTGGACAAACGCTTGGACCTTTGCCTCTATTGGAATGTGTCGCTTTATGACAATATCACCAAGCAGTTTTACAGCACACTGGATTGCGCCCTTTGCCCACCTGAATTGCTGCCTTTTCGCAGCGTTCATCTGCACTGGCAGCTCCGCATCAACTACAATGTCTTCGATAAATATGCACTTCCATCCCTTCATCTGCGCCCTATAGCTTAGATCAAGGTCTTCTACCAGTGTGGCAGTGTGCCATCCCCCAGCATCCTCAATGCAGTCTCTCTTCCAGATTCCCGCAGTTCCATTGAAATTCATGTACATTGAAGAGTTACTCTTTGCCTTTTGTTCTACTAGAAAATGAAAGTCAAGGCTTAGCGCCTGTGCCTGGGTTATTGCAGAATAGTTCTCATTTACATGCCCCCACCTGCACTGGACTAATCCAATGTTGGGTTTGGCAAAGTACGGCATTGCCTTATTTAGGAACCATTCCGGCGGGATAAAGTCCGCATCAAAGATTGCGACGTATTCCGTGTCGGTAAGCGTCATTGCGTATTTGAGTGCCCCTGCCTTGTACCCCTTTCTTGTACCTCGTCGTATATGGACAATATCATAGCCATCCCTTTTGTAGTTGTTTATTTGGTCATACAAAAGATTTGTAGTTTCATCGTCAGAATCATCAAGGACCATTATCTTCATTTTGTTCTTCGGATAGTCCATTGCGCAGACTGCATCAACTAGTCTTGCTGCTACATATTTTTCGTTGTATAGCGGTAGTTGTATAGTAATTGACGGCGTACCGATTTTTTTTGTCTGGTACTTGTCCTTTCTTCGTATTGCCAAAATCGCAAGATAGTAAAAGTTGAACGTGTATGCAGTCAGTAAAATTGCCGAAATAATGAAAATATCAAAAACTAACACGGTAAACGGGTTTACTGCCATTAAAAGTCACCCAATGGCATGGTATTTACAACTTAGGATTTTTTTTGGAAGATTTTGATTGCTTGTGGTGGACATACTCCCTCACATGCTAGGCAAAAGATACAGTCTGGCTCGCGTGCCATCAATGGTTTTTTTTCTGATGCCGGGTTGCCAGGCGTGTCAAACCACTCGTACACTGCTACTGGGCATGCGTCAATGCATGCACCGTCTGCTATACAGATATCATAGTCAACTGAGACAAATTCGCCCCAAACTCCCATGACTCCGTTGTCTGTTCCCTGTCGTCCCCATGTCTTGATGACATTTTTGTTTGCAGAAACCGTGAATGGTGAGCTTGCAGGCATGTGGGATTTGTATTCAACGTCGATTGGTCCTGGTTTTGCGCCGTCACGTGCCTCTACTACTTGTGCAGCTGCCGCTACTGGATTTCCTTCCGGAATTTCGGCCTTTGGTTTTGGTTTTGCATTTGGAACTATTTTTGCAAGTGGTGTCAGTACTTCTAGTCGTTTTGTTGCCGCTTCTTGGTCCAGCTTTTCTAATTTCATGAGGCTTTCAATCATTTTATCTGCTAGGATTGTGTTTCGAAGAATTGTGTCAATTATCATTTTTGCATAATAGTCCGCCTTTTTGCGATAGTCCTTTACCCATTGTGGGTCACCGAACTTTTCAATTGGGAAAATTTGGTAAATAATATCAACTACTTCTCCAGAGACGATCTCTACTGTAATGGAGAGGTTCACCTTTTGGTATCCCTTGGCGTCTGGGTCTGGCACGTTTTCTTCGCTCCAGGTATAACTGGCAAAGACTCTGTCTGCAAAGGTGTCCATGGCAAAGGTCTTCTTTAGGCCGTCAGTAATGGACTTCATTTCTGCAGGATCCTCTAGCTTAATTGGCAAGCGATACAGACCAAGCTTGTATCCGTGTAATGGATAGACTCCTCTTTTTGCCGTTGGAGACTCCATTGTGTAAACCCGATCTTTTAGTAAAAGTGACATGATGACATTGACTCCAGATTATTTTTAAATCTTATTCAATCTGAGTCGTCTGGACAGGTAAGCTCGCGCAGTTCCGTGTATTTTTTCTCAATCTTTTCCGCATGAGCCACTACTTTGGCAAGATCATGGTCCTTTTTTGGGTAATACCATCTAATTGGAACCCAGTGCCCGATTCCGTCCATGTCGTGAATCATGCCCTTGTCTGCAAGAATCCCATACGCCTCATCTGGGGTCTGCTCGCGCACAGTCAACCCTCGCTTTGTCCTATCTTCTAGGATGTGATCGGCATGTCCGTCCCGGATATAGTAAAATGCACCCTTTTTGAGAATTGGCAGTTCCTGACTCATTATTTTTCTACTGGGTTGCCAATCATGTTGCCCCATTCGGTCCAAGAACCATCGTAGTTTCTAACTTGTGGGTATCCAAGCAAATACTTTAGGACAAACCAAGAATGTGATGAGCGCTCGCCGATTCTGCAATAACATATGATCTCCTTGTCTGGAGTTATTCCTTTTGGGGTATAGTTTTGTTTTAGCTCATCCACTGTCTTGAATGTACCATCTGCATCATTTACTGCAGTGGCCCATGGAATATTTTGCGCGCCTGGCACGTGTCCACCTCTTTGTGCATGCTCCATTGGATATTCCGGTGGCGCAGTGATTTCTCCGGTGAATTCTTTTGGAGATCTCACATCCACTAGGCCGATTTCTTTTCTGTTTAATGCGCGTCTTACATCAAACAGATATGCGCGCAATCCTTCGTCTGGTGGCTGTGCAGCATAGTTAGTTGGAGATATTTTTGGTTCCTCTGTAGTGTATGATTTTTTTTCTAGCTCCCATTTTTTGCGGCCGCCGTTCATTATTTTGATATTCTTGTGGCCGTAATACTTGAAAACCCAAAATGCGAATGCCGCAAACCAGTTGTTAAAGTCACCATACAAAATTACCTCGCTTTCCGGATTGATTCCGTTTTTGGACATTAATTCTTCGAATTGTTTTTTATCCACAATGTCTCGAGTTAGTGAATCATTAATGTCACGCCTCCACCATATCAGAGTCGCTCCTGCAATGTGGCCCTTTCTGTAGCCGTTTTCAGGGTCATAGTCAACCTCTACCAATTTCAGGTTTGTGTTTGGTGGATTTTTTGACACATAGTCAGTGTCTACTAGAACTTCGGGATGTGCGTAAGTCATTTTCAATTCTATGTCATTTTATGCATAATTAATTTTTTCCATCACATAAAAAACTACATTTTTTAAACAAACAATACAAAAACAAAGGGTTGAAGCTTAATCGGGTAGGCATTGTGTCTAAATTTGGCTCTGAGGAATCCGAAAATGCCGCAAAAAAGGTGGCAAAAAAATTCATCTCGAGCAAAGCCGAAGTGTTCACAATAGCGCCAGTAACGGTAGAGGGAACTAAAAAGGTAGAATCAGTAGAGGATCTCAACGACAAAAAGCTTGACCTAGTAGTAACATTGGGTGGAGATGGTACTACCCTCCGAGCATTCAGAAGCCTTACCGGAGAGATTCCGCTTTTGACAATAAATGTTGGAGGAAATAGGGGGATTTTATCAGAGATAACACTGGACAAAATAGACACGGCGATTTCGGATATCAAATCAAACAAGATCTGGTTTGACAAGAGGACCCGCGTTGTGGCATCAGCCGGTGGAGAAGAGTTTCCGCCGGCACTAAATGAAATATACATCAACAGGCAAAACATGACCAAGACTGCAGAATTTGAGATTAAGTTCCAAAACGATATTGTCAAGCACAAAATGGACGGAGTCATGATCTCAACCCCAAGCGGCTCCACAGGGCACTCTTTTTCGCTTGGCGGTCCGGTATTGCACGAAAGCCTCGATATTTTGATAATCACTCCAGTTGCCCCGGTTCTCAGATTGTTGCCGTCAATTGTTGTGCCTGATGAGAAAATAGAAGTGATTTGCTCGCATGACACCAATATTGTAATGGATGCACAGGTGATCAAGATGGCCGGATTTGAGGAGCCGATTGTGATCAAAAAACACCCAAAGCGCGCAGTCTTTGTCAGACTCAAAAAACGCGGGCTAAGACAGATGAGCAAGCTTGGCGTCTAGAGTTTACGATGCCAGTGCGTTTTATGCCGGAGTTCCCTTTGCCTCGCCAGAGTTGGGCCTGACAACAACGCTTGTCTTTGAGGAAATAAGTCATATCAAAAAAAGCCATGGTGCACTAGAAATTCTGCTGGACACAAACAGGCTACAAATACAGGATCCGGATCCAGCAAGTGTGAAATTTGTTTCCAATGAAGCAAAAAAAACGGGTGATGTTCAAAAGCTATCAAAGGCAGACATTTCCGCAGTTGCTCTGACACACCAGTTGGGAGCAACTCTGATTACAGATGATTTTGCTATATCGAACCTTGCAAAAAACCTCAGGCTCCAAGTACAGCCAATAATGACAAAGGGCATACGCGATGTTGGAAAATGGCTTCATTATTGCTCAGGCTGTAGAAAAGAATTTTCTGGGTTGGAGTTTTGCCCGAACTGCGGCAACAAGCTGAACAGAAAACTACTCAAGCTGTAGTTTTTTGAAATACCAGTCAACAAATGAACCATCATAGAGTCTGACATTTTCAAATCCTGCAAGTTTTGCCTGGTAAAAAAGACTTGATGCACGGTGCCCATGCATGCAGTAACATATTATTTCCTTGTTACGCGGAATTTCTCTTTGTGAAAATAGGTTTCTAAGAGATTCTCTAGATTCAAGCAGCATTCCGTCCTGGCCAATCCCGTCAGTGAACGGAAACAAGACAGATCCCGGAATGTGGCCCCCAAAGAACTCTTGTGGAGTCCTTGCGTCCAATATTGTTGCCTTGCCAAGTAATCCCTGCAGCTCAGCAGATTCTATTCTGATATTAGTTTGGATTTGAGGTATAAACTGAGTTGGTGAATTTTTCTTTGATGTTTTTGTTATTTCCAAGCCAAGGCTTTGCCAGGTTCCAATGCTTGCATCCAAGATTTTGGTGTTTTTTTGGCCGAGATACTGCAGAGTCCACGCTATTCTGAACACGGACGGATCAATTAGTTCGCCAGTAACGATTACGGTTTTGTCATTATCTATTCCAAGATTGCCCAATAGTTCCGATGTTTTTTGAGGGTCTGGCGCTAGGTGTGCCCCAGTAGAACTGATCTGGATTAGCTGGTCAACTACTAAAGATATGGAATTTGGAATGTGGCCATACGAATATGCAATTTTCGGTCTTGTATCAATTATGACTGGATCATTAATGTTGTCTGCTAACCATTGATGTGATACAAACATACCTAGAGGTCCAGTGTTTTCTGATTTGATTCTTTGTGTAGCTTGCTTTGCTGATCTAGCATTTGCTTTATTTTTTTGGCGCGAACCTCACCTAGTCCTTCTACTTTGGCAAGATCCGAAAGTGATGCGTTTAGCGTTTTGGAAGGCGAGCCAAACTTGGCAAGCATCCTAGTAGCCAGTTTTTCCCCAATTCCAGGAAGGCTGCACAAAACAGATAGTTGTTGTCTTGATAGGTCGTCGGATTTTTTAATTTTTTTGAGGAATGGTCCGCGTAGGGATTCCTTTCTTGAACACATTGATACTAGCATTTTGGCAGTGTGCGTAGCGCTTGGCGTCGGAATGATTGGGATCTTAAAGTCAATTGCAACTGCAGACATTGCGCCATAGAACACAAGCGGGTTTTCCACTATTTGCTCTATTTCCTTGACATTTCCCTCCATCAGTATGACTGGATGTGTAAAATGCTCCTTTAGTCGGTTGCACTGATCAAAAAGTCTTCCATCAAATATTGATGATATTAGATCAGATACGGATTTTCGCTCTACAATTGTCTCCGGCGCAACAATATAGTCACCTACAGGGAGTGTCTTTATTTCCAGATTGATTCCGACTGCCCTAAGTAAATCAGGTATGCCACTTTTTTTTTCGCGCTCATCCACTACTATCCGAAGATTTTCTATCTTCATGGTGTAATGTGCTATTATCTGTTATTTATTGAGATGGCGGCTTTGAGCCATGAATCATTTCGTTAATTTTTGTTTCCTGTTCTTTGATGCTTTCCTTGATTCGTGTTTCCTGTTTTGCCAGTACTGTGATTCGAGTATTTGCAAGTTCTTTTTTCTCTTCTAGTTCTGTGATCAAGGCAGTCTTTGTAGATTTTATGAGAATTGTTCCTGCGTGCTTGTATACAGGATCAGTGTCTGCCGCCTTTTTTAACTCCTCAAGAGCACGTTCTGATTCCACCTGCTCCAGATCTAGCTGTTGCTTTTGCGCCATAATGGATTGCAGATTTTGCTGAGATTGCTGTAGTTTCATTAATTGTTCCTGCAGCCATGGAGGAATTTGCTGTCCTTGTGACATGTCTGTGATCACTTTGAATTTCTTATATCTTTAGCGATTCAAGCGAGTCCGAGCTTGCCTGTACCAATCGGAGTGTAGAGTTTAGGTTTGCTCTTAAGTGCGCAATCTCATCAGCAGTAATTTCTATATGGATCGTGTCTTTTTTCATAGTGATTTTTGTTTTTGTTGGGTTTTCCGGATAGAATCTGTTGTCGGCAGACAGAGAATCAAATATTGCTTGTGTTTTTCCTTTGTCCCGAATGTACAATACGGCACTAAACTGCGACGTCATATGCGGTTCCAGTAACTTTGTATCCGCATTTTTTGCACGACCAAATTCCTACCGCCTCTCGCCCAAATCGGAGCGAGCCGCACTGTGGACACTTTCTTTTTTGTTTTAGTACAGAATGTACCGCAGAGAATTTCTTTCTGTGCTTGATTCCGTATTTTTGTCTAAGACCTTTGAGTGATGCGCCTTTTTTGAGCATTTAACTACCTGCCTTTTTTAGGATGTCCCTTATTTTTGCTCCGGTCGCAATTGAGATTTTGCCACACACCGCCAGTTCTTCTGGCGTGAATCCATCAGTACCACCCTTTTGGATTGCGCAAATGTTTCCTGCGGCATTTGTAGTAATCGTTATTCTTGCCTCCATGCATGCCCATTCGTCTGCATTGGGGTCAACTATGATGTTGTTGCCAATTTTGCCCATCGTGACAGAAACAGGGATTGTAGTTATTGGTGGTGCTGTAAACTCGCCGTCTACTTTGGTCACAACCCCATCAGCATAGTTGTATTTTGGAATTTTACATGAAAGAACGCTTGCAACAGAAGCATAAGAGCATGCATCAAAGAGATTTCCGTCATGATCAGTAACAGAGTTGTCAATGAATATGCCTACTACGGACTTGTCCTTTTCTAGGACTAATTGCTTGAGGTCAACCATTCCGCTTTCTCTAATTCCCCTGTCTACCACACGTGCAAGTTCTATTACTTCTTCGCCTGGTGGGCCTGGCTCCGCCGTAGGATCTGCCAGTGGCAAGATTTCAGCAGTGCAGATAAAAATTCCCCTGTCGCCCAAATCCGGAAAAGGTTTGTCTGGTTGAACCTTGACACCACATACTACCTCGGTATCGCCCAGTCGTACTCGCGCAGAGCCTTCTGCCTTTGGAATGACGCCAGTGTCAATTATCAGCTGTCTAGGCTCATCCAGTGCACGGCCATCAACTCGCTGTCCTTCTTTGAGTAAAGTATGAATTTTTTTCTTTTTCAGGTCATCTAGTATTGTAGTCGAGGTCATTGTGAATCACCAAAGAATTTTTCCTGTAATGCCTTTTTCTGAACCTCATAAACGATTTTGCATCCTTCCAGTGCGGTATTTACGCATTTTTCATATTCCTGTGGTGTCAAGACACCATCAAGCTGAATTAGTGTGATTTTGCCCAAGTTTGGCATGTATGCAACAGGCATGTCTGCCTGACCTTCCTGGTCTTCCTCATTGTTGATGTCAAGTACTATGGTATCAGCTACTTTGCCTGCGGCACATGCTGAAACCATGTCCCTCATTGGAATTCCGGCGTCTGCCAATGCAACGGCTGCAGCATCTAGTGCTGCACATCTAGAACCTCCGTCTGCCTGTAGAATCTCTATGAAGACGTCAACTACGGTTCTTGGGAAGTTCTCCAACATTACTGCTGGCTCTAGTGCCTCTTTGATTACCTTGGAAATCTCAATTTCTCTTCTAGACGGTGCGGGATTCTTTCTCTCGCCTACTGAGAATGGTTGCATGTGGTATCTACATCGCAGAATTCCGCGGTCGGTATTTGCCAAGTGTTTTGGATGAACGTCTCTTGGGCCAAATACTCCTGCCAGAATTTTGTTTTCGCCAAACTCGATATATGCAGAGCCATTTGCGTTTTTTAGAACTCCAGCTTTAATCATGATTCTGCGAGGCTCGTTGATTTTTCTGCCGTCGCAGCGAATTCCTTTATCGTCTAGTAGTATTATGTCTGTTTTTTTTACACCCATTATTATTCACTATTTGATCCTAACATTTGTTGTATTCTTTCAGTCAGATTTGGAACGTGTGCTTGTTCTTCGACCGTTTTGATTGCTTCCATGGCCTTTAATAATCCATCTGGCTCCTCGCACGACACCACGACAAATCCATTTTGCCCTATTGTGATTATTGCTTTTGTTGCACTCTCTATTGTTTGAATCATAGAGCCGCGCTTGCCAATCAGTCGTGGAACCTTGCTTGGGGAGATTTTGATTAGCTCACCTTCTTCAATTTTGCCCAAGTCCCTGTCAGCTATTGTGATTAGTGGATCGCGGGATCTTTCAGAGTTTGCAACGCGTGCCGCAATAAGATCACCTGTCTTTAGTCGTGAAGTAAGATCGTCTACCTTTGGGTTAAAGTCTCGGCCAAAGACATCTTGTGCAGGCAATATACCCGCATAGCACGAGTTGATGTTTAGCTCCCAAGAAAGAGATGTGTGAGATTTCACTATACCAATGATAAAGTCGTCAATTCGTGGAATATACATTCCAGTCAAAGGAATTACTCGAACGCCGCTGTCAAAAATTTCAGAAATACCAACGGTTGTCGCAATTATTTTGTCGCCATAAAGATGGACATTTTCTTCTGCTCTATACGGACCAGTTGTTATGACATCGCCAGGTATGACGTAATTTCTTTTGATATCATCCATTACTTAACCATCTCCACTGTTGCAGAGCCTTTGGTAATGGAACCTAGTCTATCGATCACGCTTGCCCTTGCTCCCGCAGGTATTTCTAGTATTGCTTTAAGTGATCCGTTGTTTTGCCATTCTTCTTTTTTTAGCGTCCCGGTCGATTTGAGGACAGCATATGACTGACCCGCATATTGCGCCGGAACCAAAATTTCCAGCAACATGTTTTCTGATTTTAGTGGTATGATACTTCTAAGTGACTCCACCACATCCTTGCACTGCTCTTCAGTGTTTTTGAAAGGATCAATTGATATTCTCGCCTGCTCTAGCGCTTGCTCTATTCGAAGCGGCGGATGTGGTAGGTGTGATCTAGGATCGACGTATGTCTTTGCGATAAAATCGATGATCTGTTTTCTTTTTTCTGTAACCATTTTGCGCCTCTGATCAGTGGTAAGGTTAAGGTCGCCTTTTTTGAGAATAATTTCTATTATAGCGTTGGTGTCTTGTGTCTTGAATGCCTTTAGCAGTTTTTCAGTTGATGCTCGAGTTCCCTTGTTAGAATCAGTATAGACCTCATCAGATACCAAGACCGTTGAGATGTCCTTTCTTTTGCCAAGCTTATATTCCAGGGCAGGATCCGGCTTTACTAGAATCTCGAACTTTTCGCCCGCCACCGAATGTCGGATTACTGTTACGTCAGTCATGGGTTTGGTAGCGAAATATTGGTATTTATCTCTGTCAAATTTGGCTCAAAACTCACGCTAGATTTTTATGTGGACTTGGAAAAATTTTTTCAAATTGCCTTCTTTGGAGATCATTTCACAAGACAAAAACCGTATTTCAGTCAAGATAAAGGGTGTAGCACTGCAATACGCAAATGCACTAAGACGAATCTGCCTAAACGGCGTTCCAGTCTTTGCTATTGATACGGTAGACGTAATTGACAATTCTTCCATAATGTCAGATGAAGGAATTGCCCATAGATTGGGACTCATACCAATAAAGACAGATCTCAAAAGATTCTCAGAGGCAGACCTATGTTCCTGCAAAAGCCAGGCGGGCTGCTCAAATTGTAGAGTAATGTTGGTAATTGATTCTGGCGATACCGACACTACAAGAACAATCACATCATCGGAATTAAGCTCCGAAGACCAAACAGTAAAGCCAATTTCCGACAAAATCCCAATTGTCCAGATTGCCCCAGGGCAAAAGGTAAAGCTAGAGGCATATGCAAGACTAGGACGGGGAACAACCCACGCAAAATGGAATTCCGCCAATGTCTCAGTTCTAACACACACCGACAAGCCAGATGAATTCATCCTTACTGTAGAGAGCACTGGTGCACTTGCCCCAGAGCAAATAGTGACTGCCGGTGTTGACGAGCTTGCTCAAAGATTAGAAGAGTTCAAACAAGTCATTGCAGAGCTAAAAGCCTAATCATAACATTATATTTGGGTTCCAAAAGCGCAATATCTGTGACCAATCAGCTAGTCCAAGGAATGATAAAAGAGCTAAAGATAGCTTCTGTAAAGAATAAGGCTCCAATTTGGGCAGATCTTGCAGAAATAGCACTCAAACCAAAGATAGCAAAAAGACTAGTCAACGTCACACGGATAAATCGAGTAACCTCGGACAACGATATCATCATAGTTCCAGGCAAGGTACTAGGAACAGGTAATATTTCTCACAAGGTAACATTATGCTCATTTGCAATATCTACGACAGCTGCCAAAAAGATCAAGGAGGCAGGCGGTAAAATTGTATCATATTCTGACTTAATTTCTAAATACCCAACAGGAAAGGGAGTGAAAATAATTGGTTGATCAAGCACAATCAGTCATAGTTGATGGAACAAATCTGCTGGCAGGAAGACTCAGCTCTAATGTGGCAAAACTTCTCCTGCAGGGAAACCATGTAACCGTAGTAAACTGCGAGAAAATCCTGATTAGCGGAAACAGACGAAGTATAATTCAAAACTACAAAAACTTTCTTGAAATCTCCAGCATTTTACACCCTGAGCATGGACCATACCACCCACGCAGGCCAGACACAATCATCGCAAGAATGATTCGCGGAATGCTTCCAAGAAAAAAGCCGTCCGGGACCGCTGCATTGCGAAGACTAAGAACCTATGTAGGAGTTCCAAGTGGAATGGGCACGTCCAAGAAAACAAGCTTTGATTCAGCAAAAATAACAAGACCAATTGCAAACTATACCAGCATGTCAGATTTGGCACAAGAAGTAGGGTGGAATCGATGACTCCAAAAACTGAAATCTATTTTGCAACAAGAAAGACGTCACGAGCTCATGTCTACATAACAAAGGGCTCCGGCCGAATTAGAATCAACAATGTCCCAGCAGAAATGATAAACCAGGAGTCAGCAAGAGAAGTAATTCTATCACCACTAGAAATTGCGGGAGATCTAAGATCCAAAGTAGACATTTCAGTTCGAGTAAAGGGTGGAGGATTCATGGGTCAGGCATATGCAGCAGCAACTGCAATATCACGAGCACTCACGGGCTGGACAAAATCCAAAAAAGAACCCAAAGAGCACCCATTCCCAAAGCAAACAAGAACCGATCTTAGGAAAAGGCTAAACGATTTTGATAAACACCTCCTGAGTGGAGACGCCAGAAGAAAAGAACCAAAGAAGTTTGGCGGACCTGGCGCAAGAAGAAGAAAGCAGAAGTCATACAGGTAGATTGAAAGCAGTAATCTTGGCAGGCGGCAAGGGAACGCGTGCAAGACCTTTTACTGATTATTCTCCAAAGGCAATGATTCCTGTGTATGAAAAGCCACTGATTTTTCACATCATAAATCACCTTTACTCGTTTGATTTCATATCAGAAATAATCATAGTTTGTGATTTGAGCGGCTTTGGAGGACAGATAAAGAACTATTTTGAGAAATCGAAGATACGATTCATTCAGGATTCTTCCAGTGGAACTGCGGGAGATCTGGTACACTTGGCAGGCCTAGTAAAAAGAGAGTCGTTTGTTTTGTGGTTTGCAGACAATCTTTGTGCACTTGATTTGGGAAAAATGTACAAACATTATACCAACAAAAAAAGTATGGCATGCATTGCCACAAGGCAATTCCGCAAAGAGGAAACGGGTTTTGCCCAAGTAGATGACGGAGTAGTCAGCCAGTTCATTGAAAAACCAATCATAAAGATGGAAAATCATGAATGTACTGGGATCTATATATTGTCAGGTAAAATCATCGACATTATAAAATCAAAATCAAAGAAAAACCTCAACTTGTCCTATGACATTTTGCAAGAATTATCAAAAAAAGGACAGGTAAGCTCCTTTGATATTGGCAAAACTCCTTGGGTCGACGTTGAATCGCCTTCCATTATACAAAGAAAATCAGACGATATTAAAAAAATAATTAAATCAATAAATCACAATATGTGACTTTTTTCAAATTGGGTAATTTTGTTTTCATGCTGCAGAGTTACTGCAATGTCATCTAGTCCTTCTAAGAGCGTTTTCTTTCGCGATTCATCAATGTCAAAATGAATAGACTTTAAATTGTATTGTATTGTCTGTGACGCAAGATCCACATGCACGATAGAATCGGTCTTCATGAGATCATTTACAATATCTTTTTGCAATGATATCGGCAATATGCCGTTTTTGAAGCAATTATTATAGAAAATATCTGCGAATGAGGGCGCAATTATAACATCAAACCCATAGTCCTTAATAGCCCAGGCCGCATGTTCGCGGCTAGAGCCACACCCAAAATTGTCACCGCTTATCAAAATCTGAGAGCCTATGTATTTTGGATCATTTAGGACAAATTCTTTTCTTGGTGAGTTGTTTTGATCAAAGCGCCAATCATAGAACAAAAACTTTCCAAAGCCTGTTCTTTGCACCAGTTTGAGGAATTGTTTTGGTACAATTTGATCGGTATCCACGTTTGGCCTATTGAGAGGCATTACTATGCTGGAAACTTGTCCTAACTTTTCCATCTAAACCCACTCCCTCACATCTACAAAGTGTCCTTCAATTGCGGCAGCTGCTGCCATAATAGGGCTAACCAAATGAGTTCTACCACCAGCCCCCTGCCTCCCCTCAAAGTTTCTATTTGATGTGCTTGCGCATCTCTCACCTCGTGACAGAATATCAGGATTCATTCCAAGGCACATGCTACATCCAGACTCGCGCCACTCAAAGTTTGCGTCCTTGAAGATTTTGTCAAGGCCCATCTCTTCTGCCTTTTTCTTTACTTGTTGAGATCCTGGGACCACCATCACCCGAACATTTGGTGATGCCTTTTTTCCCCGGATTATGCTTGCAGCCTCTATTAGGTCTTGCAGTCGTGCGTTTGTGCAAGAGCCAATGAAGACGCGGTCTATTTTGATATCAGTGATTGGCGTACCGGATTTGAGATCCATGTATTGTAAAGCGTTTTTTGCGGCACTCTCTTGACTTGGATCTCCATTGGCAAATTCGGCAGGATCTGGTACAGATTCTGTGACGTCCGCAGTCATTGCAGGGTTTGTCCCCCAGCTTACCTGAGGTATAATTTGTGATGCGTTAACTGTAAAGGATTTGTCGAACTTTGCCCCATTATCTGTTTTAAGTGTGTTTTTCCATTTTTCCACTAGCTCGTCGTAGTTTTTTGGAGTGTATTTTCTGTTACCAAGATAATCGAATGTTTTCTGGTCAGGTGCAACCAAGCCTGCGCGCGCTCCTCCCTCTATCGACATGTTGCATATGGTCATACGCTCATCCATCGATAGATCCGAGATTGCCTTCCCTCGATATTCCAATACGGTGCCGTTACCTCCGGCAGTTCCGATTTTTTTGATTATAGTGAGTATGATATCCTTGGCAGTAATTGCGTGCGTGTTTTTTCTTTGTCCATCAACTCTTATTTCAAATGTCTTCGGCTTGTCCAAAACAAGGCATTGGGTTGCCAATACATGCTCTACATCCGATGTACCAATTCCTAGTGCAAATGCACCAAATGCACCATGTGTAGAAGTATGCGAGTCACCGCAGACGATTGTGGTGCCAGGTAGAGTAATTCCCATTTCAGGTCCTATGACATGCACTATTCCCTGGTATGGCGAATCCAATCCAAACAATGGAATTCCAAAATCTTGGCAGTTTTTTTCCAGAGTCTTGATTTGTATTGCGGAGATTTGGTCAGCGATAGGCAATGATCTGTTTGTTGTCGGCACGTTGTGATCCATTGTGGCAAATGTCAGGTCCGGCCTGCGCACCTTTCGTTTGTTAATTCTAAGGCCGTCAAATGCTTGGGGAGAGGTAACCTCGTGTACCATGTGCCTGTCAATGTAGATTAGAGTACGGCCGTCAATTTCATCAACTTTGTGCGAGTCCCAGATTTTCTCAAACAAGGTCTTGGCCATATGTATGATCAACAATATAGGTATAAAATTGTAAATTAGTCAGGCTTGTACTTGAAGAGCCCGCCCGCCTCAATTATTTTGGCCACAATCTCCGAAAATGGCTTCATGGAATAGTCTTGGTTTTTGGTAAGATTCTTGATCTGGTTTTTTCTTATATCCACTTCGATTTGGTCTCCGTCGGAGATTTTCTTGTAGGTATCCTCATCCACTTCAATTGGAAGCAAAAAACCACCATCAACTGCATTCCGATAGAATATTCTGGCAAAGGTTACCGCAATTACGCCCTTTATTCCGCATTGGCTAAGGGCAATTGGTGCGTGCTCTCGCGATGAGCCACATCCAAAGTTACGGCCTGCAACCAGAAAATCTCCCTTTTGCACCTTGGAGTGAAAATCTGGGTCGATTCCCTCCATTGCGTGCTTTGCTATTTCGTCATAGTCGTGTAACTTAAGATATTGACCTGGCAAAATCACGTCAGTGTCGATATTGTCTTTTTCGTATTTGATTACTTTGCCCATTACAAATCACGTGGATCAGTTATTTTGCCAGTAACAGCAGACGCTGCAGCAACTAGTGGAGATGCCAAATACGTCTTGGATTCGACATGACCCATCCTGCCAGGGAAATTCCTATTTGTGGTACTGATGCAGATTTCGTCTTTAGCCAATACCCCCATATGTGCACCACAGCATGCACCGCATGTTGGTGGGCCCACGGTAACTCCGGCATCTAGAAATATTTTGATCAAGCCGTTTTCCATTGCTCGCTTGTATATTGATATTGCAGCTGGAAGAACTTCGGTTCTGATTTTTACTTGGCGGCCCTTTAGTATTTTGGCTGCCGCTTCGAGGTCTTCGTATTTTGCTCCAGTGCAAGAGCCAATATAGGATTTGTCCAGTTCGATTCCTGCAACGTCGCGCACCGTCGCAATATTTTCAGGAGAAAATGGTTTTGCTATTGTCGGCTCTAGTTCTGATGCCTCATATTCGTATACCTTAGCATATTCTGCATCGGCATCTCCATACACAGGAGCATATTTTGTGGCACCTCTTTGGAATAGATAATCAAAGATCTTTTGGTCCGGCTCGATTATTCCGTTTTTGGCACCTGCCTCTGTAGTCATGTTGCACAATGTCAACCTAGATTCTACAGACATTTCCGAAATGCCATCACCGCCAAACTGCATTGCATAATACGCAGCACCTTCGGTTCCAATATCGCCAATTATTTTGAGTATCAAGTCCTTTGCCATCATGTGATCAGGTAATTTGCCATTCAGCTTAAAGTATAATGTCTCTGGTACTTTGAACCAGATTCTGCCGTTTAGCAAGACATATGCAATATCGGTATGACCAAGGCCGCATGCAAATGCACCCAAGGCACCAGTGGTGTTAGTATGGGAGTCGCCTCCAACATAGACTTCGCCAGGCAGTACCATTGCTTCCTCATGAGATAAAGTGTGGCATATTCCGTACTGTCCCATTCCATACTTGAAGTGTTTTTCAATACCATATTGTTTTGTAAATTTTGTTAGCTTGACAATGTTTTCAGCAGAGATCTTTTCAGCAGACGGCACAAAGTGGTCTTCTGCAACCCAGACTTTGGATGAATTCCAGAGCTTGTCCGTTGGAATTCCCTGTTTTTGGAGCTTTTCAAATACCTTGATAACGCCTGGCCCTGAAACATCGTGAATCATTGCCTTATCCACATTTGCAAATATTATATCGTCTGGCGCAACGCTTGATTTGCCGGATGCACGCGCAAGAATCTTTTCTGTTATATTCACAGAACAAAGATCTAGTCATTTCAGATTAAAAGCTTTGGAGAAGGATAAAAAATGCGAAAACCGCAACAATATCGTTGACTAGAATAATTCCAATCAAGACCTCAAGAAAACAATCCAGTTTTGAACTGTATGAGGACGTAATAGAATCAATAAAGCCTCACATCTTGGAAACAGGCGATGTCATTGTGATTTCAAGCAAATATGTGGCAAATTCGCAGGGTCGACTATTAGACATTACAAAAACTAGGCCGTCGTCGGAAGCAGCAGAATTATCAAGGAGATACCAAATAGACTCAAAATTTGCCGAAGTCATTCTGCGTGAATCTGACAAAAGGTTAGGCGGAGTGGCGGGATTTGTTCTCACATCATCAGACCATATCTTGGCACCAAATGCGGGAATTGACAAGTCTAATGTAAAAAAGGGCACCGCAATACTATATCCTGATTTACCATATACAATAACAGAGAATATCCGAAAAAAAATTCTTCTAAATCTTGGAGTCCATGTTGGAATAATTCTAGTAGACAGTAGGTTAATGCCCACAAGGGCAGGAACCACAGGTGTTGCAATAGCAGTATCTGGCTTTGAGCCAGTTCAAGATTTACGTGGCCAAAAAGACCTAGATGGAAACCCCTTACGAGTCACCATGAAAGCAACGGCAGATAATTTGGCAACGATTGCAAACCATATCATGGGGGAGGGATCAGAATCCACACCAATTGTAATAATCAAAGAATCTGGAGTAAAGATCACATCACGTAAAATCAAACCAGATGAAACGTCAATATCATCAGAACTTTGCGTGTACATGCGCGGCTTTGCGAACTAATTTAAATAAAGTAAATTCAAAGAGTGGCCAATGCACTATCTAACCAGATACCCAAGGACGATATCGTTCGGTGGTGGAAAAAGTCATACCATTGACATTGATGCCAAAGGAGTAGAGCAGCTCACAGTTATTGTGAAAAAAAGTGCAGAGGAACTTTACAATATAATGCTCAAAGAGGGATTTACCAAAGTAAAGTTTGAGCACAAGCAAGAATCACAAATTGGACATGGTCTTTCTCTGAAATTAAAAAAACCATGGGAGATGCATTTACGATTATTTGACAGAAAAAATGGCGAGGTCGGAATTGAAGCCGAAGTAGAGGTATCACGGGATTATCTGCAGCATCTGTTTTGCCAGCGAACCCCTGTCATTTATGAGATAGAAGCGCTCCTAAAAAAACACCAAATAGAATACAAAATCTGGCATAACAAGGTAAAAAATCACATCCATACCACATTAAACAACTACAAAATAACACTTGCCACACCAAACATTCCGGTCTTTGCCTGGAAACCAATGATATTTTTTATTGGTACCGTAGGCGTGTTTTATTTATGGAAATATCTAGATACACTATTCTAACTTGAAGACTTAATTACAATTTTTTATCAAATCAGTTCAATGAGTGATGGTTTTCTCTCTGCAGAGTTAGGACATTACGGTGTGTCCCCATGGGAAATCGAAGTCATATATGGATTGTTAGCAGAGCGATTCAAAATAACACAGGATGAAATCACAGAGCGAGATCCAAATTTTGTCAGCGTCGTAGAGATTAATATTCCGCTTGCATTTAATGAAGAGTTTTTCAAATGGTTTGAATACTACAGATGGGATAAAATAAAATACATTTTCAAGGAAATGAAGCGACGTCGTGGCAAAAAAAACTCTCTTAAAGTGAGTATCGGATTTTCAGGTGCACCAAAAATAGCATTCATACTTGATGTTGAGGAAAAAGACACATTTGACAATGCACTTGAAAAACTTGATTTTGTAATAGAATTGTTATCATATCATCTGAATTTTGAAAACATTGAAGATGTGTCAAAGGTAATTTACAAATTCGATACAGAGACTAGGAAATGGAAAATGCAAACATTATTTGCAAACAACAAGAGATTTGTTTTAGTGAACAATACGTGGAAGATGATTATTTAATGTCTTTTTCTAGCGGTTCCAGCATTGAGTGTAATTCTTTGTATTTGGAATCCAAAAATTCCAGTGATTCCACTAACTTTTTTGACTTTCCATATTTGAAGCGGATAAGCTCTCGATGGTGCCAGTAATTTTTCCCATCACTCAATGACAGTGTTGTAAAGTAATCAGGGCCTTTTACAGAGTCTGGAATTTTGATGTTGTACGGAAATAAAAACTCCGCAATGAACCATTCATCACCGTCTGGATAATCAGAACCAGTTTCAACATCAAAAAATATGTGCAACAGGCTAGATTGCATAAGACCATCATCAGGTATGGTGGGATGCTTGATGTTTGATTTGCTAAAATCAAGATTCAGCAGGTTTGGCTCAAAATAGCCCTTGATTATAGATTTTCTAAATATCTTGTTTGCCTCAGCCAGATTCAATTATAGTGGTAGTAGTTAGATCGAGGTTATTTTAATTTCCGATATGAATTAGTCAATTTATGACTAGTTTTGAAGTAAAAATATTTGAATTTCGATATATCATACATAGAAGCAGAATAAATTAAATTGATTCTAAACTAATACAGGGTCCGCGGATTTTTAACAATAATGCAAGAATACTAGCTAAAATTGATTCTATAATATAATAAATTATAGTTTAAAACTAATGTCAACCAAATTTTTGATGGAAAACATCTAAACGGATAATGAATTCAAAATTTCTGAAAGATCGGTTACAGAATGACCGTTTGATGATATTATCTGAGATGCCGGTGGGTTTTCCATATAATTTGGGATTTTGTCTGTTATTCTTTTATCATATTGACTGATTATTTCGTTTTTGTAAAACACGCCTATTGGTATTTTTGTATCCCATTCCAAAGAACGAACCAGTGCTTGTGTGAGTTTTTCATTTAGCTCAATTTCTTCATCATAGTGCACTATCGGATCATATCCTGTTTCTTCAAGCTTGTAGATTCTAGGCTTTGTTATTTTTGTGACCTCATCAAATCCAGCATACCAGTCCCTTGTGTTAATGTCATTATACGTAGGGCATGGCTGAAGCACATCGATAAATGAGAGTCCCTTGTGTTTTACTGCCGCAGTTATGGTATCTTTGAGATGTCTTACATCATACGCATAGCTTCGCGCAACAAAGGTAAACCCACTGGTAATTGCAAGGCCTATCGGGTTTACGTTGTAGTTGGTGTTTGGAGAGGGAAGTGATTTTGTCTTTTCACCAAGCTTTAGAGTAGGCGATGCCTGCCCTTTTGTTAGGCCGTAAACTCCATTGTTAAATATGATATATGTCATGTCCAAATTTCTTCTACCTGCCGCAACAAAGTGTCCTGCACCAATTCCAAGACCATCTCCGTCTCCACCAACTGCAATCACGGTAAGATCCGGATTTGCAAGCTTGGCGCCTTGTGCAAATGTTAGGACTCTGCCATGCAATGTGTGGACTCCGTTTACATTAATGTAATGAGAAGTCTTGCCAGAGCACCCAATACCAGAAAAGATTGCCGCCTTGTGGCGAGGAATCTGCATTTCTGCCATTGACATTTGAATTGCATTTACTATGCCAAAGTCTCCGCATCCTGGGCACCAGTCATTGTGTACCTCGGTTTTGTAATCGCCCAGCTTAAGCGCCATGAGTCAACACCTGTCTTGGCTTTGCCTTGTTATTTATTATGTTTTTTATAGAATTGTATATTTCCGTGCTAGTCATTGTGCGTCCAGTGTATTTTAGGATGTAATAGTCTGGTTTTTTTTGCATGTTTTGTTTTATCAGCTCGCCTAGCTGTCCTATGTGGTTTGCCTCTATGTCTATTATGATTTTGACATCTCTGAGTAAAAATCCCAGATAGTCCTTTGGAAACGGATACAGTAGTTTTAGCTGAACAAATCCAATTTTGATATTTTCTTTGTTTAACATTTGTATGGCATCAAGTATTGGGCCCTTTGGTGAGCCCCAGCTTATCACAGATACTTGCTCTAAGCCAAACGACACTGCTTGTTCATCATCAGGCATTGTTTTGAGAACATGATCGAGTTTTGATTGACGTTTATCCATCATTTTGATTCGCAGTTCCGGATCTTCTGTGATATGGCCTGATTCGTCACTTTCATCACCAGTATTCCAGAAAATCCCATTTTCAAGGCCTATCTTGGATCTAGGCGAGATGTTATCATCAGTAAATGCAAATCTTTTGTAATTTGTATCTGATTCTAATTTTTCCAATAATTTTCCTCGGTTTATCTTTATTTTGTCAAGATCGAATTTTTTGCAGGTAATCACAGAGCTTGCTAGGAATTTATCCATCATGTGTATTACAGGCATCTGATACTGTTCTGAATAGTTAAAGCATCTAGCTGTATCGTAAAAGCTTTCTTCAATATCACCAGATGCATAGACGATTCTTGGAAATTCTCCGTGTCCTGCATAAACTGCAGATAATAGATCATCTTGGCCGTGTCTTGTCGGTAGGCCAGTAGACGGTCCGCTTCTTTGGTATAGCGTTACTACAATTGGCACTTCGTTTATTCCCGCCCATCCCAGAGCCTCTGACATTAATGAAAACCCCGGACCAGAGGTACATGTTGAAGATCTTGTTCCAGTCAATGCACTCCCTATTGTCATTCCTATTGCAGAGATTTCGTCTTCTGTCTGCACCACCAAAGTAGAGCCAGGTCTATTGTCTCGGACATTGATTATTTCGTTTGATTCCAAAAATACGCTTTCATCTGATGCCGGAGTGATTGGATAGTATGGTTGGAATCTGCATCCACAGGCCATCTTTCCCAATGCGGTTCCCTGATACCCTTGCACGAGTATTGTATCAGGTGTTTTGCTAGTCGGCTTAAGTGTGAATTTGAAATCTGGAAACTTTGCTGCGGCAAAATTATACGAAAATGTGGCCGCATCTTTGTTCAGATCTGCAATTGTTTTCTTTTTTGAAAATATTGCATCGATTGATTCCAGCAGTGTTTGCGGAGGCATCCTCAACATCCCTAGGGAGAAAGAAACACCAAGCACGTTGTACATTCTGATCATTGCCTTAAGTCTTGGATTGTTTGCCTCATCTGCCATCGTAGCAAGTACAGTCTTGAACGAAATCGGACATAGTTTTGCCCCACGATTTTGGGCATGTTCCAGTGCATCCTGCACTATAGATGAAGCTTTTAGGTTCTTTTCCAGCCGTGACTTGTATTGGGAATCTATTGTGTGAACTTCGTCAATTTTGGTTTGTACGATATCAGAATCATAGATTATTGCCCCATCTGAAGCCAGCTCGGAATAATGGCGAAAGATTGTCTCTGCATCAAATGCCACCATCAGGGTGATGTCATCTACATTGGAACGAATTATTCCATCAGAGACTCGCACCATGAAATAGCTGTGCTCTCCTTTGATGTTGGAATAAAATTCCCTTTTGCCAAAAATATTATACCCCATGGAAGCGCATGCTCTAGAGAAAATGTTGGCGGCAGACTCTACACCACTCCCTTGAGGGCCTCCAATTAACCAAGAAATGTCAGTTGACACAAGGACTGTAGAATTTGTTTACTTTTAAGAATATGGATGATTTTCCTAACCACCTGTTGCTGCCTCAAATAACGCACACTCACACTTGTCGCGCTCGCCACAATAAGGACAGACACAGATGCATTTTTCAATTGCATTACCGCACTCTATGCACAAGGCAAACTCCTCTTCGTCATTTTTGTAAGCCAAGCTACCATTGTAACCACAACAAATCTTATAAAGATTTGATCAAGTTCTGCTTTGATGCGAATACTCCTTACCAGAAGACTACATGACTTTGCAATGAAAGAACTTCAAAAAAATTACAAAATTGTTGTCCATGACGGCAAAATTCCAATGCCAAAAAAAATCCTAATTGAAAAAATAAAAAATGTTGATGGTCTTGTCTGCTTTCCATATGATGTCATAGATAGTGAAATAATAGAGAGTGCAAAAAATCTCCAAGTAATTAGCACATACAGTGTCGGATACGACCACATTGACTTGAATGCTACAAAAAAGAAGAACATCAAAATCGGCTACACCCCTGATGTTCTGACTAATGCTACTGCGGATCTCACCATCGGATTGATTTTGGACTTGATGCGCAGAATAACAGAGGGCGATAGGCTAATTCGTGCCGGAGGATGGTGTCAGATATTTGGTCCACATGACTATGTCGGAATGGATTTGGAGGGGAAAACACTTGGGATTTTGGGTATGGGTCGAATAGGCCAGGCAGTCGTAAAAAGAGCCAAAGGTTTTGGCTTGAGTATACAATACCATACCAGAACACGGCTGCCAAAAAACCAAGAAAGAAAACTCGGAATCAAATATGTCAGCTTTAATGATTTGCTAAAAAACAGCGACATTTTGTCAATCCATACTCCATACAAAAAGGAAACGCATCACCTGATGAATTTGAAGACCATGAAAAAAATGAAAAGTTCTGCTATTCTTGTTAATACTGCGCGAGGCAAGATAGTCAATGAGAAAGATTTGGTCAAAGTATTGACGTTAAAAATCATTGCAGGTGCAGCACTAGATGTATTTGAAAAAGAACCAATTGGAAAAAACCACAAGCTAACAAAAATGCAAAATGTTGTACTAGCACCACATATTGGAAGCTCTTCTGCAGAAACGCGCGCAAAGATGGCCCAAATAACAATAAAGAACATGATTTTGGGCCTACAGAAAAAGAAAATGATCTATTCGATATAATTACAGCAGCTCGCGTACTGATTTTAGCTGAATCAGATCATTTGGGTCTGCCTTGATACAGTCGGTACCAACTGGCTTTAGTGTTTCAAACTTTATCTTCCCCTGTGGAATAGAGCCAGCCTTTTGTAGGTCCCCAAGCTTTTGGTAAATTGTATCCTTGTGTTTTGTGCATGTAACGCCTACCATGTATTCATCTTTTTGCGCCAAAACAGATATGATAAATTCTGGAGGATTGACGCACTGTCGTCCTTGTTCTTTAATTGAGCACCTGTCTGGCAGCAACAAGAAAGATTTCGGGAAAATTCTATGTAAACGTACCCCCAATTTTACGCGCCGAATTAGGTGGATACTACCTTTGAAAAATCCCAGATGTCTGGTTTTTGGTTCTTGTCCAGTTTTATTATTCCTGAATCTGATAATTGTCGTACTAAATATGCCGAATATGCAGGTGACCCCGTTGCACCGGGTGAATTATAATTAATAATGTGCAATGAATTATCCGATCGTAATTCCAGCGTTTCTGGGAGAAATGTTCCATTTTTTGTAATAATCGGGGTGCGTATTCCAGCTGTTCCACGAGAAATAAAATACTGGGGTTTTATTTTCGGGATAAATTCCTTGACGCGACTCACCATTGCATTTTTGGAAATAGAGCTTTTCCACTCTTTTGATATCAGAGATAAAAATTCTGAATTGAATAGTAGTTTTTTTGAGCTTCCAGAAATTATCTGGCCTAATTTTGATACTACCTTTGACGCACCGCCGATTCCAGAATATGCCTCTGGATCCGATACTGGTACGGCATTTGGTCCAATTTCTACAATACCATCTGCGCGTCTGATCCAGTGTGGGTCCAAGAAGGGAAAGCTAGCATGTTTGGCCACGGTGTAAATGTTTGTGCCAACCAGATCCGCGTGATGTGGCGCTATCCTCCAGTATTCTCCTCTAAAGTGGAGATTCGAGTATTCCTTTGCTATGCCTAACTGCTTTGCTATGTCTAGTGAGTATCCGCCTGCACAGTTTATCAAAAAATCAAATTCGAGCGATTTTTCATTTGCGAAAAATATTGTATTATTTTTTATTTTTTTCACGACATGTGAAAAGAGAAACTGGGTTCCGTTTTGTTTGGATTCCAAGCATAATTGTTCGGTGAGCATTCCATAATTAGTCGATGCATCTTTTTTGCAGTAAATCCCAGAATGGCATTTTACGTTTGGCTCCCTTTGTGATATCTGGGCTTGATCTAGCAATGATAGATCAGATTCTTCAAGTCCGTTTTGTATTCCCCATTTTAGATATTTTTCTAGCGTGAGGTGCTGGGATTCATCCAGTGCAATTTCTATTGTGCCGGTGTCTTTCCACGGAATGTTATGTTTTTTTGCATAACTTTGCCACAGATCGTGTGACTGCAAAGCTGCCTTTGCGATTTTTTTCTTTTTTTGAGGATCTAGGTAAAATGGCGAGTGCACAACTCCCGTGTTTCTGCTGCTGGCGTGAGCTGCCACCCTATCTTCTTTTTCAATTACGCAGATTTTGCGATTAGTCATTGCTGAGAGCCAATAAGATATGGTGGTGCCCAATATCCCCCCACCAATTATAGCAACATCAAATTTCAATGATATAAGACCGTATCAGAGTCATTAATTGATTATGAAAAAAGGCGCCGGGAGAGAGATTTGAACTCTCGTACCCTTGCGAGTACGCGCTTTATGGTTTGTGTAATTTCCAGGCGCGCGCCCTACCAGGCTAGGCGACCCCGGCACTAGTCTTGCGACAAAAATTCTAACAAATTATTCATTATATAATAGATGATTATCCTTTAATGAAATCCTCAAGGGCTGCCTTTGCCTGAGGATCACTCATCTGTCTTGGTGGATGCTTCATCAAATATGCGCATGCTGGAATTATTGGTCCGCCCATATTTCTCTCCAGTGCTATTTTGGCCAGTCTTGCGGCATCGATTACAATTCCTGCCGAGTTTGCCTTATCGTCCACTTCTAGTCGGACTTCCATATTATATGGGATGTTTGCCCACTGGCGTCCCTCTATTCGCATGAACATTAGTTTTGTATTTCCTAAAAATGGAATAAAGTCTGACGGCCCGACATAGATTTGGTCATCTGCTAGCCTTTGTGATAATTGTGATTGGACGCTTTCTGTTTTAGAGATTCTTTTGCTTACCAGTCGTTCCTGCTCTTTCATGTTTAGAAAGTCGGTGTTACCACCAACGTTTATCTGGTATGTCTTTTCTATTTTTGTTCCTCGATCATCGCATAATTTTGCAAGCGTTCTATGCACAATTGTTGCACCAACTTGCCCTTTGATGTCGTCTCCCACCACTGGGAGCTTTTTTGCCGCAAACTTTGCGCCCCATTTTTTGTCAGACGCAATAAATGACGGAATACAATTTACAAATGCGGTGTTTGTGTCAAGGCACATCTGGGCCCAAAACTGGGTTGCCTTGTCTGATCCTACCGGCAAATACGATACAATTATTTCGGCGCCGGTTTTTTCTATTGTCTTCTTGATTTCTTTTTTCAGTTGGTCAGTTGACTTTTTGGATTTGATTGGCTTGACCCTGTTTTCAACCCAGATTCCAACTCCGTCCAGCGCAGGGCTTTCGTATACCTCTGCCTTTGTTTTTGGCATCTTGTTTTTTGGAACCCAGTTTACCATGTTAGGATATTCGTAGATTGCCTCATTGATTGTCTTGCCTATCTTGTTGTTTCCAACATCAAAACCTGCTACAAAGTCTAAATCGTGAATCGAGTATTTTGTTATTTTTTCATGCATTATTCCAATTACCTTTTGCCTTGGATTTTGCCTATAGTACTCTATGCCTTGGATTAGGCCGGAAAAACAGTTGCCAATTCCTACAAGACCTACCTTGATTTTTGCCAAACCTAGAGTTGTTCTCGCTAAACGCGTTTTAAGTTTTCCTACTTGAGTAGATCCAATGTAAAGCTGTCGGAAATGCGCTTGCCGGACTCGTCATGTGCAATTATGTCAATTACATATCTTCCTTCAAGGATTTTGGAATTATCGCTTTTTTGTTGGTTCCACTCAAAGGTGTATTTTTGTGCGGGCTCTAGTTGTTCTGATAGCATTGTTGCAAAAAATGTTGTTCCATCCAATGCTCGCACTATTATTCCATGTGAGTCGCCATAGAATGTAATCTTTGTTGTTCCTGTATTGACTATGTGAATCGGTATTATTTCGCCAATCTTGTAGCTATTTTTTTCTACATAGCCTGAAACTGAAGGACCCTGGACAGAGACGATGTTTTTTGAGTTTAATTGTTGTAGGTATACTCCAAGTATTGCGGCAGCTAATACTCCAGTTATTACACAGATAGCCAAGCTTTTTGGAATCATTGCTCTGGTTTTGGTTTTGTGCGCCAGCTTTTAGGATATGTATTTGGTGCCATTATGATTCGCCTTGTCTGAAACGCGTAACCCTTTACTGCATCCTTGATTTCGTCTGTGCTCATCATTGATTCTGCCAGAGCCACCACCTCTCCTTTCTGCGTGTAAATACCGACTAGGTCGCCCTTTTTGATATCTGTGGAGAGCTGTAAAATTCCTGGAATTGCCAGCTGTGCACCATGGCAGAGCGCATCAACTGCAGAATCACGAATTACTACTGACTTGATTTCAGTTAACGTGTACTCTATCGGCAAAATTATTTTTTTGAGCTTGGAATCATCATTTTTTTCCTCCCATGTTGCAAAGGCGTCTGCTAACTCGTGCAGTGTCACCAGTTGGGATTCGTGGAACTGGTGCACGCGGGATCGTCTCAGCTCTATCATGGTGGCGCCAGGGCCTAGGATTTCTCCAATGTCATAGTATAGTTTTCTGATATAGGTTCCAGCCTCGCACAAGACCCGCAATAGCAATAATCGTTCTTTTTGTTCTACCACTTCTAATTCATAGATTGTCCTTGTCCTTGTTTGGCGTAAGACTGCAGAGCGCTGCGGGGGCTTTTGGTAGATTTCTCCGATGAATAATTTCAGTACCGATGCGAGTTTTTCCTTGTTTGGCTCTGAGTGCAGTCGTCCTAGGCCATAGTATTCTTTGGGGCCCATTAGTAGTACACCTAGTGCCTTTGTTGCCTCGCCTAGTCCCAGTGGTAATACTCCTGAGACCTGCGGGTCTAGTGTTCCACTGTGGCCAATCTTTGGTAGCTTGAGAATTCGCTTTGCCCAGGCAACTGTTTCATGGCTTGTGGGTCCTGGTGGCTTGTCCAGTAGAATCAAACCATAGTTTAGGAGGTCTTTGATTGATCTTTTGTCATATGGTATTCCATAGGCTTCATTTGTGATGTCCTGGTCTATTTGGAGTAGGTTTTGGAGTTGTGGCAGGCTCAAGAAAAATCCCTTACCTTTTGTATTGCTGTATCAAGGACTGCCTCGGCATCTAGGCCGTCAGTGTTGATTATGATATCAAATACTGAGAGGTCTTCGCCAAAATCAAATCCATAGAGTTTTTTGTATAATGCTTTATTTTCATCGTATCGCTTTTTTACAATGTCCAGTGCGCTGGATAACTCCATATTGTCCCTGGCTTGCATCCTCTTTGCGCTGTTTTGCCTGCTTCCGCCAAGCCAGATTTTGATTCCGCCGGAGACAAGCCATGGTAGTGTGTAGCTTGTGATTACTGCGCCGCCCTTTTGGAAGATTTCCTTTAGCTTTTCATCTACCTTTTTGTCAAATTCGTAATTGTCTTTTCTCTGTGAGAGAAACTTCATTCCCTCGTCTGTATCCCACCAGTCATCATCTTTAGTCTGGAATCCTTTTTCTTGTGCCATTTCCTTGAGGACGTCACCGCCGCTAAGATTATTCATTCCAAATTCGTGTGCTAATCCCTTTGCTACCGTAGTCTTGCCGATGGCAGGTGGTCCTGAGATAATAATTGATTTTTGCAAAGCTAGGTAAGATCCATTGAGGTCTTGGTGATCTTCATTATTATTCCGCTAAACGCAATTGAACCAAGAAAATACCAAGCCCAGAAGTAAACATCATTTTCATTATGACAGATTTTTCCATCGATTTTATCTGCTGTACACGTCAGCGAAAAAAAGTCACCTGGAATGACATTCAAAGAGACAGGAGATAGCGCTACAGTATATGCGAACAGTGGCGGCAGGACAAAATAAAAGATCAGAATCAACGGTACAAATGTAATCATCATTGGGCGCATGTTCATCTGCATCATTTCCTGGTTTAGTCGATTCATATAGGATGACTTTTTGTTAAGCTCTGCTTGCTTTTCGGCATTCTTTGATCTAAAGGCAGACATTCTCTCTTTTTGCCAGGCTCGAGTCTCTTTCATTATTCGCTGGAGTTTTTCTTGGTCGACTAGCTTGCGTCGTACTACCGCGTTGAATAGATTCAACAGAATCGAGAATCCCAGAATTCCAAACATGGATGGAATAACTCCTTTGACTAGAGGGTCTGCGCTGCCAAGTGGTCCTTGGGTCATCCCGAAGAGATCACCTTGCAAAAAGATTGATTCCAGAAATTGCAAAACTATGAATTCCATTTTAGAGACCTATTGCGTTTATTACCTCAAGAGCTGCTTCTTCAACCTTTCCTTCGGTGTTTAAGACTGATTTCATTGGTGAGCCGGTAAGAACTACACAGCTGGACAGCATTGCCTCCTGGACTGCGAGTTCCTTTTTGATATTATCTATAGATATAATATCTCGGTGTCTTGTGTTGTCCTTCATTCTTCGGTTATAGATCTCCTCTGGCCTTGCAGATACTGAGATGAAATTTGCCGGCCTTAGCAGTTCCAAGACTGGGTATGGCAATCCTGGGTAAAATCCCTCCTTTGTGGAGATGAATGCATGTGTGTCTATTATTACAAGATCATCAGAGAATCCTGTAATTTTCTTTGCGGCCATTGCCTGAAGTTGTTTTTGCTCGTCTACTGCTAGCTTTCGTAGCTCATCTCGGTTTTCGATTCCAAGTTTTTTTGCTTCTTCGAACATTACCGTGCCAAAGCTGTGAACGCTGACGCTTTTATTTTTGCTCTTTAGGATTTCGACTATTTTTGATACCAGAGTTGTTTTGCCTGCGCCGGCAATACCTACAATTATTACTTTTTTACTTTCGGCCAAGCAAAGCACCCAGACGAGGCATGACGACTTCGACTTGTTCTCTGACTAGCTGTTGATAGTAGTTGATCAGAATATCGACCATTAGTAGGATCCCAATACCTGTTCCAAATACTCCAAGCACGTCTGATGCGCCTGCCAGTGCTCCCAATATTGCAGAGCCAATAATTGTAACCGATGGGATGTATTTGGCAAGAAGTGATTCTACAGGTTGATTTGATCTTCTAAATCCTGGAACTTGGACATCTGCATCCAATAGGTTCTTTGCTGCGCTCTTGGGAGATAATCCTCCAAGCTCAACCCATAGTCTTCCAAATACTACGACAATTCCAATCATAAACAGTACATATGCCACTGCCCTGAGTGGATCCTGTGCTGCCAAGTCTAGGCCCCTTGGCGGTGTAATATAGTATATTATGCCTCCAATTGGGGTTGATGAGCTTTGCGGATCAAATTGGGCTAGAAAGTTGAACAATGGGTTATTGTTTCTTGGGTTAAAGTTTGCCCACATCATCTGCCCGATGAATATTGCGTTTGCTGTAAGTGCAGATGCCAAAATTACTGGAATGTTGGATACATACATTAATTTGATTGGATAAGTTGCAGAGAATCCCCTATACTTTGTAGATACGATTGGGATTTCGATTTTTATTGCCTGCGTGTATACTAGGATTAGCAAGATTCCTGCTGTAATTCCAAGTCCAAACAAGCTTGGTAATTGATTAGACCTAAAGAGAATACTGGAAATATCACCCTGTGCAAATGATTGTGCTACAAATGGCGCTATGCCAATTAGTCCGCCGTCTCCTGCAGGCAACGGACTGAAAATGCTCCACAAAATTTGCTGGGCTACACCCGCCATGATAAATAGACTGATTCCGCTACCAATGCCCCACCCTTTCTGGATTAACTCGTCTAGGAACATTATGATAACGGATGCCGCAATTAGCTGCCCGATAATAACATACAAGACACTCGGATTTGTAACTCCTGGCCCATACACTGCTATGGCATACACTATGGATTCTACTATAATTACAACATAGGTAACTAGTTTTGTTGCCGTCTGGAATATTCCTCGCTCATCTGGCTTAGTAAAGTCGAACTTGATAATTTCAGATCCCTTTAGTAACTGCATCAATAGTCCTGCAGTAACTATAGGTCCGATTCCTAGCTCGACTAGTGTTCCTTGTTGGGATGCGAAAATTACCCTGGCAAATGCCAAAAAGTCAAACTCGGGTGCCGTTGCTCCAAAAAGAGGAGTCTGACCCATAACTTGGTAAATCAATAGTGCCATTCCGCACCAAATAAGTCGGGTTGGAAGGGAAATCTTCTTTTTTGGCTTTGGAACCTGAACCAGATATGGTTCTGCCTTTTCTACAATACGCTTGATGATTCCAGTTGTAGTGTTCTCAGTCAACAGCTAACACCTCACCCCCGGCCTTTTTGATCTTTTCTGCTGCAGATTCAGTGTATCTTTCGATTTTGATCGAATAGGCATTATTTGTTTGCCCACCGCCAAGAAGTTTATCGTATCCAAGGCTTGCAAGATCAAGCAGTTTTTTGCCGCCCTCTTGTTTGCCGTGTTTTGCGAAAATGTCGTCTAGGTCTCTTACACTGGTCCATTTTTTGGTGATGATCGGGTGAGGTGGATGAGTAGAATCGTGACCAAAGTGATCAGGATCGTCTTTGAGCAAAGAGCTGAACAGATGTTTGTGCATACCAGACTGTCCAAGTCCGCCTTTGTGACCGCTTGCTCTGTGTTGGCCAATTTGTCCCCAGCCGTGTGTTCTAGAGCCGCGGAACTTTCTTGTCTTGCGGAATCGTGTTGCCAACTCAGATCATGCTCCTTACAAGCTCGACTAGCTCTTTGTTTTGTCCTAACACTCCACCTTCTCCGTATGTTTTTCTTGTGCTTCGCTTGAAGCCCTTCTTTGGTGGAGCAAGTGCAAACCAAGGTTTGATTGGTTTGATTTTATTCATAGATGTTTTGCCTTCAGAAACAGATGATGCTAGATCATCAATTGATTTGAAACCTAGTGGTGTGATGTCTTCATTTGTAATTTTTTTGTATCCGGACTTTCTTCCCTTTTTGCTGAACAATTCCTTTGCAATGTCCGTACTAACTTCTTGCCAGGAAACATAGTGCTTTACTCTGTTTAGCATTCCAAGAGTATTGTCTTTGGCTGGAATGATTGTCGCTCTAAACTTTTTGTCTAGTTTTAGTAATGTCATGGTGTTTTTTGCCCAGTGCGGGACGTTGATTTGTCCAGTCATTCTGACAACGAGGTATGCCTTTGCCATTTTGCTCAACCTTGACTAAATGTCTGCCTTAGACATTCTAGGATTGCCTTTGACGTAGAGTTCATTGTTGCAGTAGAGCCCTTTGCGGTGGTCCATGCGTCCTTTAGTCCTGCTAGCTTGAGAAGGTTTCTGATGTTACCTCCTGCTACAAGACCAAGACCTCTTGGTGCCGGCACGATTTCGACTACGACGCTTCCTCCTTTGCCTCGTACCTTAAACGGTACAGAGTGGGATTGGTCGCATCTGCATTCCCAGCTTCCACAACCTAGTTTGATTGGGCTGATGTTAAGATAAGCATTAGTTGTTGCCTTTTCGATTGCAACTCTCATTTGTTTTGATTTTCCCTGTCCAATTCCTAGCCAGCCGTTTTCGTTTCCTGCTGCAACTAGCGCCTTGAATTTGGTTTGCTGTCCGTTTGGTGTCATTTTTTGCACCATTCCAACATCGATTACTTCGCTTTTCAGATCTGGAAGTAATTTTTTGATGATTCCTGCCTCCTGAATTCGTAGTCCTTGGGAGTAAATTTCATTCATGTCAGTAATTAGACCTGCAGCCACCTTTTTGCCAAGCTCAGTTCGTGGGACCCATGGTTTCTCTTCTTCTTTTCTTGGACCTCTGCCTTGTCGCGGTGGTCTATCACCTCGTGGTCTGTCTCCGTATGGCCTGTTTTGTCTTTGGTTTTGTGTAGTTTGACTCATTTTACTTTGCTCCACTATCAATTGCTGACTT